>Ga0224554_1000031_pt1 | contig 119619 bp, 109 predicted proteins | sample 714S22024metaG_FD_180666 | JGI IMG/M metagenome (GOLD analysis project Ga0224554, IMG submission 180666) | Peat soil microbial communities from Stordalen Mire, Sweden - 717 S2 20-24 | ecosystem: Environmental > Terrestrial > Soil > Wetlands > Peat | place: Sweden: Norrbotten County, Stordalen... | reverse complement strand
GCAGCCGCGATCGCGGCAGAGGACCCTTCCTGGCGAACGGGCACCCTCCGGCGACGAGGCGACTGAGGACCGTTCGTGGTCGCCCGCCGGGCAGGAATCAGTTCTGCTCAGTGTTTAGGAACGGTCGTGAACCACATGCGGGCTTCTCAGCAACAGCTTCTGGCCTCGGGTGAGCAAATGGCAGCCGTCAGAGGCAGGACGCTCTTGGCCCAGTCGCTGTCCACCCGTGGGTGAGAGCGATGCGCACGCCATCGGAGGTCCGGGACAAGTTGACAGGGGTCTCATATGCACGCCCCGTCCGCCGGCCCTGGTGGAGGACCACTCCCGCTCCTCTCGTCGAAGCTCACTCGATTGAGCCCCACTCGGTTCAAACGTGCAACTATCCTCGGAGTTGGCATCCGTGTCTACCATCGACGGTCCGACGACTCTCAGCGGCGCTACTTCACCAGTCCATGTCGCTCCTCAGTGTGTGATCCGTGGCTCGCCGTTTCGGAGCACGCTTGTTCACGTCTTCCGGCTCAAGACGATCGGCTATCACGGGCGAGTTTTTCGGCTCCCCGGAGCTACGATCGTCGGGTGATCAAAGTCACTATTGAGGCTCCGGCCGAACGCGCGGGAGTATTCGCCCAGATCCTCGAGAGCGAAGGGCTCGAGGTTACCTACGACCCGCCGACGGAAGGGCGGTCGCCCCAGGAGGTCAGAGCGGTCGTTAAGCTCGTCTACTGGGTCGCCGAGAAGGGCGCAGAAGACCTCGTCGGAGGTGCATCGTTTGCGCTCGCGAGCGCTGCTGTCGTGAAGATCCGCGAGCGCTTCCCCACTGTGAGAGCCAAGGTCGATCGAGGACCCGCCCACAACTGACCGTCCGTGCCGTAGGCGAGCCTCTGGTCGACGGCTCCCGACTAGAGACAGCTCATGTCAATCAGCCGACCTGCGCCTTAGGCAGGACGATGATGTCGTTCGCCTTCAGGCGCCGAGGCCCGGTGACGTCGAAAACAGTGATGTCGGCTAGGTGCTGGGCAGTGATGGCCGTCGCATCGCACAGGCGCTCGGCGGCCTGCGTGGCGCCCGCTTTGGTAATGTGCCCGATCAGCTCGGTCGCGACTGCACCGTGTTCGATGACCATCACGCGGATGTCGGGGTGCAGGTCTCATCGACAGCGATAGCGATCGCATTGTCGCCGAGTGCCGCGGCGAGCGCTTCGAGGCGGTCGGCGCCCCTTTGGTGACACCAAGAGACTGTTGTATTGCGAGCTCGCGCCTGGCCATCCGAAGACCGACAAACGGCCGCCTTGCGGTTGCGGACAAGAAACCGGCGCAGAGCCCCGCCGCGGTGGCTGCGACTAGATCGCGGACGGCTTGTTCATGTGTGGGTACTCATAGCTCGTAGGCGGAATGAACGTCTCCTTGATCGATCGTGGGCTCGTCCAACGGAGGAGGTTCAGGTCAGACCCGGCCTTGTCGTTGGTGCCCGACCCACGGGAGCCGCCGAAGGGTTGACGGCCGACTACGGCTCCGGTCGGCTTGTCGTTTACATAGAAGTTGCCCGCGGCGAACCGGAGCGCACGGTGCGCTTGGTCAATCGCCGCTCTGTCGGTGGCGAAGACTGAACCAGTAAGCGCGTAGGCGCTCGTTGAGTCGACGAGCTCGAGGACCCTCGAGTACTCGTCATCTGGGTAGACCAATATGGACAGAATGGGGCCGAAGAATTCGGTCGTAAAGATCTCATGGTGTGGATCGGACCCGAGCAGAATAGTCGGTTGGACGAAGAACCCATCCCGGTCATCTGCGACTCCACCCACGAGGATCTCCACTAGCTTCTCATGGCGCAGTCGCTCGAACAGGTCTTTGTGTTCGGCAAAGGCCTTGGCGTCGATTACGGCACCGCCGAAATAGCTGAAGTCGGTTACGTCTCCATAGGAAATAGTCTTGGTGGTGTCCACCAATGCTTCACGGAGCGTTTCGTCCCAAAGTGAGCGTGGCAGGTAGGCGCGAGAAGCAGCGGAGCACTTCTGCCCCTGGTATTCGAACGCCCCGCGCACCAGCGCCGTGACGAGGGAGGCCGCGTCAGCCGAGGCGTGGGCGACCACAAAGTCTTTGCCACCGGTCTCACCGACAATGCGCGGATAGGCGCGGTAACCGTCCAGGTTCTCAGCGATGACTCGCCAAAGTGACTTGAACGTCGAGGTAGATCCGGTGAAGTGCAAGCCGGCGAAGTCCGGGTCGGTCAGCGCGACCGAACTCATCGCGACCGCCCCGCCGGTGATGAGGTTGATGACACCGGGGGGCATGCCGGCCGCCTCCAAGAGCAACATGATGTAGTGCGCGGCCAGCAACTGGGTGGAAGCGGGCTTCCACACCACGGTATTGCCCATCAGTGCTGGAGCAGTCGGCAGGTTGCCGGCGATCGCGGTGAAGTTGAACGGCGTAATGGCGGTCACGAAGCCGTCCAGCGGTCGGTGGTCGGTGCGGTTCCACTCGCCGGGCGCCGAGTTGGGCTGCTCGGCGAGGATCCTTCGGGCATATTGCACGTTGAACCGCCAGAAGTCGATCAGTTCGCACGCCGAGTCGATCTCAGCCTGCTGTACCGACTTTGACTGGCCGAGCATGGTCGCGGCGTTCAGCGTGTCTCGCCACGACCCCGCCAGCAGGTCAGCAGCACGCAGGAAGATCACGGCACGCTCGTCGAATGGGAGATCGCGCCAACAAGGCGCTGCCTGCTTGGCGGCGCGCACCGCAGAGGCCACGTCCTCGGGGGTCGCTTGTGCCGACTCGCCCAGCTTGTGACGGCGGTTGTGCGGTTGAATCACATCGAACCGGTCGCCGCCAGCCATTCGCCGCTCGCCGCCGATGGTCAGGGTCAGCTCGTGCTGCTCCTTCTCGAGTTCGGCAATCCGGCGGTGTAACGACTCGCACTCGGCGCTGCCAGGCGGGTACGCGCGCACCGGCTCGTTGTAGGGAACTGGTACTGACGTGATGGCGTCCATCAGATGACTTGCCTCCTGCACACATGAGCCTTTTGGTCCCCTGCGGTGGGCATCAACGACGGTGCCAATGGCCAGAACCGCTTGCGCCGTTATGAAGGTCCCGAGGAACCCACTCGTGGCTCACGCTACTGGACACGCTCGCGAACTGCCGTGCTGAAGGCGCTGATTGGGACCTCGCCGCGGAGGTAAGGCCCCGACAAAGGTCGAACGCGCAACAGCAAGACGGGTCGGACCCTCCGGCTGTTGCTTTCCCGCCACTCGGTGGTGTTCCCGTGAGGATCACGTGCCGCGACCGGTCGTGTTCCCGAGAGTGGCTGATCAAGCCGTCCGTCCGTGCCTCCGTGTGACCGCAGAGTCGACCCCGGGTGTTCGCGACTCATGCGCCGGGCTTGGCTTGCACAGGTTTCGAACGATGAGGGCCCGAGTCGACATTCGAGTCTGGCGCCGCAGGCGGCGCCGGGAGTCTCCAAGAACCGGGCTCCCGCTGCGCACCCGAGAGAGCGGGCAGGACTTCACCTGGCCCGCTGACCGGGACATATGGCAGAACCGTCCTCAGGTATCCTGGCGATATGACAGAGAGCTTCGCGCGACAGGCCGAGGAGATCGCCAAACAGCAGGCCGAGGTGATCGCGAATGAGGCGGAGATCACGAAACGGTGGGCCGAGGAACTTCAAAAGCAGACGACCGATCCACTTGCCAAGCCAGTCGTGCACGTTCGCGGGCGTTACAAGTACACGGTCCAGCTTCTCAATCACCCGTTCAACCATGGGGGTCAATTCGGCAGGCTGGCCGTGGAGAGCCTCCTCAACGAGATGGCGCACAGAGGTTGCGAATTCGTGGAGTCGATGCCCCACGAGAATGGGCGCCTGTTCGTGTTCCGTAGCCTCGGGGAATAGTCCACCTCGGGAGAGGTCCCGGAGGCGCGGCGTGGTCGGCACCAGGTCGACCACGGTTCGGCCGATGTGTTGGCATGATCTTCGCATGGTCACCATGTCGGTCGAGCAGTTCGAGGAGCTAGTGGCCAATGCGCTAGACGGAATACCCGCCGAGCTCGGCGAGGCCATGGAGAACGTAGCTGTAGTGGTGGACGATCACAGCCCACCCGGACGACTTCTCGGCCTCTACGAGGGAGTGCCGTTGACGAGCCGGGGGGCCCACTACTCCGCGGCCACGCCTGATCGCATCACGGTCTTCATGGCGACGATCTGCCAGTCATGCCAGACATCACGAGAGGTCGTCGAGGTCGTTCGCCGCGTCGTGATCCACGAGGTCGGGCATCACTTCGGCATCAGTGACAAGCGACTCGAAGAATTGGGGTGGTGATCCGGTGCGGATAGCTCCCTGGCGCCCAATCGGGCGGTCGACTCAAGAGAACGTGTAGTTGGGGATCCCTACTCCAGAGCGAATTGGGAGAACGTTCATCGACGACTGATCGGGGCAGACGCGTACGGGGAAGTTCTCGACCTCGTCGGCTTCGCTTGCCTTGGGAACGCTTTGGCCGGGAGGTACGACCTCGAGTCCTGCCGCCGCAACGCCCGGACCCGAGCACAAGGCACCTGTGTCCACAACCCCCAGGATTGCATGTGCAGTCGAGCCGGGGTGGAGGGTGACGGTGCTCGGGGAACCCCTGCGCGACGCGGACCTGCCTATCTCGTGACCGGACAGGCTTACGGCCCACACACTCGGGTAGCCACGCAGGGTGCAGGTCCGGCTCCCCACGTTGCTGAATTCCAACTCATAGAAGACCGTGCCCGCGGTGCCGTCACCCTCCACAGCAGCCCAGACATCGGTGCTGGAGGCGCGGCAATTCGCCACTGTGGCCGGCGAGCCCGAGGCTGCCGACGCGACCACTGTGGCTGCGGGAACCGCAACCACCCCACAGGCCAGAGCCAAACCGACGGCGAGGCGCCGACAACCTGGCAGCTTCAGACTCATGATGATGCCTCCCTTGTCGTCCGCGACCAATTCCGGACCGCAGAGTCCCGAATGATGGACCTTGCATCGCTGAGGGCGACCCGGGACACCCCACAACGTCGTTCGACTCGACCGCCACCTGTCTTACCCAGTACAACGCTTGAGCGGTGCGTCGCGCTGCACCCTGGATTGTCCTGTCTCTTGACTGGCGACAAACGGGACTGGCGATGAGTCCGCAAAGCGCGATCCGCCTCGCACCTGAGGCGTTTGCTCCCGCACCGGATGTGGACGCGCTCAGACTCGAGTGCTGAGCGTTCTTGACGATTTCTGGCGGTCCCGCTGCTGCGGCCCTAGGCCGAGGGCGCCGCAGACGGCACGCCGGTCTCGGTCGCCGCAGCCAGAGTGTCGCTTGCTTTACTGTTGGCGCTTTGAAGAGTCGACATCGAGGGAGTTGTTGCCGATGGCCGCCATCAGATTTCTTGGGTGTGACCAGGATGCGTTCTGTGCGAGCGTGGCACGTCACGTCAGCGAGTTTGAGGAAGCTTCAGGGCACCGGGTCGACGTGCAACTAATCGCCAACGACGAGTACTTCGCGAACAAATTGGCACCCTATCTTGGCGGCGAGAGTCCGGCCGACGTCTACATGTCCGGACCTGTACTCATGTGGGAACAGCTCGGCGCAGGATATGTCGAGCCACTGGACCCGTTTCTCGAACGAGCCGGCTCCGAATACGACCCCGACGACTTCCTTGCCACACTCGTGCGGTGCAATCGCTGGAACGGGAGCTTTGGAGAGCCACTCGGTGAGGGGCCTCTTCTCGAGCTGCCAGTCAACTGTGAGTCGTACAACCTCGCGTACCTGCCGGCCGTTCTGGAGCGTGTAGGAGCCGAGGTGCCGAGCACGTGGGACGACTACTTCGCCGTCGCCCGACAGATCGCCGAACGAGCTGCGCCTTGTCGCGGGTTCGGCCAGCGTGGAGCGGACGTGTGGCACACCATCTACACGGGATTCGCAAGCCAGCTGTGGTCCTATGGAGGGGGCGATTTCGACGCGACCGGCGCGTGCGTGATCGCCTCTCCGGCCGGGATCCGCGCGACCGGAGACATCCTTGCGGCCCTGCGAGACGCAGGCCCGGCCGACTGGTCCAATCAGCGTTGGTACGAGCTCGCCATCGATTTCGCCCACGGACACTACGGCCTGATCGTCGATTCCGATCACTATGTGGCGTACTTCGAGGATCCGAAGGTCTCCTCAGTGTCCGGCAGAGTCGGCTATGACCTTCCCCCGATGGGGCCCGGCGGCAGACGCTGCTCGAATCTGTGGACGTGGTCGGTGGTCATGAACGCACACTCCCGGGACAAGAGCACGGCGTGGGAGTTCATAGAGTGGGCGACAGGAAAGTCGCTTCTTCTCAGGTCCGCCTTCGAGGGCAACATGAACCCCACACGCGCGAGCACTTGGGAGGATTCGAGCTTCCAGGAGCGGGCAGCGCACTGGGGGGACTTTGCCGGTGTCGCCAGGCGCCTCGTGGAGGACGTCAGTGACGTCCTCGTGACACCGGCTGTGAACTATATCGACGTTGCGCGACGCTGGACCCGCGCACTACGGGATGCCTTCGCCGGTACCGATTCGCTCGAGAACTGCCTTAGTATCGCGGCTTCGGATATGGAACGGCTCGTCGCTCGATAGTCGAGGGACACACAAACGACGGACCTGTGCCCGAACTGGTCGATGGCTGAGCTCTTCCCCGAATTCAACGACGTCGTCTGCGGCCTGCTGATCAGGTCGGGCCGCATCCTGTTCGTGCATCGAAACGAGTCACGCGTCTGGGCGCCGGACCGCTGGGATGCCCCCGGAGGCCACATCGAACAAGGCGAGTCGGACATCGATGCCCTCGCCCGCGAGCTTCTCGAAGAACTCGGAATCGTGGTTGGCGACGCTCGCCTCGTTGCGAGGTTGACCGGGGCCACCTTCGACGCCCGGGTATTCGTCGTCGACTCCTGGTCCGGAGAGCCCGAGAATCGGGCGCCGGAAGAGCACGACCGTCTCGCGTGGTTCGACGAGGGCCAGCTTCCCGGCCTCGTCCTGGCCGACCCGGACCTTCTCGACATCGTGGTCGAAGCACTCCATCAGCCCCGCGGCGCAGAGATGTGACAACCACCTTCCTCTTTGAGCCGCCTGGAGCGAACGATGGCTGACCGCCTGGGCACCAACGATGTCTGGCGGCGGATCATCACCTCAGCCCGAGACGGGAGTTTCGCGACAATCCGAGGATCGGCGCGCGTGCCAGCGTGTCCGATACGGTCGGCAAGGTGATACGACCTGCCACGCGAGCCGACGTCCCCGTCCTGTTGGAGCTGATCGGTGAGCTCGCGGAGTACGAACGGGCACTCGACGAGGTCGAGATCGACGACGCGATGCTGGAACGCGCTCTTTTCGGGTCGGAGCCGAGCGCCTATGCACGGGTCGCGACCGTCGACGACCTCGTCGTCGGAATGGCCCTCTACTACAGGAGCTTCTCAACCTGGACGGGACGACCCGGCATCTATCTAGAGGACCTCTACGTCCGGCCTGCGCACCGCGGGCTCGGAATGGGAACAGCTCTGCTCGCCTCCTTAGCTCGTCTCGCGCTCGACGAGGGCTGGCGCCGACTCGAGTGGTCGGTCCTCGACTGGAATGAGCCTGCCATCTCGTTCTACATGTCGATCGGTGCCGTCGCTACCGACGAGTGGACCCGGTACCGCCTTGACGGGTCCGCTCTTGAGGACTTCGTGCGCTGAGCCGAGCGCCCTGGCTCCGCTTCGATACCGCTACGAGTTGGTCGGAGGTCCCGCTGGCTAAGGTCTGCGACATGACGATCGAAACTCGGACCCTCGGGCGTACCGGAGCAGACGTGAGCATCCTCGGCTATGGCGCCATGGAGCTGAGGGGCCAGCCCTTCGGACCGGCGATCGCCGATGAGGATGCCGGACGGCTACTCAACGCGGTGCTTGACGAGGGCATCAACTTGATCGACACATCGATCGACTATGGGCACAGCGAGGAACTGATCGGGCGGCACCTGGTCAATCGACGAGATGAGTTCTTTCTCGCGTCGAAGTGCGGATGCCAGATCGGTGACCCGCCGGTTGGTGCAACGCCGCCGTTCCCGCACGACTACAGCGCGAGCAACATCCGGGATGGTCTCGAGCAGAGTCTCCGCAGGCTGAAGACCGATCGTCTCGATCTCTTGCAGGTCCATATGTCGCCGAGCCGCTCTCAGATGACCTCTGACGAGACCATCGAGACGATCACGGCTCTGCAAGACGAAGGAAAGGTCCGTTTCTTGGGCATGTCCGGAACGCTCCCGAATCTGTCAGATCACATATCCATGGGCGTGTTCGACGTCTTCCAGATCCCCTACTCGGCGGTACAGCGCGAGCTCGAGGACCTGATCACCCAAGCGGCGGCGACCGGAGCTGGCACGCTCATCCGTGGCGGCGTGGCCCGCGGTGCCCTAGCCGAGCACAAGGGCTGGCACAAAGGGCCGCTCGGGCTGGCTGACGGAGAAGGCCAACGCCGCTGGGAGCTCTCCGGAGTGGACGACCTACTGGGCGACATGAGCCGCTTCGAGTTCGTCCTGCGCTTCACACTCAGCCACCCGGCTCTCTCGAGCACGATCGTCGGCACCTCGGAGATCGACCACCTCCACTCCAACGCGTCGATCGCAGCAAAGGGTCCGCTGCCCGCCGAGCTCTACGCGGAGGCCAAGCGTCGCCTGAACATACCTAGTCCCTAGCTTCTGAGGCCGGCGGTCACCGAGTTCGGCCGTCCGCGCAAAAGGCTGCTCACCGCCGCGTTGACGTCAACCGAGAGAAGAGCGGAAGGCGTTCAGGGTTCGCGAGGCCGAAGTGGTACAGGTGGAGCTCATCGGCCCCAGCCTTCAGCAGTCGCGAAGCATGCTCGTCGAAGTCGTCCGGCGCTATCGGGGCCAGAAGGTTGACGTAGGCGGCCACGCTGACCTCCGGCGGCACCAAGTGCCGGGCCGCTGCGACATCTCCTGCGATGTTCGTAGACGTTGCCTGAATGGGAACGAGCACAGCGTTTGGCCGCTGTGCCGATGACGGCGTGAGCCCTGGCGAGGCTCCGGTTGCCCACGGGCTCGCCTGGGCATGCAAGGTGATCCGCAGGGAATCGTCGGCGCTCAACAGCGAGCCGAGCACCTCTTCGAGGAGGGCGTCGCAATGATGCTGGCGACAAGTGAGAAGCGACGCGGCCGTCGCTGCTCCGAGGACTTCCTCAGGCGCGCCAACGGCGCCGTCGTGTTGGCGCTCGGCAGTTTCGAATGCCTCCTTCAATGCCTGCACCGTGGCTCGGGCGTCCATTCCCTCCGCTTCCCAACTCCGCTGGCAAGCTCCACAACAGCAGATTGAGAGGATCTCTTCGCCGAGAGGTGAATAGGCCCAGGCCGTCTTTTCGTGGTGACTGCCGTGTTCCACACCCAGCTGCCCGCAGGCCTCGAGCGACACCCCCTCCAGGGCAAGGTCGCGCACCGCTTCGGTCGCGAGCAGGGCGGCGTACTCGCGTACCTCCGCATTGGCAGGACAAAGCGCCCAGTCGTAGCTGTCTCCGAAGCAGTTGCTCACGGCAAGATCCCGGTGCTCGCGCCCGAGCGTTGTGTTATGGGTCAGTACCACCCATGCGCTGACCCGCAGCCCGCCGGCATCAAGAGCCTCGACCGCATGCTTGAACGAGTCCTCACGGCCCGTCCACGGCGCGCTGAACGGTCTGAGGCTACGCCCGGCCCATACGGCAGATCGGACGGGACGGTACAGCGCGGCCCTTTCCGCGACGACGAAGCGATGCAGGGGATGTTGGGGCGTCGACGCTCGCACACTGTGGTAGGCGGCCGCCACGCTCACGTGCTCGAATCCAGCGGAGACGAGACGCGCGACCATGAGAGGATCACCGACGAGGTCCCATGGGTACAAATAGGCGACGGCTTGCGGTCCAACGACAGTCGCGCCTTCGCCCGAGCCCTCCAAGCCGCCTCCACTCCCCATGCGTACCCCTCCCTTGAGGCTGAAAGTACAGAGTATATTATGTGCTGTGTATGACGCGATGCTGCAGGACCGGCTCGACACAAGCGTGGTGCCCCGCCTCGGGTCTCGTGGCGATCTGATCGCCAACGAAATAAAGAGAGCGATCCTCTCAGGTCGGTACGAGGCCGGGAGTCCACTCACTGAAAAGGCGATCGCGGATGAGCTGGGCACCTCGAAGACCCCGGTCCGCGATGCTCTCAAGGCTCTGAGCGGGACGGGGCTCGTGACCTCGAGCAGCCACCGCGGTACCTCGGTCAGGACCGTCGACTCTCCGATGGCGCTGGCCGTCTGTGATCTCCGACTGCTTCTGGAGCCCGAAGCAGTGCGGCGGACGGTACTGCACGGCCTCGATGCCGCATCTTTCAAGGCGGGGGTCGATCGAATGGTCGCCGCCGAGGACGGCGAGGATCTGTACGAGCGAAGTCTGGCGAACAGGGCGTTTCACCGCCATCTCTACGCCGGCTGCGGTAACCCCGCCCTCGTCAAGGTGCTCGACGACCTGACCGACGTCAATGCCTTGATCAGCGTCACGGTGTGGGAGCACGTCGGAAGTTGGGCCGGTGAGGCAGTTGAGCATCGCAAGATGGCAAAGGACGCACTGGCCGGACGCGCCGATTCGGCCGCCGACCGTCTTCGCCAGCACGTTGAGGTTTTCCAGCAACGCGTCGTCGACGCCCTGGGCACGCGCTGAAGTGACTGCGTCGCACGCGGTCGACGGCGCCGAAGCAGAGAAATGGGAGCGAAAATGAATTTCGAACAACTTCAAGAGTCCCTGAGCGGCGTAGTGGCGGTGCCGACGACCCCCTTCGGTGCAGACGGGGGCATCGACGAAGCGGCCTATCAAAGGGTCGTCCGCCGGCTTGTCGAAGGTGGCATCCGTACTGTCACGCCGAATGGCAACACCGGGGAGTTCTACGCTTTGGCCCCCGCCGAGGCGAATGTCGTCACCCGTCTTGGCCTGGAAGCAGCTGACCGGGACACCGCGGTCATGGTCGGAGTCGGGCACGATGTCGCCTCCGCTCGAGACGCCGCCAGGTACGCACAGGCGGCGGGCGCGTCGATGATCATGGTCCACCAGCCCGTCCACCCCTATGTTTCGGTCGATGGCTGGATCGAGTACCACCGTGCGATTGCGAACCATGTACCCGAACTGGGCGTGGTCCTGTACGTGCGCAACGAGACGATCCCGGGTTCCGCCTTCGCTCGGCTGGGCGAGTCCTGCCCGAACGTGATCGGAGTGAAGTACGCCGTGCCGAACCCCGCCCGTTTCGCGGCCGTCGCTGCAGATGCCGGTTCTGGACGGTTCACCTGGGTGGCCGGCCTCGCGGAGCTCCACGCTCCGGGGTATTTCGCCGTCGGGGCCACGGGGTTCACCTCGGGTCTGGCGAACGTGGATCCATGGACGTCGCTTCGCCTCTGGCGTGCCCTGGCCGATGGCGACCAGGAAGTCGCGAGCGAGATCTGGCACCGGGTGCGTCCCTTCGAGGAACTGCGCGCCGCCAACTCAAGCGCTAACAATGTCTCGGTGGTGAAAGAGGCGCTCTGCCAGCTCGGGGTTTGTGCCCGGGACATAAGACCTCCGAGCTCGTTGCTCCCCATCGAATTGAGAGCGACAGTCACCGAGATCCTCGAGCGCTGGGAGTTGCCCGCATGACTGGCGAACCCGGAGCGCTTCGCAGCAGCTGCTGGTTCGAGGGCGAGGGCCTGCGGGCTTTCAGCCACCGTTCACGTGCCCGCCAACTCGGCATTGGTGCCGAGGAGCTGGCCAACAAGCCCATCATCGGGATTCTCAATACCTGGAGCGACATCAACCCCTGCCACATGCACCTGCGCGAGCGCGCCCAGGCAGTAAAGCGCGGCGTCTGGGAGGCCGGTGGGTATCCGGTCGAGATGCCGGTGGCCACCCTCTCTGAGACATTCCAGAAGCCGACGCCCATGCTGTACCGAAACCTGCTCGCGATGGACACCGAGGAGATACTCCGCTCGTACCCATTCGACGGTGCCGTGCTCATGGGCGGCTGCGACAAGTCCACACCTGCGCTCTTGATGGGCGCCGCAAGCGCGGACAGGCCCATCGTCTACGTGCCGGCCGGCCCGATGCTCACAGGTCACTGGCACGGCGAGACACTGGGCAGCGGAACGGACATGTGGCGCTTCTGGGACGAAAAGCGCGCCGGGATCATCAGCGAGGCCGAGTGGGACACGCTCGAAGCCGCGATGGCACGCTCGCCGGGTCAGTGCATGACGATGGGTACCGCCTCGACGATGACCGCTGTCGCCGAGGCCCTCGGACTCACGCTCCCTGGCGCATCCTCGATCCCGGCAGTGGACTCGGCTCACCACCGGATGGCGGCCGCGAGCGGCTCGCGTGTCGTGGAGATGGTTCGCGAGGACCTGAAGATGTCCAAGATCTCCGACAGACGCGCCTTCCTCGATGCGGTAACGGTGGTCCTTGCTCTCGGTGGTTCCACCAACGCGGTCATCCACCTCGTCGCGATGGCGGGGCGTTGCGGTGTGGAGCTCAGCTTGGACGACTTCGACCGCCTGTCGAGGTCCACTCCTGTGCTCGCCAACATCCGTCCAAGCGGCGAGTACCTGATGGAGGACTTCTATTACGCCGGCGGCCTTCCCGCACTCATGGCTCAGATCAAAGAGCTCCTTCACCTCGAACGGACGACGGTCAACGGACGGACCCTGGGAGAGAACATCGCCGACGCCGCCGTCCACGACGAGCGGGTCATCCGGCCGGCCGAGAACCCGCTTTCGGAACATGGCGGGCTGGCCATCCTGCGGGGAAACCTGGCGCCGGACGGTGCTGTGATCAAGCATCTCGCGGCCTCGCCGCGACTCTTGAAGCACACGGGGCCTGCGGTTGTCTTCGATGACTACAGAGATATGCAAGGTCGCGTCAACGAACCAGATCTCGATGTCAGCGCAGACTCTGTGCTGGTGCTGCGCCACTCGGGCCCCCAGGGCGGCCCCGGCATGCCTGAATACGGGATGCTCCCGATTCCGGACAAGCTCCTGCGCGAAGGCGTCCGGGACATGGTCCGCATCTCCGACGCCAGGATGAGCGGGACGAGCTACGGCACCTGCGTCCTGCACGTCGCGCCCGAGTCCTTCGTCGGAGGGCCTCTGGCGCTGGTGCAAGACGGCGACCTGATCACCCTCGACGTTGCCGAGCGGCGGTTGCATCTCGAGCTGAGCCGAGACGAGATCCGCCGGCGCAGGCAGGCTTGGACACCACCGGAGAAGATCTTCGAACGTGGCTACGGCGCCATGTACAGCGAGCACATCGGTCAAGCCGACAAAGGATGCGATTTCGACTTCCTCGCCCGCAGCGGCGCCACAGCAGAGCCGGACGCCGGGTGACGCCCTCGCGGACCCTCGTCATCACCGGCGCCGCCGGACGACTCGGGACCTATCTGCGTTCGTCACTCGACGACGTCGCCTCAAAGGCACGCCTTGTCGACGTCGTCGCGCCGCCCGCGGCCCTACCCGGTGAACCGGTCGAGATCCACCTGGGGTCGGTGACCGATCCCGACCTGCTCGACGTGGTGTGCCGTGGCGCGAACGCGATTGTCCACCTCGGAGGCTTCGCGGGCGACGCGCCGTGGCCGGACCTCTCCGAGGTCAATGTCGAAGGGACTCGCCAGGTCCTAGAGGCGGCTCGACGGCACGGGGTTTCGCGCGTCGTGGTGGCGAGCAGCAATCACGCGGTCGGCTTTCATGTCCGAGGACCCCGGCCGCTGCCGGACGATGTGGCACCGCTGCCCGACAGCCTCTACGGCGTCAGCAAGGCGGCAGTCGAGGCGATGTGCCGCTTCTACAGCGTCAAGTTCTCGATGGACATCGTCTGTCTGCGCATCGGGTCCTGCTTCGATACGCCCGAGAACCACCGCATGCTCTCCACATGGCTCTCGCCAGCCGATTTCGTGCGGCTTGCAAGCGCGTCGCTGGCAAGTGAGCACGGAGGCTTCCGGTTCGTGTGGGGCGTCTCGGCAAACACGCGCCGCTGGTGGTCCACTGTGGGCGGCGACGCCATAGGCTTCCATCCGGAGGACGACGCAGAGCGCTTCGCCGAGCTGTATCCCGGAAGCCCCCCTGAGCCGGAATACGTCGGGGGAGTCACTATCTAGCCACAGGGTGCCAGCGCTTTCCCGGCATCGAATGGCCGCACATCCAACAAAGCCCTCCCAAGGAGTCGTCGTGACTGACATCGACACCAACTTTCCCGAGACATCGTTTCTCGAAGTGTCCGATGTAGTCGAGCGAGCCGTTGACGCCTCTCCACGGTGGCGGGCGCTCGACCCGTCGAACAGAGCCGAAGTGCTGCGTGCAGTCGCCGACCGTCTGGACTTAGCGGGTGCTGAGCTCGTCCCCCTGGCGATCAGCGAGTCCCACTTGACCGAGACGCGCTTGCGCGGAGAACTGTTCCGCACGACCTTCCAGCTGCGATTCCTCGCCGGGGTTATCGACGAGGGCGACTACCTCCAGGCGTGCATCGACACAGCAGACGAGAGCTGGCCGCTGGGACCGAGACCGGACCTGCGCCGTCTTCTCCGGCCGCTCGGCCCAGTGGCGGTCTTTGCTGCCAGCAACTTCCCGTTCGCCTTCAGTGTCGCCGGCGGCGACTCAGCTTCTGCTCTGGCTGCCGGATGCCCGGTGGTCCTCAAGGCACACCCCGGTCACAGGCAGCTCTCGGCCCGCTGCGGCGCGATCGTCTGTGCGGCACTGCGCGACGCCGGAGCGCCTGATGGCACCTTCGCCGTTGTCGAAGGCGACAAGGCCGGCCGCGAGCTTGTCACCCACCCTGACATCAGCGCGGTCGCCTTCACCGGATCGGCGAAGGTGGGCCGAATGCTGTTCGACATCGCCGCCGGACGCCTTAGGCCGATCCCCTTCTACGGAGAGCTCGGGAGCGTGAACCCCGTGTTCGTGACGATGCGGGCCGCGGCCGCCCGACTGGACGAGGTGCTTTCCGGCTTCGTCGCCTCGTTCAGCTTGGGGGTCGGGCAGTTCTGCACACAGCCCGGCATCCTGCTGCTACCGGTAGGGGTCCTCGACTATGACCGCATCCGCACGATGGTCGTCGCACAGCCGTCCGCCCGGCTTCTCAACGACCGGGTGGATGCGGCCTTCCAGGAAGGGCTCGAGGCACTGTTGCACCGGCCGAGCGTCGAGGTTCTGGCGGAAGGGAGCAGGCAACCGGACGGCGCGCGAACACCCACACTGCTTCGCTCGAGCGTCGGGGGACTCCTATCGGACGCCGAGCACCTCTTGGCGGAGTGTTTCGGCCCCGTCTCGCTCGTGGTCGAGTATGAGGAGGAGAGCCACCTGATCGAGGTCGCGAAGATGCTGGAAGGTCAGCTCACAGCCACCGTTCACGGCGAGCTAGACGACGAGGTCGTTCCCGAGCTGCTCGACCTGCTCGCGGACAAGGCGGGGCGGATCATCTGGAACGGGTGGCCGACCAGTCTGGCTGTGACCTGGGCCATGCAGCACGGCGGCCCGTATCCGGCCACGACCTCGCCGTTGCACACCTCGGTGGGGGCCGCTGCCATCGGTCGGTTCCTCCGGCCCGTCACCTACCAGGGCATGCCGGACCACCTGCTGCCAGCCGCCGTGCGGGAGCAGAACCCCCTTCATCTCCCGCGCCGCGTGGACGGCGAGTACCGAATTGCGTCGGGTCAGGACTGACGGGCTCGATTCAGCCCACACGAGCAGCCACGGTGATGGGCCTATCCCTGGCTGCGAGATAACCGGCGAATGCCTGCAAGCCGACTAGAGCGAGGAGCACCGCCAGAGGCAGGCTCCAGTTGTGCGCAACGTCGTATAGCGCGCCGACCAGGGTGGGACCGATCGCCGCGATGAGGTAGCCGACACCTTGAGCCATGCCCGAGAGTGCCATGGCCTGGTGCTGGTTGCGAGACCTCAGCACCATCACCATCAGCGCCAGGCTTATCGTCGCTCCCTGACCGCCGCCGAGCAGCACGGCCCAGAGCACTTCGATGTGTCGCGGGTCGAGAAGAAGACCCGCAAGCCCACTCGCGGCGAGCGCTGCGGCCCCAAGCACTGCGGGACGGACATCGCCCAGCCGGTGGGCGATCCCGGGTGTGACCAGCGCGGAGGCGATGGCGACGGTATTGGTTACCGCCAGCAGCAGGCCCGCGCTCACGACCGAGACGCCCCGGTCGTGGAACACGGTCGGAAGCCAGGCGAGCGTCGAGTAGAACTCGAGCGACTGCACGCCCATGAACAGCGTCACCGCCCACGCGACAGGGCTCCTCCACAGCGCGCTTGTCGATTCGCCGACAGTCGCCATCTCTGTTGCGGGCCGGGCGTGTGACCTCAGTGGCACTATCACCGCGAGCGCCACCACGACCGGCAACGCCCAGGCCCCGATCGCAAGGCGCCAGTCACCGCCGAGCGCCCGGGCTAAAGGTGCGGTGGTCCCTGCCGCGAGAGCAGCTCCGGCGCTGAGCATCGCTGTGTAGAGGCCGGTCATGAGGCCTACGTGTCCGGGGAAGTCGCGCTTGACGATGCCTGGCATGAGGACGTTCGCGATCGCGACCCCCATGCCTATGAGCAGCGTGCCGATGAACAGACCGGCATAGTTCGTCGAGCGCACGACGATGCCGGTGAGCATCACTGTGAGACATCCGAGCAGGACCCTGCCGGTACCTCTCCGACGTACAAGACGAGGCGCGACCGGAGCCAGGAGGCCGAAGCAGATCAGTGGGAGAGTCGTCAACAACCCGGCCCCCGCGGCAGACAGCCCTGTGGAGCGCCGGATCGCCCCGAGAACCGGTGACAGCGCGCTCATCGAGGGCCGGAGGTTCAACGAAACGAGCAGCAGGCCGGCAGCCAGCAAGAAACGGCGGCTCGGCGTGTCGGTCGCGGAGTGCTCAGACAAGCGAGCGCCTCTCGAGCGAGGGTGCCGTTGTCCCAGATCTTGGGCGGATCGCCATAGCCGGCTCACGCTAGCCAATGAGGTCGAATCACGGTGGACCGAGACGTCGCGATCTGTTACATGGCAGCTCGCATAGCACGTGGCATCCAGCGGGAGGCGACATGAAAGAGCGCCGGAACGGTTCCAGATCGGTAGGCGAGATCGGCTTGGGGGCCGGTCCACTTTCCGACGAGGGCCGCCCGGACGAAGACCGGGCGATTGCCACAATCCACGCGGCATCCAAGGCCGGTGTCAGCTTGATCGGCGCTGCCGACTCCTATGCCATCTCTGACGAGGACTTCGGCCACAGCGAACTGATCGTCCGGCGCGCGCCCGAGAGCCACGGCTCCGGGGCTAGAGAAGTCCTGGTCGCAACCAAGGCGGGCACACGCGCCAAGGCACGGCCTGGGAAATCAACGGCGACCCGGAGCACCTGAAACGAGCATGCCGTGACTCGCTGCCTCGACTCGGCGCGAGCCGCAATAAGCTGGTCAGCTCCCTATCGGGACCCGGTGCCATGTCGTGCCTGCGTCGTTCGACTCGTACAGGCGCGTTGAGGTCGTGGCCGATCCGTCCCGCGCGATCAGCGCGTAGGCTCGAGTCGCGTCGCTGAACCCGGCCCAAAGAACCGTCGAGGTGCGAGATACCGACAGCGCAGCAGAGTAGGTCTTGCCCCCGTCCCTCGTTCGGTCCAATGTGGCCGGTGGCACTTTGGAGGTCTCCTCACCGGGCCAGGCGAGAGCGACCGATGAAGACGCAACGGCGAGCCCCACGCTGTTGGGGAACTCCCCACTGGGCGTGGCGACCTGCCAGGTCCTTCCACCATTGGTCGACAGCGTCACTCCTGCCATGGTTCCCGTCGGGCATGCGGCCCAGAGCGTCGGGCTCCCGTCAGCGGCGGCCATCACTCTTCCCCCGAGAGTCGGCGTACAGGGATCGACCCTCTTGTGGAAGGTTGAGGCCCTGTCGGCGGAGTACAAGAGGACGAGAGGCGGGTCGTTCCCGCTCAGGAGGTACAAGTTGGGACCGCTCACAGCGAACTGGGCCCCGTAGCCGAGCCTCACGGGCGTGGTCACGTGCTGCCATTCTCTCAGCCCGACAGGTGAACGGAGGAGATCCATCGACGTACAGCTGGCGAAGCCCGCGGGGCATGTGAGCGCATATACCTCGCCTTGAGCCGCCTCGAGCTCGGCTACCGGTCCCGGGGTGGTGACCTTCGCCCAGCTTCCTCCCCCGTTTGTCGTCACCCACAGCTCCGGGTCGAAGGCGTACCCGTCGAGGGCATTGGCGAAGCGCAACTGCGTCACATGACTCGCGTTGACCGGCGGGCTCGGGATTCCGGCGAACTTGGAACCGCCGTCGGTCGTGCGAACGATTGCGTCACAGGTACCAGAACCGGTCAGACACCTCGCGGTCCCGAGCATCCACCACTCCTCGAGGCTGACCGCGGTGAACGAGGCAGGCTGGAAGTCTGCCGGCATCACGCCACCGGGCGGGCCGATTCCAGTCACTGGAGCGGTTGTGGAAGTTGGGCTCGAGGCCGACGAGATCGGACTCGAGGTGCTCGAGTGGTGTTGACCGTTGCCGCTGTGCGCGGGACTGGAGCCGAACAGGTGCAGCTGCGGCAGCGGCACGAGAAAAACGACGACGGCGACGAGGACGACCGTCCCCGAGAGGGCGGTCTTTCGGCGTCGGGCGAAGGTGCGTCGTCTGGTGCCCCGTTCGATCGCCTTGTTGGCATCGAGCATTTCGGCGAGCCCAGCGGCATTCTGTGCCGCATCCTTGAACAGTTGATCGAGGTGGTCCGAGTCCTCGTCCATCCTTGTCACCTCCGGGTCGTCAGACGTGTGTCGGATTCGATCTGGGATGCGAGCGCGGTCCTGGCGCGGTAGATCCACGAGCGCACAGTGCCGGCGGGCGACTTCATCTCGTGGGCGACGTCATCGACGGAGAGATCGAACACGACGTGCAGAACGAAAGCCCGTCGCTGATTGGCGGGCAGCCTCGCGACGAGACGGGCAAGATCGAGATCGTAGGTATCCACCGGCTCGTACGCCTCGACCCTGGACGGCGCGCGCGAACTCTCGAGGTTGAGGCGCCGCCAGCGGCTGACCGCCAGGTTGTGGAGCACGTGCCGGATCCAGGCGTCACGGTTCGGATGCCCGTAGACAACATTCCAGTGCTGCCAGGCGCGGGCGTAGGTCTCCTGGGTCAGGTCGAGAGCTTCGTCCACATTTCCGACGTAGAGGAATGCCGCTCCGGTGAGGGCGTTCCTAGTCGCTAGGTACCAGCGCTCGAACTCCTCTTGGTCAGCACCCTCGAGCGCCATGAAACCTCCCTGTCAATTACAACGCTCCAGGCGCCCGCCGCGCTGCACACCCGACCGCCTTGCCTAGGCCCTCGGCCGGCCGGAAGGAACCGGGGCCAGGGCAGGCCTTCATTACCGACCCTCAAGGGCTCGATTGGCGGATTCACCGCCGGACCGGATGTCACTCGGCGCGGCCACGCGCACCGGTACCACCGATCGGGGGCTCGCCCGTCGCCCGCGCGCCACCAGTTGCTGTCGAGGCGCTCGTCGGCGCTCAGTCTCAGAACACCTTCGAGAGAAAGGCCTTGGTTCGTTCGTGCTGCGGGTTGGCTATGACCTCTCGCGGGGCGCCAACTTCGACGACCACGCCCTCGTCTATGAACACCAGTGTGTCGCCGACCTCACGCGCGAAGCCGATCTCGTGAGTGACCACGACCATCGTCATCCCCTCCTCGGCCAATCCACGCATCACGTCGAGGACTTCGCCGACGAGCTCAGGATCGAGGGCGCTGGTGGGCTCGTCGAAGAGCATGAGCTTCGGCTCCATCGCGAGCGCCCGGGCGATGGCGACCCTCTGCTGCTGACCGCCGGAGAGCTGGTTGGGATAAGAGTCGACCTTGCTGGACAGTCCGACCCGGTCGAGCAGGCTTCGGGCACGCGTAGTGGCCACCGCTCGGGAGTCCTTCTTCACGAGCACCGGTGCCACGACGACGTTCTCCAGCGCCGTCATGTGCGGGAACAGGTTGAAACGCTGGAAGACCATCCCGATCTCGGTACGCCGGCGGCAGACTTCGCGTTCGCGAAGCTCGTGGAGACGACCGCCGCGTTCTTGGTACCCGACGAGCGACCCGTCGACGTACAGCCGACCTGAATTGATCTTCTCGAGGTGGTTGATGCAGCGAAGGAAGGTCGACTTGCCCGACCCGGACGGCCCGAGGAGGCACATCACCTCGCGCGGCGCGACCTCGAGGGTGATCCCCTTGAGCACTTCGAGCAGGCCGTAGCGCTTGTGGACGGCCTCGGCACGGATCATCGGAGCAGGCACCTAAGACCCGCCCGCTGAAGTCGCTGAGAAAGGCACGCGACGAAGTGTCGTCAGGTTGCGCCTGAGCTTTTGGATCGGCGTGAGTGGGAGCGCGTACGAGGTGCCGCGGGCGTAATAGCGCTCCACGTAGTACTGACCAATAGTCAACACCGTGGTCATGAGCAGGTACCAGAAGCTCGCCATGATGTACAGCGGGATCGTCTCGTATGTCCTGGCCGCGATGTTCTCTGTCTGGTAGAGGAGCTCGGGATAGGTGACGACGACCGCGAGCGACGTGGTCTTGAGCATGGAGATCGTCTCGTTGCCCGTCGGCGGCACGATGACGCGCATCGCCTGAGGCAGAACGATCCGTCGCATCAGCGGAGCACGCCGCATGCCGAGCGACTGCGCCGCCTCGAACTGGCCGTGGTCGACCGAGAGGATCCCGGCTCGCACGATCTCGGCATAGTAAGCGCCCTCGTTGAGCCCTAACCCGAGGAGGGCAGCCACAAAGGGGGTGACAATGCTGTTCGCGCTCATGTGCACGAACTCTGGCCCGAAGGGTATGCCCAGGCTGATCGTCGGCTGGAGAGCCGAGATCACGTACCAGAAGAGCAGTTGCACGTACACCGGCGTGCCCCGGAAGAACCAGATGTAGAGCCATGCGGCACCCGAGAGAATCGGGTTCGGCGAGAGCCGCATCACAGCGAAGAGCACACCGAGAATCACGCCGATCGCCATTGCGACGAATGTGAGCTCAAGTGTCTTCTCCACGCCTTGCACGACCGGCGTGGAGAAGAAGTAGGTTCCGACGATTCCCCAGCCGAAGCGGGGATTGGTGGTGATGTCGTGGACCAGCATCGCCCCGAGTACGAGCAGGACCGCCGTTCCGACCCACCGCCCTGGATGGCGCAGGGGCACCGCCCGGATCTCCTCCGGGGGGTGCCCCATCTCGCCGTCAGCTATCACCGGCTCACCTCCGGTCGGGAGCCTTCACTTCGATCAAAGAAGTATCACCGGCTTGGTGATCGCGCCTGCCTGTACTCCCCACTTGTCGAGGATCTTCGCGTAGATGCCGTCTTTGATGAGCACCTTGACCGCTGCAAGAGTTGCGGCATCGAGTTTCGAGGACTTCGCGAAAGCAAAGCCGTACGGTGCCACCCCGAACGCCGGTCCATCGAGTTTGAACTGGCCTTTCGCCAACTGGACGATGTAGCCCGCGACCTGGGAGTCGGCAAAGCCGACCTGGGCACGCCCGCTCGCAATGGCAAGGTTGGCCTCGTTCTGGGAAGCGAACGCAAGCACGGTGTCGGGCTTCTGCTTGGCCTTCTTGCACAGGTTGACTGCGCTGTTGGCGTCGGTCTGCTCGGTCGTCCCGGTTTCGACCGCGACCGTGCGGCCGCACAGGCTCTTGAGCCCGTCGTTCAGCTTCAGCGTGCTCGACTTGGCCACGTAGTAGCCCTCGCCTGCCTGGAAGTAGGTGACGAAATTGACCTGCTTCTCACGTTGTGTCGTCACCGTGAACGACGAGTTGCCAACGTCGAACTTGTTCGCCTGCAGGCCGGCGATGATCGTGTCGAAGGTCGCTGCGACATCGACCCACTTGACTCCCATGACAGCTCCGAGGGCTGCGCTGAAGTCCGCGTCCATGCCGATGATGGTCGAGCCGTTGGCCGCGACGAACTCGTCTGGGGGATAGGTGGCGTCCATCGCGGACGAGACCGAGCCCTTGGCCCTGATGCTCGCCGGCACGAGGGCAGCTACAGCCGGGTCCTTCGGCGGAGTCGGGATCGTGACCGCCGCATTATGGGCCGCCTTCGGCGTGGCGAACGCCGTCCCGATGCCCGGGACCAGCAGCGCGGCACCCGATAGCGCGACTGCGATGATGGCGGCCTGGGACCTTATGTGCCTGTGTGGTGATTTGTCACTGATCTTCATGTGCATTTCTCCCCGCCTCGGTTGCGTCGCCCCCCAGGCTCACCGAAAGCCCGGCGCAAGGTTGCACGAGGTTATAACACCACGCTCGGACACCGCCATACGGAAAGGGCCGTAGGCCACAGCACGCCACTGGCTCCACGCTGGCACAACGGCCGGCAAACACTGCTGCGGCGTGGGCCGGCGAGTTCGACACCGGCCTCGATGCAGCGACGCGGGCAATCGACGGGGCGCTCGCCGGCGGGCTTCCCCTCGCCCACGAGGTCGCCTCAGCTTTCCCGATGTCATCGACGCGGCGATCGCTGTCGGCGACCTCGATGCTGCCGACCGACTGGCCGACATCTTCGCCGACCACCCGAAAGGCGCGATTCCCCAGTTCCTGAGGGCTCAGGTGGCCCATGCGAGGGCACTTGTCGCCAGTGCTCGAGGCAACTATGCCGGGATGGCGACCGGTCTCGTAGCAGCCGAGACCGCTCTTGGTGCTCTGGGCTACCGCGTCTGGGTCGCACGTGCACAGCTCGACCGCGCGAAATGGCTCGCCCGCCAAGGCAGGCTCGGCGAGTCAGCACAGATCGCCGAGAGAGCGGCTGCCGGTTTCGCGTACGTGGGCGCAGCGCCCATGCTTGGCCGGGCACGGCAACTGTCCGAGACCGCATTTCGGTGATTCGGTCAGCCAGCGGCAGCAGCGGACAAGCAGCTGAGTCGCAGAGGACCGCCCGGGTCCTTGCCGCCGCTGTACCCAACAGCTGAGCGTCAGGACCGATCTCGACGTGATCTGACCAACTTTTCGAGTCAACCAAGTCGGCGTGCGAGCCGATACCAATAACGTGGACCTGCAACAGCGGACCGCACAGGGTGACGCCCTCGCGGAAGCGTCTTCAGTCGAGGGCCCGTCGGGAACCGCACGGGTCAGCTCCCGCGGCGCTGGAGCCCCCGAACACCGGGGGCCGAGTGAGGCTCTGCGGGAAAGTGAAGCCCGCCTGCAAGCGCTCCTCTCCTCGCTCGACGACCTCGTCTTCGAGCTCGACGAGAACGGCACCTATCTCAAGATCTGGACGGCCAATGACGCGCTGCTCGTCGTGCCCCGCGACGAGTTGCTCGGCAAGACACACCGGGAGGCTCTCGGCGAGGAGATCGGAAACAGCCTTGCCAAAGTGATAGGCCGGGTCCTGGAGACCGATCGCCCGCAACTATGGCAGTACTGCCTGGACGTGCCTGCGGGCCCCCGGTGGTTCCAGGGCAGGGTCGCACCGATCGCCGGATCCAGGGGCGCCTCGAGAAGATTCTGCCTGCTGGTAAGGGACATCACCGAGCAGAAGGCTGCCGAGAAGGCCCGCGACCAAGCCGAGGAGCAACTCCGCCATCAAGCCCTGTACGACGGGCTCACCGGTCTGCCGAACCGCATGCTCTTTCACGATCGGGTCAAGCACGCCCTCAACGTGGCCGCTCGGGACAACGAAGAGCTGACAATCCTCATGCTCGACCTCGACCGGTTCAAGGACATCAACGACACTCTCGGCCACGCAGCCGGAGACGACGTGCTGCGGGAGGTGGCCTGGCGGTTGTCGAAGGTGACGAGAAAGGGCGATTCGATCGCGAGGCTGGGAGGCGACGAGTTCTCCATCTTGCTGCCGCGAGCATCGGAGAAGGACGCCGCCATGGTCGTCTCGCGGGTGTCGAGCTGTCTCGAGGAACCGATCATCGTCCAGGACCTGCCCCTCAGGGTCGACGCCAGCATCGGCCTTGCGGCTTTTCCGAGAGACGGCGCTGACGCGGAACTCCTGCTGCAGCACGCCGACGTCGCCATGTACGCCGCGAAGGCTGCCAACGGCGGGTTCGCCATCTACGAGCGCCTTGCCGATTCGCACACTCCGGACCGGCTCGCGCTCATCGGAGAGCTGCGTGGCGCGCTCGAGCGAGAGGAACTCGTCCTCTACTACCAACCGCAACTGACCCTGTCGACGGGGAGCATCATGGCCGTTGAGGCCCTTGTTCGCTGGCGTCATCCTCAACGGGGACTCATCACGCCAGACGAGTTCATCCCCCTTGTTCAAGAGACGGGTCTGATCAAGCCGCTCACGCACTACGTGCTCGACCGGGCGCTGCGCCAGTGCCGATGCTGGATGGACAGCGGTCGTCCGATGAAGGTGGCAGTCAATCTGGCGATGCGCAATCTCATCGATGCCGACCTGCCCGGTGACATCGCCGACCTGCTGAAACTCAACGGCGTCTCCGAGGATCTCCTCGTGCTCGAGATCACCGAAAGCGCTGTCATCTCCGATCCGCTCCGGACCGAGGCCGTGCTCGCCCGTCTCGCCAGGATGGGTGTCAGGATCTCGGTCGACGACTTCGGAACCGGTTACTCGTCGCTGACCTACCTGACGCGTCTGCCGATAGACGAGATCAAGATCGACCGTTCCTTTGTGACCAACATGAACACTTCCGCCGACAAGGAGGTCGTCGTGCGGTCGACCATCGACCTGGCACGCAACCTTGGAAAGCAGGTGGTTGCCGAAGGCGTCGAGACAGCCGGAGTCCTGCAGCGTCTTGAGGAGCTCGGCTGCCACCTGGTCCAGGGCTACTTCGTGAGCAAGCCCTTGCCCGCCGCAGAACTCGATGCTTGGCTTGCCGAGTCGGCGGGCCTCTCTACGATCTGACCGGCACGACGCCGGCGCCGTCGCCTCGGCTCGGGAGAAGATCGGTCCCCGGAGACTCGAGCCTCACACGACTGTCATCTGTCCTCATCGGAATCGTCGTCGTTCGCCGACCGGCGGGACGCTGCGGGCTGCCACAATCGGTGGCATGCCCCGACGGCCATTGGACCGGAAGTCATCTCGGGAGAGCGCGCAGGGACGTTCGGGTGCCCGCAAGCACGGCCGCAGTGGCGGCGCGAACGGTCGGGACGCGACATGGACGACCCTCGGTGAGGACTCGTTCGTCGATGACCCGATGGGCAGTGGCGCCGCGCAGATCCACCGGATCCAGCCGTACCAGGCGGACAAGACCTACATATGCCCTGGCTGCAACCAGGAGATCCGACCTGGGACCGGCCACCTCGTCATAGTGCCGGTGTCAGACCCGTCCAGCCGGCGCCATTGGCACTCGCCTTGCTGGGAGCACCGAGCGCAGAGACACCCGACCGGGCGTTGACGGCCCGCCCGTTCCGGCGGTGTGGCCCTCCAACCCGCTCGACAGCTCGAACGCCCCCAGGCCACCGTGCTGGAGCTAGACGGTACCGACCGCCGTCCCACCTATTCGTCGCGGCGCAGGCGCCGACATGTGGCGCCAGCCTCAGACCTCGTCTTTGGGCAGGGCCTCCACGTTCACGTCTTTGTAGGTGACGACGTGCACCGATGACACGAACCGCGCTTGGCGGTACATGTCCCAGACCCACGCGTCGCCGAGCTCGACCTCGAAGTAGGTGGCTCCTTGCCCCGACTGGGGGGTGACCTTGACGTTGTTCGCCAGATAGAAGCGGCGTTCGGTCTCGACTACGTAGCGGAACATCGAGAACACGGCCCGGTACTCGCGGTAGAGCTCGAGCTCCACCTCGGCTTCGAACTGGTCGAGGTCCTCCTCGGCACTCATGGTCGTCTGCCTAGCACGTCCCCGGCGTGGCCAGCGTGCACGGCCGGGGTTTCTCGGATCTCAGGAGCCGGAACGACAAGCTTGCACAGCGTCTCAACGGACGTCGCGCTTCTCCTTGATCTTCGCCGCCTTTCCGGCGCGATCACGCAGGTAGTACAGCTTGGCGCGGCGGACATCGCCCTCGGTGATCCGCTCGATCTTGGCGATTATCGGTGAGTGGACAGGGAAGGTGCGCTCGACGCCGACGCCGAAACTCACTTTGCGTACCGTGAACGTCTCACGGATGCCGGAGCCTTGACGCCTGATGGCGGCGCCTTGAAAGACCTGGACACGCTCCCGGCTGCCCTCGACGACCCGGACGTGCACCTTCAAGGTGTCCCCTGGGCGGAAGTCGGGAATGTCGTCGCGAAGGCTCTCGCGGTCGATCAGGTCGGTGGGGTTCATGACAGGTCACGCTCCTCGAGGCGATCGGACGGGTCGCCGGCACTTTGCCGCTTTCCGGACTCGGAGTCCGACCATTCGGCTCGTCCCGTTCCGTAGGCCCCTACAGGATAGCCGTGCTCGACCAGGAGGCGCACCTCGTCATGTGAGAGCCCGCCCCGGGCGTCAACCAGGTCTGGCCGGCGCTCGATTGTTCGCCAGAGTGCGGCGGCTCGGCGCCAACGTGCGACGCGGCCGTGATCGCCCCCACGCAGGACCTCAGGCACCGGCCAGCCGCGGAATACGGCGGGGCGTGTGTACTGGGGGTACTCGAGCAGCCCGGTCGTGAAGCTCTCGTCGCCGGTGGAGGCTGCATTGCCCAGTACCCCCGGAACCAGGCGAGCCGTAGCTTCGACGACGACCAGTGCCGCCAGCTCGCCGCCGGCGAGCACGAAGTCGCCGACAGAAAGCTCACCGTCGGCAAGATGGTCTGCAATCCGCTGGTCCACGCCCTCGTAGCGCCCGCAGAGAAGCGAGAAGGCGGGCGGTCCGGACGCCGGTGCATCGCGCCCGATCCCTGCCAGCTCGGTGGCGACCGACTGGTCGAAACGTCGGCCCCCCGGTGCCAGTAAATAGAGCGGTCGCGGCGGGTTCGCTAGCTCGACGGATCCAAAGACCGGTTCCGGAGCCAGCACCATGCCGGCGCCCCCACCGAAGGGCGCATCGTCCACGGTGCGGTGCGGGTCGGTGGCAGCAGAGCGCAGGTCGTGGATTCGGATGTCGACAAGGCCCTCCCGTCTCGCGCGCCCGACGACGCTCGTCCCGCAGTACGCGTCAACCACCTCGGGAAAGATCGTGAACACGTCGATGCGCAGCGCAGCTCCAGAATGCGCAGCCGCCGGATCTCCTGTCGATTCGGGGCTCCCGAGCTCGCTCACTCGAACAATCCAGCCGGCACATCGACCACGATGCAGCCTGCCTCCCGCCTGACCACGAATCTCAACGGCACGAGATTCCCGTCCTCCATCACGAGCAGATCACTCGCCGGGTTGGCCTGGACCGCGACAACTCTCCCGTGCCGGGTCCCGTCGACTTCGACGACCTCGCGACCGACCAGATCGTGGACGAAAAGTGCTTCCGAGTCTTCGAGCGCAACAGCCACAAGCAGGGCGCCACGAAGCTCGTCGGCCGCCTCACGGGAGTGAACACCCTCGAATTCGACCAGGTACCGCCCTTGAAAGGGCCGGGAACTGCGCACCTCGAGCTTGCGGACGCCCGGGCGCGACTGCGGGCGTGTTACATCGGGCTCGTCGGGAGTCGGTTCGGCAATAACCGGGTAGCAGGTGAGCTCGGCTCCTGGAGCGAGCCGCTCGGTGCGGTTGGTGACGAGAGCGACCACCACTTGTCCAGCCAGCCCATGGGGCCGCGCGACACGGCCCACCTCGAGGAGTGGCCGCTCGTTCCCGTCGCCACCCGACTCCGACACCATCTTGTGCTCAGTCGACGATGTCGACCGACGCCTCCTGGTGGTCGCGAGCCGCTGCTGCCCGCACCAGAGTGCGCAGCGCCTGAGCTGTGCGTCCGCGTCGGCCGATGATCCGTCCCATGTCACCTTGGGCCACACGAAGGGAAAGGCGGATGCCACCGCGGGTCTCACCCACGTCGACCGCCACGCCCTCGGGATCGTCCACGATGGACCGCGCGACGTGCTCGAGCACCGAGCGCGCGGTGCCACCTTCGACGCGGTTGCCCGCGTCGTCGGAGTCGGCGCCTTGTTCGCTCGCCGCCGCCTTCACGGGAACTTCGTCGAAGTCCTCGAACTCCTCGCCTTCCTCGAGCTCGTCCTCGCCTTCGTCATCATCATCGTCCTCAAGCTCGTCCTCGACGTCCTCGTCGCGGTAGGCCTCGTCTTGTCCCTCCTCCGCGCCCGAAATTTGGAAGGCGCTGAAGTCCGGCTCGGCAAAAGGGTTGCTTCCTGTGTCGGTCATCGCATAACTCAGCTTTCGGCTTCAGCTTGTGAGTCACCGGCAGCCACCTTCTTGGCGGGAGCCTTCTTGGCGGGTGCCTTCTTGGCGGGTGCTGTGGAACGGCCCGGGCGCGCATGACGATCGGAAACCTGCTTGGGGGGACGGCCCGACTCGAACTGCTCCCAGGCGCCCGAGATCACGAGCAACTTGCGAACAGTCTCTGTGGGCTGTGCTCCCTTGGCGAGCCACCCGAGCACTCGAGCGTTGTCGATCTCGATGGTGGACGGTTCCATACGGGGCGCGTAAGTGCCGACTGCCTCTATGAACCGCCCGTCTCTGGGCGAACGGCTGTCGGCCACGACGACGCGGTAAGTGGGCTGCTTCTTCTTGCCCATGCGCATGAGGCGGAGCTTGACGGTCACGGGTTTCTTCCTTCTTTCGTGGTGGAGACGATTATCGGGTCGGGCCGAGGCCCCTCGAGGATGGGGTGACGCGACCGCCCTTGACTTTCTTGCGGTTGCCCTTGCTCGACTTGGACGGGTTGCCGGGCCGGCCACCCATGAGCTTGGCCATCGGTCCGATGCCGCGCATCATCTTCTGCATCTCCTTGAACTGCCGCAGGAGATTATTGACCTCGGTGGTCGAAGTGCCACTTCCGTGCGCGATCCTGAGCCGGCGCGAACCGTCCAGCACCGTCGGGTCGGTGCGCTCGAGGGGTGTCATCGAGCAGATGATCGCCTCGATCTTGCCCACGTCGCGGTCGTCGACCTTGGCGTCACGCACCTCTTTCGGGACGCCCGGCATGAGCGACAACAGTCCCGTGAGCGGCCCCATCTTCTTGAGCTGGCGCAGCTGATCAAGGAAATCGTCGAGCGTGAACGTCCCCGCCTGGAGTCGCTCGATGGTCTGGCCCGTGACTTCCTCGTCGTACTCGCGCTCGGCCTTCTCGATGAGGCTGAGCACGTCGCCCATCCCGAGAATCCGGCTCGCGAGACGGTCGGGATGGAAGATCTCAAAGTCTGCCACCCGTTCCCCGGTGGACAGGAAAGCGATCGGCCGTCCCACGACCTGCTTGACCGAGAGGGCGGCACCGCCACGCGCGTCTCCGTCAACCTTGGTCAAGATGATGCCGTCGAGCTGCAACGCCTGGTGGAAGGCCTCAGCGGTCTGAACCGCATCCTGGCCGGTCATCGCGTCGACGACGAAGAACGTGTAGTCCGGGTGCAGAGCCTCGGACACCCGCCGCACCTCGTCCATCAGCACCCGGTCGATGGCGAGACGGCCGGCGGTGTCGACGATTACGACATCGCGCCCGAGGCGCCGAGCCTCGGCCAGTCCGCTACGGACGACCGAGACCGGATCGGTCGGCTCGGAGAAGACGTCGACGCCGATCTCCGCCCCGAGCACGCGTAGCTGCTCGACGGCTGCGGGGCGCTGCAGGTCGGCACCGATCAGATATGGATGGCGCCCCTGCTGGCGGAACCAGCGCGCCAGCTTGGCCGAGGCCGTCGTCTTTCCGGAGCCTTGGAGGCCGGCGAGCAGCACGACAGTGGGGGGCTTGGACGCGTAGCTGATCTTGAGCGCCTCACCGCCCAAGGTGACCGTGAGCTCCTCATTGACGACCTTGATGACCTGTTGGGCGGGAGTGAGGTGCTTGGCCAGCTCGGCTCCGGTGCAACGAGCACGGATCGCTTCGAGCAGGTCCCGGACGACGACGAGGTTGACGTCAGCTTCCAGCAGAGCGACTCGGATCTCACGCAGGACCTCCGCAACCTCGGCGTCGCCTAGTCGCCCGCGGCCCCGAAGGCGCGTGAAGATTGCGTCGAAACGATCGGTCAAGGTGTCAAACATGAGTCAACTCAGGTTAGTCGGGCCGCAGCCCGGGCACTGTTGGCGCCTGCGAATGTGCACGCGTCAGCCGAACAGAACCGAGACGAACTCCGCCGGATCGAACGGCACGAGGTCCGCCGGAGCCTCGCCGACTCCTACGAGCTTGATGGGCAGCCCGAGCTCGGATCGGATCGCGAGCACGACGCCCCCTTTGGCCGTGCCATCGAGCTTGGTGAGAACAATGCCCGTCACTCCGACCGCCTCGGTGAACTGGCGTGCCTGGACCACCCCGTTCTGGCCCGTCGTCGCGTCGAGCACGAGGAGGACCTCGGTCAGCTGGCCCGGCGGTCGCTCGGCCACGCGGCGCACCTTGCGCAGCTCGTCCATCAGATTCACCTTGGTGTGCAGCCGCCCCGCGGTGTCGGCCAGCACTAGACCGGCCCGCCGCGAGGCCGCGTGCTGAACGGCGTCGAATATGACCGAGGAGGGGTCCGCGCCGTCGGAGCCCCGGACTATCCGGGCGCCGGCGCGCTCGGCCCAGGATTCCAGCTGCTCACCGGCAGCAGCTCGAAACGTGTCCCCGGCGGCCAGCACCACGCTCCGGCCTGACTCGGTCTCGCGCAGGGCGAGCTTTCCGATCGTCGTGGTCTTGCCGACCCCGTTCACGCCGACGAACAGCCACACCGTCGGCCCGTCGCCATCGCCGTAGGCGAGCGAGCCGACATCGCCGTCGAACATCGCGACGAGGTCGTCCTGAAGTGCCTGCAGGAGAGCAGTCGGGTCAGTGGCTGAAAGGGCGCCGCTGTGCAACTTGTCCCGGAGATCCCCGAGAACTCGCGTCGTCGTCGCGACACCGACGTCGGCGAGGATGAGCGCTTCCTCGAGCTCCTCGAAGGTCGCGTCGTCGATGCCCTTGCGGCCTCGGACCTGATCGAAGTAGCCCGCCAGCAGACCCCGGGCGCGCCCGAGCCGGTCCCGCATCACCGGGCGAGCCGCCTCGGCTTCGAACCTGGGAGAAGGCTCGGGCTCGGCCTGCGCCGAGATCGTCGATGCCGTTGACGGCAAGGTGCCCGGCTGTGGTGCGCCGCGCCCTTCGAGCGCTGCGCCCCGGCGCGACCGCGTGCTGACGACGAGCCCCGCCGATACGAGCAGCGCGACGGCGACGACGATGAGGACGATCACGAGGGTCATGACGTGCGCAGACTACCGGGCGGAGCTGAAAGGGCCGAGATAGCCCTCCTGGCCTGGGCCGACGGCGGTGGCCACCCAGTTATTCGAGGGCGACACCGCGGACCGTCGGGCTGCCCATCCGCTCGCTCACGACCTTGGACGCCCCGCCGGCTTGCATCGTCACGCCATAGAGGACGTCCGCGGCCTCCATCGTCCTCTTCTGGTGGCTTACGACTATCAACTGAGCGTCGCTCCGGAACTCCTCGACGAGGTCCAGGAAACGATGCAGGTTCACGTCGTCGAGCGCCGCCTCCACCTCGTCCATCACATAGAACGGGGACGGGCGGCTGCGGAACACTGCAAAGAGGAACGCGAGAGCGACGAGGGACCGCTCTCCTCCCGACAACAGTGACAGCCGCCGGACGTTGCGACCGGCCGGGCGGGCCTCAATCTCGATACCGGTCGAGAGCAGGTCCTCGGGCTCCACGAGACTGAGGCGACCGGTGCCTCCGGGGAACAACATCGTGAACAGGCTCTCGAAGTGCCGGGCGACATCCGCGAAGGCCTGGGTGAAGACGCCCACGATCTCCTCGTCGACGGCACGGATGACTCGTCCGAGCTCCCGCCGAGCGCCACGGACGTCCTCGAGCTGCTCGGCAAGAAACCGGTCCCTCTCTTCGAGTGCAGCAAGCTCCTCGAGCGCGAGCGGGTTCACCGGGCCCATCAGCCGGAGCTCGCGATCAAGCTCGCGTACCCTGGCCTGCGCAGGAATGCCGGGCGGCAGCTCGGGACAGTTTGCCGCGACGGCCTCGTCCGGCTCGCACTCGAGCTCCCGGCGCAGTGCCTCGACTGCGGTCTCCAGCCTGAGTCTCGCCTCGGCGCGTTCAAGCTCGACCCGCTGAAGAAGCTCCCTTGCGCCAGTGAGCTCGCGTTCTGCGACGCCGCGTTCGTCTCGTGCCCGGCGCAGGCGGTCGACCGCAGCGGTGATCGCCACCTCCTGCTCCGCGCGCTCGGCTCGCAGGCGCTCGCGTACCGCAGTCAGCTCGATCTCCAGGCGGACGAGCTCCCCGGCTATGCGCGCGAGGGCGAGCTCAGCGGCCTCGAGCGACTCGCGCCGGGTGGCAGCGTCCGAACGGGCCGCGTCGAGGCCGACGAGCCGCCGCTCCACTTCGTCGCGACGAGTGGCGAGCAGTGTCTTGCGCTCTTCAAGTCCCGCGGCACGCATTCCTAACTCAGCCCTCAAGCCGGCGACGGATCGAGCTCGGTCGTCCAGGGCCTTGCGCGCTCGGGCTGTCTGCTCTGCCGCCGCGAGGGCTTCGAGCTCGGCCCCTTCGGCCCTGGCAAGCTCGGCCTCGCGCAGTTCGACCTCCCCCTGGGTAGCCGCGAGCAGCCCCAGAGCCGCCTCGTGGGAGGACGAAGCGTCGCCGCGCTCGGAGTCCAGCTGGGCGAGTCGCCGGGTCAGCTGCGCCTGGGCAACCTGTGACTGGGTGCTCGCGGCGACTGCGTTGTCGAAGCGCCTCGCGGCCTCAGTCGTCTTTGCGCGGGCGGTGGCGAGCGTCTCACGATCGGCTTCGGCCCCGGCCGCCAACGCGCTTGCGAGAGCTGCGGCTGACTCGGCGTCGCGCCGGACGCTCTCGAGGGCGGCGCGGGTCGCTCCCGAGCGCGCCGCACCGATCCGCCATCCCCTGGCCGAGAGGCGGTCGCCCTCGATCGTCACGATCGTGTAGCTGGGCAGCTCCTCGGCAAGGCGTAGCGCCTCGATCAACCCGCCACGACAGAGCAGTACATCGGCAAGAAGCCGATCGAGCACCGCGCTGAGGCCTCGGGCCTGTGACCTGACCCGATCACGTAGCGGCTCTGCCCTGCCGTCGAACTCTGCGGGCAGTCGCCCCGGCACGGTCGGGGCCACCTGCAGGCCGCCGGTCGGCAGCACGCCCCCGTGGAGTCCGGCGTCGTGCAGGTGCCGCAACGCGTCACGTGCGGCGGCGGTCCCGTCCACCACGACAGTACCGAGAGCGTCCTCGACGGCCGCCTCGAAACCACGCTCACAGCCCTCGTCGATGTCCACGACATCGGCGAGGGTTCCGAGGACGCCCGGCAGACCGGCGAGCCTTTCGACACCGGCGCGCGCCCGGGTCTCGTCGAGCGCCGTCTGCAGCGCCTCGGCCCGGGCTTGGAGCGTGTGCGATCGATCCGCCGCGGCACGTGCGTGCGACTCGCTTTCGCGTTCGCGTTCCTCAGCCGCCTGTTCCAAGGCCGAGAAACTTTCGTGGTCGGCTCGAAGCAGCTCGCAGGTGACCTTGGACGCCTCCAACTCCACCGCCAGCTCCTCCAGGCGCAGCTCATGGTCGGCACGTACACGATCAGAGCTGGCGAGCCGTTCGGTCAGTCGCGCGACCGCCTCCCGAGCATTGGACAACCGGGTCAGCGCTGCGTCGTGTTGTCGACGGGCGCCGCGAGCATCCAGCGGCCGTGCAACCTCGAGCGACTGGGCGGATGGCTCCCCGACCGAAGAGCCCGCGACACGGCCAGGGCTCGCGATGACGAGGAACCTCGCCTCGTCGCTCCGCAGCTCCTCCTCGAGGCTCTCGAGCGCCTCGCGCTCGGGTGAGAGCGAGTCGGCAGCCGACTCAGCGGCTGACAGGTCGGCCGCCAGGCGGGAAGACTCGGCCTCGAGTGACGCGACAACGTCCGCCTCGGTGACAGTCGCGAGCGACCCGGCGACAGTCCGGCGCCGCTCGGCAACCACGTTCGCCACGCCACGCTGGCGCTCGAGCAGGCGTTCAGCGCGCGCGAGCCGGTCGGCACCGTCCCAGGCTTGCAACTCGGTGAGCGTTGATTCGGTCGAGACCACGAGTTCGTCAAGACGGGCAAGCTCGACTCGCTGGGCAGCCTCCTGCTCGGTCAGCGAGGCATGGGAACCTTCGGCGCTGTCGCGCCGGCGTGTGAGCGAGTCGATCTCGCGACCAGCGAGATGCAACCGCAGCGACCGCAACTCGGCAACGAGCCCATCGTGGCGGCGGGCCGCCTCGGCCTGACGCTCGAGCGGCCGGAGCTGCCGGCGCACCTCTCGCTGGAGGTCCTGCAGCCGAAGCAGGTTCTGCTCGCTGGATTCGAGGCGACGTTCAGCCCTCTCGCGGCGGCGGCGGAACTTAAGGACTCCTGCAGCCTCCTCGATCACCATTCGCCGGTCCTCCGGGCGGGCCTGGAGAACCGAGTCGAGTTGACCCTGGCTGACGATCACATGCTGTTGGCGGCCAACTCCGGCATCGGAAAGAAGCTCCTGAATGTCGAGCAGCCGGCAGGGTGCGCCGTTGAGCGCATACTCGCTCTCGCCCGTGCGAAAAAGCGTCCTTGTGATCGTGACCTCCGCCACGTCCACTGGTAGGCGTCTCGACGCGTTGTCGATGGTCAGCGAGACCTCGGCACGTCCGAGAGCGGGCCGCCTCGATGTGCCGGCGAATATAACGTCGTCCATCTTCGTCGAGCGGACGACTTTGGGCCCTTGGGCGCCGAGCACCCAGGCTACGGCGTCCACGACGTTCGACTTGCCGGAGCCGTTCGGGCCCACGACCACAGTGATGCCGGGCTCCAGTTCGATCGTCGTCGGGTCGGCGAACGACTTGAAACCCTTGAGAGTCAGCGTTTTCAGGAACACGTTGAGATCACGTTATCCGTGCCGGAGCGAGACCCCGGGGATTGGTCGAACGGCCCCGGTTTGGCGCCGTCACCCGGTTCAGAGCTGGCAGCCTGGGCACAAGTAGGCGGCACGCGCCCCGATCTTGAGCCGCTCGACGTGATCTCCACAACGCCGGCACCGTTCCCCGGCCCTGTCGTAGACCGCATGACGTTCCTGAAAGGACCCGACCTCTCCATCGAGATCGCGGTAGCGCAGGTCCCGCAACGACGAGCCCCGGGACGCCACGGCGTCGCGGAGCACCGCCCGGGCGGCCTTGGCGAGAGAGGTGACCTCGCCCGCGCTCAACGAGCCTCCGGAGCGGTCAGGACGGAGCTTTGCCCTGAAACAGATCTCATCGGCATAGATGCTCCCGATGCCGGCGATCATCCGCTGGTCTGTGAGCAGAGCCTTGAGCCCGGCGCGGCGGCCGGCGAGGCGCGCCGCGAGGTAGGCGGTCGGCAGCCCTTCGAGCAGCGGGTCCCGCCCGAGATGCGCGAGCTCGAGGGGTACGCCGCGACCGTCGATCTCGGAGGAGACGAACCACTCCCCGAAGGTCCGCGGATCGACGAAGCGAAGCTCGGTCCCGTCCCCGAGTGCAACGACGACGTGGGTGTGCGGAGCCATCGGCCAGCGTTGCGCGCCGCTCAGGTGAAGCAGCTGGCCACTCATTCTCAGATGGACGACCAGCACCGCGTCATCGTCGAGTGACAACAGCAGGAACTTGCCACGCCGGCCGGCGGTGGCGAACTTCCGCCCCTCGAGGCGCGTCACGAGCTCCGCCGGTGACTGGCGCCGCACCGTCCGGCGCCCGAGCACCTTGACCTCGACTATCCGGCGCCCGACGACCGCGCCCTCGAGCCCCCGGCGAACCGTCTCGACTTCGGGAAGCTCGGGCATCTATCGGACGGGCGCGTCGCCCTGTCGGGCCTCGATGACCTCGAGCGCGGCGGCGGCCGCGACTCGTTCGGCGATCTTCTTCGAGGTACCCGTGCCACGACCGAGCACCTCTCCGCCAACGGTCACCTCGGCGAAGAAGACCTTCGCATGGTCCGGACCCTTGTCGGTGACCGCGTACGAGGGCAAATCCAGGTTGAGCTGCGCCGTCAGTTCCTGTAACCAGTTCTTCGGGTCGCCGAGCCTGCCCTCGGCAATGACCTCGATCGGGTCCTCCAACAGGCCGACGACGAAATCGGTGACGGCCGTGAGCCCGAGGGAGAGATAGACCGCGGCGATTATCGCCTCAAGGCAGTCGGCGAGGATCGAGTCTTTGGCGCGCCCACCCGAGGTCTCTTCTCCCTTGCCTAAGAGGACCGCCTCACCCACACCGAGCCGCGCCGCGACCGGCGCCAGGGCCTCGGTGCTCACGACCGACGCGCGCAACCGCGCGAGATCCCCCTCGGCAAGGTCGGGGAAGGCCCGGTACAGGTGGTCTGCGACGACCAGTCCCAGCACGGCGTCGCCGAGCAGCTCGAGGCGCTCGTTGGACGGTTGACCGCCCCACTCGGCGCAGTAGGAACGGTGTGACAGGGCTTGGTGCAGCAAGTCACCGTCGAGGTGGTAATCGCTAAGCGCTCGGCGCAACCTCTCGCCCGAAGGGCGAGGTTCGCCCGTCGGATTGGTCAGGCCGACTCGACCTTCGCGCTCACATAATCGACGGCATCGCGCACGGTACGAAGGTCCTCGAGATCCTCGTCGTCAATACGGAAGCCCGGCAGTCGGTCGCTGAGCTCCTCCTCGAGCGCCTCGACAAGCTCGATCAGCGCGAGCGAGTCCGCGTCGAGGTCGTCGGCGAACGAGGAGGACTCATTTATCTCTGACATGTCGATCTCGAGGATCTCAGCGAGCTGGGATCTGACCAGCTCGAGTACCTCGCCGCGGCTCATGATCGCACCGGTCGTCTCGGCCACCTGGGCTCCTTCGTCTTGCCTTCACACAATGTTAAGGCCTGCCGAACAAGATCGCGCATTGTCCTGTGCCTTCTCAAGGGCGCCATCGCTCTCAGGGATTCGGCACAGGGCGACGCTCAGGTCCTCGCGACTGCCTCGCGCAACGATCTGACCAGGTCGCCGGTCGCAGCGTCGTGGGCGACGCGCACTGCATTCAGTATCGCCCTAGCCGACGAGCTCCCGTGGCTGATGACGCACACGCCGTCGACACCGAGCAACATCGCCCCACCGGTCTCCTCCGGGTCGAGCCGTTGCGCGTAGACGAGGAGCTCAGGACCGAGCACCTTTCCCGCGGCGCGCGTCTCGGGCGAGGCTTCGAACACACGGCCGAGAACACCGAACAGAGCCCCCAAGGCTCCCTCGAGCGACTTCAGTGCCACATTTCCTGTGAAGCCGTCGGTCACGATGACGTCGACATCGCCGTCAAGGAGGTCCCGACCCTCCACATTCCCGACGAAGTCGATTCCGACACCGGCCGCCAGCAGCGCGTGCGCCTCCTTGGCGAGCTGGTTGCCTTTGGTGGGCTCCTCCCCGATCGACAAGAGCGCGACCTTCGGGACGGCGATGCCGAAGCGTCGGGTCATGAAGGCAGACCCCATCTGAGCGAACTGGACGAGCCACTCGGCATGGCAGTCGGCATTGGCACCGGCGTCGACGAGAGCTGCAGGGCGACCGCTCACCGCCGGGATAAGCGCCGCGATCGCCGGGCGCGCAACCCCAGGCAACCGACCCATGCGCAACAAGGCACTGGCCATGGTCGCCCCGGTGTTGCCGGCACTCACCATCGCTGAGGCCCGACCGTCGCGCACAGCCTCCGCTGCACGAACCAACGTCGAATCCCTCTTGGTCCGCACGCTCTGGGCGGGGTCGTCGTTCATCGCTATGACCTCTGAAGCGGGCAGCACTTCCAGCCCGCCGGTGTCACCGAGGGAGCCATCGGTAGGACCGACCAGCACTACTGGGATACCTAGCTCCTCAGCAGCGCGTCGCGCTCCCGCGACGATCTCGGACGGGGCGCGGTCGCCACCCATGGCGTCAACAGCAACTGGCAGCGAAGCGGCCTTCGGCGGCGCCTCACCGTCTTTGGTGGTCGGCGCCACGACGGTCAGTTGACCTCGACCGCCTGGCGACCCTTGTACCACCCGCAATGCGGGCATACGACGTGTGGCAGCTTCGCCCGGTTGCACTGAGGGCACAGGCTGCGCGAGGGCGCCTCCAGCGTCCAGGCTGCTGCCCGCCGGCTCCGGCTCTTCGACTTCGAGGTCTTCTTCTTGGGGACTGCCATCGTCACTTTCTCCACTCGGGTATGGCTTCGGCTGCACCGAGCCCGGCAAGCCCGGCCCATCGCGGGTCGGTTTTCTCCGTGCAGGTGCAGCTCTCGTGGTTACGGTTCACGCCGCACTCGGGGCAGAGCCCGAGGCAATCGGGCCCACAGAGCGGCGCGAGCGGCAGTTCGAGGATACAGGCATCGTGGGCAAGGGGCTCAAGGTCGAGCCAGTCGTCGGTCATCGCGTACTCGATCTCAGGGTCCGCGTGGTCCGTGTACACCTCGCGAACCCGGGCCACGAGGCGTCCGGTCGCCGTCTCGAGACACCTGCGGCACTCGCCCTCCCACTGAGCCGAGACAGTGCCGGTCACCACCACGCCACCGAGCACCGATTCGAGCACCACGTCCAACTCGACTGCGGAACCCGGCTCCACACGCGAGTTGCTCACATCGAGGTCCGCGATCGGGCCGACGACATCTAACCGACGCCGCGTGCCCGGATGCTTGCGCAGCACGGCCACCGCGACGACAAAGGGTCCGTCGCGGCCGGTCCTGGTCATTCCAGATCCTGGTCGAAGAACCCCTCACCGGCAAGCCAGGCGTCATCGCCTAGCTCGTCGGTCGTCTGGTCGCCGGGCTGGGGTTGCGGCGGCGGCACCGAGGCAAGCCGTTCGCGGCCGGCCCGCACGGTCTTCAGCGTGCGGTCGAGCACGATCTCGAAGCCGGCGAGCTTCTGGTCGACGTAGTCCTCGGCCTCGTGACGCATCTGGCGCGCTTCGGCCTCGGCGTCCTCGACGATCCGCACAGCCCGGTGCTCGGCCTGTCGGACGATCTCGGTCCGCTGGACCATGCGCTCGGACTGGACCCTGCCGTCACTTACGATGTCGGCTGCCTCCCGCCTGGCGGCAGCCAGCAGCTCCTCATGATCTTTGAGGAGCCTGCGGGCACGGCGGAGCTCTTCTGGCAGCTCGTCACGTATCGCTTCCAGCAGGTCGAGCACCTCGTCGCGCGTGACGATCGCCGACGACGACAGCGGCATCGACTTCGCGGAGGTCATGATCTCGATGAGCTCCTCGACCAGGTCCTCGGCGCCACCCGGTTCGACGATTGGCTGGCCTCCGATTTCGGCCTCGGTTCCTTCGGTGTCGTGGATGTCGGTCACGATCGCAGCTCCTTCAACCGGCTTGCAACGGGGGGCGGTACGAACTCACTCACGTCGCCTCCGTAGCGGACAACCTCGCGGATGAGCCTCGAGGCGACGAACGAATGGGACGAGCTCGTGGGCAGGAACAGCGTCTCGATACCGGAGAGATGCTGGTTCATCTGTGCCATCTGCAGTTCGTTCTCAAAATCGGACACCGCGCGCAAGCCCTTGACGATCACGTTGGCCCCGACCTCGAGCGCGACCTCGACGACCAGGACCGACATCGACACGATGCGGACCGAGTCCAGGTGTGCCAGAGACTCGGCGATCATCGCCTCACGCTCTGCAGAGTCGAAAAGAGGCTCGCCCTTTTGTGGGTTGGTCACGACAGCCACCACGAGCGCGTCGAACAGCCTCGAGGCGCGCTCCGCGACCTCCAGGTGCCCGTTGTGGAACGGGTCGAACGAACCGGGAAACAAAGCGACGGTCACACGGTGCCCTTCTCGGTGGTTCTCGGATCATGACGGCCGAGCCCGCGGGCTTCGACCAGCGTGACGAGCGTACCGCCGTAGCGGTACTCGCGGCGGACCAGAAAGTTCTCTCCGGGCACGACGGGGGTACCCGTCTCGAGGACGGCGAGGTCGCAGTCCAGCGAGTCGAGCAACGACGGCCAGCCGTCGAAGGAATAAGGAGGGTCAACCAGTGCGAGGTCATAGCGCGTACCGGCTTCTCGGGCGAGGAATTCGGCGACGTCGGCCCGCACGAGACGAACCGCCGGCGAGTCGCCGAAGCCGGTCGAGTCGAGATTGGCGCGAATAGCGGCGACAGCCCGGCGGTCGAGCTCGACGAAGCAGACCGAAGCTGCTCCACGAGACAGTGCCTCGATGCCAAGAGCCCCGGAGCCGGCATAGGCGTCGAGCACCGACGCACCCTCGACGGCTCCGAGGCTGGCGAGAATGTCGAAGATCGCCTCCCGCACGCGATCGCTCGTCGGGCGCAGATCTGGCAGGTCGGGGGCGCGTAGCCGTCGCTGCCTAGCCGTACCTGCGATGACGCGCATGTCACCACGGTAGAACGCCGTACGACAAGTGCTCAACGGTCGCGAGAGGCGCTCGATCGCCGGTTCAGCCCTTCAGGACGAACTCCTCGGACTCCTCGGCCACGAACAGATGGACCTCGTCTGCCAGCAGCGGGTGCGCCTCCAATGTCGGGTCCTCGTCGACGATTGCCTCGGCCACGCGCCGGGCCGCCCGGACGAGGGGCTTGTCCCGGCGAAGTGACGCGAGACGCAGATCGCTCCTTCCCTTCTGGCGTATCCCAAAAACGGTGCCTTCACCCCTAAGGTCGAGGTCGACCTCTGCGAGCTCGAATCCGTCGCTCGAGGCCTCCAGAGCACGGAGGCGCCTGGATGCGCCATCGGTGACGGCCTCGGCCAACAGGTAGCACCAAGACTTGTCAGTCCCGCGGCCGACCCTGCCTCTGAGCTGATGGAGCTGTGCAATGCCGAAACGGTCCGCGTCCTCGATCACGATCACGGTCGCGTTCGTCACGTCGACCCCGACCTCTATGACAGTCGTGGCGACGAGCACCTGCAGCTCGCCGCGGCGGAAGGCGGCCATCGTGACTTCCTTCTCCTTCGGGGCGAGCTGTCCATGCAGCAGCCCCACGCAAAGGCCCGCAAGCTCGCCTGAGGAAAGCCGCGCGTACTCCTCCACCGCCGACTTCGGCGGTGGCTTGGGAGTCTCCCCTGCCCCGAGGCCGAGGCCGACGATGGGCAACATCGAGATGCGGACATACCCGGCGCCGTCATAAGGCTCGAGCTCGGGGTCCTCGGGCTCTCTCACCTCCAGCAGGGGTTCCGGCTCCTCGTCCTCGGGTTGCCCCCCGCCCACGAGTGGGCAGATGACATAGGCCTGTCGACCGGCCGCGACCTCCTTGCGCACCCGCTCCCACGCAGTCGCGTACTCGTCGGGGCCGTTCAGCCACGCCGTGGTCACCGGCCTGCGCCCGAGCGGCAGCTCGTCGAGGACGGTCTGGTCGAGATCCCCGTAGACAGTCATCGCGGCAGTGCGCGGGATCGGCGTCGCCGTCATCACGAGCACGTCAGGATGCCGGGAGCCCAGGTCGGGCTCGGGGGCCCGACCTGGGCCTTCAGTCTCGCCGCCGGAGTTGTCAGCGACGGTGGCCGGACCCTTCTCCCTGAGCGCTGCGCGCTGCTCGACCCCGAAACGGTGCTGCTCGTCGATCACCACGACCCCGAGTGAGTGGAAGCGGATGTTGTCGGTCAACAGGGCGTGCGTGCCGACCACGAGGTCGAGGCTCCCGGCGACCAGCTCCGCTTGGATCCTGGCCCGCTCTCCCCCGGTGGTCTTGCTGGTGAGCAGCGCCACCTCCAAAGGGCGCGCTCCTGCTACACGGGTGGCGTCTGCGACCTCCAAGCCGGTGAAAAAGCCACGAGCAGCGAGGTAGTGCTGCTCCGCGAGCACCTCGGTCGGGACCATGAGAGCCCCCTGATGTCCCCCCTGCACGCCGTAGAGCAGGGTCGCCAGTGCCACGACGGTCTTGCCGGCTCCGACATCACCTTGCAAGAGGCGGTGCATCGGATGCGGAGCGGCGAGATCAAGGGCAACCTCTTGGATCGCCCTTGCTTGGGCGGCGGTCAATCGGAACGGCAAGCGCCCGAGGAACTCCTCGACCAGGTTCACCCTGCCCACGGGCACAGCTGTGAGGTGAGGGATCCCCGGAGCCTCGGTCGCGGCGGCACGTTTCTTCATGACGAGAATGAGCTGAAGCCTCAACAGTTCGTCGAACGCGAGGCGCCGCCTGGCGAGGTCCTTTTCTTCGGGGCTCGAGGGGGCGTGGATCCCCCTGAACGCCTCGGTCCGCCCAACAAGGTTGAGCTCGTCGATGAAGGGCGCTGGCAGCACCTCCGCCAGGCGCCCGGTGCGGTCCAGCGCCTCGGCCACGTACGCGGCGATCTCGGTGGAGCCGATCTTGGCCTTGCCCGACTGCGGGTAAATGGGCACCAAACGACCCGTCTGGTCACCGACGAGGTCGACCACGGGATTGGTCATCTGTCGGGCGTTGCGGAACATCTCGGTGCGGCCGAAGACGACAACTTCCGAGCCCACCGAGAGCTGGTGTCGTCTCCAGGGTTGGTTGAAGAACACGAGATTGAGGCGCCCCGTCGTGTCCTCCACTGCGACTTGAACCATTGTCTTGCCGCCCCTGGTGCGGCGAGTGGAGACCCGCTGCACGACTGCTGAGACCATCGCCTCCTCGTCCTCGGCGAGAACCCCGATCTCGGACTGGTGGCGACGATCGACGTAGCGACGCGGGTAGTGCATGAGAAGGTCAAGCACACTTTCGATACCCATTGAAGCCAGGCCCGCGGCCTTGCGCGCCTTTACGCTGCGTAGCTCGACAACGCCCTTGTCCCCGAGAAACCGCAGCGTGCGACCTCCCGCCGCCCCGTTCACTCGACTGAGACGAAGTACGGGTAGAGCGGCTGGCCCCCGTGGTGCAGCTCGAGGGAGACACCGGGCCGGTTCTCGCGCAGCCACTCGGTGACCCGTCGCGTGTCAGCCGCCGTCGCTCCCGCACCCTCGATCAGGGTCACGATCTCGTCGCCATCGGTAAGCAGCTTGGACAAAAGACCACAGGTCGCCTCGGGCAGCGTCCCCGCGACCGACTCGATGCCGCTGCGCGACAGCCCGATCCAGTCCCCCACCGCAATTCGACCGGCTGGCGAGTCACTCTCGCGGACGGCCCGTGTGACCTCTCCCGCGCGAACCCTGCCGGCGGCGGCCTGCATTGCGCTCGCGTTCTCTTCGGCGGTGGCCTCGGGGTCGTACTCCAGGAGCGCGGCGAAGCCCTCCTGGATGCCAGCGGTATTCACGACGAATGCCGGTTTGGCCGTGAGCTCACAGGCCTGCCGGGCCACGGGCACGATGTTCTTGTTGTTGGGCAGGATCACCACCTCGGCGCCCGGGACAGACTCGACGACCTCCAGGATTTGAGCGGTAGACGGGTTCATCGACTGTCCGCCAGCCACGATGTGGTGGACGCCGAGCGAGTAGAAGATGCGCCGGATCCCGTCGCCCGTCGCCACGGCGACAACCGATGTCACCGGTGCAGGCTCTTCGATGCTCGGTTCAGAGCCGGCGTCGAGCTCGACCGCGCGACGCACCCACGATTCCTCCTCGACCTGGTCGAGGAGGTCCGTGACTCGAATATCGCGCGGGCGCCCCACGTCAAGGGCAGCCTCGACCGCCGCCCCGATGTCGTCGGTGTGGATGTGGCAGTTCCACAGCCCGTCGCCGCCGACAATGACGATCGAGTCGCCGACACCTGCCCAGACGCTCTTGAAAGCCCCGAGCGTGTCGTCGGGAGCCTCCAGAAAGTACATGACCTCGTAACGCGGGCCAGTAATACCTCCAACCTCGCCGGCGGCCGAGCCCGGGCTCCTCAACGTCGCGCCGTCGTGATTCGAGGCGCCCTGCGCCGTCGCCGCGCGGCCCATGCCGAAACCTCCTGCGAGCTGGGAGGAGGGGTCACCTGCGACGCCATCGGCGACCTTGTCGGCTACGTCTTGAGGCAGAGGCAGGCGATCTGAGATGGGGCGCCCGTCGATCACATGCAAGAAGGCGTCGTACAACAGCACTAGGCCTGCCCCGCCAGCGTCCACCACGCCGGCCTGTGCGAGAACCGGCAACAGGTCGGGCGTACGCCACAGCGAGGAGACGGCAGCTTGCCTCGCCGCCGCGAACACCTCCAGCAGTCCTCCACCGTTTTCGTCGACTTCCCGCGCGGCTGTGGCTGCGTCGGCCGCGACCGTCAGCATCGTTCCTTCTACGGGTCGCATGACCCCAGCGCGCGCCGCGGCACTGCCTTCTGCCAGGGCGAGAGCCGCCTCGTGCGCCCCGACCACCAGACAAGGAGCGAACGTGCCCGAGATACCGCGGAGGATCTGACAGAGGATGACTCCCGAGTTTCCTCGCGCTCCCATAAGCGATCCTGACGCGATCGCACGGCATGCGGCGCCCATCGCGTCACCGTCCGCGGTCTCGGGGTCGAGACCGTCCATGGCCTTAACGACACTTTCGACCGTGAGGGCCATGTTCGTGCCGGTGTCGCCGTCGGGGACGGGGTAGACATTGAGCCTGTTCACGACGGCACGGTGGAGCTCCAGGCCCTCGGAAAAGGCGCGCATCACCCTGTGGAGGTGCTCGGGAGTCAGGCCGGCAGTGAGATCGGCTTCTGCGCCATGAACGCTCACCGGTTCACTGCGCGCCATGGCGCTACCGGTGGTCGTGGATCGGTCTCGCACGGCGCCATTCCAATGGATGCTAACGTCACACATCGTCCATTTGTAGGAACTCTCTCTCGAGGAACGCGTCAACGTGGCAGCCGTATGCGAGATCTGTGGGAAGCACCCGGGATTCGGGATGAACGTGTCCCACTCCCATCGGCGCACAAAGCGTCGCTGGGACCCGAACATCCAGAGGGTTCGCGCGCTCGTGAAGGGTACGCCGACGCACCTGAACGTGTGCACCTCGTGCATCCGTGCTGGCAGGGTGGTCAAGCCACCGCGTCGGATCTTCGCTCAGCCCCAGGCCTGAGCGTCGCCCACCTGGGCGTGGCGTCCCCGCGACGCTGCTCACCGCAGGCTGTGCTCCCAACCCGAAGCAGGTAACACATCGGCGCCGACGCGCCGACGCGCCGCGTCCGCGACACACATTCCGATGTGTATGGGAGGTCGCAGCCCGGCTGCCCCGAAGGCCCTTGTCACCGCGTCCCGGTCAGGGGCGGCGAATACGAGCTCGTAGTCCTCTCCGCCGGCGAGGGCCTCGCCACGGGTCGCCCCTTCAGCGGTTGGGACCGTGTCCAGCACGACGCCGACGCCCGAAGCCGTCGCCAGGCGGTCGAGATCGATCCCGAGCCCGTCGGAGACGTCGATCATCGCCGTCGCTCCACCTGTGGAGGCGGCCAGTCCCTCGCCCACTCGGGCAGTGGGCCGCCGGTAGGCGGCAACGAGCTCTTCGGACACAGTCGGGTCACCGGTTGCTTGCGTCCGGGCGCGCAGGGTCCTGAGCCCGGCAGCGGAGCGTCCCAGGGCCCCCGTCACAAACAGCAGGTCACCCGGCTGAGCCTTGGAGCGAAGGACGGCTTGCCGCTCACCGGTGGTCCCGGTAATGGCCACCGAGACGACGAGGCACGGGCCTGAGGAGAGATCTCCGCCGACGATGGCGCACTCGTACGCGGCAGCGGCCTCGACGAGTCCTCGGACAAGCCCCTCGATCATTGACGCACTCGCGCCGACGACAGTGACAAGTGCATGCAACGGTCTTCCGCCCATTGCAGCAATGTCGCTCACGTTGACGGCCAGCGCCTTCCACCCGACGTCCGCCACCTCAACGAGGTCGAGGTCGAAATGCACGCCTTGGACCACGACGTCGGACGCGAGAAGAAGCGAGCCGTCCGCGGGCCTTGCGACCACCGCGCAGTCGTCGCCGATCCAGGTCTCACCGCCTCGCGCGGGCGGCAGGCCGCGACGGATGGTCTCGATCGCGGCAATTTCGCCGCCGGTGCCTGACACAACTGCGGACGCTACCTCGCAGAAGTGAGCCTTGACCTATACCACCAGCAAGCCCGGGAGAATTGGGAGTACAAAGTGTGGTCGTCTACGATCGATCAATGCCAGAGACGCTCAACTGCAAACTCCTGGACTGGGTCGACGAAGTCGCTGCGCTCACTCAGCCCGACCGGGTCGAGTGGTGCGACGGATCGGCCGTCGAGTATGACCGGCTTTGTCAGTTGCTCGTGGACCGGGGGACATTCACGAAGCTGTCCGAAGCGAAGCGCCCCAACAGCTACTGGGCGCGCTCGGACCCCGCCGATGTCGCAAGGGTGGAGAGCCGTACGTTTGTCTGCTCGCGCGATCCACTAGACGCGGGTCCTACCAACAACTGGGTGGATCCCTCCGCGATGCGCGCGACCTTGACTGACCTGTTCCGGGGAGCCATGCGGGGCCGGACGATGTACGTCGTGCCATTCTCCATGGGCCCGATCGGCTCGCCCATCGCGCACGTCGGCGTCGAGATCACCGACTCGCCGTACGTCGTGGTGAACATGAGGATCATGACGAGGATGGGCACAGGAGTGCTCGAGGTGATCGGCGAAGAGGGCGACTTCGTGCCCTGCCTGCACTCGGTCGGGGCTCCTCTCGCTCCTGGGCAGCAGGATGTCCCGTGGCCCTGCCACCCTGAGCAGATCTACATCAGTCACTTCCCCGAGACCCGCGAGATATGGTCGTTCGGCTCCGGCTACGGGGGCAATGCCCTGCTGGGCAAGAAGTGCTTCGCTCTGCGCATCGCTTCGGTGATCGGACGCGATGAGGGATGGATCGCCGAGCACATGCTGATCCTGAAGCTGACCTCGCCTGCGGGTGAGGTGCGCTATGTGGCCGGTGCCTTCCCCTCGGCCTGCGGCAAGACGAATCTCGCCATGCTCGTGCCGACGATGCCGGGCTGGAGGGTCGAGACGATCGGGGACGACATCTGCTGGATGAGGATCGGCCCGGACGGGATGCTGCGGGCGATCAATCCGGAGGCCGGCTTTTTCGGCGTGGCGCCCGGCACCAACATGGAGACCAACCCGAACGCGGTGCTCACGCTTGGCGCCAATTGCATTTTCACCAACACGGCGTTCACCGATGACGGTGACGTGTGGTGGGAGGGTCTCACCGAGGAGCCGCCGGCCCACTGCACCGACTGGCGCGGAGACAAGTGGACGCCGGAGGTCCCAACGCCCGCTGCGCACCCGAATTCCCGCTTCACCGCTCCTGCCAGCCAGGATCCGGCGATCGCCGACGAGTGGGAGGACCCCGAGGGCGTGCCCATCTCGGCCATCTTGTTCGGAGGCAGGCGCGCGTCGGTGGTCCCCCTCGTCCACGAGGCCTTCGACTGGACCCACGGGGTCTTCCTGGGCTCGATCATGGCGTCGGAGACGACCGCGGCCGCGACGGGCGCCGTCGGTGAGCTGAGGCGCGACCCGTTCGCGATGCTGCCGTTCTGCGGCTACAACATGGCCGACTACTGGGCGCACTGGCTGTCGCTCGAAGACCGGATGGACGAAGAGAAGCTACCCAAGGTCTTCTATGTCAACTGGTTCCGCAAGTCGGCCGACGGGCGCTATTTATGGCCGGGATTCGGCGACAACTCCCGCGTACTCGAGTGGGTCTTCGAGCGTTGCGCAGGCCGCGGCGAAGTCGTCGAAACGCCTATCGGCAACCTCCCAGCGCTCGGCACGATCGACGTCGAAGGCCTCGACATCCCCGAGGACGACATGACCGAGCTGCTCCGTGTCGACCGCGACGAGTGGAGGGCGGAACTACCCCCGATCGTGGAGTACTTCGCCCAATTCGGCGATCGGATGCCGCCGGCAATCACCGGCCAGGCCGAGGCGCTCCGCCAGCGCCTCGGCTGACCCTCACGAACGCAGTCCCCGCGACTGGTCCCAGACCGCGCTCGTCACTTGGTTGGGTGGAACCGAGACGATCATGCCCGCTGCGCCGTCCTGTTCTAGCACCGCGTACTCGCCGGCAGGCAGGCTCGGAAAGACGGCTGCGTAGACCGTCGCGCTCTGCCCCCGGCGCGGCAAGACCCACACGTGGGTGCGCTGCGAAGGGTCCGAGGTCGGATGGATCTCGACCTCGAGACCCTCGCACTGCGCGGGCGCCGTCAAGACGAGTGCACCCCTGCTGGCGCCGACGTCCACGATCACGGCGAGGCTCTCGCCAGCAGGTCGGGGCCCCTCGGCCACCGAGTCCCCGATCACGCGGGCATGGGGAGCAGTATGAGGATGGGGATGTGCGCGTGGTCGCATCGTCGGCACACGCGATCGGATAAGGATCATCTCTTCAGCCGGCCACTGGGAGGCTCTGTGCCGACGGGTTGTCAAAGCCGTCCCAGGGATCGCCGAGATACGGGAAGGAGTCCTTGTAGTTGAGCCCGAATGCGCTCAGGTTTGCGACACTTGCCGGCCCTGACGCGGTGCCTCCGACGTCATAAAGTGCGCCAGCGGCCGCGTCGGGTTTGAACGACTTCACGACGTCGCCGAGCAGCGCACCCGCGACGGCCTTCAACTCGATGCTGACCACGTCGTCGAACACTCGCCGCCCATTCGGGAAACCGGCGCTGTCACCGCCGACGACGCCGAGAATGGCCGCCTTGGCTGTCGCGGTCGGCTTGATCGCGACATTGAGCCGCAGCATGTCCGCCTTCGTGGTCCCCGTGTTGTTCTGGAACCCTGTGAAGAGCCCGGCAGGCACGCCCGTGAGCAGAACGGCGTCGAGGTCGGGACGAGTGTTGGAGGAGTTGGCGGTGTAGGCGGCGAGATTCGGGAACGCTCCGGGGTAGAGCACATTGAGAAGGGCCGCGAGGCTCGGGTGGTCGTAATAGCCCGCGAAGCTGGCATCGCCCGCCGGTGCCTGGGTATTCCAGTAGTCCTTCACCCCCATCGGGATGATGACCTCGTTGATGAGCGGGTTGCCGAGGCGCGAGATCTGTGTCCACGGTCCCGCGTGGGTGGCCGGGTTCCCGTAGATGAGGGTCTTCTGACGACTGGCTGTGGTCCATATCCCAATAGTCGAGTCGGGCGCGCCGTAGTTGCTCGGCCTCGATCCGTCGCTTGTGAGGTGCTGGATCGGGACCTGGACCGCGATGCTGTGGACGTTCAGCCCGGCGAGGGTGTTGACGCCCGCCACCGCCGCCCCCTTGAGCAGGAAGTCAGGCTGGAAAGGCCTGAGGTCACCGAGGTCGAAGATCGACCCGAGGTCGACGTAGAAGCCGTCGGCGCGTTGGCCTGCGAACACGTAGCTGCCCGAGCTGAGCGAGTGGACCGCCTCGGCGGTGAGCCGGGCGTAGTCGGGAATCGAGTTCTTGCCGACGTTGCACGGTGGGCACGCCAGGTCCTTGGCGAGCAGGTGTGTGCCTCTCGTGTCCACTCGGGTGACCGAGTAGAACTGCTTGCGATTCCAGGTGCTGTCGCTCAGATGTCGGATCTGGCCGGTGTTGTAGAGGAACACGTCGTGTGCACCGTTGTTGGTGAGCACGGTATTGAACCGGAACTGGTAGGTGATGTCGGCGCGTGCATCGCCGTCGTTGTCGATGTGGACCTCGTACAGCACGTCGTTGCCGAACTCGTAGAAGTTCGGGCCTCCGGCCGGCTGTTGGAGGGGCACGTAGTTCGCGATGATCGTCACGGTGCTGGGGTTGTCCGGGCTCACGAACGCATAGAGGTCCGCGCTGTCTGCTACGGGGTCCCTTGAGATCTCAGGAGCTTCTCGGTGGGAAGACATGGTTCTTACACCTCGCTTGTCGTCTGGGTTGTGTTGTGTGAGCTCGCCTGGAGGCGATGCTTGATCTGGGTGCGCCTTTCGGCGGCGCTTGGCTCAACCCGCCGCGCGCAGCAGCCGCGCGACGAGAGCCGAATCTCGGGTCACAACTTCACGGGTACCGACCATCAGGTGAACCTCACTGCTGCGCGGGTCTGGGATGTGCACGACAAGTGGCCCGGTGGCGGCCCGCCCCGCGGGTGCGGCGACGCCGCTTTGGTGAACCGTCGCCGGCCTGCGTGACACCGGCGCGAGTGCGCGAAACGACGGAAGAGCGGTGAAGATGCCCGCCGCTGCGACACCGGTCCCACCTCGCTTGAGAAAGGTCCGACGAGTGATGCTTTCCATCTGCTGCCCCCCTTGTCCAAAGAGGCCTAAGCCAGCACCGCGATTGCCGCTTGGCTCGTCGCCATGCCTGCGCTGCGAGCTGTCCCGGGCTCGTCCCGGGCGCCTCTGCATTGGACTACGGCACTGATCGCCGCTCCGGATGAGCGGCCAGTGACGGCGCCGGACGCGGCTAGTTCAGCGACGAGCCCGGAAGATCGGCCCGGCCCGCATGACCACGCTCGAGACGGGTCTGGGTAACAGCCCGGCGCATCGAGACGTGGAACCCTGCCGCGACGGCACAGGTCACGCCAATGAGGACGTCACCCGCCTGCAAGGAGAAGCCGACGACCACGGCCAACAACGCGCACAGCACCCAGACCAGCTGGAGCTGGGTTTCGAACCTGGCGAACGCTCGCCCGAGAAGTGCCGGAGGCACGTGCCGCTGTGCGATCGAGTCGAACGAAGGCTTGGCCGCCGTTGTCGCAAAGCCTATGGCCAAGGTGAGCAGCGGTTGGGCCCACAGCGAGCCCCAGACCGCGGCGATGACGCCGAACAGCGCGGACAGCACGAGCGAATAGAGGATCAGCTGCTGCTCGGACAGATACCTGCGCATCACAGGCACGAGAAGCGATCCGAGCAGCGAGCCAATTGCACTGGTCAGGAGGACGAAGCCGAACCACCACGTCGCTGCGTGGAGATGACGCAGCGCGAAGGCAAGGAAGAAGGTGAGGAAGCCGACCGATCCCCTGATCACCGACATCGCCGCCAGCGAAAGGACCACCTCGGGGGCATACAGCGGAAGACCCAGCCGCTGGCGCTCGCGAGCGACGTTGATCCGCACCCGGCGCTCGCTGTCGGAGGTCGCCGGGCGCTCGTCGAGGGAGCGCCCGGTTGGTCGTATCGCGCGCCCTTTGGCGGGAACCTGCGGTCCGAGGATGGGCTGGCCATCGGGCGACGCGCTCGGCGGCTTGGCGAGGACCGCGTCGCCAGACTTGGGAAGCCGCAACGCGGCGAAACCTCCGAGGAGGAACACGACGAACCCCAGCCGCAGCACCCAAGGCGCGCCGAGCTGAAGCAAGCCCACCGCCACTGGAGAGGCCACAAAGCCAGCGAGGGTGGCGAGAACGGCGAGCTTTGCATTAGCGCTCGCGAGGTCGTCCTCCGTCTCGGTCATGGACGGAACCAGCGCCGCCTTGGCGACCAGGTAGAGCTTCGAGAGCACGAGGACGCCGAACGCCTCGGGAAACAGCAGCAGCCCTCTGATGTCGGCAGCCATCAGGAGCACCAGCACGGCGCTGCCAACCGACGCGACCGCCATGGACGCGCGTCTCGCATAGCTGCCCCTGTCGAGAAGCGGGCTGAGGGCTGGCGCCACGACGGCGAACGGCGTAATCGTCAATAACAGGTATAGGACGACCTTTCCCTTGGCGGCCTCCGGAGAGATGGTGAAGAACAGCGTCCCCGCGAGCGAGATGGTCACCAATGTCGTGCCCGTCGAGAAGACGCTGTGAACGAGTGCGAGCCTGCCAAAGGGCTGGGACTGGTCGAAGAGATCGCGGACTGCGCTGCGGACAAGCCGGGTGAGGCGAGCCCAACGGGCAGAGCTGTCCACGCCGCCATGGTACGTGCCGGCTCATCGCGGCGAGACGCCGCTACGATGCCCCCACACAGAGCTAGGAGGTCATCAGTGGGAGTTCGTGCCTACGTGCTGATCCAGACAGAAGTTGGCAAGGCGGCCACCGTCGCAACCAAGGTGGCCGAGATCCCCGGAGTTGCCCGCGCAGAGGATGTGACCGGACCCTACGACGTCATCGTGCAGGCTGAAGCCGACACAGTCGACGACCTGGGCAAGATCGTCGTCAGCCGAGTACAGCTCATCGAGGGCATCACGCGGACCTTGACCTGCCCGGTGGTCAACCTCTGATCAGCTCGTAGTCGACCCGGTGCCCGTGTGCGCCGGCGCGCGCTCCACCGCCGCGCGAAAAATAGAGGCCCGTGCCTACAGCCCGCCGGGGAAAGTCTCGCCGAGGCCCCGCTCACTTGGGTCGGGATCGTCGAGTGCCGCCCCAGCGGCCCCAGCGGCCTCCTCCCGGTAGGCCACGTATCCGGTCCGCTCGAGCTCCGCGGCGAGCTCAGGGCCACCGCTAGCGGCGATACGGCCCTCCGACAGCACATGGACGCGCTGTGCGGGCAACTCGGCGAGCAAACGGCGGTAGTGAGTGATCGCGATCACGCCCAGGGGAGGATCGCCTTCTCTTGTGGCCCGCTCGATGCGCCTTGACACCTGACCGAGCGCGTCGACGTCAAGGCCCGAGTCGAGCTCGTCGAGGATGGCGATCCGTGGCCTGATGATCGCGAGCTGCAGGGTCTCGTTGCGCTTCGCCTCGCCACCTGAGAGATCGACGTTCATGGGACGCGCCAGGATCTCCGGCGAGATGCCCAGCTCAGCGGCCTCCTCTGCGAGACGGGCCGCAAGTGGACCTGGTTCGGCTTCCTCGATGCGGCCCGCCGCGATCAGCGACTCGGTGAGCGCCGCAGCGAGCGGTACCCCGGGTACCTCGATCGGGTACTGGAACGTGAGGAAGAGTCCAGCCTGCGCCCTTGCAAAAGGCGCCAGGCTGAGCAGCTCGACGCCGTCGAGCGTCACGCTCCCGCTCGTGACCTCGTAGCCGGGACGACCCATCAGGACGTGCGCGAGGGTGCTCTTGCCCGAGCCGTTCGGGCCCATGACCGCATGGATCTCACCACTGCGCACCTCGAGGTCGATGCCGCGGAGGATCTCCTGGGAGTCGACGCGGGCATGAAGACCCGAGATCTTGAGGATGCTGGCGTTCAACTGATCACCGCGAATACTTCTCCGGAGTCGACCTCGATGGGCACAACCTGGACGGACTGGGTGGCCGGCAGGCTCTGCGGCGACCCGTCCAAGAGGGAGAAGGTGCTGCCGTGCCGGAGGCACTCGATCTCGCACACGTCGGCGAAGACCTCGCCCTCCGAGAGTGGGTAGTCCTCATGGCTGCAGACGTCGAGGAGTGCCCGGAACCCGGACTCGCAATGAACGAGCGCGATCGGTCCTGCGTCGGTCTCGAAGCGGCGAACCTGTCCGAGCTCGAGGTCACCGGTCGCGCAGAGTCGCACCCTCACCGGATCAGCCTCCACCTGTGACACGGTCCAGCCGCGCTGCGATCGCCACGGCGAGATGGTCGCGAACACCCGGCGTTGCGACGCGCACCCAGAGGTCCTCGAAGAAGCCCAGCAGGATCAGGCGCTCGGCAACCGCGGGCGGAACGCCTCGAGACTCGAGGTAGAAGCGCTGCTCACGGTCGATCTGGCCGACAGCTGAAGCGTGCGAGCACCGGACATCGTTCTCCTCGATGTCGAGGTTGGGAACCGAGTCCGCGTGCGCTCCGTCGCTCAGCACGAGATTCCTGTTGGTCTGGAAGGCATCGGCTCCCTTCGCGCCGTGCCTCATCCTTATGAGCCCCGAATACACCGAGCGCGCTGTGCCGCCGACCGCTCCCTTGAAGACGAGGTTGCTCTTTGTGCGCGGCGCTGCGTGCTCCTGGAGCGTGCGGAAGTCGTGCATCTGGGTCGCGTCACCAAGGTACGCCGCCAGGAGTTCGGCACTGCCACCCTGGCCTGCCAGTACCGACTCGGTACGAAAGCGTGCGTACTCGCCGCCGAGCGATGCCGTGAAGGTGCGCACCGTGGAGTCGCGGCCCGCCCGGATCCGTTGATGGGCGAGCTGCCAAGCTCCGGCGCCGAGCTGCTGGATGGCGTTGTAGGACAACACCGCCGCATCCCCGACGTCGATGTCGACAATCGGCACCGCGACAAGCGCGCCGTCGCCAGAGACGAAGAGCTCGATCACCGAGGCCTCCGACGCCTCGCCGACATCTATCACCGTGCGGGCGGACACAGCCTGGGCCGCCCCGGCGGCCCCGCTCGAACCAAGTACGTGAACGATGACTATCGGGTGGTCGACATGCACCCGGGCAGGAACCGAGAGCACGAGCGCGTCGCGGAGAAGAGCGTCGGCAAGGTGGTCGAACGCGTCGGGCGCGTGCTCCTCCTTTCCGGTCGCCGAATTCAGCTTGGTCACCCGGTCGAGAACCTCCGAGCCCCTGGAATCGCCGAGGATACTGGCGAGAACGACCCCAGCCGCGCCGGCGGCAGGGGACAACTCGCATGCGACCGGGACACCATCAACGACCACGGCTAGACCGGAACGCTCGCCGAGGTGACCGAGGAGTGCGACAGCTTCAGGCCAGGCGTCAACCTCGGCCGGCACCCGCGCGACATCGCAGGCCGGCGTCTCGTTCGCGACATACTGCTCGAGGTCGAGCTCGGAGATCCTGCTGTAGCGCCACAGATCCTCGTCGACCAATGGAGCTGGGCTCGCGACGAACCTATCGAGCGCGCCTAGGCGCCGCTCAACGAGCCACTCCGGGCCACCGAGGGACCGCGCGACTCGGGCGGTGTACGAGACGGGTAATTGCATTGTGATCAGCGCAGCAGGTTAGCGGACAACCGTCACCGGGTGGGCGGTGAACCCTTGCGCTTGAACCAGCCACGCGGACCGAATCCGCCACCCGAGCCGGAGTGCCGCTCCTCCTTACGCTCTCGTTTGCGCGCTTCGTCGATCGCGTCGGGCGCGATCGCAGAGACGATCTCTTCCGCGTTCTCGAGCAGGTCGGCGGCGTCCGCTGCCGGCACGTCGGACGGCTCTGACTCGAGAGCTGGTTCTACCAGCTTGCCGTGAGTCCAACCGGCGTCGGCAAGACGCCGCTCGTAGACCGGGCATCCGTCCGGGCACCTCCACGGCGCGTCAGGTGCCATGTCGAGCACGCAGAACCTCGCGACCTCTCCACTCGCATAGGTTCGGCTCTGGTAGTGACGACAATCCTCCCGCATCGGCATGGGGATGGACGTTACCCCGCGACAACCGGTGGAACCTGGGCAGGCCTGCGCAGCGCTTGGTGCACGAGACCTCAGCCGACCGAGCCGTCCATCTGGAGCTCGATCAGACGGCTCCACTCGACCGCGTACTCCATCGGCAGTGTCCGCGTGATCGGCTCGATGAAACCGTTCACGATCATGCCCATCGCCTGGGTATCGCTCAGGCCGCGACTCATCAGGTAGAAGAGCTGATCGTCACCGATCTTGGACACGGTCGCCTCGTGACCGATCTCGGCGTCACGCTCGCAGACTTCCATGTACGGCTTGGTCTCGGAGACCGAGTCCTCGTCCAGGATCAGAGCGTCGCAACGAACGAACGACTTCGCCCTCCTCGCGCCCTCGTCCACGTGCACCTTGCCCCGGTAGGTGGCATGGCCACCGCCCTTCGAGATCGATTTCGAGACGATCGTCGAACTGGTCTCGGGAGCGCAGTGGAACATCTTCGCCCCTGTGTCGAGGATCTGACCCGCCCCCGCGTAAGCCACGGAGAGAACCTCACCCGAGGCCTTCGGACCCATCAGATACACCGATGGGTACTTCATCGTGAGCCGTGAGCCGATGTTCCCGTCGATCCACTCGACGTGGGCCTCGGCTTCGGCTCGAGCCCGCTTTGTGACCAGGTTGTAGACGTTTGTGGACCAGTTCTGGATCGTGGTGTAGGTGATCCGGCTGCCGGGCAGGGCAACAAGCTCGACAACGGCCGAGTGAAGCGAGTCCGACGAGTAGACCGGTGCCGAACAGCCTTCGACGTAGTGCACCTGGGCGCCCTCGTCCGCGATTATCAGCGTTCGCTCGAACTGACCCATGTTCTCGGCGTTGATCCGGAAGTACGCCTGAAGGGGCATGTCCACGGTCACACCGGGCGGGACATAGATGAAAGACCCTCCCGACCATACAGCCGAGTTCAGAGCTGCAAACTTGTTGTCGCCAGGCGGGATGATCTTGCCGAACCACTTGCGAACTATCTCGGGGTGCTCGCGAACCGCTGTGTCCATGTCGGTGAAGAGCACGCCAAGGCGTGCCAGGTCCTCACGATTTCGGTGGTACACGACCTCGGACTCGTACTGGGCGGTCACTCCGGCCAAGTACTTGCGCTCTGCTTGCGGGATACCGAGCCTGTCCCAGGTGTTCTTGACAGACTCGGGCAGCTGGTCCCAGTCGCTGACCTGCGCGTCGGTTGGCTTGATGTAGTAGTAGATGTCGTCAAAGTCCAGGTCGGGCATCTTCTCGGCGAACCAGCGCACCATCGGCTTGCGCTCGAAGCGGCGCAGCGACGACAACCTGAAGTCGAGCATCCAGCTCGGCTCGCCCTTCATGGCAGACATCTCCCGGACGATCGCTTCGGACAGCCCCTTGCGCGGTTTGAAGACGTAATCCTCGACGTCACTCCAGCCGAGCTGGTACTTGCCTAGATCGAGCTCCGTGATGGCCATCAGGCGTTCCTCCCCGGGAGTTTCTCCTACGCACATAGTAACAACTCCGGACCAGCGCGCCCACCCGCCGGGCGGCAGCGTCTAGGACCGGCTGTCGCTTCGCGAAGTCAGACCGGCGACCTCAGCCCTCGGCCGGCGTGAGCTCGACGTTGTAGGGCTGCGAGATCCCGCTCGGGAGCTCTGCCGCAAGCCCGTTGACGGTGATGCCGATGAAGCGCGGCGCGCCGAGGATGACGACAAGCGCGCCCGAGGCCGCATAGGTCGCTGACTGGCCGGCGTCCAGCGTCTGGGCAAACAGCCACGGCCCTGCGCGCGTGTGCTCGATCCCCACCCAGCAGGCGCCGGTGGAAGCTTGGAACGCCAAGGTGTAGGTGCCCGACGGCACGCTGAAAGCGATGTTGGAGGGAGACACGGAGGTCGGTTTGAGCGACGTCGGGAGCGTCGTGGTCGTGAAAGTTGTCGTGGTGGTCCGTCCACCACCTCCGCGACGAGTAGTTGTCGTCGTGAGCTTGCCGCCCGATCCGCCTCCACCGCTCAGGGAGATCACGGCGGCCACCACCGCCACAACTGCTACGGCCGCTGCGGTACCGGTCGCGGCCCGCCGGACCATAACCTGGCGATGACGATCGGCTGGCGACCTGTAGGCGTCGCTCCGGGCACGAGCCTCTGCTGTTCCTGGCACACGCGGGCGGGCATGGCTGCCACGTGCACCGGCGGTGGTACCGGGCCCTGTATCCGACAAGTCGGCTTCCTGGTCGACGCCGTCCTGGTGGTCCGCCACCGGCCCGTGACCCGGCATCCGGTTCGGTGCCGAGAGGCGGAGCTTGGGCTCACCCGCCGGCGGCAGCCGCGAGGAGGCCAGCTGGCCCTTGCCGGGCAGACGGACAGCGCTTCGGGCCGCGGGGGCCTCACCACCGGTCTCGTCGATGCGCCTGCCCACATGCGGCCGCCCGGTCTCCTCGTGGGGAAGGATGCGGAACCCGGTGGACTCAGTGCGCTTTGAGACCTCTCCGAGCACGCCGAGCGCGCGCTCGTATGTCTCGACTGACTTTGTGGCGGACCTGGCCGAGGTGACGCGGGCCCAGACGATCGCGGTCACGACTAGCACCGCGAGGACGACGACGACGATTGCCGCTATCACGGCCACCAACTCCACAACTGGCTGCGCACGCTCCCATTCAAGCCGAATGCCGAGACTCGGGCATCGCGCCCGCCTGAGGAGTAGATGCGGTCAGGCTCTCAGGCCGTGGCGCGGACGGAGGTAGTCCGGGATCTCCGAGAGCCGCGGGTTCGCGCGGTCACGAGCAGACACGACCGGGTCGCTGACAGCCCAGTCCGCGCCGAGATCAGGGTCGTCCCACGCGACACCGAGCTCGTCGGCAGGGTTGTAGTAGGAGTCGACAAGGTAAGTGAGCGTCAGATCGGTGACCGCAGCAAATCCGTGGCTCACCCCAGGCGGGATGAACAATCCACGGTCGTCGTGCTCGCCGATCTCGAGGATCTCGGTCGCGCCCTCCGTCGGCGAGCCCAGACGAAGGTCATGAAGCACGACGCGGGCGCGGCCTCTGGTCACGTACCAGTAGTCAGACTGGTGGAAGTGGTAGTGAAGACCGACGAGCGCGCCCTGCTGACGGTCCGACCTGTTGCCTTGGAGCATTTCGCGCCCGAGGGGGAACCAGCTCCTGCGGTAGGTCTCGATGAACCGTCCACGGCTGTCGCCGTAGACGTCCGGGGTCACGATCATGACGTCCGCGATCGCGCTGGACGCATCGACTCTCGGCAACGGTCGCCCTCCTTCAATCGATTCTGAGGCTCCCTGTTTAAGGGCCTCCGGAAGGCTAGTGCTGCGCGGCAACAAGACCAAGAAGCTCTAGGAAACCCAAAGACCTAGGAGGACCGGTCCTGGCTCCTCCGGGAACGAGTCTGCGACCTCGTCATCCTTCTGGCAGTTCTCGCGGCGTCCTTGTGGAAAAGGCGAGCTGCCAGTCGTTCTCACTTTCTCCGTCGATGGTGAGGCGCCAGGTGAAGCGCGTGTTGTAGGGGAGGGGGAGCGGGCTGAAATTGACCGCTACGGCCACGTCGACCGGGCTTCCTTCCGGGACGCCCTCGGGCCGCCCCACCTCGAAATCACCGCGCACCTCAATCGGCTGGGGACCGTCGGCGCCTTCGACAATGACCGAGCGCCCGTCCTCGTCCATCAAGAAAAGCTCCCAGTGGTGAGCACGCGTTGCCTCGTGCCATCCCACGTCAACTTTGATCGCTATCGCGGACGGCATCGGATCCGGTCCGATCAGGCTCCAGCCTCCGCCGAGGATGAACAACTTCCCATCCGCCACCTGCGCCGCGTCACAGAGCATCATCGTCACTCTCACGACGCAACGGTAGCCCCGCACGGTACGGACGCACCGGCAAACTTTGAGTACCGTCGTCGGGATGGGCGAGCTCGGACTGCGCAACGACCTCTATCGGCGGCCGCTCGCAACCGCCCTCGAACGCCTCGGCCTCGAAGCCGGATGGCGCTGTGTGGATGTGGGTGCAGGCGCCGGCGACGTCTCTGTGGCTTTCGCGGAGCTCGTCGGGCGGGGTGGGCGCGTCTACGCGGTCGACAGTGATCCCCGCGCGCGCGACGAGGTCGCCGCCGCGGCGGCGGCCACCGGAGGGGCACAGGTCATCAGCATCACCCAGGCCGGCGAAGACCTGGCTCTGCCGGAGAGCGTCGATCTTGCGTACTGCCGCTTCTTGTTGATGCACGTGCTCGAGCCCCGCGTGGTCCTCGAGCGGATGGTCGCCTCACTCAGGATCGGCGGTTATCTCCTCGCACAGGAGCCCATCACCTCGGCAGGACGGATCGACGGTGTGGCGATGTCGATGCCCGGGGCGCGGCACCAAGACGTAGGGGCCCTTCTCCCGAGGATGGTCCGCGAGGCCGGCCTCGAGCTCGTCGATGCCTGGGCCGAGGCTCCCGCAGGCGCCGGGCCGGGGCCTGTGGCGACCTACCTCGAAGAGCTCACCGAAGTTGAGCCGGGTGACGCTTCGGTGGTGCTACCGCCGCTCGTCACCGTCATCGGCCGTCGCCTCGCAACAGAAACCGCCTCCGCGCGCTAACCGACGCGGTACCGACACCTCGCGGCTCTCGTGGCGGGGGACGCCTGCTTTCGAGCCGGTTCAGCCGACGAAGGATTCAACTTGTCTGACGAGCTTGTCCTCAATCTCGAGGTTCCATGCCGTCTCAGCCACGTCAACAAATAGGAACAGGTCAGATAGAAGCAAAGTCTCGAGGGCTGCGGTCGCGAGGTGCTGGAGCCATTTCCCGATGCCGATGCGCACAAGGCAGTCGTCAGCCGAGCCGGAAACGGTGATGGTCAACGCGCGGTCGGCGTCTATCACCGACGCCAGGAACCTGCCCTTCTTGGCCTGGAGGACGACACCGTGGTCACTCGGTGCCGATCGTTGCACAGTGAAGCCATCGGAGGTCAGGTAGCCCTCGATCTTCGATTCCAGGTCTGGCAAGTCGACATGCTTGCCCTGGAACTGCATGACCTTCTCACCTATCACCTGGGCTCATGCTCCTCTCGGGTTTCGAAACGGGCTCCGCCGCCGCCGGAACGGCCGCCTGGAGCACGCTACAGGCGTGGGCCGGAGCGCGACGGCCGCTTCGACAGGATCACTTCAAAAGGCGCGACAAACGCCTGTCCGCGAGAAGGCGGCCCTTGGTCTGACAGCGCTTGCAGTAGACGACCTCGTGCGACTCGTAGGAGACCCTGAGCAAGGGCTCACCGCAGACCGGACAGGGCCGGCCGGCGCGATTGTGCACTGCGAAGCCGGTGCCGAGCTTGGGCTCAGACAGGCCCCCCGTACGCAGGCGCTCGGAGGCGATCGCGTCGGAGATGACAGACCGGACGACGGCGACCAAACGCCGACGATCCGACTCGTTCAGCGAACTGAGGGACGAGAAGGGCGACAAACCGGCGCGGTTCAGCGCGTCGTCCGCGTAGCCGCGGCCTACTCCGGCCACGAACCTCTGATCCCGCAGGAGGGTGTGAAGATGCCGGGGATCCTGGCTCGTGAGCAGCCGGTCCTCGAACGCCTTGTCCGACGGCTCGGGGCCTAGGCCCTCCAGTGGACCCCCGTCGCCGGTGGCCAGCACCCACCAACCAGCTTTGCGCTCGTGGCCATGCTCGCGCAGCAGCACACCGGCGCCGTTCCCGAAAACGAGACGAACGACGGCACCTCTCGGCTTGGTGTGCTTCGGGGGTACCTCGATGTCCAGGCGACCAGCTTGCGACAGATGTACGAGAACGCGCCGACCGGACGAAAGGCTCACGACCAGGTACTTGCCTCTGCGTCCCACCCTGAGGACCTTCTCGCCCTCGAGGCCCTGTCCCGGCGGAAGAACCGTCTTCAGCCCAGAAAAGCCCAGCAGCTCGACTGCAGCGATGGTTGCTCCGGCGACAGCACAATCGAGACGCTCGGCAAGCGCCTGCATCTGGGGTAGCTCAGGCATCTCGGGCAGTCCGGGCCAACATGTCGCGCTAACCAAGCTCCGCTCAGGGCCCAGCCGGCTCAGAGCGCTGAAGGCCCGCACGTCGGCCCCGCGAGACGAGCTTGAATGCCATCTTGCGACTGGCCTCGTCGATCATCTCTGCCCCGAACATCACGGCACCCTTGCGCTCGTCGTCACCGGCGCGTTCGTAGGCGTCCAGCATCGCCCACGCACGGTCGAATTGCTCCTGGGCCGGCGAGAACACCTCGTTCAAGATCGCGACCTGGTCAGGATGGACCGCCCACTTCCCGTCGTATCCGAGGGCGTGCGCCCTGCTGCAGTAGTCGCGGAAGAGCCCCAGATCGCGGATCTTGAGGAACGGGCCGTCGATGACCTGAATTCCGTTCGCCCGTCCGGCAATCAAGATCTTGCTGAAGACGTAGTGGAAATGGTCGCCCGGGTACTGGTCGATCTGGACCCCGCCGGTCAACACGGGCATCTCGATCGAAGCGGCGAAATCTGCCGGGCCGAAGACGACTGCCTCGAGCCTCGCTGAGGCGGAGCAGATCGCCTCGACGTTGAGGAGCCCGCGAGCGGTCTCGATCTGCACCTCGATACCTATGTGGCCTGTGGGGAGCCCGCTGTTGAGCTCTACTTGGGTGAGGAGGAGGTCAAGGGCCACGACCTCGGCCGCCGCTTGCGTCTTGGGCAACATGACCTCGTCGAGACGATCGCCAGCTCCGCTGACCACTTCGATTGCGTCGCCGTAGGTCCAAGGTGTGTCCCATCCGTTCAGGCGCACGCACAGGACGCGGTCGTCCCACGAGAGGTCGCGGATCGCACCGACGACACTTGACCTCGCGGTCTCCTTCTCGGCCGGCACGACGGAATCCTCCAGGTCGAAAAGGATCATGTCAGCCGGCACGCCGGGAGCCTTCTCGAGAAACCGATGGCTCGATCCCGGCACGGATAGGCACGACCGGCGGGGTAGGTCGCGGGAACGCTCGGACACGACCTCGATCGTACGACGGCGCCCTGGGCGCGGCCGCGGCAACGCCTAGGGTCGCATCGTGAGCGCTCGTGCCTCGGCGACAAGGGCTCCGGCGGCAGGACCGGTGCGGCGGCGACGCGGGCCGCGATTGACTTCGGCCCGTGCTAGTGGTCCACGAGCCCGCTCAGGGGGCGGTCCGCCGCCAAGCCGAGCACAAGGTAGCGCTCCACGACCTCGGCGGTCGTACGACGGTCACCTAAGACGGGAGCGGAGGAATTCAGTGGTTCGCTGCCAGGCAAGAGCCGACGCTTCGGCGTCATAGACCTCCGGGCGCGTGTCGTTGAAGAAAGCATGGTCGCACTCGGGGTAGATATGGATACTCACGTCGTCGTTGCCTGCCTTCCGCAAGGTGCGCACGAGCGCTCTGGCCATCTCGGGGCTCGCCGATTCATCCCTTCCGGCGAAGTGACCGAGGACTGCGCCGCTCAGTGCCGAATAGTCCGGCTGAGCACCCTGCCAGGGCACCACACCGTAAAACGGCACGACAGCCCTCACCTTGTCGGGACGCTGCGAAGCGAGCATCAGAGCCAGCCCTCCGCCCATGCAGAATCCGACAACGCCTACTCCACCACCGCTCGATCGCGCCGCGACCTCGTCGACGGCACCGCCCATGTCCCTCATCGCCCGGTCCAGCTCAAGCGCCATCATCAGCTTTGCCGCCTCGTCTGGCTCGGTGACATTGGTCCCGTGGTACAAGTCAGGCGCGAGTGCCACGAAACCTTCGGCCGCGAAGCGATCACAGACGTCCTTGATGTGGTCAACCAACCCCCACCATTCCTGGATCACGACGACACCCGGTCCGCCCCCGCTGGCGGGCAAGGCCAGGTACCCGACATCAGTCGAACCATCGCTTGGAAACTCGATCACCGATCCCATCCCAGCGAAGCTACTCGCCGTCGGCGGCCGGTTCAGGCATCAGCCCGAGAGCGCGAGGATGGGCCCCCATGTCCGCCGGTCGTCTCCCAGGGACCTTTCGTGTCCTGCTCGCGGCAAGTTTCGTGTCGTCGATCGGCAGCGGTCTTACTCTCCCGTTTCTCGTCATATATCTGCACCAGGTTCGACACATCCCGCTCGGGATCTCGGGTGTGCTGATCGGCGGCGTCGCGGTCCTCGCTCTTCCCGTAAGTCCGGTGGCCGGTGCCCTTGTCGACCACGTCGGTGCCCGCCAGGTGGTGCTTGTAACCATGGTCGTGCAAGGGCTCGGCACCGCCGGTCTCGCAACCGTTCACAGCACCCTGACCGCGCTGCCCGCCCTGTTCGTCTTCGGGCTGGGCCAGGCCGCCGCGTGGCCCACGTGGAACGCTCTGTTGGGAGTGATGGTCGACGACGACAAGCTCAGCGGCTTGGCCTTCGCCCGGAACTTCCAACTCCTGAACCTGGGTCTCGGCATAGGCGCGATCGTCGGCGGGCTCATCGTGCACGTCCGCGAGCCGGGAACCTTCGTATCGGTGTATCTCGCCGACGGGGCGTCGAACCTGGTGGTCGTCACCGCACTCGCGGTGCTGCCTCGAAGGGCATTTGGCGCTGCGCGCCATGTCGGTGCCGCATTGGCAAACGAGGGCGGCACCGAAAGCTGCGCGCACGACCGACCCCGCTCGGGTGGGTACCGAGCCGTGCTGGGCGACGGCGTGTTCCGCCGGTACCTCGTCGCGACCACCGTTCTCATGGTCGCCGGCTACGCCGCTCTCAACACCGGCTTTGTCGCCTTCGCCACTTCGGTGGCCAAGGCTGGCCCCGGCACGATCGCGGCCGCGTTCGCGGCCAACACGGCGTTCATCGTCCTTGCACAGCCGCTGGGGCTGCGAATCGTCAGCCGGACGAGGCGTACGACCGCCCTCAAGATGGTCGCGGGCGCGTTCGCCGCCTGCTGGGTCGTGCTCGCGTCAGCGGGTCTGGCACCTGGGTCCTACGCCGCGCGGGCGCTTGTCATCGCGACTCTGGTCGTGTTTGCTGCGGGCGAGGTGCTCCTCAGCCCTGTAAGCGGCCCTCTCGTGAACGACCTTGCCCCCCCGGGGCTACGCGGAAGGTACTTTGCCGCGTCTGCAATGTGCGTCACGGTTGCCAACATCTTGAGCCCGGCAATCTCAGGAGCGGCCGTCGGCGGCGGCCTTGGTATTTTGCTGCTTGGCTTCTTCGTCGCCTGTTGCGGAGTAGCCGCCCTAGCTGCGGAGTGGTTAGGCCAAGCTCTCACGCCAGCTCAGGACAATGCCCGCGGACACCGGTCGCCGGTCTGAGGTCCTCGGGACCAACCCGACGACCCCCGCAAATTCGTCACCCCGCCCGAACGACGAGCTCGGGCGACGGCGGGCAGATGGCTCGACCTAGGGCTTGGACGGGGATGTCCGGGCCTGACGGGCCGACCACGAGATCGAACGAACCCGGTTAGATCAGCTCGGCGTCGTCGCGTGCCCGTCGGAGAATCTCTCCGAACAGCTGGCCGTGCCGCACACAGCCGACGCCCGCAACTCCCCAGACTGGGACCGGAGCATCGTTGGCGGCTCTGGCGACAGAGGCGGCCAGAGGTCAGAGCACACTTCGAGAACCCGCCGCGAGCGCCTCCACGAGTACCGCGGCGCCGCCCTCGACAGGCTCCTTTGCGTCTTGGTACCCCCAGCCGCGGGCCTGTGAGGCCGCGGCCGCGAACCTTCGCAGGTCGTCGGCAGTGCGCGCGGCGAAGTGACCAGACGTACCACTTCGGGTTCCCGACGCGAACAAGCTTCCAGCACGGTCTGGGCGGGACACGCGACGAGATGTGCCCGTTCGCGACAAGGCGTTCGCTCAGGCCGGCCGCGAGGAGATCGGCCGTCGGATCCGAGAGGAGCTCGCCGACTGGTTTCGCGCCGCCTTATCGGGATGAGAGGCAGCAAGCATCGTCGCGGCCACCCACCAGAGAGGCCTGGCAAAGACCTGAGACTCGACTAGCCGTCGGCCGGCGGTCACGACAGCGCGCGGTTCTTCAGCGCGAGCTCGGAAATGGCCCGTGCCGCCTCGACGGCCAGAGTCGTGGGCCTCGTCGCGATCCCGGGCGATCCACCGTGGGCGCTCGATGCGGTGCATCCGGTGGGGACCTTGCCGCCGCGATGCCGGCGTGGCACCGAGAAGCTCGAGAGCAAGGAGCCTAAAGCGAGCCCATCGGCCTAGCCGACGATCCCGCCCTTGGTCATGGCCAGAACGTCCAGAGCGCGATCGACCTCCTCCTCGGTGAGCAAGCCCATCTCCAGCACGACCGTTCGCAGGTCCTTTCCTCCAGCGACAGCCGCCTTCACAACCTTGGCCGCCTGCTCGTATCCGATATAGGGGTTGAGCGCCGTCGCTATTGACGGGGAGGAGAGCGCGTAGGACCTGCACCGCTCCTCATCCGCGGCGATCCCGACAACGCACTTGTCTGCCAAGACTCGGCTCACCGCCGACAGCAGCCGGATGGACTCGAGCAGGTTGCTGGCGATCACCGGCAGCATGACGTTGAGCTCGAAGTTGCCCGCGGCACAACCGAAGCCAACCGCAGCGTCATTGCCGACAACCTGAGCGACAACTTGGCAGACAGCCTCGGGAACCACCGGGTTCACCTTTCCCGGCATGATTGACGATCCCGGCTGGAGATCAGGCAAGTGGATCTCGCCAAGGCCGCACCGCGGACCGGATGACATCCATCGAAGATCGTTCGAGATCTTGTACAGCGATATTGCGATCGTTCGGAGAGCACCGGAGGCCTCCACCAGAGCGTCCCGAGCGCCTTGAGCCTCGAAGTGATCACGAGCCTCGATGAGGGGCAGACCGGTGGCCGACGCGAGATCTCCTATGACCCTCGACGCGAAGCCCGCCTTCGCGTTCAACCCGGTCCCGACTGCCGTGCCACCGAGCGGCAGCTCCGCAACCCGTGGCAAGACCGATTGGAGCCGCTCGACGCCGTGCTCGACGGCAGCCGCGTATCCACCGAACTCCTGTCCGAGCGTCACTGGCGTCGCATCCATCAAGTGGGTGCGACCGGACTTCACAATGCTCATGAACTCGGCCTGCTTCGAGCGCAAGCCCGAGGCGAGATGACCCAGGGCAGGTACAAGATCTCCGACGATCCCGCGGGCGGCCGCCAGATGAATCGCCGAGGGGAACACGTCATTGGACGATTGCGACGCGTTGGGCTCGTCATTGGGGCGGACCTCCCGCCCGAGCCGTTCGCTGGCAATATGCGCCAGCACTTCGTTCATGTTCATGTTCGTGGAGGTCCCCGATCCCGTCTGGAACACGTCGATCGGGAACTCGTCAAAATGGCGCCCGGCTGCCACTTCTTCAGCCGCGTCGACAAGCGCCGCCGCGACATCGGGACCGATCGTTCCCATCTCCGCGTTCACCGTGGCAGCTGCTCGTTTGATCATCGCCAGGGCGACGAGAAGCGCTGGGTCCACTGGTTGGCCCGAAATAGGGAAGTTATCGACGGCACGCTGAGTTTGTGCTCCCCATCGGGCACGCTCGGGAACTCGGATCTCCCCCATCGAGTCGTGCTCGATGCGATACTCGACTTCGGCGTCGCCAGCTCGCTGTGAGTCTCCCAGAACAGTCATAGAGTCAACGTAGTTGTCAGAACGACCGTAACAATTCGGGCAGAGTTATCGTAACTACGCTGTAATGTCAGTAGCCGAGCAGAATTGCTCGCATCGCAGGTGGGAGCCCGCGTGCTTGCAATGGCTTTGCAGAGCGGGTTAGGTTGCGATCACTGTGAGACCTGCTTCTGGGAGCCTCGTCATTCAGGCTGGGCGAAGTTCGGTCGTCGCGCCGGATGCGCCAGAGAGCCGACGCCGCCGCGCGGCGGTTTCGCTAGCCGTCTCGGCAATGTTGCTCGCAGGCGTCGTCACACCTCTTGTTCTCAACGGCATGCCGGCAGGTGCCGACCAGGTTTCCACCCTGCAACAGCGTGCCCAGTACATCGCCGCAGAGATCCAAGCCTCCAACGTCAAGTTGACCATCCTCGACGAGAACTACCTCGAAGCCAAGGCTCGGGTGGCGTCCCTCGCTCAACAGGTGTCCGACGCGACAAAGGCGATAGGCCGGACCGAGACGACACTTGATCAGGATCGGTCGCACCTACGCCAGGTTGCGATCGAGGCCTACGTCTCCGGCGGCGCCTCGCAGAGCTTTTCTGTCCTGTTCAACGGCACCCAACAGACCGCCGGAATGCAGCAGGCCTATATCCAAGCGGCGTCAGGCAACCTTGACGAGTCTGAGACAACGGTGTTGATCAACCAGCGAGCGCTTTCGATCGATCGGGCCGCTCTCAACCGCACCGAGCAGGTCGCGAGTGCCAACGAGAGGACGATCTCGAGTGACCTCTCGCAAGCCCAGCTCATCACGGCCAAGTTGGACAGCGAAGAAGTCAGCGTAAAGGGTCAGCTAGCAGCCGCTGTTGCGGCGGCTGAACGCGCCAAGGCCGCGGCCTATGCCGCCGCGTTGGCCAGGGCCGCCGCCGCCGAAGCCGCTGCCCAGCAACAACAACAGCAGCAGCAGTCGCAGTCGCAACAGTCGACTGCGGCTCCGACGCCGGTTCCCGCGCCTACGCCCACTGCACCGGTGTCTGGTAACAGCGCAGGTGCGATCGCTGTGAACGCCGCCCAGAGCCAGCGCGGCGTCCCCTACGTCTGGGGGGGTGCGACGGCGGGAGCAGGCTTTGACTGCTCGGGGCTGACAATGTGGGCATGGGCCCAAGCAGGTGTCTCTCTGGCGCACGGGGCAACTGAGCAGTACTACGAGATCGAACACGTCTCGATGTCCGACCTTCAGCCTGGTGACCTCATCTTCTATGGCGACTCGTACCTCCTCTACCACGTCGTCATGTACATCGGAGGCGGCATGGTCGTGCAGGCAGAGGAGACTGGCACCAACGTGATGGACACGCCGATTCCACCTGGTGCTTTCGGCGCCGGCAGACCTTGACCTCTCGACCCTCCTAAGACGCTCCAACAGCTGCACCGCTGCACGCCAGCGGCCTTCCCACGTACGCTTCGCCAATGCGCGCTGTCGTCATCGAGGCCGGATCCGTGGTCGCCAGAGAGCGGCCCGACCCCGTCCCCGGGGTGGGCGAGCTACTCGTCAGCGTCCGCGCCGCGGGTTTGAACCGCGCCGACATGTTGCAGCGGGCCGGTCTTTATCCTGCTCCGCCGGGTTCGCCCACGGACACACCCGGGCTCGAGTTCTCGGGAGTCGTGGCGGATATTGGCCCTGGTGTCGAGCGCTTTTCCATCGGCGACCGTGTCATGGCCGTCGTCGGCGGTGGGGCCCAGGCCGAGCTGGTGATCGTCCATGAGCGCGCCGCGCTGCCCATGCCAGACACGCTGGACTTTCTGGAAGCGGGCGGGTTCCCGGAGGCATTCACGGTCGCACATGACGCTCTGTTTACCCAGTGCGCGCTCCGACCAGGTGAACGCGTCCTGGTGAACGGCGCCGCGGGCGGCGTCGGCGTCGCCGCGGTCCAGCTTGCCCGTGTGGCAGGCGCCACCGTCGTCGCGAGCGTGCGAGCCCCTCACCTTCGGGCCTCGCTGGAATCTTTCGGCGCGACGGCTGTCGACCCGGCCGAAGCGGCCGCACACGGCACCTACGACGTGATCCTGGAACCGATCGGGGCGTCGAATCTGAAGAGCGACCTTGGCTCACTGACGATCGGAGGCCGTCTCGTCATCATCGGCGTCGGCGCCGGTGCACGGGGCGAGATTGACCTGCTCCAGCTCATGGATCGTCGGGCACGCATTTGCGGCTCCACGCTGCGGGCTCGTCCTCTGGAGGACAAGGCGGTTGCCGCGCGTCTCGTCGAGCGCCAGGTCCTGCCACTGGTCGCGGCACGGCGGGTTCGCGTCCCCGTCGAGGCCATGTTCGGGCTGGAGGAAGTGGACGCGGCATACGCACGGTTCGAAGCGGGGAACAAGCTGGGCAAGATCATTCTCGACGTGTCCCGCTGACAACAGATCGAAGCACTCCACAAGGCGGCGACCTCGACCAGGGTCGTCCAATAGGCTTCGCGAGCTGGGATCGGCTCACCCGCAAGGGAATGCTCTGACCACCGATCCCCGCGAGAGCAGTCCGACAATTTCACCTACTGGAATATTCCACCAGTGGAACTGTTCTAGCCCATGTGACATTGCAGAGCTCATCTGGACCGGTCCACCGGTGGTGACGATCGCGCGATCCACATCGCGGCAGTCGAACGGGGGGACGACCAGCGCGCCGGAGCCCTCGACACGTGAGGTCCTCGTAGATCGCTACTGCGAGCTTCAACCGCAGATGCAAAGGCGCTTCAGCGCTTTGTTGCACCGAGAGCTGCGAGATGAGCTCCATGCCGTCACCGGACACCAGCTGAGCGTATTGGCCTACCTCCGCGGGCAGTCGGTGACAATGCGCGAGCTCGCAAGGGAGCTCGACGTAGGCGAAAGCGCTGCCACAGCCGTGGTCGACCGTCTCGTACGCCAAGGGCTCGTCGCTCGCCGCGACGACCCCTCGGACCGCCGTGTCGTACGCCTGGCCCTGAGCGACTCAGGCGAGTCGCTGGTGACCAAGCTTCACGCCACGGCCTGCAGGAAGACAGCGAACTTGCTCGTCTCGCTCTCCGACGACCAGCTCGCTGAGCTCGTCGCGACAATGGAAATGCTCGACGCGGCCGCCACCGCGAACGAAACGCTCACCTGCCTTGAGAGCGCTTCGGTGAACAACGCCCAGGAGGAACCAGCAAGATGACGACCACCGACAGAGTTCTCGGCGCCGACCAAGTGGTCGCCGAGGCGGCCGGGGCCGCCAGCTCGACCTTGCAACCCGAACGCGGGGGCGGAGGCATGACTCACCGCCAGATCCTCGTCGTGTTCTCAGGCCTGATGCTCGGGATGCTGCTCGCCGCGCTCGACCAGTCCATCGTCAGCACGGCACTGCCAACGATCGTCGGTGACTTCCACTCCCTCAACCGCCTGACCTGGGTCGTGACCGCCTATCTCCTCACATCGACTGTGAGCGCCCCCCTCTACGGGAAGATCTCCGACCTCTATGGCCGCAAGAAGATCTTCCAGTTCGCCATCATCATCTTCCTCGCCGGATCAATCCTGGCCGGTCTCAGCCAGAACATGGATCAGCTGATCGCGTTCCGCGCCGTTCAGGGCCTCGGGGCGGGCGGGCTGATCGTGCTCGCGATGGCCATCGTGGGCGACGTGGTCTCGCCTGCCGAACGTGGCCGCTACCAGGGATACTTCGGTGCGGTGTTCGGTATCGCGAGCATCGCGGGACCGCTCGTGGGAGGCTTTCTCGTCGACCACGCCTCTTGGCGCTGGATCTTCTACGTGAACCTCCCCATCGGCGCAGTCGCCCTTGTGGTCACGAGCATCGTGCTGCGTGACCGGACGGCGCGCACCCGGCACAAGATCGACTACAGCGGTTCGGTCCTGCTGCTCATCGGCGTGTCCGCCCTGTTGTTGGTCACGACCCTCGGAGGCTCCCCACAGGGCTACGCGTGGTTGTCACCGCAGATCATCGCCATGATCGTGATCGGCATCGGTTTCGTCGCTGCATTCCTCGTGCGTGAGCACTACGCGACCGAGCCGATCGTCCCGCTCAGGCTGTTCCGCAAGCGGGTCTTCTCGGTGTCGAACGCCGCGGGATTCATCGTCGGCGTCGCAATGTTCGGCGCGATCATCTACCTGCCCGTATACCTCCAGGTCGTCCGAGGTGTTTCGCCGACAACTTCCGGGCTCATGTTGTTACCGATCATGGCCGGGCTGTTCACGGCCTCGATCGGAAGCGGGCAGATCATCGCGCGGATCGGACGATACAAAGTCTTCCCGATCGTCGGTACTGCGCTCATGACAGTCGGGATGGGGCTGTTCTCCACCTTGACGATCCACACCTCCTTCCTCGTGACCTCGGCTTTCATGCTGCTCACCGGGTTCGGGCTGGGTCTGGTCATGCAGGTGCTGATCCTGGCTGTCCAAAACGGCGTCGATTACAAAGACCTCGGCACAGCGACGTCGCTCGCCGCGTTCTTCCGGTCGATGGGAGGCGCTTTCGGCACCGCGCTGTTGGGCGCGGTCCTGAACGATCGCCTCATCGGCAACCTGACCAAGGCCCTACCTTTGGCGGATCATGCCCACGTGCCTCAGATCGCCCGGGAGATCGTGGGCAGCCCCGCCCAGTTGAAGCTGCTGCCACCGGCCATTCACGCAGCGGCGACTGTCGCGTATGTGCACACGATCGACACGGTCTTTCTCATCGCGACGCCTGTGGTCGCCCTCGCGTTCGTCTTGTCCCTCGCCCTGCCGGAGATTCGCCTCCGCAAGACCGTGCACACGACAGCGCCGGACAATGAGTCCTCCTCGCATGCGACCGGGCTCGTGGACGCAATTGTCACTTCAGAGGAACCGTTGGCAAACTTCAACGCGTGACTAGACCTTCGGCCCCCGAGCCGCGAGACCGGTCCGTGGCGCGCCTGGCGGTGCGACTGCGGGACACTCCCGGGGGTCCACAGGTCGTTCTCAGGGCCTTCCTCGGTGTGACCTTCACCTATGCGGGCCTACAGAAGCTGACGAACCGCTACTTCTTCGAAGCGGCCAACCCTGGGTCAATCCAGGCACAGCTGCACGCGTCGATCACTTCGAGCCCGATCGGACCACTGATAAGGCTCGCGGCGCACGAACCGGTGCTTGTCGGCTTGCTGATCGCTTTCGGCGAAGTGGCAGTCGGCCTCGGGACTCTGTTCGGGTTGCTCGGAAGGATTGCCGCGGCAGGCGGCATGGCAGTGTCACTCCTCCTGTTCCTCTCCGTCAGCTTCAATACCACGCCCTACTTCTACGGCTCGGACATCGTCTTCTTCTTCGCCTGGACACCTCTTTTGGTCGGAGGAAGCGGGACGTGGTCTGTTGACGGCGCATTACGGGCAAGTCACGCCAGGGAACGAACCAAGGCCGGTGTCCCGCCGGGTCGGCAAGCACCTGACCTAGACCGCCGTGCAGCCGTTCGCAAGGTGGCCTCCGCGATCACACTCGGGACCTTCGCCGTCGTCACCGCCGGCGTCTCGGCCGCGATCGGGCGAATGTTCGGCACATCGGTCCAGACCTCGAGTGCTCCGCAACTACCACCGCCGAGCACCGAAGCGCCCAGCGGTGGCTCCTCGAAGGGCACGGCAATAGGGCTCGCCAGCGACGTACCGGTCGGTGGCGCCCGAGAGTTCACCGATCCCGCCCAGGGTATCCCTGCCTACGTGGTGCGCCCGGCGGAGAGCTCCTATGTCGCCTTCAGCGCCGTGTGCACTCACATGGGCTGCACCGTGGGATTCTTCGAACCGGCAGTCCAGTTCCGTTGCCCGTGCCACGGCTCTATCTTCTCGGCCGTCACCGGGGAGGTTCTCCAGGGCCCCGCCGCCGCGCCTCTGCCGAGCATTCCCGTCGCCAAGTCAGCCGCCGGCACTCTCCTCGTGGACGGATGAATCTCCGGTGACGGCAACTGTCAGACGTACTGACCGATCTAATGCCATCGCGTTTAGTAGAATGCTCGGCGTGTTCAATTTGTCACTCGGATGTCACAGATGGTGACCCGCGCGACCCGGGCGAGGCCCTCGGCAAGCTCAAGTCGCTCGACTGGCACCACAGCCCCCACAGCCCAGGCAACGACGACCCGTTCTGCGCGAGCGCGGCTCCCCCGCACAGCGTCTGACGCGCGCCCGAGGCCCCCTCGCGCTTCAGAGCGCTCGTCGCCGCCGGCCACGTCGGCGCAAGTGCGCCAGCCCACCCGGGCGGCGAGCGACAGGGAAGCCGATGGGCGCCGACTACGCGCGGCCCGCAACTACGAGGCCGTTGTGGGCGCCGTTCTCGACATCGTGCGGGAATGCCCTCCCGAGGTGATTTACCTGCCGAGTGCCGCCGAGGTGGCGGCGCGGGCTCGGGTATCGGAGCGAACCGTGTTCCGTCACTTCGCCGACCTCAACGCATTGTTCGTGGCGGCCGCCTCGAGGATCCGGCCGATCCAACAGATCTACCTGGGACCGCGGCCCGACGCTCGTAGCGTGGAGGAACGGATCGAGGCGCTCGTGGGGCTGCGCTCGAAGCTGTACGAGAAGATTGCTCCTGTCAGAAGGGTCGCGATCTATCTCAGCAAGACCCACCCGCTCGTTGTCGAACAGCTCGCGGAGGCATACGCGAAAGCGCGCGCCCAAGTAGCCGACGTCTTCGCCCCTGAGTTGTCGCGTCTGGACGCCAAGCGTCGGTCCGTCATGCTCGACGCACTCGACGTCGCTACCAGCTGGTCATCGTGGGATACCCTGCGCACACTTCAAGGCTGCTCGGTGCCCCGCACGCGAAAGATCGTCACCGAGGTTCTGACCGACCTGCTCGCAACGGTGCCCAAGACAAAGCGCCGCTAAAGGACGACACCGACACCGGGAATTGGTGGGCGGGCTTGGCCGGGTTCCATCAGTTCCGGGTATCTTCGACCTGTGTGATCCGCCCCGGATCTGGATCCAATGACCTGGAGATGACCAGATATGTCAATGCCCTACCGCCGCCTCGGACGATCCGGCCTCAAAGTGAGCCTGCTCTCGTTCGGCTCTTGGGTCAGTTTCGGTAACCAGATAGACGACGACCTCGCGGTGCGCTGCCTCGAGGCCGCCCGGGAGGGAGGAGTGAACTTCTTCGACAACGCCGAGAACTACGCCGGTGGCAAGTCCGAGGCGATCATGGGCCGGGCCATCAAGACGCTCGGCTGGGAGCGCCGCGACTTCGTGGTTTCGAGCAAGTTCTTCTGGGGGATCTACGACTCCCCGAACATGGCGAACACACTGAATCGCAAGTACCTCATGCAGGCTGTGGACGCCTCGCTCGAGCGATTCGGTCTCGACTTCCTCGACCTCGTCTTCTGCCACCGCGCTGATCCGCAAACACCGATCGAAGAGACGGTCCGGGCGATGTCTGACATCGTCAGCTCCGGTAAGGCGCTCTACTGGGGCACTTCTGAGTGGGCTGCAGCCGAGATTGTCGCTGCGATCGAGATCGCCGAGCGCCACCACCTGTACAAGCCCGTAATGGAGCAACCGCAGTACAACATCCTTCAGCGAAGGCGTGTCGAGCTCGAGTACGCGAGGTTGCTCGAGGACTACGGGATCGGCCTCACAACTTTTAGCCCCCTCGGCGCAGGACTGCTCACAGGCAAGTACATAGAAGGGATCCCGCAGAACTCTCGAGGCGCTCTCGCAGGCTTCGAGTGGCTCCGTCCAAACTTCGAAGACGCCGCTAACAACGAGAAGGTACGAGCCCTCAAGGCAATTGCGGACGATCTCGGTTGTCCGCTCGCCCAGCTGGCCATCGCCTGGTGCGCCCGCAATCCCAAGGTCTCAACAGTCATCACGGGCGCGAGCAGCGTCGAGCAGCTGAAGGAGAACCTGCGCTCGCTCGAGGTGCTCGAACGACTCGACGACGACGTGATGCGGCGAATCAACGAGGTTGCCGGCCAGAACTAGCGCTGGGTAACAGGACCTGGCCTGCGAACTCACGCCATCCGCATCGCTCGACGCAACAGTACGGGATCGTGCACCGTGGTTGTGACGCGTACGCGTGCGTCGAGCGCTATGGCACCTCCAGGGCTCGCGACAACCGGGTTCAGGTTCAACTCGACAATCTCGGGATGGTCCGCCGCCAAACAGGCCACTCGAGAGAGCACCTCACCGAGTGCCTCGAGGTCGACTGGCACCGAGCCTCGATATCCGGTCAGAAGGGGCGAAGACCGGAGCCCGCCCAGAAGGTCGCAGACGTCCTCGGACGTCATGGGCACCAACGACCAGATCCTGTCGCCCAACAATTCGCCCTCTTTGCCTCCGAGCCCGAACATCACGAGCGGACCGAACGACGGGTCCTCCACAACGCCGACAACTGTCTCGACGCCCTCTGGACCCATCGGCTGGACGATCAGAGTCGCGCCAGGCCCGAACCTGGTCAGCAATTCCTCGGCGGCCGAGGCCACGACATCCGCTGACCCGAGGTCCAGACGGACGCCCCCTACATCGCTCTTGTGCACAAGATCCGGAGCGTCGAGCTTCACCGCGACCGGATATCCCATGGCGGTCGCTTGTGCGACGGCCTCGGTCGCTGAGGAGGCCCTCGCACAAGAGAGGATGGGTATCGCGTAGGCCTCGAGCAGGTGGAAAGCAGCGACCGTGTCGAGCCAGACCGAGCCTGCCGAACAAGCGAGCGGCCCGGAGGTGGGGGTAGCCGTGAGGTAGGTGCCCGAGCCAGCAACCGGCCGTGCCGACAAGGCGACGTCCACTATCGAGCGTGCGGACACGACATCGATATCGTCAAAGCTGGGCACGGTCCCCTCGGGCCGAGCCGCCCACTGCCCATACTGCGCGACCCGCGCAATCGCACGGGCCGCAGACTCGGGGTAAGCAAACCAGGGCACGTGTCTCGGTGACGTGCGCAGGGCCACAAGGGTCTCCTCGGTCGCGATGAAGTTCGCGAGCACCGGCTTGGTGGCCGTGCAAGCCACTTGAGCCACGGCTTGAGCGATATCGCCAGCGCCAACGGTCACCGGCGGAGTGAAGGTGACCACCACGACATCTGTGTCGCTGTCGGCAAGAACGATCTCGAGCACGGACCGGTACTCCTCTGCGGTCGACGAGTCGACAAGGTCGACCGGGTTTCTCACTGTGGCGCCACTAGAAACGACGCCGAGGAGCCTGCTCTGAGTCGTGGCGGACAGCTCGGGAACTTCGAGGCCGTAGCTCTCGCACGCGTCAGCAGCCAGGACTCCGCAGCCTCCTGCATTGCCTACGATCGCGACACGCGGGCCGGCTGGAAGCGGCTGGTTCACCAAGAGATCGGCGACATCGAGCAGCTCCTCCAGCGTCTGGACGCGGATTACGCCGGCCTGGCGGAAGAGGGCGTCTATAGCCTGGTCGGGAACCGTGCCGACACCGCCGGCATGTGTGCCCCGCAGGCCCGATACAGTGCGGGCGCTCTTGACCGCGGCGATGGGGGTCTTCCGGGCGACACGTCGGGCGATCCGGCTGAACTTCCGGGGGTTTCCGAACGACTCCAGATAGAGCAGGATCACCTCGGTCTGCGGGTCCTCCTCCCAGAATCGCAGTAGGTCGTTACCGCTGACATCGGCCTTGTTGCCGAGGGACACGAAGCTAGAGATCCCGAGACCGCGGCCCTGGAGCGCACCGAGGAGAGCGATCCCGAGGCCCCCGGACTGGGAGGAGACCGCGATCCGACCTGGCGCCGGTGCCTGCTTGGCGAAGGTGGCGTTCATGCGGACTTGAGAGGCGGTATTGATGACGCCCATGCAGTCAGGCCCGACGAGCCGCATGCCGTAAGTCCGGGCGAGCTGCACGAGATCGCGATCTGCGGTCTTGCGGGCGCCCTCGTGGTCCGCTTCGCCTGAGTTGACGACGACGAGGCCGCCAACCCCCCTTGTTCCGCACTCGCGAACCACCTCGGCCACTCGAGAAGCCGGCACCGCGAGCAGTGCCAGGTCGATGGGGCCTGGCGTGTCGCTGACACTGCTGTACGACGCCAGCCCCGCCACGGGTTCGCCCTGCGGGTTGACCGGGTAGACCTTGCCGGTGAACTCCCCTGCGAGGAGGTTGCCGACGATATCGTGGCCCGTTGAGCCTCTCCCGCCGCTCGCCTCGATCACAGCGATGGTCCTAGGGCGGAGTATGTGCTCGACCGAGCGCACTGCCGCGGTCCATTCGCGCTCTTCGACCCGTTCGATGTACTCCGGAAGCGCCGCGAGCTCCAGCGTCACGCGGATCACCCCCGAATCGAGGAGCACATGCTCGTCGAATCCCGCGGAACGAAAGACGCCGATCATCCGGTGGTTGTCGGGTAGGACGTCGGCCACGAACCGCTCGATCCCGCGTGCAACCGCAGCCGAGGCGAGATGTTCGAGCAGTACGGTACCGAGGCCCCGTCCCTGCTGGTCGTCCCGCACGACGAAGGCGACCTCGGCCTCGCCTACTCCGGTCTGGTTGGGCCCCTCCGAGGTGCCGGCTGTGCCGCCCAAAGGGCCATCAGTGGGCAGCGCGGGGGCGCGATCGTAGCGTGCCACAGCTACCAGTTCACTGTCTACGACAGCCACAAGCGCCAGCCGCTCTCGATAGTCAACGGTTACGAAGTGAGCGATCTCCTCGTCGCTGATCTCCCGACGCGGCGCGAAGAAACGAAAGTGCACCGTCTCGCTCGACAGCCTCTGGCCGAACGAGCGAAGCGCAGGGCCGTCATCGGCCCGGATCGCGCGCAGCTGAGCCGCGCGACCGTCCGACAGCAGCACGTCGCATCCGAGCTCGGCAGGATAGGCCTCCTCGGCGACGGAACGCTCACCGGAGCTCATCGCGCTCGGTCCTGGGACAATCGTGTGGTCAATTCACCTCCCGAACTGGCTGAGCGTCGGTGAGAACGCTCAGCCCGCAGCTGCCTGCACGGTGGCGATGGGCAACGATCCACTCGGAGCGGTGAGGCGCAAGACCTCACCCCAATCGCTGAAACTGGCAGAGATCGTGTGGGCGGTGCTGCCAGTTTGCTTCGAGGTCCCCTCGACCGATATCGGCAGCGCGGCTCCCGTCGTCCTCACGTACATCGTGAGCGCCAAGCTGGCGGTCTTGGTGGTCTGGGATGCCTTGACCGCCACGGCCGCGTGTCCGAGCTTGGTGGATGTCTTGCCCCGCGTCAGTGTGCCGCTCAGCTGCACGAGCTGAGTGGCAGCCGACTTGACCGCCAGTGAACCGGCCAAAGAGGAGAAGCTCGCGTTGCTGGACGGAACCGATATCCACTTCCCAGCGAACTCGGCGGCCACCTTCGCGCTCATGCCGGTAAGGCCCTGCAAACCGAGAGAGTCGCCCTCGAAGTATGCGGCGCCGCCGGCAAGCAGGACGGTGAGATGGCCCGCCTTGCTTCCCTGGCTGACCGTGACGTGCTGCTCGCCGGTGGTGGTACCCACATCGGCGACGATGCTCACCTCACTTGTCCCCGCGCGCGCCGACTCCACGAAGTGAAACGAACGCTGCGCCTTGGTCGCCTTGACCGCCGCCGCGACGATCTTGTCACCTGATTTCAGCTGGATCCCGTTGGACGCGTTGGACCCGGCTGACGCGCCTCCGCAGCCGGCCGCGAATGCGATCGCGGCAGTCAATATGACGAGGGTGGGGCGAGGACGCATAACGCGACGGTACCAGTGGGCATGGTTGCAGCGGTTGCGGCGTTTTGACGGCTGATCTAGGTTCCCTCGATTCGAGCTCTCGGGTACTGTTCAGCCCTGCTCAGCAACGCAGCGGTTCACGCAGCTGCCGATCCCCTCGATTGCGGTAGTCAGCACTTGACCGGCCGCGAGGAACACTTGCGGGTCGCGCCCGGCTCCAACGCCTCCTGGGGTTCCCGTCGAGATCAGGTCGCCTGGGCACAGTGTGGCGAACTGGCTGATGTAGCTGACAACTGCGGCCGGGCCGAACAAGAGGTCCGATGTGCGGCCGTGCTGCATCACAACGCCATCGACCTCGCAACGCACCTCGAGATCGGCGGCGTCACCGATCTCGTCCCCGGTCACCAGAACAGGACCGACCGGAGTCGAAGCGTCAAAGGCCTTGCCCTGCAGGTATTGCGTCGTCCTGGCTTGCCAGTCGCGCATGGACACGTCGTTGACGATCGTGTACCCGGCAATTGCGTCGCGAGCCTGCTCGAGGTTCGCGCGGCGGACGCGACGACCGATGATGACGCCCAGCTCAACCTCCCAGTCGACTGCGTCGGTGACCGACGGCAGGACGAGATCATCGTGCGCACCGATGAGGCCGGAGGCGAACTTGGCGAACAGCGTCGGATAGCTCGGAAACTCCCGCGACATTTCGAGGATGTGGGCCCGATAGTTCATCCCGACGCAGAAGATCTTCTCCGGATGCGGCACGAGCGGGGCAAACGACGCGTCCGCGAAGAGAACCGATCCGGTGGTCTCGAGGTCCGCCACCGTATCTCTCTGCGACGCCGGGTTCATCGAGGTGAACAGGGCACCGACATCCGGAGCCCTCAACAGCAGCAGCCGGTCTCCTTCAATGCGCGCGGCGCGGGTGCCCTCTGTCGTCCGGACGGTGGCCAGCCTCATATCAGCTCCTGACACGAACTGGCGAATGCACAGGTGTCAGCCTAAACAACCACGCCACAGGGCCCCTCACCGCAAGGAGACGCCGAAACGTTGCCTCCAAGCGCCGCTAGCGGCGCTGCAAGCAACCAACGACAAGCTGCTGCTCGGTCCTTGTCGCCAGTTCCATCGACATACCGCAGTCAGGCATGAGCACCTCCCGGCCGACGCTGACAACAGCTTCCCAGACCACGCTCTCACCGCTCGTCTCCTCGACGACGAGCTCGGTACGGCCGTCTCCGAGTTCGGCGCCGCGTCTCTTCATGTCGAAAAGGGGCCACCCGACCTCGCGCGCCACCGCACGCTCGAGCGCCTGGACCGCCGGAGATGCCATCCCCGCACAGCCCCGGTAACGCGGCAGGAGATCGCCGACCGGTCCGATGCGGTGCACAATCCTGACCAGGGTGTCTTTGTCGCAGAACGCCCACGCGGTGCCCTGCGGCAAGACCAACGCCGTTGCCGCAAAGCGGTGCCCCCCCGTGTGGCTGGTCCTCCACAACCTCACATCGTCCCCGAGCTGGCGATGGTCTGCCAGCAGCTCCTGGGCCAGCGCCGTCCCCAAGGACCCGCAACATCGGTCGCGTCTTCCGTGGGTGCAGACGAGTACGTCGGTCGTCTCCTCCGAACATGGCTGCTCGTCGAGAATGGCCAGTGCCGCCGCGATGACGTCGCGTGGTCCGACGACGAGCTCGGTCCTCTCGAACCGTGCGCCTCCGCCGTCCGGCCACCGATAGGCGATGATCCGTCTCGACCCTCCTCCAGAAGCAGGCACGAGACCTTGAAGGCGCAACCCCTCGCGCCTGACCAGTGACACCACGGGTTCGAGCGCCGGATCCTCACTCAGGTCCCGCGGCCAGGGAAGTGGCCATTCGAGAAGTAAGTAACCGCGATAACAGCCTGCCGTGCCGATCGGATCGAGCTTCTGGTCGCGAGCCCAAGACGAGCAAAGCACCCTAGAAGCGGAAGCAAGCGGAACTTCCGGTCCGTTGCTGGTGGTCACTTGCGGGACCCTACCCGCCCTCGTGCCGCGGCACATCGGCACGACCCGATCGGGAGCGACACCGCCGGAACGGCTCGACGTAGCTCACCAGCAACGGCGCGGTCTTCCCAACATCGGGCGGGCACAACCCGACCCTCACGATCATGGCAACGGCGCTCCGCCGGGCGACGGTGTGGGCGGGCGCCTGACCCCGCGTCAGGAGCCGTCATGACGCCTGGGCCTAGACTGCGAATGACGGATCACTTGGAGGAGCGGCAATGAATCAGATGTATTTGAGCCGTTTCTCCAGCCCGAGTGCCAAGTGGCACGTGTGAGCACCTCTGAGGCACGAGAGCCTGAGCCCGTGAGCGCCGGCCGGCTATCGGTGACTGACGACGCGCTCGGCCCGGACCACCAGGAACAACTCGAGCCCGAGGAGGCACGTTGACCGAGGAGGATACAGGCCAGGACAAGTCGGAGACCGCTGCAGCAGCACAAGCGACACCGGGTGGGACTGTGAGCGGGCGAGAAGCCGGCGTTCTCGAGCGTATCGAGGCCTTCCGGCGGCGCCGGCCCAGGTTCCGGGATGACTTCGTCACCTTGGCGCACGGGGCCGGGGGCAAAGCGTCAGCCGCGTTGATCGATGCCGTGTTCTTGGATGCCTTCGGCGGTCTCGAGAGGCCACCGCTGACCGACGCGGCGCTCATCGCGCTTGCGGGCGGCGAGACGATCGCATTCACCACCGACTCGTTCGTGGTGAAGCCGCTTCGTTTCCCTGGTGGATCGATCGGCCACCTCGCCGTCCACGGGACGGTCAACGATCTTGCCGTGATGGGTGCTCGCCCTCGCTGGCTCTCAGCTGCCTTCGTCATCGAAGAGGGCTTCGCCATCAGCGAGCTCCGCAAAATTGTCGCCGACATGTCCGAGGCTGCCGCGGCTGCCGAGGTGACGATCGTGACCGGGGATACCAAGGTCGTCGGCCGAGGCGCAGCCGACGGGCTCTATGTGACGACGGCAGGCATCGGAATCGTTCCTCCTGGCCGCAGACTGGGAGCCAACCTCGTCGAGCGCGGCGATCGCATTCTCATCTCCGGCACCATTGCCGATCACGGGATGGCCGTGATGCTGGCCAGAGGCGACCTCGCTCTCGAGGCGGACCTGAAGTCCGACACCGCGCCCCTCAACGAACTCGTCGAGGCCTTGTTCTCGGCCGCTCCATCGACGCGCTGGCTTCGAGACCCGACCCGCGGTGGTGTCGGGACGGTCTGCAACGAACTGGCCCACGACACTGGCCTGGCCGTCGTGTTGGACGAGTCCGCCCTTCCAATCGATCCTGCCGTAGCCGGGGCTTGCGACCTGCTGGGAATCGACCCGCTGTATGTCGCCAACGAAGGCAAGCTCCTGGCGGTCGTCGCCGCCAAGGAGGCCGATGCAGCGGTCGCAGCTCTGCGCCGTCATCGACTCGGGTCCGATGCGACACTCATAGGCGACATCCGCGCCGAGCCCCAGGGCATCGTCGTCCTACGGACGTCCTTCGGGGGAACAAGGATTGTCGACATGCTGGTCGGCGATCCGTTGCCGCGGATCTGCTAGCGCTGGTGAGCAAGGTACGTCAGCTCACCGAGCGCAGGCGAGTGAGGGTGACCGGGACGGTGCAGGGCGTGGGCTTTCGCCCTTTCGTGTTCCGCCACGCGGTAGCCCTCGGGCTCGTCGGCTTCGTGCTGAACGACTCCTCCGGTGTACTCATCGACGTCGAAGGCGAGCGGGCCGGCGTGGCCGAGCTTTGTCGCCTGCTCAGCGAGGACCCACCGCCGCTCGCCCGGGTCACCTCGGTCGACTGGTCCGTGCTCCCTCTGGACGGGACCTCTTACAGCTTCCGCATCGTCGAAAGTGCCGCCGCGCGAGTCCCAAACGTGGCCGTCAGTGTTGACAGCGCGACCTGCGACGACTGCCTTTGCGAGGTGGACGACCCGCACGACCGACGACACGGCTATCCCTTCACCAACTGCACGAACTGTGGGCCGCGCTACACGATCGTGCTGTCAGTCCCCTACGACCGACCCGCCACGACCATGGCCGCTTTCAAGATGTGCACCGAGTGCCAAGCAGAGTACGACGACCCGACAAATCGGCGCTTCCACGCACAGCCGAACGCTTGTGCCTCCTGTGGTCCTCACGTCACGTTCTACGACCCGGCTGGAAGGCCCGTGGCCCAAGGCGTTGCCGCTCTCGCCGCGGTGGCCGAAGCACTCTGCGCGGGCCGGATCCTCGCCGTGAAAGGCATCGGTGGCTACCACTTGGCCTGCGACGCGACCAATCACGAGGCGGTGGCCGAGCTCCGGCGCCGCAAGTCGAGGGATGACAAGCCCTTCGCCCTCATGGTCGGGGACCTGGAGATTGCACGATCTTTGTGTGTGCTCGATCCACAGGCCGTGTCCGCTCTCTGCAGTGTCGCGCGGCCCATCGTGCTCGCCGGCCGTAGACCGGATACCTCGATCGCCGACGAAGTTGCACCGGGAATGCCCGACCTGGGACTGATGCTTCCTTACACCCCTTTGCACCACATTCTCATGGCCAAGGTAGCGAGGCCGCTCGTGCTGAGCAGCGGCAACCAGTCCGACGACCCGATCGCTCACACCGACGGCGACGCCTTTTCCCGCCTCGGCCCCATGGTCGACGGTGTGTTGGCACACAACCGGCTGATTCATATCCGCTGTGACGATTCGGTCGTCCGAGCATCGGGGCGTCGCGTACAGATGGTCAGGAGGTCCCGAGGCTACGTGCCAGAGGCATTGCCCCTCCCCGTCAAGGCGGCGCGCCAAGTTCTCGCCGTGGGTGCCGAGTTGAAGAACACCGTCTCGGTGGCCAAGGAGTCCTTTGTCGTATGCAGCCACCACATCGGAGACCTCGGACACTTGGCGACCTATCAGGCATTCCTGCAGGCGACGGTTCACCTGTGCCGATTATTCGGGATCGAGCCTGAAGTCGTCGCCCATGATCTGCACCCGGAGTACCTGTCGACCAAGCACGCGCTCGACCTCGATCTCGAGCCGTGGCCCGTCCAACATCACCACGCACACATCGCCTCGTGCCTGGCCGAACACGGCCACACGGACACCGTGCTCGGGGTCGCCTTCGACGGACTCGGCTACGGCACAGACGGGACGATGTGGGGCGGGGAGTTCCTCATCGCCGACTTCAACGGCTTCGAACGGGCCGCCCATCTGCGGCAGGTTGCGATGCCGGGCGGGGCTGCGGCTGTTCGCGAACCGTGGCGGATGGCTCTCTCGTGGACCGCGTGTTCTCTCGGCATCGACGCGGCCGCGCGGCTCGGCGCCCGACTCGATCCACGGTGGAGCCAGATCCTGCCCCTGGCTGTTGGGGACGGCGAACGATACGGATCGATCCTCACCTCGAGCGCCGGCCGACTGTTCGACGCCGTCGCTGCCCTGGTCGGCCTCCGATCCCGGGTCACATATGAGGGCCAGGCAGCGATCGAGCTCGAGGCGCTCGCGCGGTCGGTGCCTCGGGCGTCGGCTCCCAACTACCCGACCGAGATCCTGGAGGCGGCCGGCCCCGACGGCCTCGACGTGCTCGACCCGTCACCACTGATCGCCACGGTGCTGAGGGAGACCCAAGAGGGGACCGACCGCTCCGAGATCGCCGCGGGGTTCCACGAGGGCCTCGGGCGCGCCACTGCCGCTCTGGCGGCGCGTCTCGCCCGCAGGCACGGACTCGACACGGTCGCACTCAGCGGAGGGGTGTTCCAGAACGTGCGCTTCAGCAACATCGTCGAGGACGCCCTCACCGCCGATGGGCTCAGCGTCCTCGTGCATGAGTCGGTTCCGCCGAACGACGGCGGGATCAGCATCGGACAGGCGGCGATCGCCGCGCTGGGAACCCGTCCGGACTGATAAGTCCTGGTTGCAGGTCTAGCGGGAGCCGCCCATGCTGACGGCCACTTCCCTGTGCAGGCGTCCGAAGTTGTAATAGGCAGCACAAGCACCTTCGGAGGAGACCATGCAAGTGCCGATCGGGGTCTCCGGAGTGCAGGCGGTGCCGAACACTTTGCACTCCCACGGCTTGAGCGCACCCTTCAGAACTTCGCCGCACTGACACGCCTTCGGATCTGCGACGCGTACACCCGGCACGTCGAAAAGAAGCTCCGCGTCCCACTTCGCGAACTCCGGCCTGAGCTTGAGGGCGCTCTCGGGGATGAATCCAAGCCCGCGCCATTCAAACTGCGGCCGGACCTCGAAGACCTCGTGCAGTATGGCGAGCGCCCGCGGATTGCCGGCCTCGCTCACACAGCGCGTGTACTGGTTCTCGACACAACAACGACCCTCGCTGATCTGGGTCAGCAACATCGCGATTGCCTGAAGGATGTCCAGGGGCTCGAATCCGGCCGTAACGATCGGCTTGCCGTACTCATCGGGGACGAAACGGTACGGTCGCTGGCCGATGACCGTCGATACGTGGCCCGGCCCGATGAAACCGTCGAGGCTGAGGTCAGGGGAATCGAGAATGGCCCTCATCGGGGGCACGATCGTCACGTGGTTCGAAAAGACGCTGAAGTTCGCGACCCCGTCCCGCCTCGCCTTTAGCAGGGTCGCAGCCGTCGAGGGAGACGTGGTCTCAAAGCCCACCGCTAAGAACACGACCGGTCGCTCCGGATTATTCCCGGCGACCTGCAGCGCGTCGAGCGGTGAATAGACGATCCGGACGTCCGCCCCTTGTGCCTTGGCACCAAGCAAAGAGCCGTGCGAACCGGGCACGCGCATCATGTCGCCGAAAGCAGTGAAGATGACCCCTGGCACCTGCGCCACCGCGATCGCGTCGTCGATTCGACCCATCGGGATGACGCACACGGGGCAACCGGGGCCATGCACCAGCTCGACAGAAGTCGGGAGAAGGTTCTCGATTCCGTGACGGTAGATGGTGTGGGTATGTCCTCCACACACCTCCATGAACTTCTTGTGCCCGCCCCCTGCCAACTCAGTGATACGAGCCACCAGGGCGCGGGCAGCCGCCGGGTCCCTGTACTCATCGACAAATCGCATGATGTCCCTCCCTCACCGGCAGGCGACTCCTCGGCAACCTGGGAGCCACCCGATTGCGGTGGCTCGCGCCGCACATGCCGCGTTGTGTCGCGCTACGCAATCCGCGATTCGGCGACCGCTTGAACTTCGTCGGCGTAGACCTGACCCATGAGCTGTAGGTCCTCCAGGGCCCGACGCGCCTCTTCCTCGTCGATCTTGGCCATGGCAAAACCGACGTGGATGAGCACCCAGTCGCCCGGTACCACGTTCTCGTCCTCCAGGAGGTCGATGTTGACGTTGCGACGCACGCCCGCAACGTCGACCTTCGCCAAGTGTCGATTCGATTCGAGGAGCTCGACTACCTCACCGGGGATCCCCAGGCACACGGTTGCTTCCTCCTCCGGACTCGACACTCGAATAGCTCGAGGATCAGATCGTCCCCGTCCTGTTTGACTGAGACTACCGGCCACAGCAACAACGAAGGGCTGGCGACGCGATCCTCCTGGCTGAGGGTGGTCGAGCTCCCGACGACCCAGCTCATCACGCTAGGGGACCGTTCGGACACTATCCGTCAACGTTCCCGCAGGGATGCAGGTACGATCTGGCCAAGAGACCACCTCGATGGCGCATGGGGGCAGGGTGAGCAGCGAACGTGAGTTTCGTAGCGGGCGAGCCGTAGGGGCAGCACGTCGGCCGACCGGACCCGTGGTCAGTCTCGTCATCGTCGCTGGATCGGCGTTACTCCTCGCGTCCGCGGCCATCCATCTGCACCTTTGGGCTGACGGCTACAGGTACAAGGCGACGATCGGCCCACTTTTCTTCGCGCAGGGCGTCGCTGGAGTCCTGCTCTCGTTGGCAATCGCACTGGTCCGGCGTGTCTCGGTCGCCGTGCTCGGAGCTCTGTTCGCGGCAGGCACGATCGCGGCGTTGCTCGTATCGGTTCACACGGGCCTATTCGGCTACAGATCCTCCATAAACGCACCGTGGGCCATGACAACCGTCGTCATAGAAGCGACTGCCGCGGTGGTGCTCCTCGTCGGCGGCGGCCTCGCGGTGATGGTTGAGAGAGCTCATATCCGACGCTGGCGATCCCTTCTCAAGAAACGGCCATCGTGAAGTGCCTTCAGCTGTTGCCACTTATGCGTTCGGGGGTCACGAACACAGCGGTGCGCCCCTCGGCCGCCATCACCCGGTCGAATTCATCCCAGTCCTGGTGAGTGCCACCTGCGGCGACAAAGACACGCCGGAGCAGCCTCGAAAGCTGCGAAGCGCCGAAGTCCTCAGGCCGGTCCTGAGGCCCCACCAGCTGGACAGGGCCCTCGACCGCGATCCAGTCGGCTCCGTGGCGGAACACAGTCACCGCTCTTCCGCTACCGCGCAGATGGTGAAGCTTGCGCGCTGCCGCAGCGACGACAAAGCCGATGCAGGCATCCCCCGAGATCGGCGAGTCGAGGACGCCAGCCTTGACTACAGATGCGTGGATCGTCCCGTCGGACCGAGCCGTTGTGACTACGGCGAAGGAGTCCTGTTCGGCAAGGCTCCGGACGTGATCTAGGTCGTTCGGCATATCTCCTCCTGAATCGCTGCGTGCATGATGCCGCAGCAAGGCGGCTCACGTCGCTTCGGCAGGCGACCGGCGGCCGGCCACCCTCGGGTACCAAGCGGCTGCGCTCGCCACGGACCGCTAGCGTCCGACCCATGACGAACACCTGGATGGCACCGACAGTCGTGCGGACAGAGCCCACTCGCACTGGTGGGGACAGGGAATCGCTCGAACAGTGGCTGGATTTCCATCGCGACACGCTGCTCAGCAAGTGTGCCGGGCTGACTGCAGTCCAACTGAAGGCACGCCCGGTCCCACCGTCGGCCCTATCGCTGCTGGGCCTGGTCCGTCACATGGCCGAGGTCGAACGCTGGTGGTTCCGCATTCACGCGGGCAACGACCAGATCGGCTTCCAGTACTCGACCGACGACAACCAGGATGGAGATTTCGACGATCTCGATGCCGCCGACGCGCCAGGCGACATCGAGACCTTCCGGCGCGAAGTCGAGGCGGCGCGAGAAGCAGTGCGCGACAAGCAGCTCGAAGACGTGGTCGCAAGCCACGGCCAAGATCCCCAACAAAGGCGCAACATCCGCTGGATCTACCTGCACATGATCGAGGAGTACGCGAGGCACAACGGTCACGCCGACTTGATCCGCGAACGCATCGACGGCGCGGTCGGCGATTGACCTGTCGTGGCGACGACCGGTGGTGGAGGGTCAAGCAGGGATGCGCAGCAAGTGTCCCCTAGAGCGCGATGGCGACATGCTGGTCTCCCTGTTCTCGGCGCCTGTGTCCTTGTGGTCCTCGCGACCGCAGCCGGCGGAACTGTTCCAACCTCGCGCGCCCATGGGCGTGCACAGGCAGCGTCGGGCCTCGGCGCGGTGATCGTGGAACCCTCCGAACTCGGCTCCTCCGCCGGGATAACTGCGGTCTACGACTTCGTACTGTCGGCAAAGAAGTCCGTCGACATGACCATGTACGAGCTCGTGGACCCGGCCATGGTGCGTGATCTCGTGGCAGACGACAAGCGCCACGTGAAGGTACGGGTGATACTCGACACCAACCGCGAGCAGAGCAGGAACGGGCCCGCCTTCCGAACGCTTCGGGCAGGTGGCGTCAAAGTGGTCTGGGCCGACACGAGCTACGAGGCGACACATCAAAAGACCATCACGGTCGACGGCACCGAGTCGTTGATCTTGTCGGCCAATCTCACCGAGGAGTACTACTCGACGACGCGCGATTTCGGCGTCTTCGACCACAACCAGGCGGACGTCCGCGCAATCGAGGCCGTCTTCGCCGCGGACTTCGCACACGAGCCCATCACGCCTTCGAATGGCTCCGACCTCGTGTGGAGCCCGGGCTCGCAGGCCCAGATGCTTAGGGTGATAGACGGCGCGAGTCACTCCCTGTCGATTGAGAACGAAGAGATGGGCGACTGGACGATCACGGACGCCCTCGTGGCCGCTGCCAGACGCGGGGTGAAGGTCGAGGTCACCATGACCCGAGACAGCTCGTATGACAGCGATTGGAGGGCGATCGTAAGCGCCGGGGGTCACGTGCACCTCTATCGCGACAGCGTGTCGGACTTATACATCCACGCGAAGACGACTGTCGCCGACGCCGGCTTCAATGATCAAAACGTCTACCTGGGGAGCATCAATTTCTCGCGCGCCTCCATGGACTACAACCGCGAGCTCGGCATCGTCACGAACGACTCCGCGATAGTCAAAGATGTCAATGCTGTTGTCACAAGGGACTACTCCGGCTGCACGGCGGCCACTGACTGCAGCAACTACGACTGACCATCAACCGGGCTCACCAACGAGTGGGCGCCAATTTCATCGGAGCGCTATGAGCACACCACCTGGGTGGCCGGATTCCTTTCGGAGGTTACGAGCACCGTCTCGATCCAACTCCAGCCACCAGGACCATGATGAGGTTTGGTCGCGTGTGATGCCCGCTCGACTGAAGCAGGTCCTTCCCGTGAAGGCCCCGAGACGACCGGTCGGTGTACCAGCCGAGCAGGGTCACACGATCGTTGCCGCGTTGACCTCGAACGCCCGGCGCCTGCCGGATCGCCCGGCAATGCGGCACCTCCCGGCCGAACGCACGACCCAGGGCGAATGGGGAGTCGTCACCTGGGCCGAGTATCTGCTGGCGGCCCGTCAGATCGCCGGCGGACTCGCAGAGATCGGTGTCAACCCGGGAGGACGTGTCGCCATCTTGGCGGGCAACAGGGTGGAGTGGCATCTCGCGGACCTCGGGACCCTCTGCAACGCAAGCGTGACCGTGCCCGTCTACCCGACGAGCTCGCCGTCCCAGATCGCCTACATCCTCGGCCACGCCGAGGTCGAGGCGTGCTTTGTGGACAACCGGGTCCAGCTTGCCAAGCTCATCCAAGTTCGAGACCTGTTGCCGCGACTAAAGCGCGTGATCATCACTGACGGAGCGCGGCGTGCCGGCGACGCGTTCGTCGTAGCCCTTGACGCGCTCCGGGCCGCAGGCGCCGATCGGCTGAGACAGGATGCCGACTCGGTTGACGAGCGATCTCGTCAGCTCCAGCCCGAAGACCTCGCGACGATCGTTTACACGAGCGGTACCAGCGGCCCTTCCAAAGGGACCATGCTCAGCCACTCGAACATCATGTGGTCGCTACGCAAGGTCACTCCTGTCTACGAGATCGGCGAGGGTGACCGCCTCCTGTCGTTCCTGCCACTCAGCCACATCGCAGAGCGGATGATGAGCGACTTCCTGCCCATAGCGGTGGCCGGTGAGACCTGGTTCGCCCGCAACCTCGCCACCGTCGCCGAAGACCTCCCCGCCTGTCGCCCAACGGTGTTCTTGGCCGTGCCCCGACTGTGGGAGAAGCTACGCGAATCGATAGAGGGCCACGTGCGGGCCCAAACATTCCCGGTTCGCGCCGCCGTGCAGCGCTACATCGACCTCGGCCTGCGCAATGTCGCCCTCGAACAGGAAGGCTCGCCGATCAACAGGTCGGCGCTCGCCGTCTACAGAGCCCTGGACCTGACGATCGGGTCGGTCCTCCGCCAGACGCTCGGCCTCGATCAGGCCCGCGTTCTTGTGACGACTGCAGCACCGGCCCATCCCGAGCTCATCAGCTGGTTCCACGCGATCGGACTCCCCCTGCTGCAGCTGTACGGCCTCACAGAAGGCTGCGGGCCGACCGCCGCTAATCGGACGACTCAGGTCCGCATCGGTACCGTTGGCACGGCGCTGCCGGGAATGAGCGTCGCCATCGCCGATGACGACGAGATCCTTCTCAAGGGCGGCAACGTATGTCTTGGCTACCTCAACGACCCGGACGCCACGGCCGAGCTCATTGATGCCGACGGCTGGATGCACACCGGCGACACGGGGGCATTCGACGCCGACGGCTCGCTTCGCATACTCGGCCGGAAGAAGGACATCATCATCACGGCGGCCGGCGAGAACATCGCCCCCGAGGCCATTGAGGTCGACTTGACGAACTATCCGCTCATCTCCGAGGCGGTCGTCATCGGAGAGGGCCACAGGTACCTCGCCGCCCTTCTCACGCTCGACCCTGACGCGCTCACACGTTGGGCACGACAGCACACCAAGCTCGGTGACCTCGAGGCTCTCACGGCCGACCCTGACCTACTGTCCGAGATCCAGGCGGTCATCGATCAGGTCAACACAAAGCGATCACACGCCGAGAGCATTCGCAAGTTTCGTGTGCTGGCCCATGTGCTGACGGCTGAGGACGGGGAGCTGACCCCAACTATGAAAGTCAAGCGAAGCATCGTGTATGAGCACCACTCAGAGGTGATCAACCAGATCTACGCGAACGGGTGAGCATCCGGTGCTCGGCCGGGGTGAGTATCGTCTCGCGCGATGCCGAACCTCCAAGTGACGAAGGGATGCCGCCACGTTCGTGCCAGGCCCGCCGCCGTCCTCGGCATCCTCGTGGGTGTCCTCTTCGGCTCCGCGGCCTGCACGACCAGTGGGCAGGCAGCAGTGGCGGCCGACCCCCCGACCAGCAGCACAACGTCTCCACCGCCAGTTGTCGTCCTGCGCAACACCCGGGATATTGCCGGTGAGCCGATCCCCTTCGGCGCGGCGAGCTACTTCGGCGCCGTCGCGCGGGCAGACCTCAGCTCCGGGGTAGTCGGAATTGCCGCTAGCGCGAGTGGTGGCGGCTATCTAGTCGTAACCGGCGACGGCAAGGTCCTGAGTTTCGGGGACGCCAGATTCCATGGCTCTGTCCCCGCCCGCGACAAAGAGAACGCCGCAGCGATCGTCGTTAGCGAAAACGGCGCCGGCTACTGGCTCGCATGCAGTAACGGCCGCGTCTTCAACTTTGGCGACGCCGGGTTCCACGGCTCTGCCGCCGCCCTTCAACTCACCACACCGATCGTCGCCATGGCCGCCACGCCGGGTGGCCGGGGCTACTGGCTCGCCGCGTCGGGCGGCCGAGTCCTCCACTATGGTCAAGCCCGCTTCTACGGCTCGGCGATCACTCAGCTCCACGGTGACCACATCGTCGCCATGGCGGCAACCCCGGACGGTCGGGGCTACTGGCTCGCCGCGTCAGACGGGCGTGTCTTCTCCTACGGAGACGCCCACCCCTACGGTGCTGCGGCCCGCGAGCTCCACAACGACCACATCGTCGCCCTGGCGGCCACCCCGGACGGCCGCGGCTACTGGCTCGTCTCCGCCGGTGGGCAGGTCTTTCGATACGGCGACGCCGAGTACTACGGCTCGGCGTCGCCCGCGGTCCGAACCGACCCGATCGTCGCGGCCGCGCCAACTCCTGACGGCAAGGGTTACTGGCTTCTTCCGTCGGTCCCGGCTTCTGTGGGACTCCCCGCTCCCGGCAACGGGTTCGTTGCCGGCCACATCACCGCAATCGGAGACTCGGTGATGCTCGACGCGCAGCCCGCCCTCGAGGCTGATATCAAAGGCATCGATGTAGAGGCCGCCGTGAGCCGCCAGTGGGACACCGGCATCGCGCTCGCTCAGCAACTGAAGTCCGAAGGTCGCCTCGGGGCGATAGTCGTGATCGATCTCGGCACTAATGGACCAGTGAGCCTGCAACAGTTCGCCGACCTGATGAGCGTTCTGTCCGGAGCCTCTCGGGTCGTGTTCGTCACCGTGCACCTCCCATCGAGCTATTCATGGGCGACTTCGGTGAACGCCACCCTCGAACAGGGCGTCGCGCGCTATCCACGAGCCCGGCTCGCGGACTTCAACAAACTGGCGAACCAGAACCCGCAGTGGTTCTACTCAGACGGCGTTCACATGCCGATCGGCGGAACGGGGGCCCTGGCGATGGCCGGGGTCGTCAAGTCAGAGATCTGACCGACCGGGCCGGACGCGCCACTCGCCAGTCGGAAGCGTCGGGACACCGTGTCAGCCGACCTCGGCGGCGATGGCATTTGCCACGCCTCGGCAACCAACTCGAGCGACCGGGCCCTCGCCTCGTAAGAGTGGGTCCGGGTGGAGAGCATGATCTCCTCCGCGCCGGTTCGCCGTTGCAGCTCCACCAAACCCCGCTTGACCACCTCGGGACCCCCGATCAGGTGGGTCGCCATAACCTCGTCCACAGCTGCACGGTCGCCCGCGGAGAACGGATATGAAGCCCCCTCCTCCGGCGATGGAAACAGGCCGAGCCGGCCAGTTCGCAGCTGAAGTATCGACAACGCCGACGACTGCGCCAGCCACCGGGCCTCCTCGTCGCTTGGCGCGCAGACCACAGAGACAGCAACCATCGTGTGGGGCTCAGCGAGGAACGCGGAAGGCTGGAAGGACGAGCGGTAGAGCTCGAGTGCCTCATCGACAAGACGGGGACTGAAGTGGTACGCGAAGGAATAGGGCAGGCCGAGGATTCCGGCCAGCTCTGCGCTGAACAACGACGAACCGAGAAGCCAGACCTCGGGAAGGTACCCGTGACCGGGCACGGAACCGGGATGACTCGGGGGGTCGTCGCTCTTGGCGAGGTAACCGATCAACTCGACGACGTCGTCTGGGAAATGGTCGGCGCCGAGATCCGCCCGGCGCCGCAGCGCCCGTGCCGTCCTCAGGTCGGTGCCGGGGGCGCGTCCGAGCCCGAGGTCGATTCGTCCCGGGTGGAGTGCCTCGAGGGTGCCGAACTGTTCGGCGACCACCAGGGGCGAGTGATTGGGAAGCATCACTCCGCCAGAGCCGATCCGGATGACAGAGGTGGCGGAGGCGATGTGAGCGATCAGCACCGGTGGAGCTGAGCTCGCGACTGCCGGCATCCCATGGTGCTCTGCCACCCAAAGCCTTTTGTAGCCAAGTCCCTCAGCCACCAACGCAAGACGCGTCGTCTGCTCGAGCGCACTCGCCGGCGTCGAGCCGGTCGCCACGGTCGCCAGTTCGAGAACAGAAAGGGGCATCATGTCCGGCACAACCACTCAGGTCGATGCCGGATTCCCTGCGGGTCGCGGGTCGCCTGCCGATCGCGATGGCCGAAGGAGTCCTGTGCCAGGGATGACACCGCACGACACTGCCATCAGGCGGCACCCCTTCGAAGTCCCCTGTTCCGGAGGCCTGCTTCGACAAGCCGCCATCCGAGCATTGTTAGCCCGAGGAAGCCCAATGCCACGAGTACGAAAGCCAAAGCGGTCCCCTGACCGGAGATCACCCGCAAGGCCATCCCGAGCGCCACAGTCGAAAGGACCACGAGTACGCCGTCCAGGAGAACCGAGCCGTCGTGCCGTAGGCCAACCAACGCGAACCAGCCAGCGGCCAGTCCCGTGAGAAATGGCCATGCGGTCGAGGCCAGTCCGGCAATGTTGAACCCGTGGGCATGAACAGCCCTGCCGATCCCCACGAAGACGAGTACGACCGCTGCGTCTGCCGCCACCCTTGCCGCACGCATTCGCGGTCAACCCGACGCGGCGCAGGACTCGGCGATCGACACTCAGGGCAGCTCTGTGCCGGAGGCGTCCATCGACGCCGGATTGGCTCTGGTGACCCTGCGGTCGGTGAAGTGCTCCGACTGGCACTTTGGGCACCTGCGCAGCGCAGAACGAACGGTCAACTGCTCTTCTGTCTCTGATGTCAGCTGCGATCCCGACGCCGACTGGGCGAGCACGTCTTGCGCGAGAGCCGGTAGTTGCCCGACCGCACCTATTCCTCGGCCTCTCGCGCGGTGTGCACGACGGTGCGAGAAATGCGCCTGCGCGCTCGTCAACAACCATGTCATACCGCAGGCCTCGCAGCGCCGCTCGATGAGGCGCACCCTCCCGAACATTGGCTCACAGTACCGTTCGAGATGAGGCGCCAGGTTCGAAGCGACTTCTCGGCGCCTTCGCGACTCGGTTGAGTACCTTGATCAGACTCCATTGCAACCCTGTTGATTCGCGCTCTTCTCGCGAGTCTGACCGACGAAGCTCGCAAGGGCGCCAGCGTTCGGCGGCCGTACTCGTCTCGGCTCCTAAGATCGCCGGGTGGAGTGCGAAGACTATGACGTCGTAGTGGTCGGTAGCGGTTTCGGGGGCAGCACGGCTGCTCTGCGTCTCACAGAAAAGGGATATCGGGTCGCGGTCCTCGAGTCGGGACGCCGCTTCGACGAATCGACATTCCCCAAGACCTCGTGGCGGGTTCGCTCGTTCTTCTGGGTTCCCAAGATCGGTCTCCTCGGCATCCAGAAGCTGTCACTGCTGAGAAACGTGGTGGTGCTCTCGGGCGTAGGCGTGGGCGGAGGCTCACTGGTCTACGGCAACACCCTCTACGAGCCCTTCCCGAGTTTCTACGCGGACGAGCGTTGGAGTCACATCACCGACTGGCGCGCCGAGCTCGCACCGTTCTTCGACCAGGCGAAACGCATGCTCGGCGTCGTCACGAATCCGACGATGACTGCAGCCGACGAGGCGATCCGCGCCGTCGCCGAAGAAATGGGCGTCGCCGACACATTCGTTCCCACGCCGGTCGGCGTGTTCTTCGGTGAACCCGGAGTTGAAGTCCGCGACCCGTTCTTCGGGGGCGCCGGCCCGACTCGCAAGGGTTGCACCCAGTGTGGTGAATGCATGACCGGCTGCCGTCATGGCGCCAAGAACACCCTGCTGAAGAACTACCTCTACCTTGCCGAACGAGGAGGCGCCGAGGTACGCGAGCTCACAACGGTGACCGGCATCCGGCCAAAGGGCAACGGCCGCTATCAGGTCACGACCGAACGCGCCGGCGCGTGGTTGCGCAAGCACCGGAAGACGTTCGTCGCATCGGACGTCGTTCTGGCGGCGGGGACGATGGGCACCCAGAGACTGCTGCACGGCATGCGCGACGAAGGCAGCCTCGCCAACCTTTCGCCCAGGCTTGGCGAGCTGACTCGTTCGAACTCGGAGGCGATAATCGGCGCGCGCACATTCCAACGCAATGTCGACTTCTCACGAGGTGTCGCCATCACGTCCTCGTTCTACCCCGACGAGCAGACCCACATCGAGCCCGTGCGCTACGGGCGGGGCAGCAACGCCATGGGGCTGCTGACGACCGCACTTGCCGATGGTGACGGCCGGTCCCGACTGCTGACATGGGCGCGCGAGGTACTGCGCCACCCAGTGATGCTGGCGCGCAACCTGAGCATGCACCGGTGGTCAGAGCAGACCATCGCCACCCTCGTCATGCAGACGCGCGAGAACTCGATGACCTGCTACACCAAACCAGGACTCTTCGGTCGACGACTCACATCCAGACAGGGCGAGGGCGAGCCAAACCCGACCTGGATCCCGATCGGGCACGACGTCGTACGGCGCGTTGCCAGGCGCATCGGTGGCTTTCCTGCCGGCGGATGGAACGACGTCTTCAACATCCCGATGACGGCGCACCTCCTCGGGGGCGCGGTGATCGGTGACGGCCCTGAGACCGGGGTCATCGATCCTTACCACAGGGTCTACGGCCACCCTGGTCTTCACGTCGTGGACGGTGCCTCGGTGTCCGCCAACCTAGGAGTCAACCCGTCGCTGACAATCACCGCGCAAGCCGAACGGGCAATGGCCCTATGGCCGAACCGCGGCGAGTCGGACCAACGAGCCCCGCTGGGAGAGCCGTACTGTCGAATCGGCCCGATCGCGCCTTGCAGTCCCGTCGTCCCCGCAAACGCGCCCGGCGCACTCCGGCTAGGGGTGGCACCGCCCCGCTCGTGAAACTCGCGTTTGCCTGCTCTCCGAACGAGGCGCGGTCTTTCCTTGTCCCGTCGAGTCGTCGCGTGCGAAGCGAGCCGGCGACAAGGTGGAATCGGTAGCCATCCAGACTTGCCGGTCGCTCTCTCACGGCTCCACCGCCGAAGTTTCCCGTGCCGGGTCCGCCAGCGACACCCGCCACGAGTGGCGAGGCCGCGAATGGTCGGGTGACAACTCACCGCCCTATCAGGAACCGACCTTCGCGTGGCACATCACAACAGAAATCTGAGGGTCCGCTCAGCTTGAGCAAGCTGCCCCCAGAATGCAGGGTTTGCGTCGAGGCCCCCGATGCGTTGCCTGGTACCGCCATCAGCGAGGCGCCAACGACCGCGACCACGAACGCGAGACCCCGCATTCTCATAATCGTCCCCCCTGCCCGCACGGATGACACCCAGGGATCACTCCTATCCGCGCGCTTGAACACGAACACCTATTCGATCGTCGAGCGGTTCGGCGCAGACCATCTCGGCAAGCACGGCATATGCGCCTGCCTGATCGATCTGGCAGCCGGTGGCACCTACGCTTATGCCGGTGCGTTACGGACAACCAAGTAGACAGGCGAGATCGCTCTGGGAAGCTTGCCCCCGGGCGTCCCGCTGTAGGTTCTGACGCCCCAGGTGTGCTTGCAAAGGAGATTCGACAGGCGGGATGTTGGGACGAGACGCGCGACGGCGTTCGGGCGTGAGACCACGACAGCGCCGTGTCGAACCGACCCACTACCGGCAAAGGGATGAGAGTGGCCGAGGGAGCTGAAGGAGAGAAGAGGCTCGCCGCCGAGGCGGCGGCCCAACTCGTCGAAGACGGTATGACCGTCGGGCTCGGCACAGGTTCGACTGTCGCCTACCTCCTGCCGGCGCTCGCTCGTCGCAACCTTTCGCTGAGGTGTGTGGCGACGTCGCAGCGAACCGCTGAAGCCGCCCGCTCTCTCGGTCTTCTCGTCGAGGCGTTCACCGGGATCGACCGTCTGGACATCGCTATCGACGGAGCCGACCAGATCGCTCCCGATGGATGGCTGGTGAAGGGCGGCGGCGGGGCGCATACCCGCGAAAAATTGGTGGCGGTGACCGCCGAACGCTTTGTCGTCATCGCGGACTCGACCAAACTCGTCGAGCGCCTTCACCAGCCGATCCCCCTGGAGCTGCTCTCCTTCGGACTCGCATCCACTTTGCGACGGTTGGCGCCTACCGCCGTACGCGGCGTTCCGCCGAGTCCCGACGGTGGGGTCATTGCGGACTTCACCGGTGAAGTCGGTGATCCTTCCACGCTGGCTGACCGCTTCAAGGCCACGCCCGGCCTGGTCGAGCACGGGCTCTTCCCTTTCGATCTCGTCGAAAGGGTCCTGGTCGGGAGAGGGTCCGACGTGGAGACGCGGACGATCCGCCACGGCGTACAGGGATCCGGCTCTTCTGGGAACACGACCTAGCGATTGAATCCCTTGGCGGGATCTCGATCCTCCAACCTCTGAGCCGCCCTACCGTGCGAGACATGTGCCCCGAGACTTCGAGCCATGCCAAGATCTCGGCGCAGCAGGGTGGTTAGCGCCACGCCTGGCAGTTTGGGGAACAACCATGGGCACGCCACAGACGAGTGCCGTGCCCCGGTCGGATTCGGCGTCTATGTACGCGTGTTCCACCCCCACACGCTCGGTCGCTAATTGGAGCGGCCGGGGGTTCCACCCACTGACCCGGTTCGAGCGGATGTCGGTTCCGGCAAGGCTCGATCCTGGTCCACCACCTCTTGTCCAACCTCCTGAGCCAGTAGGGCCACAAGACAGGGCTTCGCGGGGCGACCAGCCCTCGACGGCGCGCCACCCACGATCTCGAAAGACTTCAGCCGATAGCTGTTGCTCGCGCTGCGCGGCTCGCTTGGAGAGTCGCGATTCCAATCCAGCCAAGAAGCCATCCGGTGGCGATTCGTGACAACACGGTCTGAGCCTCGCGACCTGGGCTCGTCACCGCCACGACGATCGCGACCACGACCGGGCCGAACCCCGCGGTCGTCAACGCCGAAGCGGCGGCCAGGTGCCCGGCGCCCCACGCCTCATCGCTACGCATCGTCGACGGGATCCGGATGCCGGCAAAGATGTTTCGTGGCAACCGCCCCGTCGCCGCCATCCTCCCTATTGCCAACACGATTACGCCGCCGACTCCGAGCCGGATCGCCTTCGACATGGAAGTAAGTCTAGGGCGGCTCGCACGGCCGAGGTTCGTGGTCGGTCGATCCCCAGCCCGCACGAAACTGCTTGACAAGTCTCAGTGATTCCTGTCGCGGGTGTCCTACTCGACGATTTCGGTCGCTGATAAGGCCGTCCGGGTCCGCGTAGCCCATGGCCGTCATTGACAGCCATATCTGGAGTGGCGCAACTTCCTGCGTCGCGGGCGACACCAACCCTGTCGCTGGAGCGTGCCTACAGCGCGGCACACGCCGGTGAGAACCGTCGGGCGTTATTGGCAGTGGACTGGCTCGTGCGCTGACCAAGTGGCAAGACTCTCGGACAGCTGTTCCCATTGCGGCGGCGCCTACATGCCTACGAGCGCCCGCCGGACTATGTCTCAGGCAAAACTCAAGGCTTTCAGACAGTGCATCCCACGGACCAAAGGCGCCCTGCGGTGGCCGTCCTCCTCCTGGCCCGACACTGGGCCTGTCGATGGATTGGTGCACGACCCCCTACGCCTTGCGAGGAAAGCCGAGAGCCGTGCACCGTCGGAAAGTATGCGCTGTCAGAGTGCTCTGCGCTAGGGGAAGACCGCACGGCGTGTTCCAGTACCACCGAGCGCGCTCAACACCGATCGAGTGACCGGCCGAACGGGCGTCAGCGAGGAGTCGAACTCGAGCCTGCTGCCGCGGCTTGAACATGTGCCACCCGGGCCAGACTGAGAACCAGTGCCAACACTGGAACCGTTTTCGAAATGTTGGTACGGGCGCTTCGATGAACCGGCTGACGGTCCATCATCGGTCGACGATCTTGGCCGCGGCCCTCTCCGCTCCATTGGCGAGGTGAGTTAGCACCGCCGATGTTCCGTGGCAGTCACTCTCGTGTGAGTCCCGCGACCGGGACATCGATCGACTTGATCGACCATCCCGCGAGGGACGCAATGACAAGAGTCCGACCTTCTGGGCCCCCGAAACACAGGTTCGTAGGCGTGCACAGGTACTCACCGCTGTAATCATCCAGGAAGATGCGCAGTTCGCCGTCGGGTTCGACCGTGTAGATCCGGTCTGGTCGGCAGCAACCAATGTAAAGACGTCCTTCTTGATCGAGCGCAAGCCCGTCAGGCACGGCCCGGGGCAGCAGGACATATTCGGTGCGCGTGCCCAATCGGCCGGCGTTGAAGCCGTAGCGTGAGACTCCCGGCAGGCGCCCTTCCACGACGTACATCACCTCCCGCCCTTCGTCGAGCGCGAGACCATTTGGAAAACGGCGGCATTCCTCGTCGGCAATACGGGGCAGCTCCCCAGGCCGCACGCAGAAGAGATAGCCGTTATCGGTGTCCCAACCCGATCCCGATTCGGTCGCCCAGATCGTGCCGTCGCTCGCCACTACTGGATAGTTGGGCGATACGAGCTTGCGCCCTTGCACGGAGCCGGCGATCACCTCAACGCTCCCCGAGGCCTGGATACGCAGCAACTCCGCCCGCCCGGTATCGCAGGCCACGCAGGCCCCAGCCTGATCGAATGCGATTCCTAGGAGGAAGCCGCCCGTGCTGGCAACAACCTCCACCTCTCCTGACTCCGGTGAGATCCGGAGGAGATCGCCGGACTCCGTGCCGCAGTAGACAGCCCCTTGGTGCCACGCGACGCACTCAGGGTGGTCGATTCCCGAGACAAGTGTTACCAGCTCACGTGTGGCGTCCCGCACCGGGTAGTGGACGCTGGTTCCGCCACTGTTTGTTTCGACGAGCATGTGTCCCGATTCGGAGTTCAAGCTTCTCCCCTTCGTCAGCGACGGCCACGATCAGTGCTCCGTCGGCACCAGATCCCCGAGTTCAGCACAGGCAGCCGGTGGGTAACCTTAGGTTTGGCGACCCAGTACCCCCACCCTCCGGCCCCCGAGCCAGCTCCGCCGGTCTGACCGTCCTGGATCACGACGTCGTCGGGGCTCTCGTCCTGGGTCTTCACGGCGTCGGTGACAACCATGTCGGGATCACGGCCCGTCTCACGCATGGCGTCGGCCCATATGGCCGTCGCGGCGGCCTTGCGCTCGTGCTCGGTCATGTCGAAGTAGCCCGATGGGATGCGTGAGAAGAGTCGCGGCGCTTGATAAGTGGCTGCGCAACGAGCCGCTGACGGCTCGCCGCACCGGTGATCTCCCGGCGCCGGCGGGCAGCTGACCGGTTGGAGCGCTCAGTCCTTGTAGGGTGCTGCCTCACAAAGTGTTCGGCGTACCTCAGTTGCCGTCCCGCCCTTTTGAAAGGACAAGGATGACCCGTTCCCGACTTCTGTTGACAGGGGTCCTGACCCTGGGCACCCTGTTCGTGCCCGCTGCAGCTGCCATGGGCTCTCCCAAGTTGGCCTCACCTGCGTGCACGGACAGTTGGAAGGCTCCGACCAGCGGACTGTGGTCTGACGCCGGCAACTGGACCGCTGGGGTCCCCGGTGAAGCAGGCCCCGTCGCGGCCTGCATCACGGTCTCGGGCACCTACACCGTGACGCTGGCCCCGTGGTCCATAGGTACCGCCGACCCCAACCACCAGTTTGCCGCCATCACGTCACTCGCCCTCGGCGCTGCTAGCGGACCGGGGGAGCAGACCCTGGTCGTCCTCGGGCAGAGCAGCCCCAACGACAGCAACGAGCAGGTCAACACGACGGGCCTGAGCACGACGGCACCGAGCCTGATCACCGCCCACGGCCGGTTGGTCCTGAGCTCGACTGACGGCGGGGAGAAGGCCAAGGGCGTTCCTTATGGGGGGGACGCAGTGGTCAGTGGCGCCCCGTTCACCAACTATGGCGCCGTCACGATGACGGTCCAGGACGCCAATAACAAAGCGGCCAACTACACACAGTTCTACAGCGCCTTGACCAATGAGCCCAAGGCTTCTGTGACCGACCAGTCGGGCCTCCTGGACGTCAACTCGGTCACCAACGACGGCACATGGACGGTGGCGCCCGGAGCTTCGATGGACCTTGCCTTCCAAACACCCGGGAGCGGCTATGCCGCCGGGGTGTTCACCAACTCGGGGACTATCAACAACGGCGGCACTATTTCGGCCCAGGGCGCGACCTGGTCGCAGCTCGGCGGAGCGGTCGCGGGCAACGCGGTGGCCTTGCAGGTCGGCACCAAACTGGTGGACCACGCCGGGGCGGCCAAGTTCGTCGTGAACGTGGAAAGCGCCAGCCTGGTGGGCATCGTCCCTAAGGGCCAGACGATCACCGTCGTGGGCGAGGTCTACGGCTACCAGGGCGAGAACTACAACAGCACGACCCTCGGGCTGGGCGGCACGACGGTTGTCAACGACGGGACCATCGTGGTCGATGCTCAAGGGACCAAGACCACCGGCGGGGCGGCGGTGCTAAGCGATGGCACTATCGACAACCACGGCAACCTCGTGGCCGAGGTGACCCACTCGTCGTGGCCCGTCGAGTGGCAACAAGTCGCCTTGACCAACGAGGTCGGAGGGACGATTACAGACCAGTCCGGCCTTCTGCAGGTCAACTCTGTTTCCAATGACGGCGCTTTGACAGTGGCACCGGGTGCGTCCCTGGACGTGCTGTCCGGAGCCCTGCCCAACGGCGTGTTCACCAACTCGGGGACTATCAACAACGGCGGCACGATTTCGGCCCAGGGCGCGACCTGGTCGCAGCTCGGCGGAGCGGTCGCGGGCAACGCGGTGGCCTTGCAGGTCGGCACCAAACTGGTGGACCACGCCGGGGCGGGCAAGTTCGTCGTGAACGTGGAAAGCGCCAGCCTGGTGGGCATCGTCCCTAAGGGCCAGACGATCACCGTCGTGGGCGAGGTCTACGGCTACCAGGGCGAGAACTACAACAGCACGACCCTCGGGCTGGGCGGCACGACGGTTGTCAACAACGGGACAATCGTGCTCGACGCCCAAGGGTCCAAGACCGGGGGAGGCGCTGCCGATATCAACGATGGCACCTTGCGCAACAACGGCGCCATCCTGGCCGAGGTGCACGGCTCGGCGTGGACAGTCAACTGGCAGATCGGGCTGACGAACAACCGGTCCGGAAAGGTTACCGTGACCGGCGGGATGCTGAACGAGTCGGGAGGTGGCTCGGACGCCAACGCCGGTACAGTGACGGTCGCCCCTGGGGCCACCTGGCTCCTCCAGCAGGGATCGGCGTTCACAAACCAGGCCGGCGGCACCATCGTGACCCAGATCGCTGGTCTCACCCGTTTCGGCCAGTTCCAGTTGACTTCTCCGTGCTGCAACGGCGCCGGAGCGATCAACGCCGGCGGGGCCCTCGTCCCTGTCCTGGTAGGCGGCTATAGGCCACCGGCCAACAAGGAGTACCCGATCTTCCAGTTGCTCGGCGGCAAGTTCACCGGCACGTTCAGCCGTGTGCGTGGCGGCTTCGCCGCGGACTACAAGCACGAAACGACCACCCCGGCGTTCGTCGGCATCATTTACGGCAAGACCGCGAGCTAGTTACGCTTCCCGGCCTGCTTCGTGATGAAGGTCTTGTCGTCCAGTGCCCGGGGCCGGTCACCGAGTTCCCGGTCGATTGAGGGTCCGCCTCAACGCTCGCGGAAACGGTTAACGCTGATAAAGCACGCGCAGTCAGTTGGAAGACAGGAGTGGGTGACGTAACCCCGGAGGAACACCGGCTCCAAGAACAGCAATGGACAGAATCGGCAGATGCGGGCACGCACAGCGCCGCGTCACGAGGCTCGAAGAGCGCGTCGCCCCAGCGCGTCAGGCATTGATACAACCCTCGGCGTAGAGCGGTCAGCTCTCCGGTGCGTCCTTCGGCGTGTCGTCCCGCGACAGACGGCATGTTGATTGTCTGACTCTCGTCAAGGTGCCGGTCTCCTGTGCAGCCCAACGGGATTCGAACCCGTGTCTCCACCTTGCGAGGGTGGCTGGATTACCGCTAAGAGATGCGGCTTTCGGTACTCCTAGGCCTCTCACTGCGACACCTGCGGCGCCTGCGGCTGAAAGTCAGTTGGCGGAATGTTGGCGAAACGGGCAAGGGCAGCTGCTCCGCGGGAGCCATCTACGCCAAGCCTTCGCAAGGCAGGAGGGTCCGTCACGCGACACTCCGTAAGCCGACCTCAGCCTGCACCCAGAACTGTGAACATGGTTGTGCAACGGGCCACTGCAACGGAGCCGACGGCTCCGAGCTTGACCGTGTTGCGCTCGCACAAATCCGACATCCTTCGGGTGGCGAAAGCCCACGGCGCATCGAATATCAGAGTATTTGGCTCGGTTGCCAGAGGGACGGCAACACCTACGAGCGACGTGGACCTGCTGGTCGACTTCCAATATGGACGCACACTCGTCGACCTTGTGCGTCTCTGGCGAGGGGTCGAGACACTGCTTGGCACCGGCGTCGACGTCAGCGCTGGAGGTCTGGCCGAGCGCGACGACGACATCAGAGCTGACGCGCGGCCAACTGAACAATCGTCACGGCATCGACAAGACCGTCGCTGATCTGCTCGACGCGGCGACCACAACAGCCGAGATCGTGGCTCGCGGCCGGGAAGCTTGGGATGACGATCGACTCCTGAGGCTCGCCCGCGAAGCCGCTATGAGTCGGATCGGGGACGCCGCCAGCAAGTTGCCCGACAACCTTCAAGCGTCGATGCCGAGCGATCCCTTGCGTCGCGCTCACTCGATCGCCTGGTGTGCCATTGCCGTCGGCTCACGACCGGCGAAGAGCCAACCAACGACTGCCGCGAACGCCGGCATGCCGAGGAGGATGAGGAGGAGGTCCGCGACGGGAATGTTCCCGAGCGCGGCGATCCCCCCGTTCAGCGAGTTGCTCCGCAGCCAACCGATCATGCCGACGTAACCGCCCACCACCCCGAGAAGTGCACCGAGAAAGCCGAGCGCGCCAGCCGTCACTGCCGTCAGCGTGCGCCGCGTGTAACTGGATGCACCTGTCGCCGCGAGCGTGCGGAGGTCGCTCGCCGTCTCGCTGCGAACGAGCCCGACCGACATCCCAAGCACACCGAGCGCGATGACGATCCCGAAGATCGTCGCCCAGCCGGTGACGGCGGACGAGCTCGGCTGGTCGTTCTTCGACTCGACCGAGAGCTGCGTCGTCGATGCGGTGAGCTCCGCGCTGCTGATCTGGGCGGCGGTGAAGGGCTGGGTCCCAAGGACCAGCCAGCCGGACGTCGTCGTCTGGATGTGGAACTCGGCCATCGCGTGCTCGGTGATCACGGTGTTGGGTGCGGAAGTCCCCATAGGCAGCGCTCCTACCTCCTGAATAACCGGGTGCGCGAGGGATCCACCAGCGGCTCCTCCATTCGGACCATTCCCGACGCCGTAGCTGAGTTGGAGGCCCGAGACGCCAGAAAGGCCAGGCCGCGAGCTCAAGATGTCCGCGTTCGGATCGATCTCGGACTGTTTGATCCCGAAGGCTTTGAGGAGCTGCGGCGTTGCGACGTAGATCTGTCCGTTCCAGTTGCGACCTCCCTGTGTCCCGTTCAATCCGGCGTCCGGCGTCTCAAGGGCGATCAGCTGTGCGCCGAGCCCTCTCGCGATCTGCTCGGCACGCGCTGCGAGCTGAGCGGGACTTGCGGTCTCCACCGGATGGTTCTTGACCGGAACGAGTTGACCGCTGGCATTGCGCTTCACAATCGGCTGACCCTGCGGCGGCAGGCTCGCATGAAGTGCAAGCTCGTTCGACGCCAGGTTGGGGCCGGCGTAGTCGAGGACGTTGCCGTAGCGGGCGGCGGCAGCGAGCATGACGATCACCGCCACGAGCACCCCGACACTGATCGCCGCGAGCGCGGAGCCCGAGCGCGCCCGATACCGGGCGAGATCGCGCAGCGCGAGCCGGGTCGCGATCGGCGCACGGCGGCCGAGGCGCGCAGTCAACGACAGGAAGAACGGCGCGAGCAGGATGAGTCCGGGGATCAGGAGAACAATGCCGAACACCAGCTCTGGAGCCCCGCCACTTCCATTCCCGTGGTTCGTGCCACCGGAGTAACCAAGTAGGAGGAACGCGAGGACGAGCAAGACGATGCCTGGGAGCGCGGACCGGTGGATCTGACGAGGAAGCGCCGGTCGGCCCGACAGTGCCTGCACGATAGGCACCTTGGTGATCGCCCGCGCCGGACGGGACGCCGCGAAGAACGCCGCAACGACGGCAAGCACCATCGCGGCGACGACCGTGGTCCACGACAGCGCGAGCGCCCCGATGACATGGTGCGAGCTTTGCTCGAGACTCGGTCGGTAGGCGAGCCAGACAACGAGCCCGAGGACGAAGCCGAGGATCGCGCCGACGACACCGACGATCGTACCGTTTGCTCGCACAACGAGCCGGACGTGTCGGTCCGTCGCTCCGGTCGATTCGAGCATCCCGATCGAGCGGAGTCGGCGCTGAGCAAGCACGGTGAAGCCACCGACCGAGACCAGCGCGATGAGCAGCATGCCGAGCACGAGCGCGGCGAGCGAGATCGTCTCGGGGTTGAGCGGGTTCGACTGCGCGACTGATGTCGGGGTCTCCACCTGATAGCCCTTGCCGAACGAGCTCAGCGACGCGCCTGGCGCGTCGAACAACGCCGTGATCCCCGTGGGATTCTTCACCTGTCCAGGTGCGAGGAGCGCGAACTCGCTGAGGAGGCTCTGGGGGTTCTCGACGATGCCGACGACCTTGCGCTTGACACCACCGACGAGCCAGCTGCCGTCGACCGTGAGGTGGAAGTCGGAGGCGAGGCTGTTTGTGACCGCGACCTCGCTCGCGCCCGACGGGAAGCGCCCGGAGACGAGCGAGAGCATCGGGCCGCCAAAGGGTCCGTGCGGGTCCTGTGCACGAAGCTGATAGGTGTTGATCGATCCCGGGATCGACAGCGTCTCGTTCTCGATCACCTCGACGCGGCCAAAGCGGTGCTCGAGGTTCGCGATGACGCTGGTGGTGTGCGCGTCGTAAGTCGTGAAGGACACGGAGTCCTGCGCCGTGCCGAAGCCGGAGTTGTTCGGCGGTGGCGTATTCGTTGCAACGGCCGAACCCACGATCGTCGCCGTTACCGCGACCGTGATGAGGGCGAGGATCAGGTACTGCTGACGCCACTCGCGCCGGAAGAGCCGCCAGGCCCAACGGACGACGGCTCGCCGGGCGGGCGCTCCGCCGTCGGCCGGGCGGGCGTTGGCGAGGGGAGAGAGGACGGCGGTGCTCATCGTGACTCCTTCAGGGTCTCGTGCCCGGCCATCCCATCACCGGCGGACGGAGTCATGAGCACGTCGGGAGCAGCGGGTGCGTCGGGGTCGACGATGCGGCCGTCGCGGAGGAAGACCACCCGGTCGGCCCGCGACGCGAGGTTGGCGTCGTGGGTGACGACGACCGCGGCGATCCCGCGCTCACACGCGTCGCGGATCATCGCCATCACGGCTTCACCGTTGGTCGAGTCGAGGGCGCCCGACGGCTCGTCGGCGAGGAGGAGGTGACGCTCGCCGACGACGGCCCGGGCAATCGCGACACGCTGGCGCTCGCCGCCGGAGAGCTGGTCGGGGTAGCGGTCTGCGCAGTCGGCAAGCCCGAGTTGCTCGAGGGCGGCAATGCCCGCGGTGCGCGCCTTTCGCGCCAGGATGCCGTCGAGCTCCAAGGGCAACGCGACGTTCTCGGCGGCGGTCAGACCAGGCAGGAGGTTGAAGTCCTGGAAGACGTAGCCGATCGTCCGGCGGCGCAGCCGTGCCTTGTCGTTGCGGGACAGGCGCGAGAGGGAGGCGCCCGAGATCCGCACCTCGCCGCTCGTCGGCTCTTCTAGGCTCCCGGCGATGGTGAGGAGCGTCGACTTCCCCGATCCGGATGGTCCCATCACCGCCACGAGGTGCCCCCCGTCGACCGAGAGGTCGATGTCGGCGAGCGCGTGAACTTCCGTCGCGCCCTCGCCGTAGGACTTCGAGATGTCGCGGAGTTCGAGGAGACTCATCTGCGCCGACCGTCCTTTGCCGGAGGTCCGGCGTCGATGTTAGGTAAGACACCTGGAGACATACTGCGTATCCTATTGAGATGAGTACGGATGTCAAGGGTCTTGTTCGTCGGTCAGGGTCGAAACCGATCGGGCTATTGGCGGGGGCTCGGTTCGGGGAGGTCCGCGACCAACGACTCGGGAGTTGGCGGCGGAACCGTCTGATCCACGATCCAGCCGTCCCGGATGAAGACGACGCGATCCGCCCACGACGCGAGCTGCGCGTCGTGGGTCACAACGACCGCAGCGACGCCGCGGCGGCAAGCAGCAAGGATCATGCGCATCACGGCCTCGCCGTTCGATGAGTCGAGCGCGCCCGACGGCTCGTCGGCGAGCAACAGGAACCGGTCGCCCACGATCGCCCGCGCGATCGCGACCCGCTGACGTTCGCCACCGGAGAGCTCGTCGGGGTAGTGAGTTGCGCGATCCGCGAGACCGAGCTCTTCGAGCGCGGTCATAGCTGCGAGATGCGCCTTCTTCGCCGAGAGGCCGTCGAGCTCGAGCGGCAACGAAACGTTCTCCGCGGCGGTGAGCCCGGCGAGGAGATTGAAGTCCTGGAACACGTAGCCGACAGTCCGACGGCGAAGCCGCGCCTTGTCGTTTCGCGACATCGACGACAGCGCATCGCCGTTGATCACGACCTCGCCGCTCGTCGGCTCTTCGAGACTGCCGGCGATCGTGAGCAGCGTCGACTTCCCCGAGCCTGACGGCCCCATCACCGCGACAAACGAGCCACGCTCGACGGCGAAGTCGACTTCGGAGAGCGCGTGCACCTCGGTGGCGCCGGCTCCGTAGCTCTTCGAGACCCGGCGCAGCTCGAGATAGCTCATCGCCGGGCGACCAACCTCCGCCGGATGATCGGGCCCGGTTTCGCCGAGGGAGCCTCGAGCACGGCGCGTTTCAACCGACCCTCGGCGGTGTCGAGCCATCGCACGACCGAGTCGAGCCGGAAGAGCTCGGCGTCGACCACGAGGGCAAAGGGCATGTCGGACTCGGCCTCGTCCTCCTTGAGCCGCGTCCACTGCTGCATCAGCTCGACGAGATACCGGCGATGGACCTGGATCACGTCGTGGACCGAGACGCCAGGGACGTGAAGGGCAGCCAGCACTTTGATCACGAGCTCGTCACGGGGCGGCTCGATCGTGTCCGGTGGCGTGTTCAGCCACGTGTCGAGCTCTTTGCGACCGGCCTCGGTGATACGGAACACCTTTTGCGGCCCGGCTTCCTCCCCGCGGTCGTCGGACTCGATCAGCTCGTCGCGTTCAAGGCGCTGGAGCGTCGTGTACACCTGTCCGACATTGAGGGGCCACACATCTCCGGTGCTCTTCTCGAACTCCTGGCGCAGTTGCAGGCCGTACTTGGGACCTTCGCTCAAGAACGCGAGCAGCGCGTGGCGGACGCTCATCTTGCTGCGCGCTTAGATCTGATTCGTAACATACGCAGTATCCTACGGTCGCCGAACCTGGAGGTCAACGGAGCAGCGGAGCTGCACGAAGATCTGCGGCTGGGACCCAGAACACCGTCGATCCAGAGCTCGACAAGCGTGTCTGCCGCGCCAACGGGCGGCACGGACAGGCCGGTCTCGTGGTGCGCGGATGGAATCATTCGGAGCACGGAACGAGGTTGCCCTCGCGCCCTACTGCCCTCCGACGACCATGAGCTGGTTCTTGTTGTTGACGCGGAAAAAGAACAGGAGCGGCACGGGGGTCGGTCGATACGAGCGCAATCCGGGTCATCCGCCCGGGCTGGTAGTCGCCCCGGGGCGGCACCAGAGCGAGAGCGGCTCGACACCTGGTGGGGTGACCTCAACCCAGCGCTCACCCTCCCCGAACGGGACGTCCGCGGTTAGGGAGAAGCCCAGGGTCTCGGTGTATAAGGCGATGGCTGCATCTTGGTCGGACACCGCGACCAGTACTCGGCCCACGTGCATGAGCTTCGGCACGTTGTCTCCTATCTGAACGGTTCAAGATCATGACGGACGTGTCGCGGGAAACTCATCGCTCCTCTAAAGGCACCGTCACAGGTCTCGCCGAATGCTCCCTAGGGTCGTCGCATGGCTGACTTCATTGGTGTTGATCTCTGTGGAGCTCAGTTCGAGCGTGTCGACCTCAGCGGCGCGAAGTTCCGCACCGTCGACCTGAGCGACGCCCGGTTCCGCGCCGTCGACCTGAGCAGGGTCGTGATGCGGAGCGTGGACCTAGTCGACGTCGACATCCACGGCGAGATCCAAAATCTGACGATCAATGGCGTCGATATCGGGCCCCTGGTCGACGCCGAGCTCAACAGGCGGTATCCCCTCCGGTCCAAGATGCGCCCGACAGACCCAGCAGGCTTCCGGGAGGCGTGGGGCATCCTCGCGCGGCTCTGGGGCGAGACCGTCGAACGGGCCCGCCGCCTGCAACCTGAACTGCTGCACGAGTCGGTCGACGGCGAGTGGTCATTCATCGAGACGCTGCGCCATCTCGTCTTTGCCACCGACTCCTGGATCACACGGGCGATCCTCGGTGATCCGTCGCCGTGGGACCCTTTGGACCTGCCGTGGGACGAGATGCCCGACACGCCGGAGGTGCCCCGCGACCGCGACGCACGACCCTCGCTCGAGGTCGTGCTCGAGCTGCGCCATCGCCGAATGGCCACCGTGCGCCAGGTCATCGAAGGTCTTACGGTCGCGACACTCGACGGCGACACCGAACCAGTCGAGGGACCGGGCTGGCCGCAGCCCCGCAGCTACCCAGTGCGCAAGTGCCTGCTCATCATCCTCAACGAAGAGTGGGAACACCGGCTGTACGCCGAGCGGGACCTGGATGCCCTGGAAGCGCGCAGTCCGTAGTGGGGACGCCGGCCGACCTCTCAGGGCCCTGCCTTGTCGGATCACTGGTCACAACCGAACCTTCCAGCTGAGCTGGTGCCGGGGGCCCGGGTTGATACAGAACCGCACACCGAATACCGACTCGTGCCCTTTGTCGGGACATGCAGATCGAGACGGTTCCGCGAAGTGACAGTCACCGGCCAGTCTCCCCGGGACTCAGTGTGTCCTAAGCGTCTCTCGTCATCATCCGCCATGCTCCGAGAACCGTCCAACCCACGAGCCACGCGACGATGACCAAGGCGGCCCAGGTGACCGACTCCGGCACCAGCAAGGGATTCCCCTGTCCGCCACCCGGACCGCCGCCACCTCCTCCGAACACGGGAAGGCCCCCCGGTGTCAAGTGGGCCATGGCAACGCCGACAATCGAACGCTGCAGGTTCAACAGGTGGGCGATTCGTGCTCGGGAGAATAGGGGCGTGAGGATGATCTCGAGCACGATCATCAATATCACCGGGACGGTTCTCTGCCCGAGCAGCGATGCGAGTCCGAGTCCGACAATGAACCCGATGACTGCCTCGAGCTCTATCCACAGCCCCGTTCTGATCATCAAGGAATCCGACGGGTAGAGAAAGTCGCTGGAGTAATTCGTATAGTTCTGCCGCGCGATCAGGATGGCGGCGGCTTTGAGTTGGGCGGGCGTAACGGTGGCCTGCCCGGGACCCTGAGACCCGGGAGCTGCCTTGACGATCGGGCCGTTGGGGCCGCACGGAACGCTGTTGATTGCCGCGGGGACCGGAGAAGACGGTCCGGTGAAGAAGCCGAAGTCGCAGATGACCTGTTTCGGATGGTCCCCCGCCCAGTTCTCGAATGCAGAGCGGGAAAGCCCGGCTGGCACGTTCGTGCCGTCGTAGTTCAGTCTCGTCGGAGCCGCGAAGACGCACACCGAGCACACGATGATGAACCCGGCCGCCACCAAGGGCATGACGATGGCAAGGCCAGCGGGGATCCGGGCTAGGTAAAGGGCCAAACGCGAGCGGCCCGTCACGACCAGGTGGCGGAACATCCCTTCGGTGAGGTCGACCGAGCCTGCCGTGCAGCCCAACGTTGCGGCGACGATGAAGCCGAACACGTAAAGCACGCCCGCGCAAAGGCTCGTGTAGATGTCGTAGCCGCCGGCCGGCCCGTAGGACTTCGGAGCGATGGCATGTGCGAGCAGCCGCACGACGAGGAAGACGGTGGGGATTCCGATGTTCACCACGATTAGGGCGATCATGAGCCCGCGCCGCTTGCGCAACTCCATGATTCTCGTGGCGATCATTGAGCCGGTGGGTATCGGTGAGCCCCGACGGTCACGCACGGCGTCTGCCGGCACAGTTGCCACGCTCGCGGTTGGCAGTGCAGGTGTCCTCATTCCTGGGCCCCCAGCCGACTCGTAACCTGCAGGAACCACGATTCGAGCGACGCCTGGATCTCCTGAAGCCGATACACCGAGATACCGCCGGCCACTAGGACACGGTTGATCTCGGCGATGACATCGCGCGTCGTCCCGGCCGGCAAGCTGATGCCGAGGCCCAGAGACCCGACTTCGATGTTGGCCCCGATGCGGGTGGCGTCGATGAGACTCCGGGCTCGATCAGGCTCGGAGCATTCGACCTGGAGTGCAAGGCTTGCTCCCGCCAGCAATTCCGAGATCGGTCCCTGCCGAACCACCTTGCCCCGGTCCACGATCGCAACGGCATCACAGGTCCTCTCGACCTCGTCGAGGAGATGGGAGGACAGCACAACCGTGCGGCCCTCGGCCACGAGCGAGATGATCATCTCTCGCATGTCGGCCATGCCCGCCGGGTCGAGACCGTTCATGGGCTCATCCAAGATGAGCAGTTGGGGGTCCCCGATCAGACACGCGGCGACGCCGAGACGTTGGCGCATGCCCATCGAGTACTTCGACACCTTGTCATCGGCGCGGTGAAGTATGCCGACGCGCTCGAGAGCCGGTCTGATGCGATCGCGGGCGCCTGGTCCGCGAGCCGCAGCGAGGATCTGGAGGTTCTGCCTGCCCGTCAGATGGCCGTGGAACCGAGGTTCGTCGACAATGGCGCCGACTCGCGCCAGTGCCAGATCGCGATGCTTGGGGACCGGGTATCCGAGAAGAGACATGGTGCCGGCGTCAGCGTGCGTCAGCCCCAACAGCACTCGAATCAAGGTGGTCTTGCCGGCGCCGTTGGGACCGAGGTAGCCGAACGCGCATCCTCTCGGGACGAGAAGCTCGACATTGTTCACCGCCACGTTCTCGCCGAATTGCTTGGTCAGCCCGTGGGTCTCTACGGCCCAGCGACTCTCGGTTTGATGCTCGAAGGTGTCAGGGTCGGTAACGGTGCTCGTTTGTTGTCCTTTCCGCGATCGTCGCGCTGACGGGCTGCACCCTAACGGGGTCGCCCGCGTTTGTCCCGACACCTAACCGAGGAAAAGTCGCTGGGCGGAGGTCTTTGCATCCTCCATTGTCACGACACTCGTGATGTGTGGCAATCAGGGATGACCCTGACCCTTCCCCTACTCGAGAATTCGCTCGCGACGAAATGGCTGGGCCGCTCGGGATCCGGACGAGGCACCACATGGTCGCGCTGACACCTTCGCGCTCTCGGAGGGGGGCACGAACAGATTGCCGCACCTATATCGACCACCGGTACCGAGGTGGGCGTACCGATCAGACAGGGTTCCGGTGATCCGCCCGACAGGCGCTCCCGCCGATCATCTGCTCTGTCGGCTCGACGGCAACGACAGACGAGCGTGGCGCAGATCAGCTATCTCTGTAGCCTCGGGTTCCGTGCGCGTCCTGGCCGCTTGCTCCCTTGGCGGTGCCGGTCACTTCAACCCGCTTGTTCCGTTTCTTGAAGCAGCGCAGCGTCGAGGTGACGAGACACTCGTGATAGGGCCGCCCGCGATGGATGAGCTGGTGACCGCCAGCGGGTTCTCGTTCCAGCGCGGTGCTGAGCCGTCCGATGCCGACATCGCGTCCATTAGGGAGAAGTTCCTCGTTGTGTCTCGCGCTGAGGCGCTCGTGCTGGGTAACCGGGAGCTCTTCGGGCGACTGGCCGCTAGGGCCATGCTGCCTTCGATGGAGCAGACCTACCACGATTGGGTCCCGCAGCTGATCCTGCGCGAGCCGTGCGAGTACGCCTCGGTTATCGCCCAGCCACCTGGTCAGGCTGTGACCGCGCAGGTCGCCATCTCTCTCGCCGAGGCTGAAGCCGCGTCGATCGTTGCAGCAGGCCCCGCTTTGGAGGAGCACCGCAGGGGAGTGGTCGACGAGCTGTGGGCCAGCCCGTATCTGACCTGCTTCCCGGAGTCTCTGGACCCCTCGCCTTTTCCTACGACAATCCGGTTCTGCCACAGTGCGCGGGCGTCGTTGCGGCCACTTCCTGCCTGGTGGGACAGTGCCGACACCCCGCTTGTCTATGTGAGCTTCGGAACCGTGCTTGGGAACATTTCGATAGCCGCCGACGTGTATCGAACGGCCATGGCCGCCGTCGATGGGCTCGGCGTCCGGGTACTGCTGACCGTCGGTCGGGGGTTTGATCCTTCACGACTCGGTTCCCTGCCTTCGAACGTCCACGTCGAGCCATGGGTGGACCACGCCGATGTGCTCGCCGAAGCCGACGTCGTAGTCTGTCACGGGGGCTCCGGGACGGTCTGCGGCGCTCTAGCAGTCGGAGTGCCGCTGGTCATGGTGCCGCGCTTCGCCGACCAGTTCGAAAACGCCAGGCGGATCACAGACGCGCGAGCCGGCCGCACCGTGGAGCTGAGGACCGCACTGGAGACAAGAAGCCAGCCCCACCTCGACGAGGAACACGAGTCGCGCCGGATCCGGGTCGCTGTGGAGGAAGTGCTGTCAAACCCTTCATACCAGCGACACGCCGGTCGCCTCGCCCGCGAGATGAGGGCATGGCCCACGGCCGAGGAAGTCCTCGCTCGGCTGTCGGCTCAAACCAACATCGCTGAGCCAATCCAGCCGAAGACGCCGTGACAACCCATCTGTACGGCCGGTGCGGGACTGCCGTAGGCCCCGCACCGCGCACCGATCTCGGAACCGCGATTGCTGGCAGACTCAGATTGTGACATTTCGGCGACGCACGCTCAACGCGTCCTGACCAGCTCGAATGCCACGACGAACAAGAAGCCAATCGTTCCTGCGTAGAAGGCTCTCTCGACGACGCCGAAATAGTGGCGCATCGACTCGCTTCGCCGGGCTGCACCCATCGAGATCAGGCAGACGAGCATCGCAATCCCGAGTCCGGCGATCGGCCCGCGTGCGTGCACCCATACGTTCGATCTACCGAGATCGGTCCCCAGCCGCAGTGCAGCAAGCGTGGCGCCTCCGAACGCCGCGAGCGCGAGCAATCCGTGCCAGCGGCCGGACTCGGTGCGTGCGGCGCCCGGAACGTCCATTGGGAACCAACTGATGGCGAGACGTGCTGCACCGAAGATCACGAGGAAGAGGACAACGAGCGGAGCACCACCGATGCCGAGCTCCGAGATTCCGATCGCGGCAGCGATGGCGGCGATTCCCATCGCGATTGTCTGGACCCGATAACCGAGCCGGTAGGAAGTGATCCCGTACTGGCTCACTGGATTCGTGAGCGGCGAGAGTCCAGTGGGAAGCACGTGAAGAACGACGAGTGTCAGCAGACATGACGCCGAACCGGCGATTGCGATCGAACCCGTGACGGTGAAAACCTCTGGACTTGTCACGAAAAGGAAGGTTACGCCTGGTGCTTGCGAAGGCTCGCGCCTACGCGCGAAAACAGAACGCCGCCCCCAACACCGGGAAGCGCAGAACGTCACTCCCCCGTTGTGCCGTCGAGCAGCTCTCGCGTCGCGTCGGCGTGTCCCGCGTGCCGAGCAGTCTCGTTGATCGGGTGGAGCAGCACCCAACGCAGATACTTGCCTTGGCCTCCACATCCGCGGCAAGGCTCCGTGAGTGACATCGCCCGGACTGCAGCGTCGGTGGCCTCGCCCCGCTTGCGGTAGGGGGTCAGAGCGGCTTCGATGCTCAGCTCCGGGCCCGGCCTGAACTCGGCCTCCTCCCTGGTCACCTCCTCGCCGAACTTGCGGAAGGGCGTGCAGTGATACCAAGAGCGGGCGCGGCTAGTCTTCTCGCCGTCGCGCCGCGCGGCGCCGCAAGTGTAGGAGCCGACCTTGCCCTCGATGCGGCGGACCTGCTCAGCGCATGGCAGCTGTGAGTTCGGTTTCTGGCAGCCCCAACGGGATTCGAACCCGTGTCTCCACCCTGAGAGGGTAGATTCATGCCCAGGTCACGGCTACCTTTTCTTGCCTCGTGCGTTCCCCGTGCATTAGTGTCGGACCATGGCCAGCAAGTACAGGACGAGGAGGGCCTTCGGGGGTGTCCGTCGCCTGCCCTCGGGGCGCTACCAGGCGACGTACTGGCACAACGGCAAGCAATTCAAGGGTGAAAGCACCTTCGGCGCCAAGGCGGACGCTCACAAGTGGCTCACCATCGTCGAGGCCGATCTCCACCGGGGCCAGTGGATGGAAGCTTCGAAAACCCAGGACACCACTTTTTCTGAATACGCACAGGCCTGGATTGCTCGACGTTCGGGAACCAAGCTGAGGGCGACGACCGAAGCAAAGTACCGCGGGCTGCTCGATCGCCACATCTTGCCGACCTTTGGCGACTGCAACTTGTCCGAGATCGACCCGGATCGGGTCGAGGCTTGGTATTACCCGCTCAAGCGCCAGCACCCTCCGACCGCAGCCGGTGCGTACCGGCTGATGGCGACGATCTGCAACACGGCCGTCAGGATGGACGTGATCGCAAAGTCACCTTGCCGCGTCGAAGGTGGCGCCACGGAGGCTTCCACAGAGCGTCCGGTCATAACCCGGGACGAGCTGCAGTGGGCCGTCGACTCCGTGCCTGATCGTTACCGGGCAGCGCTCTTGTTGGCGGCCTGGTGCCAATTGCGCCGGAGCGAAGTGCTGGGGCTGCAACGAGGCGATATCGACCTCGATGCGGGCTCGATCCACGTCCGTCGAGCCTGGGTCGTGGCTCCTGACGGCAAGCGTTGCCAGCAGGGTCCGAAGACCGAGGCAGGTGACAGAACGCTGTACATGACCGAAGACGTGCGTACGGCACTGCGAGCGCACCTTGCGACCTATGTCGGACCGCAGGCGAGCGCCTGGCTCTTCCCGAACAAGGACGGCACTGCACCTGTCATCCATCGGACCTTCTCCCGTGTGTGGGAGCGGGCTCGACGGGTCTCCGGCCGCGAGGATCTTCGCTTCCACGACCTCAGACATTCGGGCTTGACATGGTTTGCTCAAGCTGGCGCCACCCAGGCGGACCTGATGCACCAGGCCGGCCACGCAAGCCCAGCGGCAGCTAGCCGGTATCAGCACGCCGAAGCTGAGCGGGCCAAGATGCTGGTCGCGAAAATGGCCGCGCCGTAGCCCTAGAACACTAATATAAGTCTTCTTGCCTTGAGAGCCGGGAACACTTATACTTGCAGCATGACGGTAGAAATGGAGCGGCCCAAGACACGAAGGTGGGGCGAGGCCACCTCTCGCGCCGTCCGGCTCCTCGCGGTCCGCACCGTCCCCACGTTGCAGGTCGACCTCGCAAGGGAACTCGGCATCACCCAGCCGCGCGTCTCACAGATCGGAAGACTCCTCGCAACCGAGGACGTCAGGTTCGCGGACGTGCACGAGGCGGACCAACGCGCCCGGCTGGTTCTTCTATACGCGCTCCATCACGCTCCAGCGGTCGTGACCGAGACACTCTGGTACGACATCGACCCCTCACACGAACAGGTCGCCCGTGCCGTTGCCTACCTCGTAGAAGCCGGCGCCGTGGCAGTCGTCTCAGCCGACGCCGCCCCCGACTTCGTCGCTCCTTGGCGGTCGCCGACGCTAACGGTGATCTACACCAACCTCGACGCGCCGCTCGACTCGGCCGGCTTCGTCCCCGCCATGGCCAGGGGCGAGGCGAGCATCGTCCTCCGCCACGTGTCCGACCCGAGCCTGCTCGAACCATGGCAAGCCCCGAGGGAGGCGCCATTCCCCCTTGCGCACCCGTTGCAGCAGATATGGGACCTGCGTGACCTCGGCGGAGAGGACAGGTTCGAGGCCTCCGAGCGGCTCATGCGCCGCGTCGTGATGGGCACCCTATGAAGGTGGCAATGCGACAAACCGTCCCGCAACCGGTGGCGGAGGAACGATGACGGCGGGCGACTGCAGGGGCCGCGATGCTGGGAGATCCCATGGCGACGCGTAGGTGCATGTCCATGGAGACGAGCGACGGCAAGCCATGCGAGAACGAGGTCGACGTTGGGTCGGCTTTCTGTGGCGCGGGCCACCTGTGCGTCTCGCCGCCCGGCAGTCATGCTCCGCTTGCGCCCACGTCTGCGCCGTCAGACCCGCGCCCGGTCGAGGACATCCTGGCTGTCTCTGGCGGCGGGACGGATCGGCTGGTGATGATGAGTCCGTCGGCAGCGGACGATGGCGGGTTCGTTGCGATGGCCGACGTGACGAGGGCGGCAGGGCTGGCGGAGATGGGCGCCGACTACCGGCTGCTCGGTGGGATCGCCGTGATGCTCCACATCTTGCGCCTCGGCATCGACGTGCCCCTCCGGAGGACAGGCGACGCCGACTTCGGAGTTCCGCCGCACGTGCTGAAGTCCGGTCGCCTGGTCGAGGAACTGGAAGCCATGGGCTACAAGAAAACGAGCGGTTGCACCTGGGAGCGCGTGCTCGACGGACGGCGGACGGCGTCGACCGATCTGCTCATACCTGCGTACACCTCACGGCCGCGAGTCAACAAGAAGATCAACAGCAACGGGACCAAGGTCGTGACGACCGAGGTGCCCGGTCTCGCCGAGGCGCTCAGGCGCACGCCCGTGCGATTGCCGGTCCGCTTCGTCCTCTCTGATCGGCGTGCGATCGAGACCGAGGTGCTGCTCCCCGATGCCGTGGGAATGTTGCTCCTGAAGGCGGGCGCGAGAAAGGTCCGCAACGAGGAGCGCGACTCGACCGACTTGTGGCGATGCCTCGAGGTGGCTGCTGCAGAGGGCGTGACATCCAGTGACCTCCCCACCGATCCGGTCATCGGGGACCTCGGCGCGGTCCTCCGCGAAGAACTCCGACGAGGAGGCCGGTCGATCCCAGCCATCACCAAGGAACTGACGCCCACGGCGGCGGGTCGTATAGAGACTCGGATCCAGGCGTTGCTCCTGAGAGTCACCGGCTCCTGACGATCTGACGGAGGACAGCCTCAATCCCGCCTTCGTACGTCAAGTCGTCGACTCTTCTCGATGAGCCCGTGATGCTGAAGTGCCTGTGTGAGGTGCTTCGGCATCTACCGAAGGTGCGTCAGCCTCAGGGTTCACGGCAGCCGGTTTGCTGACTGTCTGCTTGATCTGGCTGCGTCGTGGTCACAGCTGGCTTGCAATCGCCTCTCCACGACTCCGGGGAAATTTGGGGGCGTCAAGCCGCCCGTGCCTGACGTGAGGGTGGCGAGCATCATCAAGCCAGGCGGCGATTTCGGCCGGGTCGAATCTGATGAACCAACCGACCTTCAGGTAGGGCACCCTTCGTTCGGCGATGAGTCGGCGAATGTGGCGGATGCTCACCCCGAGCCGCCCGGCGAGCTGCTCGATGGTGAGGAGTTGCGGCAGGACGTCGTTATTGGTCATCGGTCTCCTTGAGCGTCGTGGTGTTGGGTGCAGACGAGACCGGCGCCGACAGGATGTCAGACGGTGACGAGCCTCTACTTAAGAGGCACTGGGGAATCCAGGCTATTGGCGCGTACCCCACCCGGACCCTGGTTCACCACCAGAACGCGGCCGTACCAAGTCGATCAACCAGACTCAATGACATTCACCGTCCTTTACCATCATTAGCCTCTATATACCAACCGCCGGGCCACCCACTTCTCACCAACTCCTTCCCCTTTTCCCTCTCCATCAGCCCATTCCACTCCTTCCATCTTCCCACCTCACCCACTCCATCCTGCTACCTCACCCACTCCATCTCCCTCCTCCATCCTCCCTCTCCAACAACCTTCCCATTCACCATCACTTACCTTCATTTACCTCCATCTACCCAACACCAAACAACCTCTTTACTTCACATCCATTCCTGCTATAACCACAAACCAAGAGGAACACGTTTGCAACTTTCAGTTGGCAGAGGGGTGGTGCGCGTGGCGTGGATGCGGATGATGGGAGCCGACTCGGTCGAATATCACGAGCACACCGTCGCCGGCCGCGGTGACGACCCGGTCGCTGCCTCTGGCGAGTACTACGCCTCGCGCGGAGAGACTCCGATGTCCTGGGGCGGCTCAGGACGCGGGCTGCTCGGCCTGGCCGGTGAGGTGGACCTCGCTGATTACCGGGCCCTCTTCGGCATCGGTGGTGCGCATGACCCTCGCACCGGCCGCCGTCTGGTGGCATGCCTGCGTCCGGGCCTGGAGCTCGTGGTTTCCCCCCACAAGTCAGTGGCCGAACTCGGCGTGATCGGCCGCGCCGAGGACATGCACGAGATCGTCGATGCCGAGCGCGACGCGACGCTCGACTATCTGGACCGTCTCGTCGCCGAACGGGGTGGTCGGCGGGGACGAAGCCAAACGCGGGTCGCCACCGGCGGGCTCATCTGGGCGACCTCGCGGCACGCGACAACCCGGGCTGGCGATCCCCAGGTGCACGATCATGTCCTGATCGCGAATGCGGTGTTGATGCGAGACGCACGCGGAGGATGGAAGGGCGCCGACACGGCATTCTTGAGAGACCACCTCCACGCGGCAACAGCGGTGGGGCGTATGGCTGGTGCCGCCAAGGCGGTCGAGCTCGGGTACGGGATCGTCGCCGATCCGGGCCCGTCCGGACGGCTCGGAGGATGGGCGATAGCCGGCATCCCGGCCGAGGTCTGCGAACTGCACTCGACCCGCTCGGCACAGAT
>Ga0224554_1000030_pt1 | contig 121666 bp, 96 predicted proteins | sample 714S22024metaG_FD_180666 | JGI IMG/M metagenome (GOLD analysis project Ga0224554, IMG submission 180666) | Peat soil microbial communities from Stordalen Mire, Sweden - 717 S2 20-24 | ecosystem: Environmental > Terrestrial > Soil > Wetlands > Peat | place: Sweden: Norrbotten County, Stordalen... | reverse complement strand
GCTACAAGCCGCCGGCGCCGGCAGCATGGCAGGCCGAAACCAAAACGGGGTATGGAAAAGTGGAAAGCAAAGAACGCTTCCCACTTTCCCACACCCCCGACTGCGGCGGCGAGTGATCTAACTCACTCTCCGCGCTACACTAACAAGCTCGCTGGTACAAAAGACCGGGCAGGCCACAACCCGCTGGTCCCGAAACAGATGCCAGCGCTTGTTCAGGCTCGTTAAAATTGGTTGAGAATAAGTAAGTGTTTTTGATGGAAAGGCTTTCCGCTTTGAGCACAATCGCTATTGATCTTTGTGGGTTTTGGATGCATTAGCAGCTGCAGAATGGACTACATTTTCGGGACCTGCAAAAATTGCCGGGACCCTTTACGATTCCAGTTTCTCTCGCTCCCAATGGCGCAGATTTCGCCGGACAGACCACTCAAGGCTCTCCGCACATTCGGCTCCACGATTTCGGTTTCTGCCTCCTGTGCAGAATCGCGCGCCGTCAGCAGCCGTTTCTCCCTCTGTTGCTTTTTGAGCGCCCCAGCTGGGTCGGTGCCCACGTTCGTGTATTTAGGCTTAACTCCCTGGTAAGTCCGGAGGCAGTAGTTACCTTCTGTATAAATTCGTTCCGAGCCGTTCACCAATGAGGAATAGCGTCAGCGTCAGCGGCCAAGTTTCCGACCGATCCTTCTTTGCCTTCGACATGGAAGGGGCTAGAACGGAAGCATCGGACGGAGATCGGCAGAAAAGTGCACTTGGCATCCCGTCCGATGTTCCACTGCATCTTTCGTCACGCCTTTAGCGATCTCCTGCATGACAAGTCCTTCAGCGGACAGGTGGAACCAGCCCAGTTCGGTAACGATGTCATGAACGACACGTTTCCCTGTAAGCGGCAACGAGCACTCTTCGACGATCTTCGGGGCTCCGTCCTTTGCATTGTGCTCCATCGCGACAATGACATGGGCGGCACTGGCTACGAGATCCATCGCCCCTCCCATGCCTTTCACCATTTTCCCGGGGATAGTCCAATTCGCAAGGTCGCCGCGGCAGGAGACCTGCATCGCTCCCAATATGCTCATGTTCATATGGCCGCCGCGGATCATGGCAAACGCCTGATCACTTGCGAAGAAACTGGAACCGGGAAGGACCGTCACCGGTTGTTTGCCGGCATTGATTAAATCGGGATCTTCCTGTTCTGGAGTGGGCGGGGGGCCAATCCCCAACAGGCCATTCTCAGATTGGAAGATGACTTCGATTCCTGCCGGCACACATGCTGCGATCATGGTAGGCAGGCCGATACCAAGGTTGACATAGAAGCCGTCCTTCAGTTCCCGGGCAATCCGCGTTGCGATAAGCTCTTTACCGTTCATCTTGATACCCCTCCCCGATCATCCGTTCGGGACAGAACCATAAGCGCGACAGGGCTGTCGCATCAAAAATGATATCCACCGCTACAGATCAGCACTTCGCCGGTAACGTAGTCCGAAAGCGGAGAGCAGAAGAAGAGCACGGCGCCTGCGGCCTCCTCGGGGGTACCGATGCGTCCCAGCGGACAAGCGGCGGCGATGGAATCGAGCATTGAAGGCTGGACGCCGATCGGGATCTCCTTGCCGCCCACGTTGATTTTCCCTTCAGGCTTGAGCGGCTGTAGCATCCGCGTCTGAATGAGGCCAAAGCCAACCGCGTTCACGTTGATGTTGTACCGGCCCCATTCCCGGGCCAGAGTCTTTGTCAGGCCAATCACTCCGGCCTTACCCGCGGAATAACCAGCCTGGCCGGGATTGCCATCGGTCCCGGAAATGGATGTGATGTTCACGACTTTGCGCATCACGCGTTCCCCCGCTGCAATCTCGCGTTTGGCGGTTTCACGAAGATAACCGGAGGCTGCGCGCAACAAACGGAACGGCGCGACGACATGAATATTCAACATTGCCAGGAACTGCTCGTCGGAGGTTTTCTGGATTACGCTGTCCCAACTAAAACCGGCGCAATTTACGATGATGTCGATCGAATGGAACGCTCCGAGTGCGGCATCGACGATGAGCTGCGGAAAGGAAGCTTCCATCAGATCCCCTTGGATGGTTGCGACACTCTCGGGGTTGCCGACTGAGGCCTGCATCTCCTGCAACGCCTCGCGATCTAAATCGCACGCGAGTACCCTTGCACCCGCGGACACGAGCCGTTCGACGACGGCCCTGCCAATCCCTCTTGCGCCTCCCGTCACGATGGCGGTTTTGCCGTTCAACGTGAATGGAGCTTCGGGCGATATTGCTCTCTCCTCGGTCATGGCTGCGCATGCTCCTTAATAAAGCGCCACTCGACGGGCTTCTTGAACTCTGGCCCCACGACGACCCTATCTACATAGATACCCGGAGTCATAATTCCATCCGGGTCCAACTCCCCTGGTTCAACAAGTTCTTCGACCTCGACAATCGTCAGTTCCGCGGCTGTGGCCATTGCCGGATTAAAATTGCGGGCTGTTTCCCGGTAGACAAGATTGCCGTGACGGTCTGCTTTCCAGGCCTTGATCAGCGAGACGTCAGCGTGCAAAGCGTGCTCCATCAGGTAGGATTTGCCATTAAACTCCCGCATTTCCTTGCCTTCGTCGACCACCGTGCCGACTCCGGCAGGAACGTAGAAAGCCGGAATGCCAGCGCCGCCGGCGCGAATCCGTTCGGCGAGTGTGCCTTGCGGAATCAGAGTAAGGTGCAGTTCGCCGGCGATGACCAGTTTCTCCAGTAAGCGGTTTTCGCCCACATAGCTGCCGATGTGAGATGCAATCATTCCAGCCTCAAGCATCAGGCCCATCCCGAATCCGTCGACACCCATGTTATTGCTGATCGTGTGCAGCCCTTTTACTCCCTTGCGAATTAGAGCCGCAATCAAATTTTCGGGGATTCCACACAATCCGAAGCCGCCAAGCATGACGGTCATGCCATCCCGCAGATCTGCCACCGCGGCATCCGGAGATTCGATCACCTTATTCACGTTCTTGCCCTCTCCCGGGTCACACTCACTACACTTGTTATTCAGCCGAGATCACGATTGCGATTCCCATCCCCCCGCCAATACAAAGGCTGGCGACACCATATCGCTTCTCAAGTCTCCTCAGGGAGTGAACCAGCGTTACGAGCACGCGAGCGCCTGAAGCGCCTATGGGATGTCCGAGGGCGATGGCTCCTCCGCTGACGTTGACCCTGGCCGGGTCAAGACTGAGCTTGCGGACCACAGCGATCGATTGTGCAGCGAACGCTTCATTCAATTCGAAGAGATCGATTTGTTCCAGGGTCAGGCCCGCCTTCTTTAAAGCGATCGGCACCGCCGCCGCCGGACCTAATCCCATGACCGCGGGTTCAACGCCCGCCAGACCATAGGAGAGGATGCGCGCCAGCACAGGTAGTCCATGACTCTTGGCGTACTCCCCGGTGGTCACCGCCAGCATCGCCGCGCCATCGTTAAGGCCGCTGGAGTTTCCTGCTGTTACCGTGCCATTCGGTTTGAAGGCCGGTTTCAGCTTTGCCAGGATTTCCAGCGTGGAATCCGGGCGGGGATGTTCATCCGTCGTGAACTCGACGATGCCTTTCTTGGTTTTAATGGGAACCGGAACAATTTCCGAACTGAAGACTCCATCCTTCAATGTCTTGGCTGCGCGTGTCTGGCTCTCGAATGCAAAAGCATCCTGCTCCTCGCGGGTGATTCCGCATTGCTCGGCAATATTCTCCGCTGTAACTCCCATCGCGTAGCCGAGAGTGGGATCGGTGAGGCCCTCGCTAAGGATGCTGTCGACCAGTTCGCCGGTGCCATATCGATATCCGGCGCGAGCCTGCGGCAGAAGATAGGGTGCACGCGACATGTTTTCAGTGCCGCCGGCGAGATAGATCTTGCCGTCTCCACATTGCAGCCCTTGTACGGCTGATACGACTGCCTGGAGACCACTGCCGCAAACACGATTGATGGTCTGCGCTGTGACCTGATCGGGAAGGCCGGATTTGAGAGCGATCTGGCGGGCCGCATTCATGCCGTTACCCGCCTGCAAAACATTACCGACAATCACATCTGCGATATCTTCTGCGGGAAGTCCGGCCAAAATCGCCTTGGTTGCAACGACGCCCAAGTCAACCGCCGAACTGTCTTTCAGAGTCCCCTGAAATCCCCCAATTGCCGTGCGCTTGGCCGCCGTGATAACGAACTCTGACATACGATTCCGATCTGAGCTGAAAAGGCCCCAAAAGAACCCACTTCCAAAAAGGAATGCTAATGATGCACAATTGTGCTGCACAGGTTTAATTCGGACATAAGAGTGTTCCTTTCGGACAGGATTTTGGTGGTCATGGAATTACCTCTTTGGAACGAAAAACGGTACGCGCCTTACAAGGTAGCAGCCCTCGTTGAAGTTCTCGAGGAGCAGGGAATTGCGCCCGAAGCGAGCCTGTCAGGCACGGGCTTATTGCCGGAGAGTCTTGCGAATCCTGAGACTCTGACCTCGGTGCGCCAGTACATCACGGTCTGCCACAACGCACTCCAGCTATCGAAAACCGCCGAGACGCCTTTTCGTACAGGCAGCCGAATTCCGCTGTCTGCATATGGAATGTATGGATTCGCGCTGGTAAGCAGTCCCACGATTCGCGAGTATTTCCAGGTGGCAGTCAAATACCATCGTCTTGCGACACCGCTTCTTTCCGTGTCGTGGCGCGAGGAGGGTGACTACGCATCCTGGATTTTCCCGAACAATGGAGCGGTCACGCATCCCGACTCGTTGCTGCGTTTTCTCATGGAGCAGCAGTTGACGCAACTCGCCACGCATCTGAGAGACGTGCTCGACAGCGACACCTATCTGCCAATTCGCGCCGAGCTCTCCTATTCCACCCCGGACCACACCCATCTTTACAAGCGCTATCTCCGCTGTCCGGCGCAGTTCGGTCAGCCGATGTCTCAACTCATCTACCCGAAATCGATTCTGTCTGCGAAGCCGCGCCTGGCGCACGGTCTTACATCGAAGATCCTGCGCGACACCTGCGATCGCATTCTCGGCGAGGTGAAGACATCGACCGGTGTCGCTGGCGAGGTCTACCACATCATCGCGTCTACGCCGGGGCATTCACCGAGCATGGAAGAAGTGGCCAGGCAGATCGCCACAACCGTGCGGACGCTCAATCGAAAGCTCCATGCCGAGGGTACCTCTTTTACTCAAATTCTCGACGATGTTCGCTGCAACCTCGCCAGCGAGTATCTCCGTTCCACGAAGCTGAGTATCGAGGACATTTCGGAGCTTGTGGGATTCAGCGAGGCAACGAACTTTCGTCATGCGTTCCGTAGATGGACCGGCAGCACTCCGGCGCGCTTCCGGCCTTGAGGGGAGATCTTCATTGGCCGGGCGCAACCGCCTCTCGCGGGTCCGAAAACGACACAAAAATGTCCGCTCGGAACCTGTCGTATCTTGTCTTCCACTTCTTATCATCGTTCGATCATTGATCCTATTGGATCTACCGAGAGCGGAGATGGCCAAAAACAATCGTAAAGTCATCATTTCATGCGCTATTACCGGTTCTGTCCACACTCCAACCATGTCGGAGTATCTTCCCGTCACGCCATCCCAGATTGTTGAAAGTGCCGTTGAGGCGGGCGAGGCTGGGGCCGCGATTCTCCATATCCACGCCAGAAACGGCGAGGACGGAAGCCCCTCGGGAGATCCGGCGCGCTATCGGGAGATTTGTCCTGTTCTAGCAAAACGCACGAGCTCGATCATCAACATCACCACGGGCGGCAGTTCCGACATGACGATCGAGCAACGACTCACTTATCCCAGCCAAGCCAAACCCGAGATGTGTTCGCTGAACATGGGATCGATGAACTTCTCGATTCATCCCGTAGCCGAGCGGATCACCAACTGGCGCTATGACTGGGAGAAGCCGAAGATCGAGGGCATGAAGAGCGGCGTCTTCAGGAATACCTTCGCTGACATTGAATACATTCTTGGCAATCTTGGAGAGAGCGGCACTCGATTCGAACTCGAGTGCTACGACGTCGGGCACCTCTATAACCTCGCGTACTTCGTCGATCGCGGCATCATCAAGGGGCCAATCTTCATTCAGGCTATTTTCGGAATTCTCGGAGGCCTCGGTCCGGACCCTGAAAATCTCTTCGTCATGCGATCGACGGCGGACCGCTTGTTCGGACGAGATAACTATCACCTTTCGATATTGGGTGCGGGACGCCACCAGATGTCCCTTCTAACCATGGGAGCCATTATGGGCACAAATGTGCGAGTGGGGCTGGAAGACAATCTCTATCTCGGCCCTGGCGTCAAGGCGACGAGTAACGCCGAGCAAGTGAGGAAGATCCGCCGCATTCTTGAAGAACTCTCCTTTGAGATCGCCACGCCAGCGGAAGTCAGGGAGATGTTGCAACTGAAAGGCCCGGAGAATGTCCATTTCGTCTGATTGCAATGGGCGGCATAGCGTCATCGCAAACAAACTTAATGAGAGGTGAATCAAGAATGACCTTCCAGGATCGACTTTATCCCCCACAGGGACTGCGGGTTTTGGTGACTGCGGGCGCCTCCGGTATTGGAGCAGCAATTGCATCGGCATTTTCGGAAACGGGCGCAAAGATCCACGTCTGCGATATCGATGATGCTGCCTTGGCCGCATTCCAGAAGCGCCTTCCTTCCTGTCAGGCGACCCACGCGGACGTGGCCGATGAAACGCAAGTCGCAGCGCTTTTCGAGACTCAGCGCGCCAAATTTGACGGCCTCGATGTCCTGATCAATTGTGCAGGAATCGAGGGCCCTACAGCCGGCGTGGATAAGATCACCGAACAGGAATGGAAGCGCACGATCGACGTCAACCTGAGCGGCCAGTACCGTTGTCTGCACCATGCTGTACCGATGCTTCGGGCGTCGAAGACCGCCAACATTGTATGCATTTCATCGATCGCCGGCCGTCTGGGCATTCCATGGCGCACGCCGTACGTGGCCACAAAGTGGGCCATCGTGGGAATCGCCAAATCGCTTGCCATCGAACTCGGCCCAGACAACATCAGGGTGAACGCGATTCTGCCAGGCATTGTCGAGGGAGCAAGGATCGATCGTGTAATCAGTGCTCGCGCCAAGCAGGAAGGCGTTGAAGAAATGGCGATGCGTGAGGATTACCTCAAGCATATTTCCTTGCACCGCATGGTGAACGCGGACGACGTAGCGCTCACGTGTCTTTTTCTGTGTTCGCCGGCGGGTAGAAATATCTCGGGGCAGGCGATCAGCGTGGATGGCAATTATTTCTAGGTGGTGTGCAAAGCGAGGTCGAGTTGAAAAACGCGAGCTCTAAAGGTGCGTGACGTGAGCCGCGATGCCGTGATTGTTTCCGTAGCGCGGACTCCTATCGGCCGCGCATACAGGGGTGCGTTCAACGCGACCCCTTCCCCAACCCTGGCCGCTCACGCCATTCGCGCCGCAGTCGCGCGTGCGCAGGTCGAGCCCGATGAGATCGAGGATTGCATTGTCGGTTCGGCACTGCCCCAGGGCATGCAGCATACGATCGGAAGGACCGCTGCCTTGACGGCGGGCTTGCCGGTCTCGGTCGCCGGGCAGACCGTTGACCGGCAGTGTTCTTCGGGTTTAATGAGCATCTCCATGGCGTCGAAACAGGTCGTCATGGACCGAATGGATATCGTCGTGGCCGCTGGCATGGACTCCATCTCAATGGTGCAGACGGCCGAGCTCCGTCTCGGTTCCGACCCGGAGCTCCTCGCGCTTCATCGGGACATTTATATGCCGATGATCGACACCGCCGAGGTTGTCGCTCGCCGTTACGGCGTTTCGCGTGAGCGGCAGGATGAGTACGCGTTTCAGTCGCAGCACCGCACGGCCGAAGCCCAGGCCGCCGGCCGCTTCGATGCGGAAATCATTCCTGTAACGACGATCAAGTCGGTGACAGACAAGACCACCGGCGAGACCTCCATGCAAGAGGTGACGCTGATCCGCGACGAAGGCAACCGGCCTGACACGACCATGGAAGGCCTGGCCTCGCTCAAGCCGGTGCGGCAAGACGGATTTATTACCGCGGGCAACGCGAGCCAGCTATCCGATGGCGCCTCCGCCTGCGTGGTGATGGAAGCGAAGCTGGCCGCTGCGCGCGGCCTTGAGCCACTCGGCCGCTATTGTGGCATGGCCGTTGTTGGCACAGAGCCCGACGAGATGGGAATTGGACCGGTTTTCGCTGTCCCCAGGCTCCTGAAACGCTTTGATCTCAAAATGGAGGACATCGGGCTCTGGGAGCTGAACGAAGCCTTCGCGGTGCAAGTGGTCTATTGCCGCGACCAGCTCGGCATTCCCAATGATCGCTTCAACGTGGACGGCGGCGCCATCTCGATCGGCCATCCGTATGGCATGTCCGGTAACCGGCTGACAGCTCATGTGTTGATTGAAGGGCGCCGGCGGGGAGTTCGATACGCCGTTGTGACCATGTGCGTGGGCGGCGGCATGGGCGCGGCGGCCCTGTTTGAGGTTCTCTGAAGTAGGGCAGGTGAGCATGGCAATGCACACATCCGGATCGCCGATTGGATCGCACGGGCAGGCCGGTGAACCGTCGCCGCAGCCTGCCCCAATCGGCTCGCGTGCCTGGATTGCGCTTGGCATGCTGATCCTGGTGTATGTCCTGAACTTCCTGTCGCGGCAGTTGCCAGGCATTCTTGCCAAGCCGATTCAGGACAGCCTGCATGTCTCAGACGGCCAGCTGGGGCGAATTGGCGGCCTCTATTTTGCGCTTTTCTATTGCTGCATCTCAATTCCTGTCGGGTGGCTCGCCGACAAGATGAGCAGGTCGAAGGTTCTCGCTGTGGCGTGTGCAATTTGGAGCGCGGCAACGATGGCCTGCGGCGGCGCAGCTACCTATCTGCAGTTTGCCATCGCGTACATGACGGTCGGCTTCGGCGAAGCCGGCGGCGTTCCACCCTCCTACTCAATTATCTCCGACTATTTTCCGCCCGGCCGCCGCGGCAGAGCGCTGGGCCTCTACAATATCGGACCGCCGGTTGGTGCAGCGCTGGGAATCGCCTTCGGCGCTTCCATCGCTGCTGCCTTCAGTTGGCGCTATGCATTTGTCTGGCTCGGTTCCGTCGGTCTTTTCGCGGTCATCGGCATCCTCATTCTGGTGCCTGAGCCCCGTCGCGGCGGCCTGGATCGCACTTCGAACGAGGAGGCCGCTAGTAAAACAGGATTCCGGCAGACGTTGGCGATGTTCATCTCGCGGCCTTCTCTCATGCTCGCCGCACTGGCCAGCGGCGCCACTCAATTCGTCACGTACGGGACGATCAACTTCGCTGTCCTCTTTCTCATGCGCGAAAAAGGCATGACGTTGAAACAGATCGCCGTCTATTACGCGTTGGTTGTCGCCACCGGAATGACCGGGAGCATGCTCGCCTCCGGGCGTGCGATAGACCGGTTCACGCGGCGCTCGAAACAGGCCTATGGCCTGGTGCCCGCCGCCTCGCTTACTCTTGCCCTGCCGTTTTATCTCGCATTTGTCTGGGCTCCCTCCTGGCGTCTCGCGTTGCTCTTCCTCACCGGCACCATGTTTCTGAATTATTTCTATCTGACATCGGCGGTGACCCTGGTGCAGGAGGAAGTGCGGCCGGACCAGCGCGTCATGTCAGGCGCACTGCTTTTGCTGATCATGAATCTGATCGGTCTCGGCCTTGGCCCCACCTTCGTGGGCGCGGCCAGCGACTTTTTCCACGCCAGCCATCCCCATCAGTCGTTGCAGATCGCACTTTACATGCTCGCGTTGTTCTACGTTGTAGCCGTGTTGTTGTTCCTGGCGTTGGCGCGCGTGCTTAGAAACGAAAACCGTACCGTCGGAGAAACAGTATGATGATCACACTTCCTCGATTGCTTGTCTCGATTGCCGCGGCCGCCTGTATGATTTTGGCGCCTTCAACTTTCGCTCAACGGAGTCAAACAATGTCAGCTCCATCCGATAGCAAGAACGGTCCGATCGTTAAGGCGCCTGCCGGCGCGGTCGAGGGACAGACGGAAGGCGCCCTGCGCGTTTTCAAGGGCATCCCTTATGCGTTGCCTCCCACGGGCTCAGCGCGCTGGAGGCCGCCCAGTCCCATGCCGCGATGGACCGGCGTCAGAAAAGCCACCGAGTTCGGACCCGTTTGCTTCCAGCCTGCAAGCCCGCCTGCGAGTATCTACAGCTGGATTCCCATGCCTATGAGCGAGGACTGCCTGACGCTGAATATCTGGGCCCCGACCGGAGCGCGCAATGCACCCGTCTTTTTCTGGATACACGGAGGCGCTCTCACTACGGGGTCGAGCAGGGACGCTTTGTATGACGGCACAAAGCTTGCCGGCCAGGGCATCGTCGTCGTCTCCATCAACTTTCGTCTGGGTGTCCTCGGCTGGCTGGCGCATCCAGAGCTGAGTAAAGAGTCGCCCCTCGGAGTATCCGGCAATTACGCATTGCTGGATCTGATCGAGGGACTCGGATGGGTTCGGCACAACATAAGCGCCTTCGGCGGCGATCCTTCAAACGTGACCATCGCGGGCGAATCTTCGGGCGGACTTAGCGTCATGTACTTGATGGCTGCGCCCGCTGCTCGGGGTCTGTTCGCCAAGGCAATTGCAGAAAGCGCATACATGATCTCCACGCCGGAGTTGAAGAAAGCTGCCTTCGGCTCACCATCTGCTGAGGACAGCGGTGTGAAGCTCGCTGCCGCCTTGCACGCACCGAATATCGAAGCGATGCGGGCGATGGATGCGGGCACGCTGACTACCGCCGCACCGGCGGCGGGGTATGTACCCTGGGGCACGATCGACGGCCATGTGTTGCCACGCCAACTGGTCGACGTTTTCGACAAAGGCGAACAAGCCCCAGTGCCGATACTGGCGGGATTCAACAGCGGCGAGATCCGCTCGTTGAGGTTTCTCGCACCGCATCCTCCCGCGAGTGCGGCCGAATACGAAGCCACCATTCGCGACCGCTATGGCGACCTGGCCGACGAATTTCTGCGGCTCTATCCCAGCGCCAATATGGACGAGAGCATCCTGGCCACGACGCGAGACGCCTTTTACGGGTGGACGGCGCAGCGACTTGTTAGAAAACAAACCGCACTGGGGCAGCCATCTTTCCTCTACTTTTTTGATCATGGGTACCCGGCCGCCGACACTGCCGGTTTGCACGGCTTCCACGCCAGCGAATTGCCCTATGTCTTCGGTACGTCCGATGCTACGCCGCCGCATTGGCCGAAAATCCCGGCAACACCCCAGGAGACGAGGCTTTCCGACGCCATGATCGGCTATTGGAGCTCGTTTGCGCGCACGGGCCGCCCGCAGGCCGCCAACGAGCCAGATTGGCTCCCGTTTGGACCGAATGGCTCCTACATGGCATTCGAGGAAACTCCAAAGCCGGCCGATCACCTTTTGCCGGGGATGTACGAATTCAACGAGGAGGTCGTTTGCCGGCGCCGAGCGGCCGGGGACATCGGCTGGAGTTGGAATGTGGGCTTATATTCACCCAAGAACCCAGGGCCAATGGCGCAGTGTAAACCGTGATGGTCGAATCCCGAGGAGCGGCGACGGCGCGCCAGGTCAGCGATGAATCCGGCGCAATCGAGTTGGATCTCGTAGCAAACGCTCCCCATCTGGTTGATGTTCGGAAAGGAAAGAGAAACCTGTGACCCAGGGAAAAGGAATTCAGATTGTTCTTGCAGCCCGGCCTCGGGGCAAAGTGACGCCGGACGATTTTCGCCTGGAAGAGTTCGCGCTTCCCGAACCGGGCCCGGGTGAATTCCTGATGAAGGTGGACTATCTTTCGCTGGACCCGTATATGCGCGGAAGGATGGACGACAGAAAGTCCTATGCCGAGCCCCGAAAGATCGGTGAAGTCATGCCGGGAGAAACCATTAGCACAATCATCGCCTCAAACCATCCTGAGTTTTTAAAGGGCGACGTCGTGTTGGCTCATTCCGGATGGCGAACGCACGCGTTCTCGCGAGGAGAAGGAGTGCGCAGGGTCGCCGCGAGCGCGCTTCCGGTGACAACGCAATTGGGGGTTCTGGGCATGCCTGGGTTTACGGCCTACGCGGGGATGAAAGGGATCGGCAAGCCGGCAAGAGGCGAAACCGTTGTGGTCGCGGCGGCCAGCGGGCCGGTCGGCTCCCTCGTCGGGCAAATGGCCAGAATCGCCGATGCGCGGGCCGTGGGGATTGCGGGCGGCAGTGAGAAATGTGCCTATCTCAAAGATGAACTGCAGTTCGATGCCGCTGTGGATCGTCGCTCAGCGGATTTCCCCGCCGTCCTTGCAGCCGCCTGCCCACAGGGGATCGATGTGTATTTCGAAAATGTTGGAGGCGCAGTGTGGCAGGCTGTTCTTCCCCTCCTGAATCAATTCGCGAGGGTTCCGGTGAGCGGGTTGGTGGCGCAATACGATGGGCCGGGATTGACTGAAGCTGGAGATCATCTGGCCGCGACAATGCGGCAGATTCTTACTCAGCGCCTTCTCGTGCGGGGATTCATCAATTACGACTTCGCGAAAGAGTATTACGCCGACTTTCTCCGTGACGTCCCCAAGTGGATCGCGGAAGGAAGAGTGAAATATCGCGAAGATATCATCGATGGCCTGGAGAACGCGCCACAGGCGTTTATTGGAATGCTCGCCGGCAAGAATTTCGGCAAACTTCTGGTCCGTGTCGATGTTGGGAAATAGACGGTGAGCACAATGCCGGCCGGCTGAAGGATTATTGACTGCCGAGTTGCTCCTTCAGCCGGTCTGGAGAGAGATGGCAGAACATCGGCGAAAAGTTCTGCTGCGGCGAGGCTTCGCCATTCTCTCCGAAGACGATGAACGGCTCCTGGGCGGTGGTCCATGCGTCCCAATGAGGAAGACCCGGACCATTGGGGTCGCCGGTCTTGGCGAAGTTAGTCCAGTAAGTCTGAATCACGTTCGATAGCTGGTGGTCAGTTGCAGTGAATGGCAGCCAATTGAAAGTTCGGGCTTGAAAGTTGTCGAAGACGTAAGGCAGTTCAAGCGCGTGGAATGCGCCAAGGTTTGCCTCGCCTGGGCCGGGCACAGAACGCTCAAAGCGATAGACGAAGGCATGCTGGCCAGCGCTGGTGACGAGCGCGGCTTCAGCGCCCATGGGACAGGCCATGACGATATCGTTGGTGGTCTGATCGACTGCGGGCGCGCCGTGGAGAATGATTTTCGCCATGTACGTGGCGACTGTGATGTCCGTCCAATTCCCGTAGAGGGGGCGCGTCTCATTCTGCATCAGCTTGATCTGCTTGCCGAATTCGGGCTTGGGAGCGGGCTGGCCGGACTTCTTCTGGGCTGCTTCGGCACCGACGCGGAATGCAGCCCACTCTCTCGCGTTCAACCCGACGAGGAGGTCGACTTTCTGGATGGCGCCGGAGGCGTAGGCCTTGGCCGGCGATTGCGGCAGGACCCAGCCGTCGATGACGGGCGAGTTGGGATTGTAGCCTGGGAACTGAGTCGCAATGAGACGGTTTTCGATTTCCGCAACCTGCGTGGCAGGCAGCTTTCTGAGAGCTTCAAGCTGCGCCCCGGGCTTGCCGCCGGCCGCGGCTCCGACGGCCACTGCCAGTGGCGTCATCTCGGAAGCGTTGCGTTCCCGGCCAAACCCAAATGCTGGGCCGCTCTCCGCGATGACACGCCGGAAGAGATTTGCGCTGAGAGGCGAGGCCATGAGAGTCGTGACATCAACGGAGCCGGCGGACTCGCCGAAGACGGTGACGTTGCCGGGATCGCCGCCGAATTGCGCAATGTTCTGCTGCACCCAGCGGAGCGCGGCTATCTGATCGAGGAGGCCGTAGTTGCCCGTACTGTGGTGCGGCGACTCGGCAGCAAGCTCGGGGTGGGCGAAAAAGCCGAGGGGGCCAAGGCGATAGTTGATTGTGACCATGAGAACGCCGCGAGTGGCCAGCGCGGCGCCGTCATAGCTGTCTTCCGCGCTGCCTCCGGCGCGATTGCTGCCGCCGTGAACCCAGACCATGACGGGTAAGGGAGTTTTCACCGGCCAATTGGGCGTCCATACGTTGAGGAAAAGGCAATCTTCAGAGAAGGCAACCGGCACGATGTTGTAGGTTTTTCCGTAAGCCGCAGCCAGCGGCTGAATGAAGTTGCCGATGCCCGCCGGAATCTGGACGCACGAACTGCCGAGCTTGGTGGCGTCGCGCACCCCGGTCCAGGCGATTGGCGGCTGCGGCTCGCGCCAGCGCAGGTTGCCCACCGGCGGAGCGGCAAAGGGGATTCCGAGGAAGACGGCGGTGCTGCCCTGCAAGGTTCCACGCAACTGACCCGAGGCTACATGGACGACGGGCCCGGTGACGGGCGGATGAGCCGGCGCACCGGCAGCAAAAGCGGCTGCAGCGAGGAAGGGAAAAAGAAGCAGCAAGGAAAGAAAGGCACGCACACTGGAATCGAGTGGGAGGCTGAAACGATTCCAGTGTGCTTTCGGTGCGAGGGCGGAGTACAAACCTGATGGCGATGTCATTTCCGGCGCCTACGCAGGGCAGGAGCAGTTATTGTTGCGATGATCAGAACGCATACCTCAACGAGAATTGAATCACTCTCGGATTGGTGCTCATGGATGTGATTTGCCCGAAAACAGCGGGAGAAGAGGCGGTATTGTTCGGACCGGCAAAATTCGGGTGGTTGAGAGCATTGAAGAAGTCCGTCCGGAACTGTACGCTGGCGTCTTCCTTCGGCCAATGCACCTGCACGCTCTTGCCGAGCGAAAGATCGATATCGGCCTGGTCAGGCTCCCGCAGGATGCCGTTGGGGGTGTTCCCAAAACCTGTGCCAATACCGTCGTCACCGATGATTGCCGGGGACGTGAAGCAAGCGCTGTTGATGTAGTTGTTCACTCTATGACTGATCGATCCCGCAGTCGATACATGGTTCTTGTCGCAACCCGGAGCGTAGCTCGCCCGATCGCCGTTAACGCCGTAAACGTTGTTGAGGTTGTTGTAGCCAATACCCGCCTGCTGGCCGTCCTGGACCAAAGTAGCGGTTGCAAGGCTCCACCCACCGAGCGTGTTTGCCAGCAAAGTATGAGACTTCGCCGGGCTGGGGAGAATATAGAACGCGGAGAGTACAAACCGCAGCGGCCGGATATTGAAATCCGGTCCGTATCCAGGGCTGTGAACGTGCAGATTGTTCTGATCGCCGCTGGGTGAGATTTCGTTCGACCCGATGGTAAAGCCCGGTACGGGGCTCAGCAATCGCGTCCAGGTGAAAGAAGCCTGATACTGCAAGCTCTGTCTGAATTTCTGCGTTAGCGATGCTTGCAAAGAGCTGTACCAAGCCTGGCCACCGGTTTGATCGTTCGTCACTGCCTGCGTTGTGAACCCTTGATAGGGTTTGCGATAGACGATGTTGGCAAGGGTGTTTGTGGTCTGGCCGCGAATCGGATTTGACGGAGAGGCCAGAGGCGCCTGATTGGCCGTCCTGTCAAAGACTAAGTGCAGGTCGCGTGCTCCGGCGTACGCGACGTCTAACACGGGGCCGCCCGGGAGTCTGGATTGCAGGCCAAGACTATAGTGATAGGTTGTGGGAGGACGCCAACCCAAATCCAGCGAATCTATGGAGTACTGGCTATCAGTGCTTGTCGCGCTTTGTGGAGTGTAAGGCAAAAATGCGGGGAAGTTCGGAGGAGCCGGGAAGGGATTGGCATCGCTTGAATTCACGTTCGCCTGTCCTGCCAGGACCACCCACGCACCGGTAGGATCTTCCGCGCACAATTGCAGATTCATCTGGGCCTCGGTCGTAGTGTGATACATGCCTGCGCCTCCCCGAAGAACAAACCGATCGGAGCCGGGCAGTACCCAGGCAAACCCCAGACGCGGGTTCCATGTATTCTGGCCCTGGTCATTGAGCACGGAGTTGTTATTCGCCCTTATCACTCCGTTGGGCAAGGGGATGCCGCGGTAATTGGCAGAAACCATGTAGCCCGCGACGCTGCCCGTTGGAGGTGGATTCTTATCCAGCTTGGCCAAATCCACATTACCCGCGCTATTGGCAGCTGCCATGTTGCCTATGCGCTCGAAGCGCAAGCCCAGGTTGAGCGTGAGCCGCTTCGTTACTTTGTAGTCGTCTTGAATGAAGGCGTTGCCCTGCCTGTACCGCCAGTCGCGATCGAGGTCCCCAAGACTACTGAATATCTCGTAAATATTGCTCCAGCCGCTGAAGCCAGCATTGGCTTGCCCGGCCAGAAAATCTTCCCAGGTCAGCGGAATAAAATAGGCCTCGAAGTTAAATTTCGCCATATCATCCCGCCCGAAGGTATAGCCGCCGCCGAAGGTGAACTGGTGCTTTCCCTTGGTCCAGGACAATATGTCATTGGCGACGTATTCATCCTGCAAAAAATACAACGCCGAAGTTGTGCCCGTCGAGAAGCCATCGTCGGCGATATCGATAAGGGGGAAAGCATTATCCGCCTGATACGCTCCCGGGGTGTTCATGCCCAGGCTATTGAAGGTAAACGCATTGTTGTAGGTCTGGTTCGACATCGACCTATGTAAACCGACCACGAATTGGTTGACTAACCTGGGGCTCAGGATGAAGGTGTCTGAGACCGAGCCCACATCGAAGCGCTCTGGCTGATAGAGTCCATTTCCTTCGGTCTGGAATAAGGTGGTCCACTCCATGTTGCTGGTCGCGCCGAAATAGCGAAACGCGATCTTGTTGCGGTCGGAGCGCAGGTAGTCGGCGTTCGCCATCCATTGGTCTTCATTGAAAAAGCCGGGCTGGCTTATAAATGCAGTGCCCCGAGTCTCAAGCGATGGATTGGAGGTGTCGATCGTCTGCGGATTGGGAATCATGTATTGACCGTTGGGCAGCTTCACGTTGAACAGCGCCACGGCCTGAGGAGCTATGGGTATGGAGTACGCATACGAGGCACCCGGGTAATAGGTAACCGTGCCATTGGCGTTGACTTGGCCACTGGATGGGCCGAGGTAGCCTTCATCGCCTGCGAAAGCTTTTCCCAATCCCGTTGCCGACCGGTCGTTGGTAAGGGGAGGAAGAAAGACTTCTTTATGGTTCGCTGGGTCTTGGGAATTGAGCTGCCTTGTGCCCTGCCAGGAACCAAACATCAGGAACTTGTTCCTGACCACTGGACCGCCGGCGGTTAAACCATATTGATTTTGCCGCAGAATGAGCCGCGGCTGGAGGTTAGCCTTCGCAAACCAGTCATTGGCGTTGAGATCTTCGTTCCGGAAATACTCGAACAGGGTTGCGTGGTATTCGTTGGTGCCGCTTTTGGTAATGACATTGACGTCAGCCCCGGCATTGCGCCCCGATGTGGCGTCGTACAGGGCTGTCTGCACCTTGAATTCCTGGATGGTATCGGGATTGGGAGACGGAACTCCCGCCGAGTAAATCCATGAACCCTGAATGTCGTTGATCGTGATGCCGTTCATCTCAAAGTGGTTGTCAGTCGAAGCGGCTCCCTGGCTCATGAGACTTCCACCCGCGGGACTCGCGTCCTGGCTGCCATTGCCTCTTCCGAGATCCCCCGCGTTGTTGGCCTCCTGGCTGACGCCTGGGTTCAAGCCGATGATCTGCGTGAAGTTACGCGTAACCAAAGGCAGGTTGGCCAGCATTGCGGAATCCGTGACGCGCCCCAATTCACTCGATTCGGTCTGCAACTCCACGCCAGCAGAAGCCACGGTAATCGTTTCAGTCACCGCACCCGGCGCCATACCGATGTTCAGTACCGTTGTCTCCGTCACGACCACCTGCACGTTCGGCGACGAGGCCATCTTGAACCCTTGTTTCGTGACTTCGACTGTGTATTGACCCGGGGGAAGCAGGGAGAATACATACAGTCCGTGGTCGTTGGATTGCGCCGCTCGAATGTAGCCAGTGGCCACATCCGTAATCTTCACCTGGGCACTCACCACCATTGCGCCCGTGGGGTCGGTGATCGCGCCGCTGATGGCGCCTGTTCCACCTGTCTGCGCACTTAGCAGCCCGCCGGTTGTGAATAGTGCACATGCGACGAACGCTACGAATGCGTAGAGGTAGGGGAAGGTAATGTGCTTGCGAGCGGATTGTATTTGCTGGGAGTAATGCATCTGTTTTCTCCTCTTCGAATCGGACCTCTCCGAATCCGGCCTCTCCGAACATGGCCCCAGAAAGCAATTCGCATACACTACAAAACGAAATGCAGGACGCGACAGGTCCTGAGCGGACATTTTCATGTCATTTACGGACACCCGGTGCAGAGAGAGAAAAGCCGACGTGCCTCGCATCTCTCGCACGCACCGAGTTTTTGGGGTAAAAGCGGGAAGACGCGCTATTTGCCGAGTTCAAGTGAAGGAAGAGGCGGTAGCCGATTAGATACGGGGCAGTGGGCAGACACGGCCTGGATTTGCTCTGCACCTTGCCGACCGAAGAGTTCAGCATCGGTGGAAGCACGGCTGTCGGCAAGGGTCTCGGAGTTGTATGGGGGATGACTCAGCTTGCTTCAGAGCAGATCCTCAGATGCCCTTGTGGTCAGGAATTCGCAGAATTCTCCTTCGCTGAGCTGGCTTAGAATCTCGGCGGCCCGCATGAATCGGCTGGCTTCGAAAGCGTCGATGCCGGTTGTGTTCCTGATTGATTCCAGGATCTTGGCGAGCACCGTCTGAAAACGCGCGGAAGTCACGCCGCGACCGTCGTCGAGCTTGGCGCCATAGCGAATCCACTGCCACAATTGGGCACGGCAGATTTCGGCTGTGGCGACGTCTTCCATCAGGTTGTAGATGGGGACACAGCCATTGCCGCGCAGCCACGATTCGATATAGCGCAGCGCGACTTCAATGTTCCGCTCGAAACCGAATTCTGTGATGCGCCCTTTAGGAATTTCGAGCAGATTCTCCGCCGTGATTCGCGAAAGCGCCTCAGCCGGTGGACGAATCTGATTCTTGCCGGGCATGTGCTCGTCAAAAACCTGCTGGGCGACCGGCACAAGGCCTGGATGCGCGACCCACGTTCCGTCGTGGCCGGCGCGGACTTCGCGCAACTTGTCTTCGCGCACCCGCTGCATGGCCTCCTCGTTGGCCTTGGGGTCGTCGCGAATCGGGATCTGCGCGGCCATGCCACCCATGGCGTGGATGCCGCGCCTGTGACAGGTGTGGATGAGAAGCTCGACATACGAGCGCAGAAACGGCTGATCCATCGTGACGTCGCCGCGTTGCGGCAGCATGCATTCAGCGCGGCCGCGAAACTTCTTGATAAAGCTAAAAATGTAATCCCAACGGCCGCAGTTCAAACCCGCCGAGTGGTCACGCAACTCGTAAAGGATCTCGTCCATTTCGAACGCCGCAGGAATGGTTTCGATCAATACTGTGGCGCGAATGCCCCCGGACGGGATCCCGGCGTACCCCTGCGCAAACTCGAATACCTCGTTCCACAACTGCGCCTCCTTGTGGCTTTCCATTTTCGGAAGATAGAAATAAGGAGCGGAACCCCGATCGAGAAGAATCCGGAAATTGTGGAAGAAATAGAGGCCAAAGTCGAAAAGCGATGCGGAGATGGGCAAGCCGTCGATCTCGAAATGCTTTTCAACCATGTGCCAACCACGCGGCCGAACAAAAAGAACCGCCGGATTCGAGTTCAGCTTATAGGTGCGGCCATCGGGCGACTGCCACTCAATGGTGCGAGCATTCGCGTCGCGCAGATTTCTTTGCCCCTCAATGCAATTGCTCCAGGTAGGGGAGTTGGCGTCTTCAAAGTCGGCCATAAACACTTTGGCCCCGGAATTAAGCGCATTGATCACCATCTTCCGTTCAGTTGGCCCGGTGATCTCCACCCGCCGGTCTACCAATTCCGCGGGAATGGGTGCGACCGTCCAGGAAGATTGCCGGATCGACTCGGTTGCCGACAGAAAGCAGGGGAACTGCCCGCGATCGAAAAGCTCCTGGCGCTGACGCCGCATTTCCAGCAGCGAAACACGCCGCGCTTCGAATTTGTGGTGAAGTGCCCGCAGGAATCTGCAGGCCGGCGCGGTTAGTACATCGCGCTGCTCCGCATAATGCGGATCGATTGGGTTCAACATCTCGATGACATAACTCATCTTCATAGCTCCTTGTTGATTGCGTTGCAGCGATCACGCGCTGGCAGGCTGTCCATCCGGCACTTCATGGTCGTAAGGGTCTTCGAACTGCGCCTCTTCCGTGGAGCCAGGTGTCGCGCGCGTGGAGAGATTGCCGGAGGCGATGGTTGTGGCAACCCGGTCGAAGTAGCCCGTGCCGACAAAACTTTGATGCCTGACTGCCGAGTAGCCGTACTTCTCCGCCATTTCAAATTCGCGCTCCTGCAACTCCGCGTAAGCCAACATGCCGATACGGCCATAGGAATGGGCCAGCTCAAACATGGAGTGGTTTAATGCATGGAAGCCGGCCAGCGTGACGAATTGGAACCGATAGCCAAACTCTCCGAGCCGCTGCTGGAATGAAACAATCTCCGGTCGAGTGAGTTTGGCATTCCAATTGAACGAGGGCGAGCAATTGTAGGCCAGCAACTTGCCCGGGAACTGGCTGTGAATTGCGCCGGCAAACTGCTTCGCATCCTCCAGGTTTGGCTCCGAGGTCTCGCACCAGATCATGTCCGCATAGGGCGCATACGCAAGGCCGCGCGCTATCGCGGCTTCGATGCCTCCGCGGAAGGTGAAGAAGCCCTCCACTGTTCTTGAGCCGGAAAGGAACGGCTGGTCGCTTGGGTCGCAATCGCTGGTGATCAGTTGCGCTGCGTCGGCATCGGTGCGCGCAATCAGGAGGGTCGGTACGTTCAGAACATCGGCGGCAAGACGCGCCGCGATCAGCTTCAGAATCGCTTCGCGCGTGGGCACGAGCACCTTTCCGCCGAGGTGTCCGCATTTTTTCGCGGAAGACAATTGGTCTTCAAAGTGAACGGCGGCTGCGCCGGCTTCAATGAGCGCCTTCATCAGCTCGAATGCGTTCAGATTGCCCCCAAAGCCGGCTTCTGCATCGGCCACGATCGGCAACATCCAGTCAATCGATTTGCCCCCTTCGGCATGGGCAATCTGGTCGGCTCGCAACAGCGCGTTATTGATGGCCCGGACCAAGGCGGGAACACTGTTGGCGGGATAGAGACTCTGGTCCGGATACATCTGCCCGCCAAGATTGGCGTCGGCGGCAACCTGCCAGCCGCTCAGGTAGATGGCTTTCAGTCCCGCAGCCGCCATTTCGACCGCCTGATTGCCGGTGAGCGCGCCGAGAGCGGCGACGTGGCTATCCTTCTGGAGCAGGCGCCAAAGCTTCTCAGCGCCCGCGCGGGCCAGTGAGTATTCAACGCGTACCGTTCCGCGCAGCCTGCGCACTTCCTCCGGGCTATAGGTCCGGGTAATACCGTCCCAACGGGGCGAGTCCCAACCATCGATGAATGCGGAATTCTCCATTGCGATCTCCCTGGGGCCTTATGGGCCGCGATCCAATGTTTCGTATTGAAAACCGAATTCTCCTGCCGTGCAATCCCTGCTCATCCGAATCGGACGAGCAGACAAATCGCATCGGTCCACGGCATAAAGCATCCGTCGCCATGACCTTGACCAGGATCTTCGGCTATTCTTGACATTCGGGTCCCTGAGCCAATCCGACCCATCGACCGGATTGACCCACCACGTTTGAGGCAGAGTCCATTGGCCTTGCGGCAAAGCACGATCGATCAACTGACGGCAGCTCTGCGGTTCCGGCGCATCGAAGAGGGCATCACCCTCATGGAGCGAATTGCAGACGATCTCGAAAAGATCGATGCATCCACAGAGAATCCCGGAAGCCTTCCGGTTCTGGTTGCACAATGGATCGATGCCGGCTTTCGCGACGCAAGGTTCCTGACACCTTTTCTGAACCGATTCAGCAGCGCGTTCCGAAAGCAAATGACGGTCGATCAATATCTGCAGTTGCGGCTTGCGGAAGGGTTCTGCGCGCTCGCGATGCGCCAAAGCGACGAGGCTATCCGCATTCTGGAACTCTTGATTCAGACCCGCCAGGATCTGGGCGACGCGAACAGACTGGCTCTTGCCCATTTCTGGAAAGGCCGGGCGCACCGGAAAAAGGGCGAGTACGAGAGCGCTCTCACACACATCGCGCGGGCCCGCGATCTCGCAACTGCTTCGGGCGACTTCGTGTTCCGGGCAATCATCCGAATTCAGGAGAGCTGGCTGCTTTTTCAAAAAGGCCTCGATAAGGAGGCGCTGCAACTTCTTTATTCATCCGAGGCCACGTTGAAATCCACCGACCACTACGTTGCGCTGGGCAACATCGAGTCGGCCCGGGGGCGGATCATCCGCCGATCCGGCGACTATGCATCCGCGCTCAAGCGTTTCGCCAAGGCGGTGCGCCTGTACGAGAAGCGCGATCCGCAACACGCCAATCTGGCGCGCTGCCTGGTGAACGCCGCATACGTGCGCCGCATCCTGGCGCTCGAAATCAAGAAGCGTATCGACAAGAGAGCACAATCGGGCATGGCGCGGCCACCCGGCGGGCGCGGAGATATTGAATCGCTGCGGGCTCGCTATCAGCGACTTTGTCACGAAGCATTGGAAAATCTGCGCACCGCCAGGGAGATTTACGAATTCCATGGAGATGAGGATGGGCTTGGCAACGTGGTGCTGAACCTGGGCTACCTTCATCTGGACCAGGGTGAAATCGACCGGGCATCGCAGGAAGCGGATAGTGCGTTCCGGATTGGATCCGGCCGGACCGATCAGATTCTGATGGCGCGCGCGCGCATTCTGGGAGCAGCTTGCGAAAATGCCCATGTTGAGGAGCAGACAGGAGAGCACGACGATGTCGCCGTCCATGCCAGCCGCGCACGGGAAAACAGTGAGGAGGCGCTCGCTCTGGCCCGGAGCACACAGAATCGCCGATTGCTGGCCGCCGCGCTGTTGGCTCGTGGAGCGACTGCCGCAAACGATTTTTACCAGGACTGGGAACTCGCGCGCACCTGCGCCGCCGAAGCGGCCACAAACATCGGGTCAGGAGAGAACGATTTGCTGGTCGAGGCGCTCGCGGACCTGAAAACCCGGATTGTCCAGGCTGCGGGCATCAACGATACCCTTCGCGCGTGGTCGGAAGGCATGCTCGGCGACAAGACGTTTCAGCAGATTGCCGAAGAGTTTGCCGAGATCGTGATTCCCAAGGTGTGGATGCGCGAAGAAAAGAAGATCGCGCGCGTGGCCGAGCGCCTTTCAATCTCTCCGAAAAAAGTGCGTCGTGTCCTGCGCAATGCGGGTTGGCGTTAGTTGTGTCAGCCGGACCATCGAGGCAGACGCTCGAACCGGTCGAACCGGAGAAAGCCACGGAAGTGCGGCACGATTTCCTGCGCGGCTCAGGGCAGCCCGGCGTGGGGCACGGCAACCCGCGTCATAAGGATGGAGGAGCGATGGTGTGCCGCGGCCTCGGTTTCGTCGAAGGTGGGCGCGGCACAGGCGAAGAGCGTTCGGCCGTCGTCGCCACCCAGCATGCAGGCGAACACGCACAGGCCGCCGGTGTTGAGCTCATCGAGGATCGCGCCGCCCTCGGCCACACGGATTAGGCGCTGGTTGCGGACGTCGGCGACCCAGACCGCTCCTTCGGAATCAAGGCAGATGCCGTCGGGCACGACGTCCGCCTCTTTGATAATCCGGCCCACGTCCGCCGACGCCGGAGGATCGCCGAAAGCCGCCCACGTGCGCCGGTTGGTCAGTGCGCCATCAGAGAGAGTGAAAGCGCTGAGACGGTTCGCGAACGTCTCGGCGACGATCAGAGTGCAACCGTCGGGAGTGAGCGCAGTGCCATTCGGAAAGACCAGCCCGTCGGCGGCAAGGGCGGCAGCACCGCCGGGTGCGACGGAGATGAGCACAGTGGAGCAGACAGGCGAGCCGGCAAAGAGGTCGAAACCGAAGTTGCCCACCCAGGCGCGGCCATCATGATCGACGAGCATGTCGTTGAGCTCGCCGGGCGCGAGCGCGGTCAGGTCGGCGTGCTCCTCGATGGAGCCATCATGCTCGCGGCGCAGGATCTTGCGATCGCGCATAGAGGTGATAAGCAGCCGGCCGTCGGGAAGAAATCCCAGCCCGGCGGGAAAGCCCGGGATACGCGCATAGGTTTCCACTGTGCCGTCGATCGAAACGGCGAGCACGCGGCGAGTATAGCGGTCGGTGAAGTAGAGTCTGCCGTCGCGCCAGCGCGGGCATTCCGTGAACGAGAGGCCGTCAAGAAGAGTTGTGAAAGCTGACATGGTGAGCGGCGTAAGTCTGCATGGCGCCTCCCATAGGTTAGTAGCACAATGGCCGCCCGCAGGGTGCCAAGAGGACAATCCATTGTCGTCATCTCACAACTCGCCAGGGAGAAAGGTGAAGCGGATGAACAGGTTAAGGATTCATATGGCCGTATAGTCACCATTTTGGGGCAGGTGCCGAGCCATTTTCAAGCTTGTTAACCCATTTTGTGAATGATCACGTCGGTGGATTCAATCGGTCGATGCAACACCATCTATTAGAACTTCTTCTATTGAAGGGATGGTGTTTATGAACCAAGTGAAGCGGTCGAGACTTTCCGCGGCGCAGAACCACGATGCTTACGCACATTGAACAGCGAAGGAGCCGGATTCTGGAAGACGTGAACAGTTCCCGGCCTCTGGCTGAGATTCTGGAGCAGATTACTGCGCTGGTCTCATTTGAACTGCGGGTTTAATGCGCGCGTCGCGCACAACAAGCTTCAGCTTGCGGATGGACCAGCAGGATGACCCATTCATCGAGGGTGGTACGCGAAGCCTTGATATATCTAGTAAATCGATCTTCGCAGTACGAAAAATACGACTATCGCTTCAAGATTCCTTCACGATAGGATGAGCTCGTCCAATTTCTTCCTCTAGATTATTCGCGAACCGTTTGACGTCGAGACCGAACCAAACATCATCGGGAGTCACGATCAATGAAGCTACCGCTAATAACAGTTTTATTAAGCGAGTCCTTGCAACGGGCAAGAACAGGGTGACTTCAAACCCGCAACATCGAATACGATGGATGCGCAATATCCGAGGGTCGACAAGCAGAAATGCTCTTTTTGAAGCCCGAATGATCCAACAACTTGAGGGCTCCGCGACAGCCTCAAGCACGATTCGAGCAACTACGAAGGGAGATGCAGTTTTGAAAGCGAAATCGGAAAAGGGTCATTTGTTTACGCGCCGCGAGGCACTGAAGCTTTCTGCAGCCGCTGGCGTGGGCGTTGCTCTCGCCAAAGACTCCCGCGCTTCAGACAGCACCAAAACCGGCGCCCATCAGGAGCCGGGCAACTGCTCCACGCCCCGCTCCGCGATTACCAGCACGCAATACGGCAAGGTCCGCGGTTTCCTCGACGGCGGTGTTTTCACTTTTAAAGGAATCCCTTACGGACAGAACACCGGCGGAGCGAACCGCTGGCTTCCGGCAAAACCTCCCGAGCCTTGGAAGGACGAGTACCCTGCCTTGATCTATGGGGCCAACTGCCCGCAAAACCTACACTCCTGGACGGCGATCGAACAGACATTCCTGCAGGACTGGGACGACGGCTACCAGAACGAGGACATGCTCAAGCTCAACGTGTGGACGCCCAGTCTCACCGGCAAGCGCGCCGTCCTGGTGTACTTCCATGGCGGAGGATACAGCTTCGGTTCCTCTTACGAACTTCCTTCGCAGGAAGGTGCGCAGATGGCGCGCTACCACGACGTCGTATCTGTAACCGTCAACCATCGGCTCAACATTCTCGGCTTCCTCGATGTTTCTGAGATCGGCGGTTCCGCGTACGAAGACTCCGTCAACGTGGGGATGACAGACCTTGTGCAGTCGCTCAAATGGGTTCAAGAGAACATTGCAAACTTCGGCGGCGATCCAGATCGTGTGATGATTTACGGCCAGTCAGGCGGCGGTTCGAAGGTAACCACTCTGATGGGTATGCCCTCGGCGGTTGGGCTTTTCCATCGCGCCTCAGTCCAATCTGGCGGCGGTGGCAATATTCCGGACAAAGCGCAACAGAGAGAAGTTGCCCGGCAATTGATGAAAGAGCTCGGGCTCGAACCCACCGACCTTGCATCGCTGCAAAGTATGGAGTGGTCAAAACTTGTGGCTGCCGGCAATGCGGCTATTACCAAGATCAATCCTCCGATGCGCGGCACGGCTGGGCCGTTTGCTCCAGGACCGCCGCGCGCGGGCTGGTCGCCTACCCTCGACGGCAAGATCATCAATGTTCGATCCTTCTTCGACGTTGCGCCGGAAGTGTCTAAGAACGTACCGATGTTGCTCGGCTCCGTGAGTGAGGAAGGCAACCAGATGCACAACCGCCCCACTGAAGAAGAGTGGCACGCCAACCTCGCGAAGGCTTATGGCGAAGACAAGGCGGCTGTCCTCGTTGCCGCATTGAAGAGGGCGCATCCGGAAAAGAGCATTCGCACATTGTCCTATATGTGCAGTGGCACTTTTGGTTTGAACAGCCTCTCCATGCGGAACAACATTGTGAAAATGGCCAAGTTGAAGCACGAGCAGAATCCAGCATCGGCCTTCGCGTATTACTTCACGTGGCAATCGCCCATGTTGGAAGATGCCGGCGCCTGGCACACTGCCGAACTTCAATTCTGCTTCGACAACACCAAGCGTTGCGAGCAGGGCACGGGCAATACACCTGAGGCACAGGCGTTGGCAAAGAAGATGGCCTCGGCTTGGGCTAACTTCGCCAGGACCGGAAACCCCAGCCAGCCAGGATTGACCTGGACGCCGACTGACCCGGATAGCAATAGGACCATGGTCTGGGACAACGAACCTCGCATGGTTGATGATCCTGAGGGCGAGGTTCGGAAGATTTTGCTGAGCTGAGGAGGATTCACGAAAACACAAGAAACACTGGAGTGGAATCCAGAAAGGTCCACCCCCAGGACTCAGAGTATCTCCACCTCGCGGTTCGCTCCCAAAAGAGCCGCGAGGTAACTTTTTTCAGCGCTGGCCGAATCTATGTCTTTACAAACCATAAAGAACCGCACTAACCTTTCGCCGCCCATCGCAAGCCGGTCAGTCAACTTCATGACCAGCCGCATTATGTTTCCATAAAGTCGAGCCTCAGCGGATAAAGCCAGGCGGACGCGACCGCCGTGGATCACCAGGAGAAAGCTGGTAGGGCTCGAGCAGGGACGTGAATTCTCTCAACATCGAGCGCAAGGCAGGTATGTCCTGTTGACCGCTGCGCAGGATTTCCACTTGCCTGGTCGGCAGATTATGCATGGGCGCCAATTGAGCAGCCTCGAGAAGATTCGCCGAGACTTCGGCAAGGTCCAAGCCGGCCTCCCAATCCGGGTTTGGGTCTGCCAGCCACGCCTTGTTTTTCGTTACTGCCTCAGTGAGATGGTTCTCGCGATCAGGAACATCTTCCACCACATTCGATCCACGGTTGCGGAAGAAGCCGAGGAGCGCGGCAACGACGGACGGATCGCGAACCGTGCCATCCGGATAGAACACGCCATGCACCGTTCCCCAGTTTCCGGTGATCATCAACTCCCAGATGTACCATCCGACGTGGGCTTGCATATGCTCTTGGAGTGTGACGTCATAAGGGTTTGCACGCGCGATGCATCCGATCTCGGTATTGATCAGCGCCTTGTGTACTTGTTCCGCGTAATCTTTCGCTTTCGCAATGCTGGCGCGAATCCGCGCGCGCGTCGGGCTGTAGTTGTGAAACGAAAGCACATCCACGGCTTCGCCCATGGCGATCATGTTTTCCGCAAACGTCGCACCGATCGTTACCGGTGTTACGGGATCGAGCTCGTGGAACACTTTGGCCATGTACATCGCATGTTCCATGTGCAGCCGATTGTCGGGAGTGGGAGGCAAGAAACAACACTCGGGCTCGTTCTCCACATCCCAGATCGCCAGACCGGGTTCCTTCCCAATCGTGGCCACCAAATCGGCGACGAACGGCCGCGCGTTGGACCACGCAGCCTTATCCTTCCATTCGTTGAATTTGTACTGCATAGTTGGCATGACGCCGATGCCGCGTTCATGCGCAGCCCGCACAAAATCGAGGAGATTCTTTCTGAGGCCTTCTTTGTCTCTTTCCCAGGCCGCGTATGGGACGAACACTCGCACCTGATTCAGCTGCAGCCGTTTGGCGTAATCCAGGTCGCGTTTTGTGACCGCAGAATTGTATTGAAGCCAGAATTCCACGTGACCGATGGTTTCAGCAGACTGATAATTGAATCCTCTGGTACCGCCCAGGTCCTTGGGCACGCGGCGTTGTGCAGCCATTGGCAGAGTGAGCGTGGCAATCAGGACTGCTATTGCACAGCGATGAGTTCGCATTGATCCTCCGTATCGTTATAAGCCTGCTTTGATCGGACGGATTCTCTGTTCGATCCGGGGTTTGACCGTGAACATTTGGAGTCCCCGTCAATACGGCCGGACGTTCTGTGTAATGCCGGGCCAGGAGTCCGTTCGAAAGGGAGCCGCCGGCAGTCCTGCTCTATTGAACAGTGTTGCCTCGGGATTGGATTGCCAGGCATACCGGACCTCTCTTGGATGCCGTACTGGCGGCGACGAAACGACGACCGTATTGCCCTCGATGCGGGCGTCAGCCCAATACCACTTCCGATCTTCTCCGGCAATGGAGAACTCTCCCAGCCTGTCACCTTTCACCACCAGACCGCCGTTGGTGTGCACAAAATGCAACCGGATGAAGTCTGGGAGCCGGTCGACCGACTTAAGAATCGGACCCGAATCGACAACATGCTTCCCGTAGTGCATGCTCAGTGCGCAATAAGCCAGTCGCTGGCCTACGGGGAGCTTGTCCTTTGCATGAATGTTGTCAGGATCCCCTGTATCAATCGTCACGGCCAGGCATGAGTTGGGAACACTGGCGGATGTGATTGCCTGCGCTTCCCGAGTTTCCGCCCACTCGTCACCGTCGACCGGCGTTTCGCTGCGCTGCTTAAATCTGGGCAGGCTGACAATGTAAAACGGAAAATCGCCCTGTCTGAAGAGGTTTCGCCAATCGGCGATCATAGCTGGAAGAACCTTGCGGTACTCGTAGGCGCGCGTTGAATTCTCTTCGCCCTGATACCAAAGAACGCCCGTAATTGACAGCGGCGCTACCGGCTTTAGCAACCCCTCGTAGAGAACCGTCGGCATCACCGGCCAGTTTTGATAGCCGATGGGCAGCGGATGGGGCGGGCGGGCATCTACGCTCAGATGGCCCTTCCAGGCGCCGGCCAGCGGAATGTTGGTATTGTCGCCAAGCACGAGGTGCAAGCCTTCGGGCTTGCTCATGAATCCGCCATCGGGCTTGGTCTTCATAACGCGAATGGCGATGACATTGCGTCCGGGCTTGAGCACACCGGGGCGCATGAAATAGACGCGCGGGTTCTCAACCCAGGCGCTGCCGCCGGCTTCCTGCCCGTTGACCCAAACTGTGTCCATGCGTTCGATAATTCCAAGGAACATCATGGCCCGGCCCGCCGGAAGCGGATCCGGCAGGTCGATCTCTTTTCGGAACCACGCAAGCGCGGGCGTGTCGGGTACGCCTAGTTCCGCGAAGCCGCCAGGAAGAGTGACCGGCTTCCATGTGGAATCGTCGAATTCCGGCGCGGCCCAATTCCCCTTGAGCCCAATGTCGAACTGATCGTACCAATGCTGAATGTAGTTGCCGTATTCTGGCGCGCCTTCGGCAGCCAAGCGGTCAACTAAATCGAGCGGAACGTCGAAGTCCTTGAGCGGACGCAGTGCGTCGGCGCTGGTCCAGGCCTCCGCCGGTGTTCCTCCGACGGCATCCACGATCACGCCAATCGGAATGTGGACATCCTTCTGGACCTCGCGTGCGAAGTAATATGCGACTGCCGAAACCCGTGCTGCCGTCTCCGGTGAAACGACCTTCCAGCTTCCCGCAATCCAGCCCGTGTGATTGTAAGCAGGGTGTCCAAACAAGTCGAAGAAGCGAATATCGGGGTAGTTCGCCGCCTTTACTTCATCGGTGCCGTTGAGCGCACCCCCGAGAGGGACCAGCATGTTGGACTGGCCGCTGCACAGCCAGACATCACCCACCATAACGTTGTGAAACTCCACCGTTTGGTTTCCAATGATCCGCACGGTGTATGGTCCACCTGCCTTCGGCGGCCGTATCTGCACCTGCCATCGGTGGTCCGAGTCTGCAACGCCGGATGCGATCTTGTTTCCAACTTGCACGCGTACACGGTCCCCAGGTTCCGACCAGCCCCAGATGGTATCCACCCTGCCGCGCTGCAGAACCATGTCATCGCCAAAGAGCGGGCTGACAAACGGGAACGGCTTGAGAGCGGGAGGTGCGGGAAATGGCCCCTGCGCAAAAACGCTGCCCTGCTGCGACAGCAGGAGACCTGCCGCGGCGGCTACCAAAAGAACATTCTTGGAATTCATGGATTCAGCCTCATTATGATTGGCCGGCCGCTATGAGCGATGCGCAAGGAATCAACATCGGCTCAAGTACACTCCGCCTGGAACACACCCAAGTCATGTTGGCCCAACGGTCGAGAGAACGAACACATCGATCGTTATTCAGGTAAGTCAATTTGTCCTTCTATGTGGAGTTTTCCGGTCACTACCGGCATTCCTGTGTCCGGCTGGCCTCCACCGATGCTGATCGTGTAATCACCTTGGGCGATGATGGGATTTCCATCTTCAGTCACCATGCCAAGATCGCGGTCCTTCAACTCGAAGTGAACTTTCTGGCTTGCGCCCGGTTCGAGATGAACCCTCTGAAATCCGCGGAGAGCGATTTGCGGGGCGCCCTTCACATCGGGGAACTTGAGATAGAGCTGCACGACTTCATCTCCCGCGACTTTGCCGGTGTTGGTCACCGTCGCATCGGCGTCGACACGTTGCCCTGCAGCCACAGCCTGCGTGGGCAGGCTGAGATCGCCATAGCTGAAGGTTGTATAGCTGAGACCATGCCCGAACGGGTAGAGCGGCTTGCCGTTGAAGTACCGGTAGGTCCGGTTGGCCATCCCGTAATCTTCAAAGTTGGGCAATTGGTTGATGCCGGTGTAGAACGTGATCGGCAACTTTCCCGCGGGATTGTTTTTGCCGCTCAGCGTCTCAGCGACCGCGGCTCCGCCCTCTTCTCCGGGGTACCAGGCTTCGAGGACAGCGTTGGCGTGGTCGTTGATCCAGTTGACGGCCAGGGCACTGCCATTGATAAGGACCACGGCGAGCGGCTTGCCGGTTGCCGCCAATGCTTCGACCAGCGCTTCTTCCGATTGGGGAAGATCGATGCTGGTGCGATCTCCGCCGAAGAATCCCGGTTCCGTCACCGGCATTTCCTCGCCTTCGAGCTGGCTTGTGATACCCACAACCGCGATGACGGCATCGGCATTCTTCGCCGCCTCTAGGGCTCCAGGCGCAGGCGCGTCGTCCGCCTTGGCCAAGATCAATTCAGCGTGCGGCTTGCCGTCGGTGCTGCCGTAGCCGATGTTGAGGGCGATCTTCTGGCCCTTCTCAAAGTGGATGCGCCCCACGCCCGCGGAGAGTCCACCGCCGCCACCGAATGCCACGGCTATCTGCTTCCCGTCGGCTGTAAGCCTTCCGAAACCTTCAGCGCGAATACCGAGGATGAAGTCGCCCGACTCAGTCGGTGTCAGGAATCCCGACCATTGAACGCCGAACGTTTTTCTGCCGGCAATCTCCGGAGGCAAGTTGCTGTCGGTGAGCTTGACATTCGGTTCAGTGCGGGTGGCAATGGGCGTGGTGCTCGCCCCGGGGATCGGCCGGCCTCTCGCCATGCCTTCGTTGTATTCGGCCTTCAGGCCGGGCTTGCCGTCGGGAGTGGTAAGAATGCTGTCGGGAACAGGAACTCCATCGGTGCGCAGGAACTGGGTTCCGGGCATAAACGTGATGGTGGCGTTGGGAAACTCGGCATGAAGGCCGTCGAGGATGGAGACAATATGCGTGGGCTGGCCGGCATAATTTCCGAGCAGGGGACGAGTCTGGTCAGCGAGGGGACCGATGACGGCGATCTTTTTGATTCCCGGTTTCAAGGGAAGCAGACCATCGTTCTTCAGCAGAACCATGGACTCATTCGCGAGTTTGCGCGCCAGAGCGCGATGCTCGGCGCTGTCAAGTTCCTTCTCATCGATCTTTGTGTAAGGGACCACGTCCGGAGGGTCGAACATGCCAAGTTTTATGCGAGCCGTAAACAGGCGAATCAACGCCGTGTTCAGTGTGCTCTCGGGCAGGTACCCCTGTTGCACCGCATCGATGTAGGCCTTTTCGTCGGGATCGCCGAACCTCGAAGTGAACGTGACGCACTCGTTATCCATGCCTCTGATTACAGAAATGGCCACGCCTTGCGCCTGGGTCGGACGATAACGATGATTGGCCGCCACGTCGCGAACTGCATCGCAATCAGAAACCACGTATCCCTTGAAGCCCCACTTGCCGCGCAACTGGTTCTGCAGCAGGAACTCATTGGCGCACGCGGGTTGACCGTTAATGGCGTTGTAGGCGCACATCACGGAGCCGGCTTTGCCTTCCACGATCGCAGCCCGGAATGCAGGTTCGTAGGTATCCACCTCGTCGTGCTTGCTCACGTCTACATCCGCAAAGTGCCGCGTGGGCTCTGGACCGCTGTGCACGGCATAGTGTTTCGGTGTTGCGATGGCCAGGTAGTACTTTGGGTCGTCGCCCTGCAGTCCAGTCACATAGGCGACGCCCATGCGGCCGGTGAGGAACGGGTCTTCGCCATAGGTCTCCTGTCCGCGGCCCCAGCGCGGATCACGGAAAATATTTAAATTCGGGGACCAGAAATCCAGTCCTCCCATGATGCCGGTGTGCCCTTCGCGCACATTTTGTACGTGCTTGATGCGCCCCTCGATACCAATCTGGGTCGCCATGGTGTGAATCGCCGGTGCGTCGAAGGTCGCGGCCAGGCCAATCGGTTCGGGATACTCCGTAACGCCCTGGTTGATCACCCCATGCAGTGCCTCGCTCCACCATTGGTAAGCAGGAATGTTGAGCCGCGGAACTGCCGCGGAATTGTTCTGCATTTGCGTGGCCTTCTCCGCAAGAGTCATCCGGTGCACCAAGTCCGCAGCCCTCTGTTCCGGAGTCAAATTCGTGTCTAAATAGGGAGGAGCCGCCGCACCTTGAGCGAATGCGGGCTGCACTGCCAAAGCCAAGAAAAACAGTCCAGTTCCGAGGAGAAATCTTCGCATCTTGCAGTTGTACATCCTGAACCTCTAGCGTGCAAAATCGGTCAAACCGCATAGTAATTTGGGAGAATCTCGAAGCGATAGTCGCATTTTTTCCTCAAATGCATCGATTTGTTAGATATATTGGGAATGATGCGCACCACCCTCGATGAATGGGAGATTCTGCAGGCCGTTGTTCAGTTGGGCGGCTTTGCGCCAGCGGCCAAGCAGTTGAATCGCTCTCAGTCGACTATCAGCTACGCGATCGCCCGCCTGCAGGAACGGATCGGCATTAAGCTCTTTGAGACGAAGGGTAGACGCGCGCACCTCACCGAACTCGGGCGCGTCTTGCTCGCCGACGTCGAAGCCCACCTCGCCGGTTTTCACCAGGTCGAGCAGCGCGCCCATTCGCTCGCGTCCGGCGGCGAATCCGAAGTGCGGCTCTCGGTGGACAGCATCTATCCAAACGGCCGCCTCTTTGCCGCTTTGGCTGAGTTCGCCCACCGCTTCCCCTACGTTCAAGCGAAACTCCGCCAGAGCACGTTCCTTTCCGCCGATTCCGAATTCTCCGTCCACAGCGCCCATCTCTGCATCACAGGTCTTGTCTCCCGAGAGTTCTTCATCAAGCCCATTCTCAACATCCGGATGATCGCAGTCGCAAGCAGGAATCACCCGCTCCTCGCTGTCAAACGCAAGCTCAATCGCTCCGACCTGATGCAGCATACACTTGTTACCATCGAAGGCACAGCATCGGGAGCCCTCAAGCATCAGCCGCGAGTTCCGGCTCAGCGTGTTCTCATGGTTACCTCTATCGAGGCGGCCATTGACGCCATTCGCAGCGGCCTCTGCTTCGGTTGGCTTCCGAAGTATCGCATTGAATCCGATCTCAACGATGGTGACCTGGTCCCTCTTGGCATACCTGCCGGCGGCACGCGTGAGGTCCGTCTCCATCTCGTCTGCAAAGACGTTAGCTCTCTCAGCCGCGAAGTGAACGTCCTGGCTGACCTGGTCGGCTTCAATCGCGACCTGGAAGAGGTCTAATCTCCCAGTGTCCCACGTTCCCTGCTCCCAAATCCGATGGTGATGGCCCTTGTTTCTGATCTATCGATCGATTCGATAAGGATCAGGCGATTTCTTCGACTTGCCCCTCTTTGCTTTCTATCTGTATATTCGAGAATTCCCAAGTGCGAGCGGAGATTGACGACTGTACCGCGAGCAAAATGCAGCAAAGCGTTGCCCGGCCGTCAAGGCGCCTCCGTCCTGCCTTGCGGCTGCAGGAACTTCAGGAGGTAATTCTGTGCGTTGTCGTGGTTTCCTTTTCGGCGTCATGGTCACGATTCTCACTTTGCCCGCCCTCGCTGCCGACAGAATTCAACTTTCCGTCGACGCATCGAAGCCAGGCCCGAAGATCGATCGCAATATCTTTGGCCATTTCGCAGAGAATCTCGGCCACGGTCTCTACGAAGGCATCTGGGTCGGCCCCGGCTCGTCAATCCCAAATACCCGAGGAATCCGCAACGACGTGGTCGCGGCACTGCGGGAACTTAATGTGCCCAACGTCCGCTGGCCCGGGGGTTGCTTTGCGGACCAATACCACTGGCGCAAGGGAATCGGACCTCGCGACAAGCGTCCCGCCACCGTGAATTCGGCATGGGGCGATGTTATCGATACGAATGCTTTCGGCACCGATGAGTTCATGGATTTCATCCAGCAGATCGGGAGTACGCCGTATGTGTCCATCAACGTCGGCTCCGGCACGCCGGAGGAAGCTGGCGAGTGGCTTGAGTACATGACTGCCGCAGCGCCCACAGCTCTCGCCAAAGAGCGAGCCGCCAACGGCCATCCCGAGCCCTACAAAGTGGGATTCCTTGGCATCGGCAACGAAAGCTGGGACTGCGGCGGGGCGATGACGCCCGATTATTACGTCAGCCTGATGAAGGTCTACAGCCGCTTTGTGCTCAATATGAATCCCGCACAACGTGACAAGGACAAGATGCTCAAGATCGCGGTGGGTCCTGGGACACCCAACACGGAGTGGACCGAAGCCGTGATGCAAGCATGGAAGAAGCACACCTGGGCCTGGGATATCAATGGTGTTTCACTGCACTGGTATACGGTACCCAACGGCTGGCCACCTTCGACCGCCTCGGAGAAGTTCGGGCTGGACGATTACGACAAGACCCTTAAGTCCACGCTATTTATGGATGAGTTCTTGCGCAAGCAGGAAGCCGTGATGGACAAATACGATCCGGAGAAAAAGGTGACCTTGAGCGTGGATGAGTGGGGAGCGTGGCATGCGCCGCTGCCTGGCTCAAATCCCGCATTTCTCGTTCAGCAGAACAGCATCCGTGACGCCATTCTCGCCTCGCTCAACCTGAACATCTTCGCCCGCCACGCCGATCGCGTCCGCATGGCCAACATCGCTCAAATGATCAATGTTCTCCAGGCGATGATCCTTACAGATAAGGAGAAGTTCGTCCTGACCCCAACCTACTATGTGTTTAAGATGTACGTCCCATTTCAGGACGCGACCTTTATTCCCGTTACCTTCGATGCCGGCTCCTACACGCATGGCGGCATATCATTGCCGCGCATCGATGCCATTGCCGCAAGAAGCACGGACGGAAAGCTGTTGCTTGAGATCACCAACCTTGACGCGGAAAACCCCGCCTCCATCGATACAGACCTGTCCGGCATAACGGCAAAGTCGGCGACGGCAGAAACATTAACGGCCCCGAATGTCGACAGCATCAACACTTTTGAATCGCCCGATGTGGTTGTACCGAAATCGGCAGCGGTGAATATTCACGACGGCAAGCTCTCGCTCACGGTAGAACCGAGATCGGTCACTGTCATAGCAATCGAACAGTAGCCAAGTTTTCGAGAGGGTCCAGATGAAAACAAAGAAGCGGTTCCTTGCATTCGCAATCACGCTTGCCATCGCGCCGGGATCGTGGCTCACGGCGCAGGTGAAGACGAACGTTCCCGACGTTGTCCCCGGCGCAAAGCCCGTCACGGTTGAGCAAATCAAGATCCACGGCACAGCTCTCGAAGGCAATCTCGAGGGAGACGCGGTCGACCGTGACGTGATCGTCTTCCTGCCGCCGAGTTACAGCAAAGACAAGCATCGCCGCTACCCGGTGGTCTATGCCCTGCACGGCTACTCCATCGGCGCCGAGCAGTGGAGTCACGAGATTCATGTGCCGCAGACAATCGAAGGCGCGTTTGCAAAAGGCGCGCAGGAGATGATCGTCGTCCTGCCCGACTCGAAGACCGTCTACAACGGCTCCATGTATTCGAGTTCCGTGACCACGGGCGACTTCGAGCGTTTCATTTCGCACGACGTGGTCGAATACATTGACGCACACTACCGCACGATTCCAGAGCGCACCAGCCGCGGCCTGGTAGGCCACTCCATGGGCGGCTATGGTGCCTCCCGCATCGGAATGAAGCATCCCGATGTCTTTGGCGCTCTCTACATCATGAGTCCCTGCTGCATGTCTCCGATGGCTGGTGGCGGACCAGGCCCCGCCGATCAAATGAAGGAGCGAGCCATAGCCGGCGAGAAGAAGGTTGCGGGGGCCAAGTCCCCAGCCGACCTGGCAGCTCAGTCGCCCGGCTTCGGCGCCGCCCAGTATGCAACTGCAGCGGCGTGGGCGCCCGATCCTAAGAACCCTCCGCTGTATTTCGACCTGCCAACCAAGGACGGCGTTCCGGATCCGGAGATCGTGGCCAAATTTACGGCCAACTCACCGCTGGCCTTTGTCGATCAGTACATCGGAAATCTCAAGCAGTACCGCGCCATCTCCATGGACGTGGGCGATCAGGACGGCTTGCGCATTGATGCCGGCAAGCTGCACGATATCTTTGACAAGTACGGAATTGCGAACAACTTTGAGATCTATCCGGGCACGCACACGAGCGCCGTTGCAGATCGATTTCAAAATCACGTCATGCCGTTTTTCAGCAAGAATCTCTGTTTCAAAGCAGGTTGCCAGTAATTAGATTGCGCAGGAGCACCACCATGATGGATCAATCGCGTCGCAACTTTCTCAAAACGTCCGCGGGCACCGCCGGGCTCTGTATCGTCGGCTCATCGGCCATCGGCCAGGTCCTCACGGCCAAGGAGTCCGAACATCGTTCGCGGAACCTCGAGCCCCTCCCGCTCGCATCAGTTCGTCTATCGCCTGGCATCTTCCGCGACCAGGAAGAGATTAACGCGCGCTACCTCGACTCGCTCGCCGTCGATCGGCTCTTGCATACATTTCGAATCAACGCCGGCATTTCCTCCAGCGCTACGCCCTACAAAGGCTGGGAAGATCCGACCTGTGAGCTGCGCGGCCACTTTGCCGGAGGGCACTTTCTTTCTGGCGTTGCTTTGGCCTACGCAGGTTCTGCAAATGGCGACTTGAAGAACCGCGGAGATGAACTTGTCGCTGGCCTCGCGGCGTGTCAGCAGAAGGTCGGAACTGGCTACCTGAGCGCTTTTCCAGGTGACCTCTTCGAACACCTGGCGCAGGGCAAATCGGTCTGGGCGCCTTTCTACACCTATCACAAGATCATGGCCGGACTGCTTGATATGTATCTTCTTACCGGCAATGCGGACGCGCTCAAAATCGCCGAAGGCATGGGTCAATGGGCTCACGAGTACTTCGTGGGCATCAGCACCGATCAGCGTCTCCACATGCTGCGCACCGAGTACGGTGGCATGAACGAAGTGCTGGTGAATCTGGCCTCGGTCACGAAGAAGGATCGCTACATCGAGACGGCCCACCTGTTCGAACAGCCCGCCTTTCTCGATCCGCTCGCCGCGCGCCGCGATGAGCTTCAAGGCCTGCACGCAAACACTCACGTTCCCAAGATCATCGGCGCGGCGCGCATGTATGAGGTCACGGGCGAGCGCCGCTATCGTGACATTGCTGAATACTTCCTGGCTGAAGTACTCGCCGCCCGCAACTACGCGATCGGCAACACGAGCCTCGACGAACACTGGACCACGCCAGCGGATCAGCTCAAAGGCACACTGGCATGGACCAATGCAGAGTGCTGCGTGGCTTACAACTTGATGAAGCTCCAGCGCCACGTCTTCAGTTGGACGGCCGACGCGCGATGGATGGATGCGTACGAGCGCACTCTCTTCAACTGCAGGCTCGGCACACAAAACGCAAAGGGCCTTAAGCAATACTTCTTCCCGCTCGCAGCCGGCTATTGGCGCGTGTACAACTCACCAGAGGAATCGTTCTGGTGTTGCACCGGCACGGGCGCCGAGGAATTCGCCAAGTTTGCGGACACGATCTATTTCCGCCGTGGCGGCGACCTCTACGTTAACCAGTTCATTCCGTCCACCCTCGAGTGGAAGGAGGAGGGCCTCGTCGTCGAGCAGGTCACGCAGTTCCCGCGCGAACAAGGCACGACGCTCAAAATCAAGTCCACACGTCCGGTTGAGCGCACCATTCACGTGCGGATTCCTGGCTGGACGACTCGAGATGCCGAAATAAGAATCAACGGCCGTCCTCTTGAAGCCATGACCGATCCTGGATCGTACCTCGCCATCCGGAAGACCTGGCAGGATGGGGACACCATCGCCATCGCCTTGCCAATGGAGCTTCGCCAGGAGCCGTTGCCGGGCGATGAGTCCATCGCTGCTGCCCTATACGGACCGCTCGTACTTGCCGCCGATTTCGGCGCGGCTCCAAGTGACGAATCATACCGAATCATTCACAGCGGAGAAACAGTGCCGAAGAAATTGCCCGCGGCGGATCCGCTGCCGATGGTCGACGCAGATCCAGGCGCGGAGACAGAGCAGTGGATACAACTCGAGTCGAAAACGGATCTGCGATTCACCGCACTTGGACCGAGCCAAAAGCACCAACTGATGCCCATGTATCAAATAGGCGATCGGCGCTATTCCGTCTATTGGCAGCTGCGGAGCCCGAAACAGCAAAGCTAGCTTCCGCCTGGGGCGACAAGAATCGCTGGTCCGGCATCAGGCAGCCCGGAGGGTTTCATTCCGAACTTCGCGAAGTCGCGTCGCCCGGTGCGCAAGAAGTGTGCCGGGAAAATAGGAATCACTTAGACGGAATCGATAGGGAAACTCGTCGCGCCAATCGTGGCATCGTGCGACAATACCCCCAACTCAAACCTCGGTCTTGTGGTGCCGGTATCTGGAAGTCGCCTACCCGGAAATTGCTATTCGGTAGGCACCGACAGGCGTGTCGGCCGATGTTTCACTCTGCGTTCAAACGCCGTACGGTCCAGGAATGGCACTCAGCAGCGATCCACTTGAGCCAATAGTCGCCTTCGCGGACAGTCGACCAAATATCGCTACGCTTGAATCAACGTCCCAGAAAGACATTGGGTTTCCAGACTCCTGCAAGTAGACTGCAAGCAGGTGTTGCGTCGACCGATTGAATCCACCATCTGTCGGTCGTAATGTGGCGGCAACGCGCGGCCCAGGGACGTTACAATCACAGTTTCCGGTTCGCATCTAACCGATTGGTGAATCTCTTGTTTTAATAGCGACCGCACCAGAGGGATGCGGCAGACCGGAGAACGGAATCGACGGGGAGTTGGGCTTTTGACGATGGAGTTCCACATTTCGCGGAATGCGCGAGAGCGATACGGTTTCGCGGAGTCCCTATTCTCCTACAACGGCAATGTGATTCTGGCCAATCTGCCGGCGTGCCGCGATTTTGCGCACCGGATGAACCAGGTGCGCGATGTGCAAAAGCATCCGGAGCTGGCCGTGCACGCCGGACAGCTCTTCGCCATGGGGCTCATCGACGAGGCCAGCCACGTGCTGATGGCTCGCTACCGTGAGCAATTCGATCCCCAGGTGATGACCGCTGCGCTCGAGTGGTTTGGCGCACAGGTGGGCACCGACAACCTGGAGAAGATGCTGCTCGTGTTTGTCGAGCATTTTCCAGGGCAAAGCGTGATGCGCGGCGAGGTGTCGCCGGCGCAGTGGATTGCGGGCGAGACCGCGGGAATGCCGCACCGCGCCGCCGCGCTTGAAGAATTGCTTCTGCTCTGGTCGGCGAATCGCAATGAGGCGTTCAAGCCGTTTGAGGAGCTGTTTGAGGACCGGCCGCTGGCGGAAAAAACCGTCTACAAGGAAGTGACCGCGCAGATGCCGGAGTATTTCGCCACCCGGCCGCTGATTCCGCTGCCAGGCGCTCAGGCGATCAGTCTGCTCGATTTGCTTCGCGCCCCGGCACTGCGTTCGCCAAGGTCGCTCAGCGATCAACTGGAGATCATTCGCCAGCTTTGGAAGCCGTTGATTGGCGACGCGCTGGAGCGGTTCTTGCTGATGGCGGCGGAGGTTCTTCGCGAGGAGGAACTGGCCGTCTGGGCGCAGTTCAACCCGCCGGGAACGCGGCGTGGGCCGCAGGAGTGGCCGTCGTTTGCAAGCCATGCCGAGGTGCCGACCTTTGGCGATCCGCAGCACGAATATGAGAGATTCTCGGCCGACATGGCCTGGATGCCCGGCGCGGTGCTGATGGCCAAGAGCACGTACGTGTGGCTGGCGCAGCTGAGCCGGCAATATGGACGGCATATGGGGCGGCTTGACGAGATTCCCGACGAAGAATTGGCTACGCTGGCTCATCGCGGCATCAATTCTCTGTGGCTGATCGGTGTGTGGGAACGCAGCCGCGCGTCGAAGACCATCAAGCAGCTCTGTGGAAACCGTGAAGCCGTGGCCTCGGCCTACTCGCTGTTCGACTATCGTATCGCCGACGATCTGGGCGGCGAGCCGGCTTACATCAACCTCCGCGACCGCTCCTACCGGCACGGCATCCGTTTGGCCAGTGACATGGTGCCCAACCACATGGGCATCGACTCGCCCTGGGTGATCGAGCATCCCGAGTGGTTTATCTCGCGCTGGGAATCGCCCTATCCGGCCTATAGCTTCAATGGCCCCGATCTCTCGCACGACGGCCGCGTGGAGATCAAGATCGAAGACCACTACTACGAGCAGACCGATGCCGCGGTTGTTTTCCGGCGGCGCGACAAGGCGACCGGAGAAACGCGCTACATCTATCACGGCAACGATGGCACCAGTTTTCCGTGGAACGATACAGCGCAGCTCGACTACCTGAATGCGGCGGTGCGTGAGCAGGTGATTCAGACCATCCTGCATGTGGCGCGCCTGTTTCCCGTGATCCGTTTCGACGCCGCGATGACTCTCGCCAAGCGGCACTTCCATCGGCTTTGGTTTCCCGGCCCCGGATCGAGCGGCGCCATCCCTTCCCGCGCCGAATACGGCATGAACCAGGCAGACTTCGACCGGGCGATGCCGCACGAGTTCTGGCGCGAGGTGGTCGATCGTGTCGCAGCCGAAGTGCCCGGCACGCTTCTGCTGGCCGAGGCGTTCTGGCTCATGGAGGGTTACTTCGTCCGCACGCTGGGCATGCATCGTGTGTACAACAGCGCTTTCATGATCATGCTGCGCGACGAGGACAACGCCAAGTACCGCTCGGTCATCAAGAACACGCTCGAATTCGATCCCGACATCATGAAGCGCTATGTGAATTTCATGAGCAATCCCGACGAGCGCACGGCGATTGACCAGTTCGGCAAGGGCGACAAGTGCTTCGGTGTTGCGGCGATGATGTCCACGTTGCCCGGCCTGCCAATGTTCGGCCACGGCCAGATCGAGGGATTCACGGAAAAATACGGTATGGAGTACCGCTGGCCGAGGTACGAAGAGAACCCCGATCGCTGGCTGGTGGAGCGGCACGAGCGTGAGATTGCGCCGCTGCTCAAACGGCGCTGGCTCTTTGCCGAGAGCGGCAACTTCCTGCTCTACGACTTCTTCGCTCCCAGCGGCTCGGTAAATGAGGATGTCTTCGCGTATTCCAACCGCAACGGCGGCGAGCGCGCCCTGGTGGTCTACCACAACCGCTACGCCAATGCGCACGGGACGATCGATTTCTCCGCCGCGTATGCCGACAAGGGATCGGGCCACCTTCGCCAGCGGCGATTGGGCGAGGGGCTGGGGTTGAGCGGCGACCGTGGCGTGGTGGTTGCCTGGCGCGACTCGATAACCAGCCTGGAGTATCTGCGCCGCGCCGAAGACTTGCTCGACCGCGGCCTCAGCTTCGATCTTCACGCGTATCAGTGCCGTGTGTTTCTCGATTGGCATGAGTTACACCCGACAGCGCAGCAGCCGTGGGACAGGCTCTCGGACTGGCTGAATGGGCGCGGCGTTCCCAATCTCGCCGACGAACTCGTCAATCTGGAACTGAAGCCCGTGCACGATGCGCTGCGCCAGCTTCTGGATCCGGGCGTTGTGCGGCATTTCGCCGATATAGCCGAGCATCCACGCGCCGTGGGCGCGGAGCGAGCGAAGAAGATCGAGCGGCAACGGAACGAATTCCTAAAGCAGGCATGGGCGCGCGGCGAGACTTTTCTTCGCGAGGCTCAGACGGCCTACGCGGCGAGGCTCAGGGCGGAGAATCAACCGGCACTCGACGGCGAACCGTCCGCAGCCTCATCGCAGGCGCCGAAATTCATCGAGTTGCTCCGCGCGGCCATGCGCATGCCTCAGGTCGAGGCGCTGTTCCCGTCTCCGTGGACCGCTGCGGCCCGCCGCATGTTGCCCAGTCCAAGCCCGCAGTTCACGGCAACGGAAATGTGGGGCCCGGTGCTGGCCTGGTGCGCGCTCCAGTTGCTTGCCGAGTGGATCGATGCGGCGCATCCCGAACGGACTGCGCTCGATCTCTTCGATCGGCTTCGCCTGCGCGAGCCGTTCGCCCATGCGCTCGCCGCGCTCGGGTTTGAAGGTGAGGAAGCATGGCGGGTGGCAGCGCGGATCAAAGTGCTGCTGCTGGCCAGCGCCGGCGTCGGTAAAGCGCAGGAAGCGGCGCCTGCGGCCAAACCCGTGATTCGAGCGGCGGACGCGCCGGCGAAGCAGGTGGTCCCGCCAGCCCAGCCGGCGGCCGCGCCCGAAGCGTCGTCAGCTCCCCAAGCGTCTCCAGACTTCGTCGAGAAGGTGGCGCTTGCTCCCCCGCTATGGCTCGATCCAGACGTGCGCTGGCTGTGCGGAGTGCATGAGGCAGAGGGGCACTTCTACCTGATCCGTGAGCGCTACGAAGAGCTTCTCTGGTGGTTGCTGATGCCCTCGCTGCTGCGCCTCGCGGGCGAATCTGCCCCGAGCCGTTCTGCTGTGGAAGAGTTGAGCAAAACGGTCGCGGCGGCACTGGCGTCGGCAGAAGCCGCGGGTTACCGCATCGATGCGCTGCTTGGCGCGAGCGAGGCAGTGGTCATCGGCGAATCGCCGCAGCCGGCGCAAGAAATGAAGCCGCAGCCGGTGCAAAAGAAGAAGCCGCGAAAGAAGCGGGCGCGCAAACCCAGGAAATAGCGCCAGCGAAGCCGTGCCCAGAGGCGCCGTGCCCAGCGATGCCGCGCCTCGATAAGTCCGCGCTCCCGGTCCGGACTCAAGCCGGACCGAACTGCGGCACGTCCATCCTTCGTAGCGCATAAATTGCTTTGTCACAGTCGAATGTGATGTCAGGCACATCCGACTGTCCTCGGGCAGGTTCAGAGTTCCAACCGGACAATCTCCGGGGAGAAGTCGTGTGGGCTCAAGTGTGCCTGGGCGGGCCGAATCGAGCTGGACGGCCCTTCGGCACGCAGATTTCTTGGGCTTTATCCTTTATTTTGTTCCTTCTCTCCGAGAGTTCGTGCACATGCGGGAAGGCCCGGTGAGTTGTGTCTGCGCCGGGCAGGGCAGGGAGGGAAGATGGCCAATGCCACCCACGACGTCGCCCGTGAAAGTCTTGAGGATCAGGAACGCCTGCTGATCGATCAAGCGATCGCAAAAAACGGGAACCAGCCCGGAGCACTGCTGGGAATCCTGGAAACCGTTCAATCTGCCAACGCACACAAATTCCTCTCCATGGAGGCGCTCCGCTACATCGCGGAGGAGACTGGCGTTCCGCCGGCCCGCGTCTACAGCGCGGCGACATTTTTCGCTCTCTTCAACCTTGAACCGCAGGGCGACAACGTGATCTGCGTATGTCGCGGCACCGCGTGCCACACGCGCGGCTCCCGCGACCTGCTGGACAAGCTTTGCCTCGACCTGGGAGTGGGCGATCACGAAGCCGACGAAAACAGCGAAGCCGACAAGATGGCGCTCACCACGCCGGATCGCCGCTTCACCATTCGCACCGTTGCCTGCTTTGGCCAGTGCGCGCTGGCGCCGGTAGTCGAAGTGAACCATCACATTCTGAGCCATGTGAATGAGCGCACTCTGCAGCGCGAAGTGAAGTCGTTGACCCAAGGGAGGAAATGATGCCGCGCATTCAGGATATTGGCGCCTTCAACGCGGTGCGCGAGTCCGGGCTTGCCAAGCTCACGCCGGCCGTTCCTCGAATCACGGTTGGCATGGGAACCTGCGGCCGTGGCAACGGCGCGGAAGAGGTCTTTCACGCGCTCAATCAAGTCATTCAAGGTGGCGGCCTGGATGTGCTGCTGGCCAGTGTGGGCTGTTTCGGTTCCTGCTTTCAGGAGCCGCTTGTCGGTGTGCGGCTGCCTGGCAATCCATTGGTGATCTTGCGCCGGGTGCAGGCCAATGATGCCGGACGAATTCTGGAGGGCGTCTCCTCGGGGACCCTGCCGCAGGATCTGATTTACTCGAAGATCGAGGAGTGGGATCACATCACGGCGCACATCCGTTACGGCCAGGGCTACCCGGACATCCCTTCGTGGAACGCGCTTCCTTTTTTCAAGGGCCAGAAGAAGATCGTCCTGCGCAACTGCGGCCTGATCAGTCCTTCGGATATTGAAGAGTACATCGCTGTCGGCGGCTACCAGGCGCTCTACAAGGTGCTGATCGACGGCCGCACAGACGCGGTGATCGAGCAGATCAAGGCCTCGCGGCTGCGCGGGCGCGGCGGTGCTGGTTTCCTCACCGGCAATAAGTGGGACTTTCTGGCCAAGGCCAAAGGCGACGCAAAGTACATCATCTGCAATGCCGACGAAGGCGATCCCGGCGCTTACATGAACCGCAACGAAATCGAAGGCGATCCGCACTCGATGCTCGAGGGCATGATCATCGGCGCCTACGTGATGGGGGCGACCGAAGGCATTGTGTATGTCCGCGCGGAGTACCCGCTCGCGGTGCGCCGGCTGAATCGCGCGATCGAGCAGGCGCGCGAGTACGGGCTGCTGGGAGCGAACATACTTGGCCGCGGATTCAATTTCAATATTGAGCTGGTGCAGGGCGCGGGAGCCTTCGTTTGCGGCGAAGAGACTGCGTTGATTGCCTCGCTTGAGGGCTTCGCCGGGCGCCCGCGTCCGCGTCCGCCCTATCCTGCGCAAAAGGGGTTGTGGGGCAGGCCGACGAACATCAACAACGTCGAGACCTGGTACAACATCGCGCCCATTATCACTCGCGGGCCGGCATGGTTCGCTGAGACGGGAAGCGCCAAGAGTCCCGGGACCAAGGTCTTCTCGCTTGTGGGCAAGGTGCAGAACACCGGCCTGGTGGAGATGCCGCTGGGTACGCCGCTCAAGAGCTTCATTTATGACATCGGGGAGGGCGCGGTCGCGGGCCGGCGCGTGAAGGCCGTGCAGACCGGAGGGCCGTCCGGCGGCTGCATCCCCGTGGAGATGCTCGATACCCTGGTCGACTATGAGAGTCTTGCGCAGCTCGGCTCCATCATGGGTTCCGGCGGCATGGTGGTGATGGACGAAGACAACTGTATGGTCGACGTCGCTCGCTACTTCATCGAGTTCACACACTCGGAGTCGTGCGGCAAGTGCGTGCCGTGCCGCGTGGGCCTCAACAAAGCGCTGCGCATCCTCAACGCCATCTCCACGGGCAGCGGTACCGCCGAGCACATGAACCTGCTCGACGAACTCGGCCGCATGATTCGCGATTGCTCGCTGTGCGCACTGGGCCAGTCCGCGCCCAACCCCGTGCTCACCACCATCCGCCACTTCCGCGACGAATACGAGGACCATATCGTGGCGCATCGCTGTCGCGCCGGCGTCTGCCAGGAACTTGCGCTCTCGCCGTGCGAGAACAGTTGCCCATTGCGCATGAATATTCCGCGCTTCCTCGAGCTTTACAGCGAGGGCCGGCTCGACGACGCCTTCGAATCGGTGATTCTCGACAACCCACTGCCCGCCTCGACCGGGCGCGTGTGCCAGCACCCCTGCGACAACCGCTGCCGCCGCCAATCATTCGACGAGGTGGTGAACATGCGCGAGGTGCACCGGCTGATCGCCGACTCCATCTACCAGTCGGATCATTTCGACAACATGCTCAAGCGCATTCAAGACCGCAAACTCGCGCCGACAGGCCGCAAAGTGGCCGTGGCCGGTTCCGGGCCGACGGGGCTAACGGCGGCGTTCTATCTCGCCATGCTGGGTCACGATGTGACGGTGTTCGAGGAACGGAATGAAGCCGGCGGCATGTTGCGCTTCGCCATCCCCGAGTACCGGCTGCCCAAGGCAGTGCTGCGCCGGGAGCTCGACCTCATCGAGGGCGTCGGCGTGAAGTTTGTCTTCAACACGCGCGTGGGCTTCGATCTGGCGCTCAACGATCTGGCTTCGCGCTTCGATGCCGTCTTCATCTCCATCGGAACGTGGAAGGAATCCTGGCTCTACCTGCCGGGAACCGAGCTGAAAAACGTGCATCCGGCTTTGCCTTTCCTTGAAGCGGTGGCGCGCAGCGAAAAGGTGGCCGTCGGATCACGGGTGGCGATTATCGGCGGCGGCAACGCGGCCATTGACTCCGCGCGCACCGTAATGCGGATGGGCGCGCAGGCGACAATCCTTTACCGCCGCGAGCGCAAGGACATGCCGGCCATTGATGAGGAGATTCAGGCCGCAGAGGAAGAGGGTGTGCGCTTCGTCTTTCTTGCCGCGCCGCATCGCATCCTTGGCGGAGCCGACGGCAGCGTAAAGGCCATCGAGATTGTGAAAACGCGCCTCGGCGAGTATGACAAATCGGGACGCCGGCGGCCGATTCCGACCGACGAGGTGCAGCGTTTCGAATGCGACAGCGTGATCCTAGCGGTGGGCGAAACATTCGACATGGATTTCTGCCGCGCCTCCGGCCTGGAACTCAAGGAGGAAGGCACGATTGTCGTCGACCGCTTCACCTTTGAGACGAGCCGCGCCGGTTTCTACGCCGGCGGCGACGTGATCACCGGCGCCTCCAACATGTCCAACGCCATGAGCGGTGGCAAGCAAGCAGCGCGCAAGATCGACGAGCGCCTGATGAGCCAGAAACAATCGGGCGTCCCAAGTACCGACCGGTGGGATCAACTCTTGCCCGCGTTCGAATACAGTCATCAGGCGCCGGGAGAGCCGAGCCTATCGTGCCGTCACGCCGCGTCTTCGCTGCCCGCCGGCAGCCGCGCGCGCTCCCAGGAAGAAGTGGTCACCGGACTCAGTGCGCAGGAGGCGCTGGAAGAGTGCCGCCGCTGCCTGCGTTGCGACTTGCGCGGCACACCGGGAGCCGGTTAATGCATGGTTGGCATCGCACGAATGGGTTGCCTCATCTTTTCCGCACGTTTTGTGGGAAAGGTGGAAAATCGGCACAAACGAACACGGGCTTGAGCCCTTTGAGCGAAAGTCGGTAGGTAATGGACACCAACGTCAAAGCAACCAAAAACGTCTCCCTCCGCATCGATGGCGAGCTCGTTGCCGCTCGCGAGGGAGATTCCATCCTCGATGCGGCGAGCGCCAATGGAAAGTACATTCCAACACTTTGCTACCTCAAGGGCCTGAGCGCGGTGGGCGCCTGCCGGCTATGCGTGGTGGAACTGGCCGGAACCGACCGTCTGCTGCCCGCCTGCACGACACCGGTACAGGAAGGCATGTCGATCAAGACGACCTCGGCTCGGCTTACCCTCTATCGGCGCATGGCCGTCGAACTTCTGCTCGTTGAGCGCAACCACATCTGCTCGTCCTGCGTCTCCAACGGCCACTGCGAGCTGCAGTCCATGGCGCAATCACTGGGCGTTACGCATGTGCGCTACGCCTACAACAATCCTCGCGTGGCCGTCGACATGACGCATCCGCGCTTTGTGCTCGATCACAACCGGTGCATCTTGTGTACGCGCTGTGTGCGCGTTTGCGCCGAAGTTGAGGGCGCGAATGTTTGGGAGGTTTCGTCGCGCGGCATCTACTCGCGCATTGTGAGCGACCTGAAAGACGACTGGGGCAAGGCGAGCAACTGCACAGCCTGCGGTAAATGCGTGCAGGCCTGCCCAACCGGCGCGCTCGCGGAAAAGGGCTTTGCGGTCCACGAGATGGTGAAAGAAAGCGAGCAGGTGAGCCGCCTGGCCACGCGACGGACCGGATCAGCAAACGGGGCGCACTAACCACCGGCTCGGCACCATAGTCTGAGGGTGCCCCCGGTCCCTCCGCCGCGGCGGATGAGACCCGGGAGACCACAAGCCTCAACCCTCGTTCCCGCGCTCCCCGTAGTTGGGTAGTCCCGTAGTCCCGCAGTCCCCTCGCTCTCCGCATTTGTCCCAACCGGCTCGGCCCCGTAGAATGACCAAAGGGCCGACAGGTACGCCCGCACGGCCCCCCAAAATCGATGAGTGAACAGGAAACAGAAGCTTATCCTCACACGCAGCCCGTTTCGCAGGCGTGGGACAGAATCGAGCGGGCGCGGCATCCCCAGCGCCCTTATCCCATGGATTTAATCGAGCGAATCTTTACGGACTTCAGCGAAATTCACGGGGATCGCGCCTTTGGCGACGATGAAGCCATAGCCTGCGGCATGGCGCGCCTGGGCGGCGAAGAAGTGATGGTGATTGGCAACCGCAAGGGCGGCAGCACCAAGGAACGAGTGCGGCGCAACTTCGGCATGCCACATCCCGAGGGCTACCGCAAGGCGCTTCGCGCCATGAAGCTGGCAGAGAAGTTCGTCCGGCCAGTGATCACCTTTATCGACTTGCCGGGCGCGTATCCCGGCGTGGGAGCCGAGGAGCGGGGCCAGGCTGAGGCCATCGCCCGCAACCTGCGCGAAATGGCGCGGCTGCGCGTGCCCACCATTTCGATCATCAGCGGAGAAGGCGGATCGGGCGGGGCGCTCGCGCTGGCCGTGAGCGACCGTGTGCTGATTCTCGAGAACGCGCTCTACTTTGTGATTACTCCAGAGTCCTGCGCGGCCATCATGTGGCGCGATGCGGCACACAAACAGTTAGCTGCAGAAGCCATGCGCATCTCAGCGCCGGAGGTCGCCGCGGTGGGCTGCGTGGATGAGATTATCGCGGAGCCGCCGCAGGGCATCCACGTCGACCGCGAGGCCGGGATGGGAGTGCTGGGATCGGTGATCAGGAAGCATCTGGCCGAATTGAAGGCCATGCCCGTCCAGGGACTGGTGACTGCGCGGCAGCAGAAATTCCGCAACATCGCCCAGTTCTATACGCAAAGCTGATCTACACGCAGAGCTGATTCCCCAAACCTTCTTACGGTCGACATGAAAGTCATCGCGGTAGCCATGAAGCATGAACGAGTGAATATGCGCGGCGAACGGTGCGCGGCCGGTCCGGCCGGGCGCTGCGGACAGATTGTGCGCCGGAGGCGGGCATGAACCAACCCGGCTATACCGGCGGCCGCTTGCGCGCGTACCTGCAATTCCTTGGCGCGCTCATCTATTTCTTCTTCGCGCGGTCGCTGGCCTTCCATGGGGCTGAAGGGCTGGCCGGTGACGCCTGGTTTCCGCTCGCGGAACAGGCCATGCTCGCGTTTCTGCTGCTGGTGGGCTTCGCGGCGTTGGGCTTCTGGCTCGATCGCCAAATCCGGCCCGTCAGCGAACAAGGTTTGCCGCGCCGCCAAGGCTGGCTGCGCGAGGCGGGATTGGGGCTGGCAACCGGGTGGGGTTTGGCGCTGGTCTGCGTCTTGCCCTTGATGATTGTGGGCGGCATTGCCATCACCGTCTTCATGCAAACTTCAGCCTGGGGCTGGCTCGTGGCCGATGCGGCGTTCTTTGCGCTAGCCGCGCTGGCGGAGGAGATCGCCTATCGCGGCTACGCCTTCCAATGCTTCGTTCGCGCGGTGGGGCCGGTGGGGGCAACGCTGGGATTTGCCGCCATCTACGCGATCGTGCAGGCCCTCGCGCCGGGCTCCAATCGCACCAGTTTCATCGTTTCGCTGGCGTTCAGCCTTTTGCTCTCTACGGCCTACTTGCGCACGCGCGCCCTTTGGGTAAGCTGGGGCCTCAACTTTGGCTGGAAGGCAAGCAGGGCGCTCGTCTTCGGACTCGCGGTCAGCGGCGTCAGCAGCCATTCGCCCGTCGTGCAGGGCGATCCCATGGGACCCTTCTGGCTCACCGGCGGAGCGTTTGGCCTCGACGGAAGCTGGCTGGCGTGCGGTGTTCTTCTTCTGGCGCTGCCGGTCGTCTTTCGCATCACGCGCGATCTGGACTTCCGCTATAACGCGCCGGTCATTGTCGCTGCTGGAATCCCCGTCGATCTGGATGCTGCCGCGCGCGCGCAGCACGAGGCGGCCATGGGCGCGGCCGCGCCCGCAGCTCCCGCGGCTCCCACGCTGGTGCAGATTGAGACGAAGGCCGGCGAGCCAGGAACAGGGAACAGGCAATAGTCCGAAGTTCCTGGCGGATTTGCCTTTTCTCCCTTGTTGGAGCTAAGGTTTGCGTATTGGCATTCGCAACCATGGGAGGTCCCCATGAACCGGCGTTTCCCGGCCCCAACGATCGACCCCGCACCGCGACCAACCGCAATCGGCAGTCTGCGCGGAAGCTTGCTCCCGGCTGTGGCTGGCTGCGCGCTCGTATTGCTGCTGGCCGCCGGATCGGCGCGGGCACAAGTCATCACCGTCGATACCGGTGGCGGCAATGGCCCTGTTGCCAGCGCTGGGCTGGTGGACCGGCAATTCAGGCAGGTGACGCCCACTCAAGTGGATTTGCCCAAGACCGAGATCGACCCCAAGACGCGGATTCTCCTGGAGCGCGACATGCAATCGGAGCAGGGATTCGCCAACCGCCCGTTTCCCCGCGGCCACAAGGGCCTGACGCTCCAGGCCAACGGCAAGCTTGAGCCGGCCGGAGTGGACTATTTAAACATGGTGGTCAACGATGGGCTCTCCGCCAAGCCCGGCACTCGCGTGGTCGTCACCGACATCAAGATCGGCAAATCCAAAATCACTCTCGACTTCGACGGAGGGCCTGACGCGAAGCACCGCTTCCTGCGCCACATCCAGATCAGCGCGGGGCCTGAGATGGGCGACCCGGACTCGGACCCTTCGCTCATGAACCAGCAGGGCGATCCAGCCGGTTCTCGCGTCACGCTGGTGTTTGCGAATTATGTTCCCGTGCTGACGTCGGCGCAAGTGAAGGCGCTGCTGGAACCGCTGATTTCCTTCGACGTGAAGACGCCCGTCCAGGCCTACACCGATACGCTGCCGACGGCCCTGAAGGATGCCATCCTCGACCACAAGGTTCTGGTGGGAATGAACACGGACATGGTGATGTTCGCGAAAGGACAGCCCAGCAAGAAGTCGCGCGAGATGGATGGGCAGATGCCGTTTCAGGAGTGGGTCTACGGCGTGCCGCCCGAGGAAGTTGATTTTGTGCGCATCAACGGCAACCGCGTGATCCGCGTGGAGATTGCAAAGGATGGGCAGCCGCTCGCCATCTTCACCAGGGACGTGGTCTCGCCCATGCTGATGGCCGCAGGAACGCCGGAGTTGGCCTCTACACCGAACACGCGCACGGTGCGCGAGGGCGATGTGGAGACCGATCCCAACAGGCAAGAGGCCGCTCCGCCGCCGAGCCTGCGCAATCCCGGCGAAACATTGCCCACCAACAACGACAGCACGGGCGAGATGCGCCCAGTGCAGTTCCCCAAGCCGCATACTGACGATGTGCCGGGCGCCAATCCCGACGAGCAATCCAGTGCTCCGCCAGCGGCCGCGCCCGCTTCTCCAGGCCAGACCGCGCCGCCGGCAAGTACGCCCGCGCCGAGCCCGTCCGCTACGCCCAGCCAGTCGCCGCAGCCCGGCAATGGCACGCAGCCGGTTCCGGCCAATGCAACGCCGTCCGATGGCGGCAAGCAACAGCCGCCAGCGCCGTCGAATCAGTTGGTGTCGGCAAGCGCGGCGAGTGCCGTGGTGAATTAGCAGGTCAGCGCGACAGCAAATTAGCGATACGGCAAGTCAGCGAGTGAGTTCGCTGCGGCGGACAAATTTGCGAAAAAGGCCGCGCGCTTTGTGAGCTCAAAATCAAAAACGACAAAAACGAGAATGCGAGACTGTGAAACTGTGAAACTGTGGCTGCAAGTTGTTGATTCTGCTCGCTCCACAGTTTCACAGATTCACAGTTTCACAAAAGGGCATGGGGGGTGGGGTCTGAATTGATGGGGGGGTGGGTGCCGGGGTATGGGGGGGTGGGTAAAAACAGGGACCACGGATCGTGGAACAGGGAACAGAAGAGCAGAAAATGGAGAGGCCGGGGGAGGGGGTGGGGTAAATGCAGTGGTTAGTGAGTAGTGGTTAGTGGTTAGAAAAGCAGGGAATCCAGTGGTCAGTGAACAGTGGTCAGTGGTCGGAAAAAGGGCGGGCAGGGGACACGGTAGTGACTGCGGAGCGATCCTGGTCAGCACGTCGATCATGGAATGAGTATGCGCTCAAAGCGGAAAATGATCGGCAAAGTTGGGGGGAAAAGGTGAAGGAGTGAATAAGTGAATAAGTGAATGGGGAATCAGTGAGTTGGCGGGTCGGTGAGCGAGCAAGCCTGAGTACGGAGGGCTTGACATCGGCCAGGGCAGGGCGCCGGAGCAGCGTTGATTTTAGGATCGAGCCGGCTTCTCCAGCAGGTCTAACGCAAGCTGCAGGCCGTGTTATTCCTTTAGCGCGCTTCTCCAACGGTGGGCAACTGCAGCCTTCTGGTCGCCGGTCAACGTCTTCGACCTGAACTCATCGGCCAGCAAGGAGCAGGCCATGGGGTTCAGCGCCAAACGCGCTTTCAGCGATTGGACCTCGAGCTTGCGGATAATAGATTTCAATGGACCTCAAAGGTGCGCGCCGAGCCCGGCAGTCTTGTCGGATTTCACCCTGTCCGGGCAGTGGTTAGGGAAGCGCTTGGTTGAATTGTAGCCGTGGTCTGCTTTTGAGGATGTGATCCAGGTCACCGGGGTACACGCCGGTGAATGGGTCACGGTCTGGGCGGGCGGAGGTGCGGGAGGTATCGGCGTTTGTCATTACCGATCGGTGAACCTCGTCAGGACAGTACCGTTTCTGTGAGAGCTTTGCGGAGGACGGGGCTTCGGGCTGTTTCGCACGGCGTTTACCGGGCTGCGACGCCTTTCCTTTCCCGTCTCTCGAGCAGGTCGAGCATGAGCTGCAAAACCTGGCTTTCCTTCAGCATGTCGTCCCAAGGATAGGCGAGCCGCGCCTTCCGGTTAATCGTCAGGCGTTCGGTTTCGAACTCAACCGCGAGGGATTCGCAATGGAATTGGCGCAGTACCATTTGCGCTTTCAGACTTTGGATTCTGGGTTTGCTGATGATGAGTTCCATGGTTTGACCTCGGCTGGTGCGCGCCGAGCCCGGCAGTCTTCTCGGGTTTCACCCTGTCCGGGCAGTGCTTAGGGGGAGCGCTAGATTGAAGTATAGCTCTGTTTTTCTTTTGAGGATGTGATCTAGGTCACCGAGGGTGCGCGGCGGTGAATGGGCTAGGGTGTGAGCGGGCGGGGTTGCGGGTCCGTCGAGAATTCCTTAGAGACGTAGGGACCAGGGCAAGAACGACTTAGGGGCGAGGTGGACGGCTTTCGAGACGGCTGGCGGCCTTGACCTCAGGGGAAGAAAGGGGATCAAGGATCAGGGGTCAAGGAAGCTGGGACCGAAAGGCTTCGGACGGGGCGGGTTCCTCCCTGCGTCTTGAGAACGTGCTCTAGGTCAATCTCGCGTTGCCGTTCTCACCGGTGTGGTGTATTGTGGTGAAGAGCTGGGGAGTGTTCTGAATTGCAGTCAGCAAGGGAAAAGGTACGGAAAAAGACCCAAAGTGAGACAGCTGTCCGCGCATCGATAAGTTTTCCACCACAGGTTTACGAGGGTCTTGAGATCATCGCTAGGGAGAAGAAGGTTTCTCTGGCGTGGGTTGTTCGGGACGCTGTCGAGCGGTACATCGGTGATCGGTGGCCGTTGTTCGAACGCAAAACTGGGGCATAGGAATGAAACGGAAGGGTATTCAACTGAAATTGGTTCTCTCGCCGGATCGCGGGACTCCGACTCGGTTTGCGAAAACGCGCTCGGTATATCTGACGGCGGTTGATGTGTTTGAGTATGATTGCAAGCTGAATACAGAGGCTCGCTGTGATTGTTGAAAGTGAAAGCAGAGTCAATCCAAATTCGAATTGCCTGGAGGGCAAACGCTGCCCTACTTGCGGGTCCTATGGGCCGTTCGAGGTCGTGGTTAGGATGCGGGTTCTCCTGTGCGACAGCCGGATCGGCAGTGCACAGGACCCAGCGACCGAATACGACGACAACGCCTACACTACCTGTCGCTCGTGCGGGCGACAAGGAAGGTTCGGCGACTTCGCCGAGTGAGCTGTTGTGATCAATTGGGTGTATTTCCCGAAGTCGTCGCCTCCTCCTGAATTCGGCCTTTCTGTCGTCGCGCTCTTTGAGGAGGTCGACGACGCGATCGATTCAAGCAAAAGCGCGAGCCAGCCAAGCAACGCGGTCATGGCCCGGCTTCGGCCCGGGTTAGAAAGGCTTGGTTTCAGGGTTGAGCGCGGAAAGTCATCCGAGGAAAAGATTGTGGTCCCGGTTCTCTTCGGGCGAAAGGGCAAAATACTGAAGTGCTTTAATGCGGATGCGCACGCAGTGAGCGCGGGCTGGGTATTAGAAGTCGAGGCAGGTCGAGCTGTCGATAACAATCAGTTCCTTAAGGATATTTTTCAAGCTTGCATGATGCACGACGTGCTCCATCTCGCCGTTGCTGTCCGAAACACGTACCGCGGTTCTGACGATTTCGCCAAGGTCGAGAGCTTTCTCGAGACTCTTTTTGTCAGCGGACGTCTTCAGCTTCCCCTGAAGGGGATTCTGCTGATCGGTTATTGATCGATTCCGTCGGGCGTCTGTCCGGCTGCCCTGTGCGGCGGGCTTTGCCCAAACAAGCCTCGTGTCAGGGCACGGCTTCAGCCGTGCCGAATCTGCGTGGACGAAGATGCGGCTTTAGCCGCTGCGGGGATCTCGTTCAGGGGGGATTCGCCGGGGAACACCTGGATCTATTGCGCTTCGTCTCGCGCCTTGGAGTGAATCCGCTTGCTCTCCTTCAAACTGGCCGACCCGTAAGGGAACTCCTCTGGTGTATTTGCCAGGCCCGCTCTCACCGGGTTGTGGTTGATGTAGCGCCGGTGCTGCTGAAAGCTCTCCTCGTCTGAAACGCGCACGTCAGAGAATCCGCGCTGCCAGACTTCTCCGTGGAAGCTCAGCTCCCTTCCAACTCGAAATGAGAAACCGCCTTTGATGAGCTGCATGGCTTTCTCGATGCTCAGATCACCTGGGACAGTTATCAGGATGTGCACATGATCCGGCATGACAACGAAATCGTGTATCGTGAACCTTCGCGTTCGCACGCATGAGCGGAGAACGTCGATGAAGAGAGTCGCCATGCGCTCGGTTTGGAACAATCGCCTGCCGCTCGCCGTTCTCGTAGTCAGGAAGAATGTTCGTGGTTTTCCCGTGGCATGTTTCGGATCAGACGGCCTAGAGGGTTTCGACATGGCAGGGGCTAAAGCCCTCGTTCATTTTGCTGATCTTACGGCACGACTGAAGTCGTGCCCTGACACTTCGTGCTTCTGCGCGAGCGGTTTTTCCGCGAGCTCCAAGGTCGTGTCCTGACGCGCTTGCAAGGATAAACCAATCGTCGCATGGGCGGCGATGCGCCTCATTTGCCCGACGCCGGTTTATAAGAAAATCAGCGAACGTCTTGGTGGCAACCTGCGACCCTACCCAATTCAGCCCGGTTCGCTCACGATCATGTGGTATGACATTGGCGCTCCAGTGGATCGCGGCGAACTGCGAGAGCTTTTGAGCGTTGGAACGCTCACCACCACGATTGATCAGGTTGCGCTGGCGTTTACTTCTCCGAGCAATCTTCCGCCCGCGCTCGTATACGAAAATGCGATCCGTGCGGCGCTCAGCCACGGATAACGCTGGAGTGCAGACGGATGGACCGTAGCGCCAATATGCGTGCGATCCGCAGCACAAATATGAGGCCAGAACTGGCTATTCGGAGGCTGGTCCATAGTCTGGGCTACCGATTTCGTCTTCATCAGCAGGACCTTCCCGGTAGGCCGGATTTGGTATTTGCCTCACGCCGGAAGATCATCTTTGTGAATGGATGTTTTTGGCATTCGCACGACTGCAAGTCCGCACACATACCCAAATCCAACAGAACCTATTGGATCCCAAAGCTTAAGCGCAATCGGGCGCGCGACAGGAAGAACTTGCAGAAGCTACAGGAAATGGGATGAAAGACGCTGACAATCTGGGAATGCGAGATCGGGGATGCGCTGGTGATTAAGAAGCGTGTGAAGTTCTTCCTCGGCGCAAGGAAACTGTCACCATAAGCGCACTTAAGCCCGGGGAAGGCCGCTTGAGCGTGCGCAAACTCGTTCTTTGTGAAATTGCTTTTGACCTTTACCCTCGATATGTTCAATTCACCTTGAACCACATTGCCCCGACTTCGGGTAATTCTCCTGGCCACTACTCGGCGTTTCGGGAAAGAATCCTTGAACCTTTGCGGGGGGTATTGTTCAAGGTTCCTTGAACATTTCGTGGTGTCGAGGTCGCACAGAACCGAGCATTTCGTGAGGCTTGAGCCGTCTTCACCCGGCTCCGGAAAGGATGGGTAGTGGTGCAGTTTGAAGGAAGCACCGATGCAATGGCACGATGGAGCCGGGCAATAACACAATCGGGCCATTGAACAGGGAATTGCTACGGGTTTCAATCTCTATAGAAGTGTGTGTCACAAAGGGCCGAGGGCCGGTCTCCAATCCCGGCCCATTCTTCGTACATCTCTAAACGAAGGTGAGTAAATCAAATGAATGAGTTGTTCCTCAAGCTGTTCGTGAAGTTCCAGGGACTGAGGAGCAGCGAGGAAGGTCAGGACCTGGTTGAGTACGCGCTTCTGGTTTGCCTGGTCTCGCTCGCTGCGATCACTGGGGTTAAACATGTGGCGTCGGCGGTCATTGCGGTGTTCACGAACGTCAGTAGCTCGTTAGCGTAGACCCCCAGCGTGTTGGATTCGCGCAAATAGAAATCCCGCCTGCCAGGGCGGGGCGTGATGCTTCGAGGCGGGAGCCTCTAAGCGCATCCTACGCTTCAATCCCAATCGTCTCACCGTCTGACCAGCCGCGCTAGTCTGCGGAAATCCAAACTGCACTACTACCTGAGAGCACTCTCTTTGCGCCAAATCGCTCGTCGAGAAGCCGATTCGTCCCGATATGTCGGCTTGTGGCAATTTGCTCAAGCGATACGGTTCGGAAACGGACGAGAGCAGAAGCAGATCCCTCGGGTCCGCTTACCCCACTGACGCGGGGCACATAAGCGCGCTCCGCTCGGGATAACACTGCTGGTGGTGGTTGGGTTACTCGATTGAGCACGAGAAGGATCGGACTATACTGGGATTCTTCAGGCGAAGGAGAGAATGACTTTCGTTAGTTTGACACGCCTCAGAGTCCGCTCCTTTCGATTTGTTCCGCTCTTCGCGCTGCACACTTGGCGAACGCTGAGGCAGATAAGATGCGCGCGCGGATTTCGGACGGGCGTAATCCTGGCTGATCGAAGCTGGACTTTCTGGACCATCACAGCCTGGGACAGCGAGGAGAGCATGCGGCAGTTCATGGTCTCTGGGGCGCACAAGACCGCGATGCCGCATCTATTGGAATGGTGCGATGAGGCATCGGTAGCCCACTGGACGCAGACCGAGACCGAGGTTCCCTCCTGGATAGAAGCCGACAGGCGCATGCGCGAAAGTGGCCGTTCCTCGAAGGTCAAGAATCCAAGCCCGCAGCAGGCCACGCTTAGTTTCAAGGCTCCACGAACGACCGCCAGCGCGAAGATCGCTCGCGCCTAGTCCGCGATTGACAACGGCTGAAATCACGCTGCGGACTGCGTGGCTGCGAGCCCAGGAAGTGAGAAGGCGCGTCGGAGATTTCGCTTGCTCATCGTTCCTCCGGCGAATCAGTTGGGCGTTGAGTTTGTGCCCGGGACTCCCGTCGCGCGGCGCGTTTCGAGGAGGCTGTTGAGGGTTCTGGGGAAGCTACGCCGGTGAATCTACTTTGGCAGGCAAGGCGCGGCAAGGGTTTTCTAACTTGTGGGCAGATATCTGCGGGTCTGCGGGACCGGTGGCCCGGCTCATATAAACTGGAAAGAGCGAGCCGTGTTCTCTTCGCGCCCGTGGACGCTGTCAGGGGGTCCATTTTCGGCGGAGTGAGCAGCGGCCGCGCCGTTGAAGCCGCGTGCAGAGGTTGCACGTGCGAGCAGAGACACCCACAAAAGGAGACAATCTTCACTGATGGCCAAAATTGCCAAAACAGGCGACCGCAAGAAGGTGATGGACACGACGAAGTCGACCGACTGTCCGAAATGCAGCAAGCCCACGCGCATCGTCAAGCGCGTCAAAGACCGGGAGCGCGGCGTCCCGGGCGGAGTTTACATTTCGTGCTCCGCATGCGAGTTCTACGAAAAGCTTTAAGCGTTGCTTGAGGTTTGACAGGCAAGAGAGCCCGGTGAATAGAGTCTGTTACGAAACTCAAAATCGAGAGCACATAGGGGGTTTGCGATTCGCGCAAGGTCCTAGAGACTGTGGTCAAGGCTCAAGACTCTCTGGTTTCGTAACAGCCTGGAATAGCCGGGCTTCTTTCGTCGCGTACCTGGAAACCAGCGATCCCGCGCAAAAAGCTAATAGCTAATAACTCAGAGCTAGAACCTGACCCCCGACCCTGAAACCTCACCCCTGCTTCTCTAGCGCGCCGGCGCTGCCGTAGTCGGCTTCGCTCCCATCGCCGTCAGTTTGGTGCGCGCCGCCCGTGCCTCCGGCGTCTGCGGATGCCGCTGGATCAGCGAGCGCAACTCGTGAATGCCCTCCTCGCGCTTGTCCTGCGCAATCAGCGCGAACCCTTTGTGCAATTGCGCCGCTGGAACCTTGGCGTTGCCGCTGAAGCCCTCCAGCAGCGCGTTGTAGTCGTTGATCGCGGTGGCGTAATCCTTTTGCTGGTAGGCGATCTCGCCCAGATAAAACTGCGCCGTCCCGGCCATGTCGTCCAGCGGATAGTAGTGCACCACGTCCTGGAACTCTCCCTGCGCTACCTGGTAGCGTCCCGCGTTGTAGTCGCGCACGCCGGCCTGCAGAGTCTCCTGCAACGGCGGAGCTTGCTGCGCCGGAGATGCTCCCGCTGCCGTTCCTGGTCCGCCTGGCGCGGCGCCCGTCTCACCCGGCCCCTGGCCTTGTCCCGGATTCGCCGTCCCGCCCGGCCCTGTTGCGCCTGGCCCAGTTGTGCCCGGCTGCGCTTGTGCCTGCGCTGCCTGCATCGCCTGCAGTTGCGTCTGCAGGTCCTGCACCGTCTTGTCCAGCTTGGTGATTCGCGCCTTCAGTTCGTCGACAGAATCATTCAGCGACTGCACCTGCCCTGAAGCAGTGTCCAGTTTGCCGCTCACCGCATCGTTCTGCGCGCTGATCTTCTGCTGCAGCGCGGTCACTGTCGCGTTCACCTGGGTTACCTGGTCGGCGGACTGCTGCGCCAGGTGCTCCAGCACGCCCATGCGCGCATCCAGCGTGGATTGCAGACGCTGCACCGCATCCAGCAACTGCTGCACCTGCGTTTGCAACTCCACAATCTCCTTTGCGACCGCGTGCGCGGGCTTGGCTGCGGGACCAAACAGAAGAATCAGTGCTGCAATTGCGAGCAGACCTTGGCGAAGGTGACTTGATTTGTGCATGATTTTTTTGCCTTCCTGAATTACCTTCCTGCATCAAAGAACCCCTGAATTGAACATACGGCAGCCTGGCTTGTGGGCGAGGCTGCCGAGTGTGGATGCGAATGAATCGCCAGTTGAAAGCAGTTCGCTGAAAGCTGCCTTACTTGTCGATCGTGAACCCGTCTCTGCGGTTCAACTGCCAGCACTCCTCGGTCGAATCCGAGCAGAACGGCTTTTCCTTGCCGTAGCTGATCACGCGGATGCGATCCGCCGCGATGCCTGCCGTAACCAGCGCGGTTTTTGCCGCCTGCGCGCGGTTCTGCCCCAGCACCAGGTTGTACTCGTCCGATCCGCGCTCGTCGCAGTAACCGCCGATCACGACCTTGATGTCTGGATGCGCATTCAGGTAGTCGGCATTCTTCGCCAGGATCGCCTGCGCGTCGCCGCGAATATCGTAGGTATCATAATCGAAGAAGATCGGCTGCACGCGCGCGTTGAACTCTTCCTCCGCGCTCATGGATCTGCTGGGCACGCTGATTGCCGGCGGCGCATTCACGGTCACATAGGCTGAAGCGTCGGCAGACCCTCCGTCCCCGCGCGCCACCAGGTGGTAGGTGGTCGACTCTGCCGGAGTCACGGTCTTCACGCCCACTGAGGGAACAGCGCCGATGCCGTCAATCGAAACCGAGCGCGCGTTGGTCGTCTTCCAGCTCAACTCCACCTGGTCTCCGGCTGAAATCGCTGTTGGTGTCGCGGTCAATTGTGCCGTCGGCGCGCCTAAGCTCGCTGGCGGCGCCTCTTCGGACGACGGTAAGGGCGCGGTCTTCTTTTTGCAACCCGAGACGGCGGTCAGTGCGACCAGCAAAAGAGCAATCATAATTTTTTGTGTTTTCAAGGGAATTCTCCTTCTCAAAAAAGGTCAAGTCGCTCTTTCGGGCAACCGGGTTTTCTTGTCACCGCAGCGTGCCGGCTTCCGATTTCAGCACCCATAAAATGATAGTTCATTGATTCGCGTTCCCTGGTAAACGATTCCGGTTAAATTGCGGGAAGCTGCCGCGGCCGCCTATTTCCAAAGCTGTAGCGCCGGCGTCCCCGCCGGCTGTCTTGCGAGAGCCTGCCCTGAGCGGAGTCGAAGGGTCCTCGCCCGCACATCCGACCATCCCCACCCTCACTTCCAACTCCAATTCGGCATCGAATTGTCGCCGGAGAAGGTCAGTTGCTGCTGACCGGTGCCGTCGGCCAGCATCGTCCAGATTTGCGTGCGATGCCCGATCTGCCGCTGGAACACGATGTGGCGTCCGTCCGGCGACCACGATGGAAAATCGTTGTTGCCCGCTTCGTGCGTGGCCTGCAGCCAGTTCTTGCTGGCAATGTCCATGATGTAGACGTCTTGCCCGCCGGGATCGCCGGGGCCGTACTTGCGATTCCAGCAGTACGCCAGCAGGCCGCCGTTCGGCGACCACGAGGGAGAAATGGCGTAACCGCCGTCGGTCATGCGCTGAACGTTGGCGCCATCCTTGTCCATGACGTAAATCTGCGGTTCGCCCGTCCGCCCGCTCACAAATGCAATCTGATTGCTGGTGCGCGGATTCCACACCGGAGACACATCCGAGCCGAACGACGAGATGCTGTGCGCGTTGCCGCCGCTCACGTCGGAAATCCAGATGTCCGGATGGCCTCCGCGCGCCGAGGAGAACGCAATTCTCGCGCCGTCTGCCGACCACGCCGGCGACTGGTTGCTCCCACCCGCGGACCCTCCAGGGAAACTCACCAGCCGTCCCAGGTCCAGCGAAAACATGCGAATCGCCCACCCGTCACCTCCCAGCGAAGCAAACGCAATGCGGGAGTTATCGGGTGAGATGCGCGGCGAGAGCGAAATGCTGCCTAAGTGCGTGACCGCGTGCTGGTTCTGCCCGTCGTAATCCATCACCCAGATCTCTTTTGACCCGGTCCGGTTGCTCACAAAATAAATCTTCGTTTCGGCGATGCCGTTAATCGCGCCGCCCAGCCGGTAGATGATCTCGTCGGCAAACCGGTGCGCTATCGTGCGCGCCATCTCCTGGCTTGCCGCCTCGTTGTACTGCGACGCCAGCACCGGCGTGCTCCCCGCCGTGCGCGCGTCCGTCAGCCACCCGTACACCACAAGCCGCCCGTTGGTCGCTGATAGCGCTCCGAACGCAACCATGGCCGCGCTGGCCGGCGCCGCCGACCATTGAGCCGCCGCGAACTCTTGCGGCGATCCCGGCGTCGACTGTGGCGCCAGGCTCTTTGACACCATGTCGAAGATGCCCGCGTTCGTCAGGTCGCCATAGAGTGTGGAGTCGAAGATTGCCTTCAGCGGCGCCGTTCCGGGATCGCTCCCCACCGGCTTGAAATCTGCCGCGGCCAGCCGAATCCGCTCGTTGCCCAGGTTCGTTCCCGTGTGTACCCAGTCTTGAGCGGAGATTTTGGGCGCTGAAAGGTACGCCAGAGAAAGCAAGAACAGGGGGAAGACTCGAAATGTTGCCTTCATGCGATCTCAAAATCCTTCCTGTCGGGGGTAACAGAAGTTTGTGCGCACGCCCTACCCAAATCACGCTAACCACTAACCACAATCGCCGGCTTACCACCGAACAAACTAACCACTAACCACTAATCACTGTCTTTCAATACTCGCAGTAGTACGAAACCTTCAACGTACCTTGATTATAATTCGGCGGAAGCTGGCCGAATGTATCCACGCGCTGCACGCCGAGCATGCACGAGTTATCCAGCGTCGGGCTCCCGCTTGAAGTGTCGATCTGCGGCCGGCTGTGGCTGCCGTCCCGGTAAATTGAAAAGTCCAGGAACACGCGCGCGCCCTTCGGTGTCCTCGCATCAACCTGTGCCTTGTCCCAGCTCTGCGACATCTTCCGGTTGATCTGGTCCACATACCACGGATACAGGCTGGCAAAGTTGTTGTCTCCGACCGTCGTCGGTCCTCCCGATCCTACCTGCATCTGGTGTAGCATCACTGAGCCGTTTTGCTCACCGTACTGCGCCACGTTCTGCTTGGGCTGCGGCTGGTGCATTTGCGTCTTCGGAATGTTTTTGGCCGTGGGCTTGGCCGGCTTGCCCAGAATCGGAATCGCCGTTTCATCCACGTTTTTCTGTTCCTTCGGGGTCGGCGCGGCCGGCGCCTTGCTCGGCGTCTCCGTCGCCAGCACATTCTGGTTGATCTGATCGGCCGGCAGCGGTAGCGCGCTCGTCAGAGTCACCTGCATCGATCCGCCTGAGCCTGCCGTGCCCCAGAAGTTGTGATGGAAGAGCCCCATGGCCCAGGCGTAAGACACCAGCATCGCCGCGATCGCCAGATGCAGCCCCACCGAGCCCGCCGCCGGTCCCGCAAAAGGCTCCCGCGCCAGTTCCTGCTCCAGGTGTTCGCCGCCCTCAAGAACGCTTTCCATATCACATCATCCTGGGCTGGCCGGCCAAATAGGTGGTCTGCTGACCCGCCGACTTGCTGACCCGCTAATTCCCGCCGCTCCCGGCCGAACCTTTCAGATCCAACGGCTGCGTCACAATCGACACATTCGTGATCCCCGACAGCTTCACCGCGTCCATCACGCTGGCGAAGGCCCCGAACGGCACGCGCTCGTCGCTGCGCAAATAGATCGACTGGCGCGCCGGATCCACTCCCGCCTGGTGCAGCCGCGACGGCAGATCGTGCACGTTTACCGGCTGATCGTTCAGAAACACATTCTGGTCGCGGTCGATCGTCACCACCATCCGCTGCTCGGTAATCTGTTTCACCGTCCGCGTCTTGGGTATATTCACTTCAATCCCCGACTGCAGCACCGGCTCGGTAATCATGAAGATCACCAGCAGCACCAGCACCACGTCCACCAGCGGCGTGATGTTGATCTCCGCCAGCGACGACCGTGTCCGTCCGTTGATTGTCGAGAATGCCACGTTCAACCTCTTGCGGAACTGGGCTAGCTCCGCTAACTCCGCTCGCTCCGCTAACCCCGCTACTTAGATAGACTGCGCTCCGCCTCGCGCGGCATCTCGGCAGGAGGACGCTGCGCCGCCGGCGCCTGTGTCCGCTGCGGCATCTCTTCCAGCGAGTTCAGCAGCTCCCGGCAAAAATCGTCCGTCGCCGACGCAAAAATCCTGATCCGCGCGGAAAACTGGTTGTACGCCACCACCGCCGGCACCGCCACAAACAATCCCGCCGCAGTCGTAATCAGCGCCTCGCTGATGCCCGGCGCTACGGCGCGCAGCGTCGCCGCGCCCGCTGTCCCCAGCCCGTGAAACGCGTCCACCACGCCCATCACCGTTCCAAACAGGCCCACAAACGGGCTCGTCGCGCCGATCGTCGCCAGCCACGTCATGCGCCGCTCCAGCGCCGTCACCGCCGTGCTCGCCGCCGTCTGCGCAGTGCGCTCCAGCGGCGTCAGGTTCCGCGGTGGCCCCGACCCGCCCGTCTGCCGCTTGTAGGTCTCGTAGACGTCCTCAAAAACCTGCGCCAGCGGGCTCGCGCTGTACTCGCCGGTCAGCGCCGCAATCTCCTGCAGCCGCGTCGCCTTGCGAAATGCGCGAACGAATCGCCGGCTCTGCGCGGTCGCCTTGCTGAACGTCGAAATCTTGCCCAGGATCACCGACCAGGAGTAAAGGCTGGCTAGCAGGAGCACGACGAGCACGAAAATCGCCACCGGCCCCACATTGCCCATCATGTCGGCCAGTTCGCCGAAGCCCGGCGAGGGTGCGGCGCCAGTTCCCGCGCCTCCGTCAGCCTGCAAAATCGTCGCTAATGCTGCTGTAAAAATCGCCATTCACCTCATTCTCAACGGTACCAGACCGCGTTCTCCCGCCCAAGTGACCCTTTGGGTGCGCCCGCTCCATCCGCTCTGCGCTCCGTCAGCGCCCCGCTTTGTCAGCGCCCGCCGCTCCGGTCCGCGCTTGCCCTCATCGCTCCTCTGAGGCCCCGTTCATGCTATGCTGCGCTCGGATTCTCATTGACTACGTAATGGGTGCCCCATCCTTGGCGCGCCTTTGTTTTTGCGCCTAGGGTGGGAGACCAGGTTCGTTCACCTTCCGAACGCCGTGGTAAAACGGATCAACCATGCTCGTCGAACTCCGCGCTGAAAACTACGCCGTCATCGATCACGCCATCGCCTCCTTCGGGCCCGGCCTCAATCTCCTCACCGGCGAAACCGGCGCCGGCAAATCCATCCTCGTCGACGCGCTCGCCCTCCTCCTCGGCGGCAAAGGTTCGGGAGAACTCGTCCGCCACGGCGCTGAGAAAGCCGCGCTCTCCTGCGTCTTCGAGTCCACCCCCGGCGCCGAAGCCATCCTCGAAGCCAACGGCATCGACGCCGAAGGCGCCGAAATCATTCTTCGCCGCGAAATCCTCTCTACCGGCAAGGGCCGCGTCTTCGTCAATAACCAGCCCGCCACCGTCCAGGTCCTCAAGCAGCTCGCGCCCGAGCTTGCGCTCGTCCACGCGCAGACCGAAAGCCTTTCCAGCTTCGACCAGGCGCAGCAGCGCCTCCTTCTCGACCGCTTCGCCGGCATTTCGTTAGATGCGGTCGCCGAGGCTCACGCCCAGTGGCACGCCGCCGCCGGCAAACTCAACGACCTCCTTCACGGCGAACAGGACCGCCTGCGCATGGTCGACCTCTGGACCTATCAAAGCAAGGAAATTGAGCAAGCCCACCTCGCTCCCGGCGAAGACGAAGCCCTCGAAACCGAGAAGCGCGTCCTCGCCAACGCCGAAAAACTCTACGCCGCCGCCATGAGTGCCTTTGACCAGCTCTACGAAGGCAGCTCGAGCGCCGAAGCTGCTCTCCGCGATGCCGTGCGAAATGTCGACGAGCTCGCCCGCTACGACGGCCGCTTCGCCGAACCCACCCAGCAGCTCGCCTCCGCCCGCGCCACCATCTCCGACATCGCTGCCTCTCTCCGAGATTACGCCGAGAGCATCAACGCCTCGCCCGAGCGCCTCGCCGAAATCGAAGACCGCCTCGCCCTCATCGATCGCCTCAAAAGGAAATACGGCAAAACCGTCGCCGAGGTCATCGCCTTCGGAGAAGACGTGGCCACCAAGCTCTCTGAAGTCGAAGACCGCGACGAAATCCTCAAAACCCTCCGCGCCGAACTCGAGAAAGCCGCTGCGGCCTACCGCAAAGCCGCCGCTGCCCTCACCGCCGAACGCAGGACCGCCGCAGCCAAACTCGCCAAGCTCGCCGAAGCGCAGATCAACTCGCTCGCCATGAAAGTGAAGTTCGAAGTCGCCGTCACCTCAAGCGATCAGGAATCGGCGTGGAGCTCCGCCGGCTGGGACTCGGTCGAATACCGCATCGCCACCAACCCCGGCGAGCCGCTCAAGCCGCTCGTTGAAATCGCCTCCGGCGGCGAGCTTTCCCGCGTGCTCCTCGCGCTCAAAGTCGCCGTCGAAGAAGGTTCCCATTCCAAATCAGACTCGCCCAAATCAAAAAAGAAAACCACGCCGCGGACTCTTGTTTTTGACGAGATCGACATCGGCATCGGAGGCCGCGCCGCTGAAGCCGTCGGCCAGAAGCTCAAAGCCCTCGGCCGCGCGCAACAAGTCCTCTGCGTCACCCACCTCCCGCAGATCGCCGCCTTCGCCGATCAGCACCTCGCCGTCGAAAAGCGCGAGAAGGACGGCCGCACGCAAACCCGCATCCGCGTCCTCGACGACCGCGCCCGCACCCACGAAGTCGCCCGCATGTTAAGCGGCGCAAAGGTCACCGACACCAGCCTGCAGCACGCCGCCCAGATGATCGCCGGCAGCCGGTGACACTCACGCCTGGTCTTGCATTTGAGATCGGGTAACCGCCGAACGCCTTGGAACTCCACCTCCTAAACTCAAATAACCTTGACGGAATATATTCCTCAGGAGTAATATTCCTTGCATGGCATGCGAAGTCGAATTCACCGGCGAGTTCGAACGCTGGTGGAACTCACTCGATGCCAATGAGCAGGAGAGCGTCGATTTTTATGTGCGCCTTCTGGAAGAGCAGGGTATTCATCTCAAGCGGCCCTATGCCGATTCGGTGAACAAAGGCTCGAAATATCCAAACATGCGCGAGTTGCGGTGCCAGCACGAAGGCAGGCCTTACCGCATTCTCTTTGCATTCGATCCGAGACGCGTCGCCATCCTTCTCATTGGAGGCGAAAAGACAGGGAATCCGAGATGGTATGAGGAGTTCGTACCGCTGGCCGACAAGATCTACGCCCGGCATTTGAAGGAAATGGACTGATAGGTCACACAACTTCACATCTGCTGATCACCACCGGGAGGGGGAAGCAATGGCTCGCAACTTCAAGGAACTTCGCGCCAAAATGGATCCTGAACGCCGCGCCCGCGTTGAGCGCCGTGTTCAAGAGGCCCTCAAGACCATGCCGCTAGAGGGGCTCAGAGACGCTCGTCAACTCACCCAGGCTCAACTGGCGCAGGTTCTTCGTGTGTCGCAAGGTTCTGTCTCCAAAGTCGAGCGCCGCACCGACATGTACATCAGCACACTGCGAAGCTACGTCCGCGCCATCGGCGGAGATTTGCAGATTCGCGCCGTCTTTCCCGAGGGCGATGTTGTGATCGATCAGTTCGAGGACCTCAGCCCCACCGCCATCAAATAAAAACGGCAAGCTGAAGCTCGTGTGAAGGGAGCTGAACTGTGAGCAAAATCAAAGACGAAATGAACGTCTATGCGCAACTCGGTTTCCCCGACGCCGACGAAATGCTCGTAAAGGCACAGTTGGTGACAAAAATCGCCGAGATTCTGCGCAAGCGTGGATGGAGCCAACAGCAAGCGGCCAAAGTGCTGGGCCTCACCCAGCCCAAGCTCTCCAAAATGCTGCGCGGCCAGTTTCGCGGCATCAGCGAGATGAAAATGATGGACTGCCTCGTCCGCCTAGGCCGCCCCGTGAAGATTGTTGTCGGACCGGAGACCAAAGCCTCCCGCGATCGCATCGAAGTCGTGGCTGCATAAGGGCGGAGCTATGAAGAAAGCCAATCCTAAGCCGTTGACCCCCAAGCTGCGCGCCGAGCTCAAAGCATTGGCGGACATGCCGGACAGCGAAATCGACACCACTGAAATGCCTCCGATCACGGACTACCGCCTTGCCGTGCGCGGGGCCGAAGCCCGCCCGCGCCGGAACTGCCCTGACTCGTCAACGCCCAAGGAAACCGCAAAGCCCCAGCTCCGCTAGCTCCGCTAACCCCGCTAACCCCGCCAACTCCTCAATTCTGCATTACCTCGGTAATTTCTCTCCGCATTTTAGTTTGCATTAGACTGGTGACTTCGATAACCTCTGATTCGACCCAACTGTAGCGATCTGCCCCTGCACCCTTTCTTTGGCCGCATTTGGCTGCCCCCTTTTGTCTGCCTTGGAGATCCCTGCCTTAGGAGCATCAATGCGAATGGCGTGTCCCCGCGCTTCCGTGCCCCGACGCAGTCCTCTGCCCCCATGCGGTTTTCTAGAGGCCGCGTCTCTCCAGACGGCCTTCCTCCTCGTCCTTTCGCTGATCACCGTCGCCTCCTTGATCACCGGCTGCGGCAGCGCAACACTCGCCGTCGATCTCAACACCATCGCTGCCATCGGATCGCCGGCCACCGACGTCCGCGTGAATCAGACCGTGCAGCTCACCTCGAGCTACGTTGCCTCCGGACTCCCGATGATCTTCTACGTCAACGGAATCGCAGGCGGCAACGCAACCGTCGGCACCATCTCGAGCGCAGGCCTCTACACGGCCCCCGCCGTAGTTCCCAATCCCTACACGGTCCAGATCACCAGCTCCATCGCCAAGTATCCAAACGCCGTTCCCGGCTCCGTATCCATTCAGGTGTGGAACCCGATTCCCGTTCTCGGCGCAGTTACCCCAGGCGGATTCTCCGAGGGCACCACAACCGTCATCGTCAACGGCTCGCAATTCGTCTACGGCGCGGAAATCAGTTGGAACGGCTCGCTCGTGACCACCACCTATGTCTCGAGCACCGAGCTGGTCGCGCAAATCGCCGCGCCTAACCCCGGCACCTTCCCGCTCACAGTCACTAATCCCAATCCCGGCTCCGCCAGCGCCCTTCCTCTTTCCATGAAGGTCGGCCCCGGCCTGGTCGTGCTCAAGCTTGAGCCGAACTCCGGCACCGACGTTCGCGTCTCAAACTCGCTGAACCTCGGCTTGATGGTCAACGGAACCGACAATCCCGCCGTCACGCTGCAGGTGAATGGAATCGCCGGCGGCAACGGCGTCGTCGGCACAGCGGTCGCGAACGCCGATGGCTCCATCACTTACACCGCGCCGCCCGTTGTTCCCACGCCCTCGAACATCGTTCTACTCAGCATCACCAGCGTCGACAATCCCGCGGTCTCCATCACGCAGAACATCTCGGTGATGAATCCCATTCCGATTCTCACCTCCGCCTCGCCCTCGGCATTCAACCCTGGGCCCGCAACTATTGTGCTCACCGGCCAAAAGTTCATCACCGGCGCTCAGGTGTTGGTCAACGGAGCACCGGTCGCCACAACCTTCAACAGCGGAACGCAACTCACGGCGAATGTCGATCAGGCCCAGCCGGGCAATCTCGATTTGCAGGTTCTCAATCCGAATCCCGGCCCCGCAGCGTCAAACGATCTCATTGCAACTGTCAGCGGCACGCCTCCCACCCCAGTCGTCGATCCGAATGACGCCGCGCGCTTCCTCGAGCAGGCCACCTTCGGCCCCACCGACGCCGACATTCGCACCCTCTCACTTGAGGGCTACCAGCCGTGGCTCAATCAGCAATTCGCCATTCAGCCCACGCCCACAGAGCCCGCCGTCGAACAGGCGATCATCGTCAACAACCCGCCCTGCGCCACGGCCGACGTCAAATGCAACGCCGCGCTCTTCGTCGAGAACAACCAGGATGCAGGCCTGGTCCAGGACACCTTCTGGCAGCAATCCATCACCGCGCCCGACGAGTTGCGCCAGCGCGTCAAGTACGCCCTCTCGCTTCAGTACGTCATCTCCAGCAACAACACCACGGCGATTCAAAACATGCCGCGCGGCGAAGCCAGCTACTACGACTTGCTCGGCGCAGACGCCTTCGGCAACTTCCGCCAGCTTCTCGAGGACGTCACCCTCAACCCGATGATGGGCCAGTTCCTTTCCATGCAGGGCAACGACAAGGGTAACGCCACTACCGATCCCGACGAGAACTACGCGCGCGAGGTCATGCAGCTCTTCACCATCGGCCTCTGGAAGTTGAATGACGACGGCTCGCAGCAGCTCGACGGCACCGGCAATCCAATCCCCACCTATTCGAATACCGACGTCAAGGGCCTCGCCGCCGTCTTCACCGGCTTCAGTTGGAACATCCCCGGCGACTCCTCAGACAACGCCTGGTCCAACTGCTGTGTCTACGTCGGTCCCGGCTACGGCGAAGAGCTGCTTCCCATGCAGGACTTCCCCAGCCACCACTCCACTGTCCAGAAGCAGTTCCTTGGCGTCGCCATTCCTGCTTCAGGCAGCCCCGATCCCAACGGCGATCTCAAAATTGCTCTCGACACGCTCTTCAATCACCCGAATCTGCCGCCGTTCTTCTCCAGGCAGATGATCCAGCACCTGGTCACGAGCAATCCCAGCCCCGCATACATCAGTCGCGTCGCCAAGGTCTTTGAGAACGACGGCACCGGAGTGCGCGGCAATCTGCAGGCTGTCATCACCGCCATTCTTATGGACCCCGAAGCGCGCGACACGGCCACCGACACCACCAATCCGCAATACGGAAAAGTCCGCGAAGCTCTCGTGCGCTACACCGAGTGGGCCCGCGCCTTCACCGCGCAATCGCGCACCGGCTCCTTCAATGTCGGCAGCACTGAAGATCCCATCTACGGCCTCGGCCAAATGTGGCTCCGCTCACCCACCGTCTTCAACTGGTTCGCCCCCGGCTACACGCCGCCTAACACCTCCATCTCGGCCGCCGGCCTGCTCGCGCCGGAGATGCAGATGACCAACGTCTCCACCGTCTTCGGTTACATCAACTACATGCAGGACGCAATCGGCGCCAACGCAAAGGGCGGTCCCGATGTCTTTTCGTACTACGGCACAGAAATGACGCTCGCCGCCACGCCCGATCAATTGCTCGACCGCATCAATCTGCTGCTTATGTCGGGCCAGATGTCCGCGACGCTCTACAACCAGATTCTCGCCGCCATCACAGCCATCCCCATCCCCACCAATAATCAGAACGCCATCAACGCCGCGCTCTTGGCCAGCGTCGAAACGGCCATCTACCTCACCGTGGCGTCGCCTGACTACGCCGCGCAGCAATAGGAGCCAGCCATGAGCTGCAGTTGCAACCAATCGCGCCGGCAATTTCTTCGCACAGCCTCCATGGCGTCCATGGCCGGCATTTACGTCAGCCCGTTTCTTCTCGAGCTCAACTCGCTCGCCGCCATGGCGCAGTCCACTACCGGCTCCGACTACCGCGCCCTCGTCTGCGTCTACCTGCAGGGCGGCAACGACGGCCACGGCACCGTGATCGCAACTGACCCCGAGTCCTTCGCCGCCTTCACCACCGCGCGCTCCGGCGCGCCGGGCCTCGCCTATCCCATGGCCAATCTGCTGCCCATCACTCTCAAGAGTCCGCAGTCCGGCCGCACCTTTGCTCTCAATCCTTCTCTCGGTGGCGTGCAAAGTCTCTTCAACGCCGGCCGCGCCGCCATCGTTGCCAACACCGGCACACTCATTACGCCAGCCAGCAAAACGCAGATCAACGCGAACTCCGTCCCTCTGCCCGACTCGCTCTTCTCGCACTTCGATCAAGCCGCCGCATGGCAGGCCATCGCCTCCAATCTCGGCAGCAGCGAGCGTGTTGGTTGGGGCGGCGCCGTCGCCGACGCCATCGAAGCCATGAACATGAATTCGAACTCCATGTTCACTTGCATCTCCACCTCCGGCAACGCGCTCTTTCTTACCGGACAATCGTCGTTTCAGCTCAACGTCACGCCCGCGGGCCCCATTCCCATCTACGGCCTCCAGCAGCCGCCATTCGGCCTGCCCGCCGCCGTCAACCCGCTCAACTCCATCCTCACCTCCGACGAAAACAATCTCTTCGCCAAGGAATATGAGGTCGTCATCAACCGCTCCATGCAGGCGCAGGCCACGCTGGCCACAGCCATGGCGCCCGCGGGCGTGGGAGGCGTGGCCAATCCTCCGCAGTATCTCGATCCCATGACCAACATGCTCGCCGACAACCCGCTCGCCGCATCCATGCAGACGGTCGCGCGCATCATCGCAGGCCGCGGCCAGCTTGGCGTCACTCGCCAAATCTTTTACGTCCAGCTCGGTAGCTTTGACACCCACAACAACCAGGCTGTGCAACACGCCCAGCTCCTCACCCAGCTCGGCGCAGCTTTCCAATATTTCGACGGCCTCATGGTCGGCATGGGCCTCGGCAACAACGTCACCGCCTTCACCATCTCCGACTTCGGTCGCACCCTCACTTCCAACTCCAACGGAACCGACCACGGCTGGGGCAGCCACCACTTCGTCGTTGGCGGCGCTGTGCAGGGCCAGGACATGTACGGTCAGTACCCGGTCGTCGGTGTCGATCAGGCCAACGACCTCGGCGCAGGCCGCCTCATTCCCACCACCGCCGTCGAGCAGTACGCCGGAACCCTCGCCAGTTGGTTCGGCCTCTCCGACTCGCAGATTCGCACCGTCTTTCCCAACTTCGGCAACTTCGGCACTAATCCTTACCTCGGTTTCATGGCGTAAGTGATCGATCTCAGCCGGCGGATTGTTGAGAACTGAGAACTGAGAACTGACAACTGATTACTGACAACTTTAAAGTCTCTGCCACGGAAGGGGCAGGACATTATAGATAGATAGAGAAGATTAGCTTAACCAGGGGGACCCCACCCATCGTGCCGCTCCATCGCACGATGGGTGGGAGGCCTAGCCTGCCCCCGTCCAATGAAGCGTCATCCTGAGTGAAGCGCCCGCCGCGGCGGGCGGAGTAGAAGGACCTTCTTTTGCTTTTCGTGGCCTCGCCCCATCACAGAAGAATGGGTGCCCCCGGTCCCTCGCATTTGGGGACCGGGGACTGCACCAACCCAATGCGCCTCTTTCAACGCATCTCGAAAATGGGTGCCCCATCCAGGCTTTCTCTTGGACAAGTGCTCCTCACAAAACGCGGTCGTCATTCTCACGGATCTCTGTTCATGATTCAATGCGGAACGTGCGCTCCTGCCAGTTCTTGCAATTCGATTTCAGAGCGAAGGGTTCTCGTTGCAATCGCCCATAGATCGAAACTCTCTTGACGGCGAAGGCTGGCAACCGACATGAAACCGCAATTGAGCAGTGTTCCATGCAAAACTTTTCTGGTAAATCCGCAACGATGAGCCATGTAAAGGTTGCCGGCCGCCATTTGCGGACGGTGTCCATAGAGAATATCCAATGGAGTGATTGGCCCTGCCGGCGATAGATAAGCTGCCTCGATAAGCTTATCCTCGGCTACCAGGGCGGCAACGGACTGCAGATCTGGGCAGGTGATTACAGTAAATCCGTCCGGTTTCAGCACGCGAAGGAATTCGGCAAGTGCCAGAGGAACCTCGTGTGGATAAAGATGCTCTATGTTATGCGATGAAAATACTGCATCCACGCTTTCACTGCTCACGGCCTTCATATCTGTCATAGTTCCGACGATGTCGGGATGAATAGCTTCGTTAATATCAAGACGTATTTCCTGCCAGTTGTCTCCGGCAAAAGCCGCGGTGGTATGCGCCTTATCTTTGCCGCCGCAGCCAACATGCAGAAATGTTCTCATTTCAGTAGCTCCGAATAGTGTCGAACGATCGCGATCCCGCCTTCTTCTCCCTTACGTCTAAGCCTCAGGAAAAGGAATTCGAGGCGCGCCTGCGACGTCCGTTTTTTCAACATAGATGTGCTCCGGGGGCAGGCCCATTTGATACCGTTCGTACATCGTGCTGTAGGCAGCCTCTATGTGGCTGGTAATAGCTGAAAGGTCAAACAGTGGAGTAATGAGGAGGTTGCGCCGCAACTTCTCCCTGATTTCTTTGGCGCGTCCCGGAACAGTGGCAATCGCTATCGCCAGAGCTTCGTAATCCGCCTCTGTCGTTGTAACCAGTTCAGGCAAATCAAGGGCGCGCAGCAGACTGGCTGCCATACGACTGGGAAACGCCTCACCCATGCAGGTCAAGACCGGCAACCCCGCCCACAGCGCGGGGCTTGCCGTTGCTCCAGCGTTGAACGGCAGAGTGTCCAGAAATAGATCGGCCAGTTTCTGGCGTGCTATATGCTCATCTAAGGGCAGATACTTGGCATAAATCAGCCGTTGGGACGATATCCCCCTCTGCTCTGCTTCCTTTCTCAAATTGGCGCACGCCTGTGGATTTCCTCCCAGCAGCCAAAGAACACTGCCGTCGACCCTGCTCAGAATTCGCATCCATATCTCGAATGTACGTGGCGTGATCTTACAATTCTTGTTGAAGCAGCAGTACACAAATCCCCGCTCTGGCAAGCCCTCTTCGGTGCGCGAGAAAGGCTTGTCTGAGATGTGTTGCCGGGAATCGTTGGCTTGAAAGGTGTCTGGTAGATAGACGATCTTTTCCGAATAGTATTGTTGTCGTGATTCTGGAATCATCGTGCGGTCGCCAATTAGATAGTCCATATAGCTGGCGCCCATGGTGCCGGGATAACCAAGATAATTCACCTGGATGGGAGCGGCCCGTTCGGCAAAAATCCCGGCACGATTGCCTGTCGTGAACCCCATCAAGTCCACGGCAATATCCACCTCCAGCTCCTGGCTGAGTTGTGCCACGCCGCTATTCGACATGGATCGGACATCCAGAAACCGATCCATCGCGGCGGATACCCTTTCTGTCATCTTGTCTTTTAAATTCGGTCCGAAGTCGAATCCAATGATTTCAACCTTGCCTCTGTCGTGCCGCTCGAACAACTCTGCAGTCAGATAGCTGGTGGGGTGCTCACAAAAGTTTGCTGAAAAGTACCCAATACGAATCCTGCGATGCCGGGGCAGGCGTGGAATCTCTTTGGCGGTGGAACACAAGCGATGCTTGTCGCGCACATAGATTTCAGCAGCCCTTTTCTGCAGTGCTGAAGACCCGCTTATGAACAGAGTTATGAGCGGCTGCGCAACTCTTTTGTCACTGCTAATCTGTGCCTCCAGATGATGGCACTCGCTTTCGATATTCTCCCAATCGCAAAGGAACAGCTTCATATGCAGCCGCATGCCATGTAGATAGTCATAATCCGGCATAAGTAGGATGGCTTTTTCGAAGTCCTCCAGAGCCCTTTGGTATTGGTGGAGTCCATGAAGTGCGTTGCCTCGGTTGACATAGGCCTCCGCATAGTTTGGTTGGTGGAGAATAGCTTCGTCGTAACTCTCCCGGGCCGCTTGGTATTGATGGAGCTCAAGGAGCGTGGTGCCACGGTTGTTATAGGCCTCCGCATGATGCGGATTTAAGCGGATGGCTTCGTCGTAGCTCTCCATAGCCGCCTGGTATTGATGGAGCTGATGGAGGGCGCCGCCGCGATTGCTGTAGGCGTCCGCATAGTCGGGTTTTAATGAGACGACCTCGTTGTAACTCTCCACAGCCGCTTGGTACTCATGGAGTCTGAAGAGCGAATTACCACGATTGAAATGGGCGCCCGCATACGCCGGCTCTAGGCGGATAGCTTTATCGCAACTCTCCAAAGCCTCCCGATTTCGATCGAGTCCCAGGAGTGCATTGGCACGGTCGCAGTAGGCTTCCGCAAAGTCCGGCTTAAGGTAAATCGCCTTGTCATAACTCTCGAGAGCCGCTCTATATTGATGGATCTCAAGAAATGCATAGCCCCGATTGCTAAAGGCTGCAGCATTGCGCGGATCTATTTGAAGTGACTTTGCGATCAGTTCCAGCGCCATTGCATATTGTCCGGACTGATTCGCGATAACCCCAAGCAAATGCAGCGCGTCCGAATTGCCGGGAGAAAGCTGAAGTATTCGTCGATAGATGGCTTCCGCTAGAGGGTACTGCCCTCCCTGGTGGTGAGCTATGGCTTTCTGAAGCAGAAAAGCCACAGTTGAAGAAGCATGAATTACTTCTTGCTTGGGATCGGAGTGCTTTGCCGGACATGTTGTCTCTGTACTTCTTGTCATTGTGCGGCCATTTCCCAAATATCCGCTTCCATCGGAGGAGCGCGAAAGGCTTAGCGGCGTTCCTCTCAAAAACCCAGGAGGAACAAGGGGGATGCATATAGCTGGAGTATTTCTCCGAAAGAAGCCGTCATCCAGTTCGCTCTTGTAATTACCCACAACTTCGCGCTAGTCCGATTGTGGCGAGGAAGTGAGTATCTTTCAGCAGTGAATGGCCAGTTATTCGGGGGTTTGTGCAAACGATTAACCAATGCATAGGGGGAATCGTGAGAGACCTCTAAGAGCGCCGCTGATGGGAACCTGCATTTGCTTTTGCCGCCGGAAGCCGATAGCGAATACCTGAAAGCCAAAAGCTGAGAGCCGATAGCTGTAAGCTGATCACTAGATGCTGTTCCGGCTCATCTGCGTGGCTGCTTCCCGTATGAGGCGCACCAGAGCAGTTCCGCCAATGTTCTGGTTCTTAGTTCCGGTTCTCCTGGCGGCGCTCCCTTTGTTGTCGCAGGCGCCCTCGTCCACCGCGGAGATCAAATCACCCGACCTGGACTCGATCCTCGAGCGCATGGAGGACGCCGAGCACCCGACTCCTGCTCAATCCCGGCCGTACCAGTTGACGCGACACTACAAAATGTTCATGGGCGCCGATCGGCAGCCGACCTCTGACGTGATGGCGCGGATCGATTTCGTTCCTCCCGCTACGGAGACCTACACGATCACCCAATCGAAAGGGAACTCATGGGGCGAAAAGATCATTCGCGACCTTTTGATCAGCGAAACGGCATCGGCGAGGCAAGAAAACAGTTCTGCGATCAGCCGGGCAAACTACGACTTCGTTTTTCTCAGGCAACAGAACTTCGGTGACGCTCCCGAGTACGTTTTCGCGATCTTTCCCAAGCGGAAAGATAAATACCTTTTGCGTGGGCAGATTTGGGTCGATAAAAGCAGTTTCCGCATTCGCCAAATCCAGGGAGTGCCGGCCGAGAGTCCCCCCTTTTGGCTCACGGACCTTCACATCACTTTTCAGTACGCTCAAGTTGACGGCATTTGGGTTCTTGTCACTGTCGATGGTCTCGCGAAGGTTCGCTTTCTGGGACAGTTCACGCTGACCGGCGTCAATATCCCGCCGCCCGAATCCTTGTCCCCTCAACCGAATTAAATGTCTGCGATAAGCCCCGAATGGCCTTAATCTCGACGGTCGTAATACGGCGGCAGCATTCCCGCGCGCCCGGCCTACGCCAAATCGCCAATTCGCGATCCAAGGAACTTCTTTCTGGAAACGTGCCTTGGCCTGTAGGCGCTAGTTGAGAATTCCTTCCGGATGGACTTTCGAACAGTCTCCAGACATTCTGCGGCTGCGCTGAGAGTCAGCCAACCCCTCCAGCCAGTGACTTCCATCACGGAGCTTACAGCCAGCAGACGGTACACTCCGGGCCAGAGCTACGGGGCTGGTTCCAGCCATTGCTTGATTGTTTTGCAAGAAACGCACGAACGAATAGCTAAAGGAGGACGATGCACATGAAGATCATCACCGCTTTCGTCGCCAGTGCGCGGAGGAGGGGCCTCACGTACGTTGCTACGCGCCAGTTCCTCGACAACTTACAGTCGTTCGGAGACGTTCAGAGTGAGATCCTCTTTCTCAGCGAGTACAACCTTCGAGTGTGTGGAGGTTGCAAGCGATGTTTCCTGCGAGGGGAAGAGTGCTGCCCGCTCAAGGATGACCGGGACGTGCTCATTGAGAAGATGATGACCTCCGATGCGGTCGTCTTTGCCTCGCCGAACTACTCGTTTCAAGTCTCCGCGATCATGAAGACGTTTCTTGACCGGCTCGGGTTCGTGTTCCACCGTCCACGCTTCCACGGGAAGACCTTCACCAACATCGTCGCCCAGGGAATCTACGGAGGGGGCAAGGTTGTGAAGTACCTCGACTTTGTGGGGGGCGGGCTGGGATTCAATGTCGTGGAAGGCAGCTGCATCACAGCGCTTGAGCCGATGGCCGAGAAGGATCGGCTGAAAATGGCCGAGGCCCTTACGAGGCACGCCAAGCGGTTTCACCGGCAGCTCTTGAAGCCGACCCATCCCGCACCGTCGATCCTCCAACTCATGGCGTTCAGGATGAGCCGTACCAGCATGAAGCTCACGCTTGGCGAAGACAATCGAGACTACACGTACTACCGCGATCACGGTTGGTTTGACTCAGACTACTACTACCCAACCAGAGTTGGCCCGCTGAAAAGAGCTGTAGGTGCGACTTTCGATTGGATGGCAGCCCGCAGGTTCAAACAGATGGAAGCGTAGGCGGCTCCTCGGCCCGTTGGCGAGCGCGTTCCCGATCGGATTGGCAGAAGATCGATGATGATTGGCAATAGCTGCTATCAGTGAGTGCATAATCGCCAATGCTCGATTCGAGCATTGGCGATTTGGCTAAGCGCATCGGCCTCTTCGCATCGACTCAGCTCACTGCCGGCCTTGCCACTCGAAGAACCGCGCGCGATCAGCGTCTCTACGACGAGATACTGACCGCAATTCCGATGCCCGGATACCTGTCGTCGTACAGGTAATAACCGTCGCCCTGGTAAACCACGTAGACGTCGTCGGTGTCATACCAATCATTCGACCAGTATCCCGGCCATGGGTCGAGAAGCGTAATCCAATAGCCGTTGTACTGGAAACGCGGGTATCCATCGAAGACCATGAAGGGAAGACCGTAGATCCGGAACGCATTCCGCTGCCCAAAGTAGACGTTGTACCCGGAGTCAGGAATACGGTAGCCGTTGTAGCCGCCCCGTTGTTGCCAGTTGCGATGGTCGGACTGCCAGTTCCCTGCGCGATGATTTTGCCAGGTGGTCTGCTCGGTACGCTGCTGCGCTTGGGTGCGCTGCGATGGCTGTTGCTGGGCGCGCTGCTGCTGCTGTCGCTGATCCTGCTGCGGTTGCCTCTGGTTGTTCTGGTTCTGCCTGTCCTGATTCTGTTGTTGCTGGGCGCGCTGTTGCTGCTGTCGCTGATCCTGCTGCGCCTGTCTCTGGTTGTTCTGGTTCTGCCTGTCCTGATTCTGCTGTTGCTGGGCGCGCTGCTGCTGCTGCCGCTGATCCTGCTGCTGCTGCGCCTGCCTCTGGTTGTTCTGGTTCTGCCTGTCCTGATTCTGCTGTTGCTGCGGGCGCTGCTGCTGCTGCCGCTGATCCTGCTGCTGCTGCGCCTGCCTCTGGTTGTTCTGGTTCTGCCTGTCCTGATTCTGCTGTTGCTGGGGGCGCTGCTGCTGCTGCCGCTGATCCTGCTGCTGCTGCGCCTGCCTCTGGTTGTTCTGGTTCTGCCTGTCCTGATTCTGCTGCTGCTGGGCGCGCTGCTGCTGTTGCGGCTGCGCGGGCTGTTGCCGCTGCGCCGGCTGTTGCTGAGCGTGTTGCGGCTGACCCGCTTGATCATGCTTGTCGCCTTGCCTCTGATCCTGCGCCGAGGCTGGAACGGCCATTCCAAGCGCCAACGCCAGGGCTGCCGTAGTGAAGATGAGTTTCGCATTCATAGGAGGTTCCTCTTATTACTTGCATCTCGTTAACTGCCGCTTGCTCCGGAGCAAGCTTCCCGTTGTCGAATGGACTGGACTCCGGATACCTTCAGCCGATACGGCCAGTCACACCCCACCGCGTTCTCCGCGCTTGAGGGCTACTGCACTCAGGCTCTTCTGTAAGTTTGGGCGGGTCTCGAAATCATGTCTGATTCGTTTTGCTCATCGTCGAAGAGCCTCTCCGCAGCCCATCCGCCCCATCCGCAGCCCATCCGGCCCAAATGTTGGTAATCCCGCTTGCCATCAGCCGAGCTTGGCGCTCAGGCTGGCTACCACAAACGAAGCTGGAGGTCGCTTTCTGCCCCCTGCCCCTCAAATCCCTGATCTCCGATGACGAACCAGTAATCACCAACCACTAACCACTAACCACTGTTTTTCCGAGACAACCCCCCGCCCTCCCCACCCTTCAAACGATCAGGAGGAATTATGTCCAAACTCAAAGGCCTTGCACTCACAACACTCGCAGTCGGCCTCTTTTGTTGTGCGCCTTCCGCGCCGGCCCAAATCTCCGTCACTTTTGGAGTAGAGCCCGTCTGTCCCTACGGCTACTTCGACTTTCCTCCGTATCAATGCGCGCCCTACGGCTACTACGGACCCGATTGGTTTGTGAACGGAGTGTTTATCGGAGCCGGCCATTGGTTCCACGGCCCGGCCCACTTCTACGGCCACGTCGACAACCGCTACGATCCTCGTCGCGGCTATCACGGACCGCTCCCGGAGCGCGGCGCTGAGCCTTTCAACCACTTCCACGGCAACGAGGCGCGCGACGGCCGCGGCCACGCCGGCCCCGGCGATCACGACCCGCGTGTTGAACACGCCCTCCCCGGCTATCACGGTGGCAATCAAGGCGGCGACCACGGCCACCACTAATCCCCAACACGCGTGGAAGCCGATCCCTGAAAGTCGTTATGGGTGCTTCAGGTCCGGGGTCCCCACGGACAGGTCTTCGTCCGTGGGGTGGAGGTCCCTCGCATTTGGGGACCTGGGATAGCACGCACGTGCTGTTCCCATGGCGCGCCGAACTCCACCTCAGCCCGCACCGCAATCGCCCGCGAGACTAATTCCCCGCCGCAGCCGCGACACTGGGCTGGAATCCGGCCACCCCAAACTGCCACAGCAGGAAGCTCCAGTTGTCCGCGTCCAGCTCTTCGTTCTGCGCCTTTGTCGAACCGATGCCGTGCCCGCCCGAATATTCCACGCGCAGCAAAACCGGTTTTCCGCTTCCTGTTGCTGCCTGCAACCGCGCCGCCATCTTCCCCGGCTGCCATGAAACAACGCGCGGGTCGTTCCACCCCGTGGTCAGCATCACCGCGGGATAGTGCGCGCCGTCGTGTACATGCTCATACGCGCCCATCGAGAACAGGTCCTCAAATCCCCACTGCGTCTGGGTAGTCCCAAACTCCGGAATGTTCGGCGGACCGTTGGGCGTATTTTCAAAGCGCATCGAGTTCGACATGGGCACCTCATCGACGGCCGCAGCAAACAAATCCGGCCGTTCAGTTATCGTCCTGCCGATCGTAATTCCGCCCGCGCTTCCTCCCTCGATGCCCAGCTTTGGCGTCGAGGTGTAGTGGTTGTCGATCAGGTATTGGCCGCAGGCGATAAAGTCGCGCCACGTATTCGGCTTGGTCAGCTTCTGCCCGCCCCTGTGCCAGTCGTCGCCGTATTCGCCCCCGCCCCGCGGATGCGCCACTGCGAACACGCCGCCTTTTTCCAGCCACGCCAGCAGCACCGGATTGAACTCCGGATCGATGGAGATCCCATACGCCCCGTAGCCCCACAAGAGCGTCGGATTGGTCCCGTCCAACTTCACACTGCGCATCCGCACAATCGACAGGGGAACCATCACTCCATCCCAGCTCTGGACCTTCACTTCTTGCGTCACCACATCCGCCGGATCGTCATTCGGGCCCAGCGGCTGCAGCTTCGTGTCCGTCATGGCGCGCGTCTGCGGATCGAAGAAGTAAATTCGCGGCGCCTTCGCCCACGAAGTCATCACGATCAGAGCCCCGGGAATCCGTTCATCCATTCCAGACAAACCGACGGCTCCCGCAAACGGAAGTTGCACCTCTTCCGGCTTCCCCGCCTGATAACTCAGCCGTTTCAGCACTCCCAGCGTCCCGTCGGTCTCCTGCACATACAGCCCGTCCTGCGCAGTTTCAATGTCCTTGATCACGGGCGCGCCCTCCGGCAACACCACCTCCGCGTGTTCCACGTCGGGGTGCGAAAGGCTCGTCTTGAGGACCTTGAAATGAGGCGCGTCCTTGTGGCTCAGCAGGTAGATTTCGTCGCCATCGACCGCAAATGACGTCACGTCGTCGCTCACATCGCAAATCTTTTCCCACGGCGTGTCCGGCTTTCCCACCTCATCCGTCGGCGCCTTGTACATGGTCACTTCGTTCAGCACTCCGTGCGCGACAAGACCGATCGCCCACCGCGAATTCGACGTTGGAAGCACAAACGGAACATCGGCCGCGGCAATCTCCGCCTTCGGCGACAGCCCGAACCCGAAAGCCGGCACATCCTTGTCCGCGTCGGTCCCTACCACGTGCAGAGAATCGATGCTCTTCTGCTCATAATCCGTCTCCGGCTGGCCCGGCGCGAGCTTCTGCAGCCGGTTATAGAAGAACGATCGATTGTCGGTCCGCCACACGATCGCTCCAAAGCGCGCGCGATCGATCGTCTCCGGCAACTCCTTGCCCGTGTCCGCTTCGAGAATGTGTATGACCGCGTTTTCCGACCCGCCTGCCGACACTCCCACCGCCACCATCTTGCCGTCCCACGACGGCGAGTAGTAGCTGATCGCATTGTGCGAGCCCTCGGCAACCGGATACTTCGCCGGATCGAGCAAGATGCGCTCCTGTCCGTCCAGCCCGTCGCGCACGTAAAGCTTGGGCACAATCTCGCTCGCCAGTTCTTTCTCATAGAAATACCGTCCGCCCGGAATGCGCTGCACGCTGCTCACCCTCGCCGGAGTCGACTGGTCCAGCTCCTTGATCCGCTTGAGCAGCGCGTCCCGCCCCGGAATCTTCGCGAGCACTCCGCGCGTGTAGTCATTCTGTCCCTTGAACCACGCTGCCACCTCGGGATTCGTCAGGTCCTCCATGTAGCGGTAGGGATCGCTGATCGTCACGCCGAAGTATTGATCCGTCACCGGTCGCACCGGCGCAGCGGGCTGAGCCGCCGACGCCGAGGCAGCGGGTTGAGCCGCCGGAGCGCCTGTGGCCACCGCCGCACCCGGCGTGGCCGCCGCATTTTGTCCGGCTGCAACTGCAGGAATCAACAAGCCTGCCGCGACTGCCGGAATCAGCGAACCGGCCGCGAGACTCAGCACGAACACCCGTCCGCTCACTCTTCGCAACCAACCTTGAATCCCCATTCCGCTTTGAAGCTCTCTCCGGGCCCCGCGCCGCATCGTCCAGCTCGCCATCACTTTCATCGCATTCTCCTCCGCATGATTCTCGAATCCATTTAGGCTAGCATCCCATCCGGCATCCCAGCCTAAGTTTTCGTCTCCGCCCAGCCCGCCCCCCGGCGCGCTCCGGCTTGCGGGTCGCGCGCCGAACCCACTACCAGCCCACCTCACCCATAAAGTGTCATCCTGAGTGGAGCGCGCTTGGGACCCGTGATCGCAGCGCGATCATGGGTAAGCGGAGCCGAAGGATCTGCTTTTGCTCTTCGCCTTGTATCAAGGCTCGGCCGGTAGGTCGGGGATTCATCCCCGACTGCCGCAACGCAGCATAATAGTGGCGGTCTTCAGCCCCTGCGCCCTTGTCTGGCATTTCGCACGAGTCGGAGGGAGGCGGGGATTTTAACCCCCGCGCAAACCCGCCCACAAAAATCTTGAAAACAAAGTACGGCCCAGCCAGCCATCCTCGCTGGGCCGATGAAAGTTCCACGCCCCGCCGCGAACAGCCCGTCGCACGAAATTGGGTGCCCCATCCTTCGCTTTTCTTCTGGCGAAGGGTCGAATACCGCGAACCAACTTGAACAAGCCTTGCATCAGGGCTTGGCTGGCAGCCCGGAGATTCACACCATCCGGCAATCTCGCGATTATCTGCTTCGTACGCCTACAACCACCAGGCCAACTCCGGCGATCAACGAAATCGTGCTCAGAATCGGGGAGATGGGAAGAGTATTCGTCACTTTGTGCGAGAGTTGCACGGGCCCCATATCCACAACTTTCTTCTCGTGGGTAAAGCTGATTCCCCCAAGGGCAAAGCCAACAATTCCCAGTACAATGAGAAGAATTCCGACGACTGTAGCTGCTTTCATAATGTCCTCTCTACATTGAGATGCGGTTTATCGCCACCCTAATGCCTGCTTTCCCCCCGCCATCCCGCCCGCTTGGCCTCACTAACCCCGCTAACCCCGCCAACTCCGCTAGCACCCGTTCCACGCCATGTCAACCCCCTCGACGGCCATTTTCCTCCGCAACCGACTGAAAACATTACCCAAATACCTCCTCCCAAGTCTGCCGATTATTACCCCGCCTTGGCGCACAATAGTCCCATGATCGACGAGCAGACAACCACGGCTACTGGCCACCAGCTACTGGCTGCCTGGCTACAGGCTTCCGGCTGTCTTTCAAGCGCCGCTAGCGTCGCTAACTACGCTTACCCCGCTGTCTTTCTTGGTTATTGGCTACTGGCTATTCGCTACCGGCTGTTCTGGCCCCTTTTCCGTAATCCCCGGTCCCTGTCTTTCCGTTCCCTTGTTCCCTTGTTCCCTTGGTCCCTGCTTTTGTACCGCCGGCGTCCTCGCCGGCTGTCGTGCGGGCGTCCTCGCCCGCACTTCCCTGTTCCCTGGTCCCTGTTCCCCGTTCCCTCAGCCCGTCGCCGCCGGAATCCGACTATCGGCTTCTTTCTAGCGCCGCTATCCCGGCCAACTCCGCCGACTCCGCTGTCTTTCCGCGCCCTCGCTCCCCGTCCACGGGTCCTGGGTCCACGACCCACTGCTCTCCGATTCACTCATTCACTTCTTCACTGGTTCCCTCCTTCCCCCAGTTCACTTCTTCACTTATTCAGTTCTTCACTTATTCAGTTCTTCACTCGTTCACTTCTTCACCTGCTTCCTTCTTCCTTCGGTCCAATCTGTCAGGCATGTCCCCGGTCCGTACCGGTCCCGGCTTTTCTGTTCCCTGTTCCCTGTTCCCCCCGTTTTTACCCACCCCCCCATACGCAGGGACCCACCCCCCATGTTTCTGACCCCACCCCCCCATGCCTGTTTGTGAAACTGTGAAACTGTGAAACTGTGGAGCCTTTAGAATCAGTAGCTTGCAGTCCACAGTCTCACAGTTTCACAGTCTCACAGTTTCGTTTTCGGAGCTTTGCTGCTGACTCGCTAACCAGTTCATCCTTTCTGCGCCTTAAAATCGACGAAGTGACCAACGCAGCCAGCGAACAGTTTTCTTTCCGTCAGCGCATCGCGCTGGCTGTAGTTCCGCGCCTCGTTTGCTCGCTGCTCTCGGTCGTCGGCCGAACCTGGCGCTTCGAAACCATCGCCGAAGAAGGAGCCACGCCGCTTCCCTTCGGCGCCGGAGCAGCGGCTGAAATCTTCTGCTTCTGGCACCAATGTGTTCTGCCCTGCACGTTTTACTTCCGCCGCACCGGCGCGACGATCATCGTCAGCCAGAGCTTCGACGGCGAGCTCATCGCTCGCACTCTCGAGCTCTTCGGATACAAGACAGTGCGCGGTTCCAGCTCGCGCGGCGCACGGGAAGGGTTGCTCGGCCTCAAGAGCGTCATCGAATCCGGCCGTCCCGCGATCTTCACCGCCGACGGCCCGCGCGGCCCGATTTTTCGCACCAAGCCTGGCCCCATCAAGCTCGCCGCTCTCACCGGCGCGCGCATCGGAGCGTTTCATCTGCAGCCGCGCCGCGCCTTGTCGCTGCATTCCTGGGATCGATTCCTCGTGCCCATGCCGTTCACGCGCATCGCCGTCAGTTGGTCTCGCTGGACAAAAGTTCCTGCCGATCTCGCCGAAAGCGACGTCGAGCGGCAGCGCGAACAACTCAACGCTGCCCTCGAACGCGCCCGCAAAAACGCGCTTGCGCACTTTGGAAGATCCAATGTCTGAACAGACTTCCGCAAAGAGCAAAAGTGCGGATCTCCGCGTAGAAGACTTCGACTACGATCTTCCAGAAGAGCTGATCGCGCAAGAACCTCCAGCCGAGCGCGGCTCCAGCCGCATGTTAGTTATGGACCGCGCAACGGGCGCATTCCGCGACGATTCTTTCTTTCGTTTTGGAGAACATCTGCGCCGCGGAGATCTTCTCGTACTCAACGACAGCCGCGTCATTCCCGCGCGTCTCTACGCGCACCGCACATTAGTCCGGGATCGAGAGAAGCCCACTGGCCGCATCGAAGTCATGCTGGTCGAGCCTGCAGGCGATAATCGCTGGCGCGCCCTCGTTCGTCCCGGCCGCAAAGTTGCCATAGGCGAGCGGCTCGTCTTTCCCGCGCCCAACGGCGACATCGCGCTCGAAGCCGATGTCCTCGAGCGTGGCCAGTTCGGCGAGCGCCTGCTCGAGTTCGCGCCGGCCAAGGATTCTACAGCCGACTTCTTCGCTGTGCTCGATTCGATCGGCCACACGCCGCTGCCGCCGTACATCCATCGCGACGACGCCGATGCCGATCGCGACCGCTATCAAACCGTCTTTGCCCGCGAACGCGGTTCCGTTGCCGCGCCCACAGCGGGCCTTCACTTCACGCCGGCTGTTCTTGAACAACTCTCATCCAAAGGAATCGAGATAACGTGCGTCACGCTCCACGTTGGCCTCGGCACATTCGCTCCGCTCCGCGTCGAGCTCGTTGACCAAGTCCATCTCCACAGCGAGCGCTATACCATCGGCGCCGCAGCCGCCGAAGCCATCAATCGCGCTATCGCGGAGAACCGCCGCATCGTCGCCGTCGGCACAACAGTTGTCCGCACCCTCGAAGCCGCCGCGCTGGCCGCTGGAGAAGGCCCCATCAAACCGCACTCCGCAGCAACTAACATCTTCATCTTTCCCGGCTTCCAATTTCGCATCGTCGGCGCCCTGCTCACCAACTTCCATCTGTCCCAGTCCAGCCTGCTCATGCTGGTCAGCGCCTTCGCTGGCCCCGAGCGTGCCAACTTTGACCGCACTGGTCTCGACCGCGTTCTCTCGGCCTACAAGCACGCAATCCACGAGCGCTACCGCTTCTTCAGCTACGGCGACTGCATGTTCATCGCCTGATAGACGGCTATGGTTCAACTTGTATCGCCGGCCAGGAGACCGGCTTAGGTGTCGGCGGTACCGCCGGCGTCCTCGCCCGCACCGCAGTCACCACGCCGCCCACGCGCCTGTTATTCTCACTACCGATGACCGAGCAATCCAGGCCGCCTGTCTTCCTTCTCGACGCGATGTCGTTCATCTTTCGCGCCTATCACGCCATGCAGCGCTCGCGGCCCATGTCCACGCGCTCCGGCTTGCCCACGGCAGCCACCTACGTCTTCGTCAACATGATCAAGAAGCTCCGCCAGGACTTCGCACCCAAATACTTTGCCGCCGTCTTTGACGTCAGCGGCGAAGTCTTTCGCGACGAGCGCGCGCGCGCCATCGGAACTCTGCGCCGCTGGAACGGCAAGACTCAGAGCTTCGAAGACGTGAGCTACGAGGGCTACAAGGCCAAGCGCGAGGCCATGCCCGAGGACCTTCGCCGCCAGATTCCCTACATTCGCCGCGCCCTCGAGGCGCTGCGCATTCCCATTCTCCAGGCCGAAGGTTTTGAGGCCGACGACGTGATCGGCACCCTGGCCCGCGAAGCCGCCGAGCAGCAGCACGAGGTCTTCATCGTCTCCGGCGACAAGGACATGATGCAGCTGGTCACTCCGCAGGTAAAGATCCTCAATCCGCAAAAGGACAACCTGATTCTCGATCCAGCCAAGGTCACCGAGACGCTCGGTGTCCCCCCTGACAAAGTCGTCGACGTCATGGCCCTGCGAGGCGACTCGGTCGACAACATTCCCGGCGCGCCTGGCATCGGCGACAAAGGCAGCGTGGAGCTGATCAAGGAATTCGGCACTGTCGAGGCCGTGCTCGACCGCGCTGCTGAGGTCAAGCGCAAGGCCTACCGCGAATCGCTCGAGCAGAATCGCGACACGGTTCTGCTTTCAAAAGAACTCGTCACCATCGACACTCATGTGCCGCTGGCGCTGGACCTGGCCGCGATGGAAACCCAGCCGCCCGACCTTGAGGCCTGCCGCACGCTATTCACCGAGCTCGAGTTCACATCGATGCTCCGAGACCTTGCTCCTGCGGAGGGCGGAGCTTTGGTTGAGCTCATCGATGAACCTAGCGCCCAGCAGGCCGCCGCCTTCTACGCCGCAGCGCGCGAACATGGCTTCGCCTTTGCGCTCGATGCAGTAGAGCCGCCAGTGGACGAATCCGAAGACGAGCAACCGCCGGAGTTGTCGCTGCTTGACGTGGCTGAGGCTGCCGAAAAGAAGATCCACTTCCACGTGGGAGTCTGCGCCGATCCCGCCCGCGCTCTGCGCTTGCCACTTACCCCGGAGCTCTGCGCGCTCCTCGAAAACGCCGCCGTGCCCAAGCGCGTACACGATTGGAAGCTTGCGCTGCACACCCTCGGCGACATGAGCGTCGATTTGCATGGTCCCGTAGACGACTCCATGCTTCTCTCCTACGCCCTCAACCCCACCCACGCCACGCAGGCATTGGCCGATGTCGCCGCCCGCAACAACCAGCCGCCACCCTCGTCGCTGCCCGCGGCGGCCGCCGCGATTCATGCGCTCGTTCCCGATTTGCGCGAAGAAGTCGACAAAGTCGGCCTCGCGCGCATCTACGCTGAAATCGATCTGCCGCTGGCGCCAGTGCTCTATCGCATGGAAAAAGCTGGCGTGCGCATTGATACAACTGCGTTGAGCAGGCTGTCGGACAAGTTCAGTGGCGAATTGACCCGCGTCGGCGAGCGCATCTTCGAGTTGGCCGGCGAACGCTTCAATATCAACTCACCCAAGCAGCTTGGCATCGTTCTCTTCACAAAGTTGGGCCTGCCTGCTCCGCCGGCTCGGGGTAAAAACAAGGCCATCTCCACTGCGGTAGATGTACTGGAATTCCTGTCCGACCAACACGAAGTTCCGCGACTCGTTCTCGAGTACCGGCATCTGTCCAAGCTTAAATCCAACTACGTCGATGCTTTGCCGCTGCTCGCCGATGTTGATTCGCGCGTGCACACCACATTTCAGGCTGCGGCCACGGCTACCGGCCGCCTCTCATCGGTCAATCCGAATTTGCAGAACATTCCCGTGCGCACGGAGCTGGGGCGCGAGATTCGTGCCGCATTTACCGCCGCGCCAGGCACGCAATTGCTTTCAGCCGACTACTCCCAGATCGAGCTCCGCCTGCTGGCACACTTCAGCGCCGATCCGCTGCTGATTCGCGCCTTCGCTGAAAACATCGATATTCATACGCTTACAGCCAGCGAAGTCTTCGGCATCCCCGTCGACACCATGGACAAGGAGACCCGCAATCGCGCGAAAGCCGTGAACTTCGGCATTGTTTACGGAATCTCCGCATTCGGCCTCGCGGCACAGTTGGGCATTCCGCAGGCCGAAGCAAAGGCTTACATCGATCGATACTTTGCGCGCTACCAGGGCGTGAGAGCGTTTATTGAAAAAACGCTCGAACAGACACGGCGGGAGGGTTCCGTGCGTACCATGTTTGGACGCCTACGGCCGATTCCGGATATTGAGAGCCGCAATCCGAATCAGCGCGGATTCGCCGAGCGCACTGCGATCAACACACCGCTTCAGGGTACCGGGGCCGATCTCATTAAATTGGCGATGATTAGTCTCGACCGCAAGCTGACTGACGGAAAGCTCAAAGCGCGCATGATCCTGCAGGTCCACGATGAGCTCTTGTTCGAAGTGCCTCGTGACGAGACCGACGAAGCCGCGGCCATGGTGCGGGCGGAGATGGAGGGTGTCGTCAAACTCAAGGTGCCGCTTGTTGCCGATCTGTCGTTCGGGCCAAACTGGCGAGATCTGAAGTGAAGCTTGTCTGGAATTCGATGCGATCGAGCAATGAATTCCGTCATCAACGAGGCCCTCGCACGTATTGCCCGTCGGGTACCAACTTCTGCACTCCCCCAAAATATGTGTTGCATACTTATACAGGCCTACCGTATATTTATACAAGCGCGGTTTCCGCCATGCGGACCGCGCCTTTGATTTGCCTGCATAAGGAATCGATACTTGGGAATGACTGCCCAGCGGCTCAATGTAATTCGCGAAGTGCTTGCCAGCTCGCCGGTAGCGAGCCAGGATGAGTTGCGCCGCAAGTTACGCCGCCGCGGCATTCATGTGACGCAGGCTACGCTTTCGCGGGACATTCATAAGCTGCGGCTGTCAAAGGGCCCCGGCGGCTACTCGCTTCCCAATGGGCACAACGTGCCAACAATCGCGGCAGCGGCAGAAGAGGATCAACCGCTTTCCCTCGGTGAAATGATCGACAGCTTTGGTTTGCGCGTACGCCAGGCTATGAACCAGGTGGTCTTGAGTACGGTAATGGGCGGGGCGCAGCCGGTTGCGGCGGCCCTCGATCGCGAGGAATGGCCGGAAGTCGTCGGCACCATTGCCGGCGATGACACAGTTCTGTTAATTTGCACGGATTCGCGCCACGCGAGTGAAGTCGAAACGCGTCTAAGGACGATGCTCGAAGTATGACGAAGACGATACAAACCGCGGTTGTGGGAGTGACCGGTTACGCCGGAGCCGAGTTGGCGCGGCTGCTGCTGCATCATCCTCGCTTGAAGGGAAGGCCGCCGGTGTTTGCCGGACGTGTAGATGCCAAGGACCAGGCGCGAGGTGGAGTTCCGCTCACCGAGATTCACCCTCAACTGGCAGACAACAACGGAAGCGCCGAGCTGAAGCTCGAACCCTTCTCATGGGAGCTCCTGGCCGAGCGCAGTGCTGAAGTCTTGTTTCTCGCCACTCCGCACGAGCAATCGCGCGAGTGGGTTCCGGAAGCCCTCAAGCGCGGGCTCCGCGTCATCGACTTGAGCGCAGCCTGGCGGTTGACGGAGCCAGCCAACCGTGCCGTGTATGCCTTCGCGGACGAAGCAACCGAACTGGCTGCCTCTACGCAGGCGCGGGCCGTCTACGGTATGCCAGAGCTGCATCGGAAACGGATTGCGTCTGCGCAACTGGTCGCGAATCCAGGCTGCTATGCAACCTCGATCATTTTGGCTCTGAAGCCTCTGGTTGCAGCCGGCCTCGTCGATCTCGAGCATGGAATTGTGGCCGACGCCAAAAGCGGCGTCAGCGGAGCCGGTAAACTTCCCTCTGCCAGAACGCACTTCATGTACGCGGCGGACAATCTTTCCGCCTACAGCGTGTTTGCGCATCGCCATACCGGCGAAATATTGGAGGAGATCGGCGTTTCGGGCTGCCAGATTGTCTTTACGCCGCACTTGTTGCCGATTCCACGTGGAATTCTATCGACGATCTACGTGCACTTTACGAAGGCGCAGACGCATGAGAGTGTGGCGCGGGTGTATCGCGAGTTCTTTGCAGGCAGCCCGATGGTTCGGCTTTACGAAAAGACATTGCCGCAGATTCAGTATTCCGTGCGGACCAACTACGCAGACATCGGATTTCAACTCGATGCCGGCGGCAAACGCGCAGTCATCATCAGTTGCCTCGACAACCTCCTGAAAGGCGCTGCCGGCCAGGCGGTGCAGAATCTGAACGTCATGCAGGGCTGGCCCGAATCGGAGGGTCTCGCATGAAACCCGCCACGGAGGGCTTGAAATGAAGTACGTCGTCAAACTCGGTGGCGCTGGCCTTGAAGACCCCAAGCTGCTCGAAGGCTGCACACGAGCCATCGCCGAACTGGCGCGTGATGGCAACCAGGTGGTCGTCGTTCACGGCGGCGGATTGCAGTTGACCCGGACGCTCAAGGCGCTGGGCAAGCAGAGCGAGTTCATCGATGGCCTGCGCGTCACTGACGCGGAAACACGCGACGTCGCGCTGATGGTTTTTGCCGGCCGCGTGAACAAAGGCCTGGTCGCGGCTTTGGGCGCATTGGGCCAACCGGCGGTCGGCCTCTCAGGTGGCGACGGATTGCTCTTTCGCGCGCGCAAGAAGCGTACGTCGCCCGATCTCGGATTCGTGGGCGAGATCGCCGCGAGCGACCCCCGCTGGATTGAGGCCGTGTGGCAGTTGAATGGCGTTCCGGTCCTTTGCTCCATGGCGCTCGGATTCGACGGCGAGTATTACAACATCAACGCTGACGAGATGGCCGCAGCCTGTGCCGTTGCCTGCCACGCCGACGCGCTGGTTTTCCTCACCGACGTGCCCGGCGTCAAAGGAGCCAACGGCGAAGTTCTGCGCTGGCTTTCCATCGATCAAATTGCGGAGATGGTCAAGAGTGCGGTGATCTCCGGCGGCATGTTGCCCAAGCTTAGCGCATGCCGTGAGGCGCTTCTGAACGGCGTGAAGCGCGTGCGGATTCTGCCCGCCGAAGCTGCAGGTTCTCTGCCCGATTTGTGCAGCTCGCGAGTAGCGCAAGGCACTGAAGTGATGGTTGCCTAGGAGGTTTTTAGAACAATGAAACTCGAAGAGATTCGCGCCGCAGAAGCCCGCCTGCTCCTCTCGACCTACGAGCGGAGTCCGGTGCTTTTCGTCGGCGGCGAAGGTGTATCCATCATCGATGAAGCGGGTAATCGCTACCTCGATCTGCTCAGCGGCATCGGCGTCAACGCCCTAGGCTACAACCATCCGGTAATTGTGGAGACGATTGCCCGCCAGAGCCGTGCGCTCATCCACTCGTCGAATCTCTACTACCACGAGGGCCAAGCAGAATTGGCCGTGCGTCTCGCCGAGCGCACCGGGCTGGACCGCGCCTTCTTCGCCAATACCGGCACCGAAGCGTGGGAGGGCGCGCTCAAACTTGCGCGCGCCTATGCGGGACTGAAGCGAAGCGAGGGCGCGAACATCGGTACGAAGTTCCTTGCCCTGGAGCAGAGCTTTCACGGCCGCACGTTCGGCTCCATGTCCACCACGTTCAAGGAAAAGTACCGCGAGCCGTTCGCTCCCGTGGTTCCGGGAGTTGAATTCGTACGCTTCAACGACGTTGCCGATCTGTGCGCCAAATTCTCGAATGAAGTCTGCGCCATCCTCGTCGAATCCATTCAGGGCGAAGGCGGTGTGCGGCCACTCACCCAGGAGTTCTTCTCTGAGGCGCGCGCGTTGGCCGACTCCACCGGCGCTTTGCTCATTGTCGACGAGATTCAATCCGGCATGGGACGCACTGGAAAATGGTGTGCGTATCAGCACTACGGAATCCAACCCGACGTGACCACGTTCGCCAAGCCACTTGCAGGCGGGCTTCCACTCGGAGCAGTGCTGTGTACCGAAGAAGTTGCGCGGGTGATGCACGCAGGCATGCACGGCACAACCTTCGGCGGTGGCCCGCTGGCTTGCGCTGTCGGCATCGCCGTCATCGATGCGATCGAGAAGAACGGCCTGTTGGCGCGTGCGACTGAGGTCGGCGGCTATTTTATGGAGCGCCTGCGCTCGCTCGCCTCCCGGCACGAGACCATTGTCGACGTCCGCGGAAAGGGCCTGATGATCGCCGCGGAGCTCGACTCAGCGGAGCTTGCGAAGCTCACCGTTGCTGAAATGCTCAGGCGCCACATTCTCATCAACTGCACCAGCGACACCGTGCTGCGTTTCCTGCCGCCGTACATTCTGGAACGCGCCCACGTGGACACGGCGATTGCCGCGCTCGACGAAATCTTCACTGAACATGCTACGGCGCACAATGCGCCGACGAGAGGTCACCATCATGGCTAGCAGAACGACCCTTGAAAGTAAAAATCTCGACCGTAAAGAATCCGCGGTTCCCGTGCAAAAGGACCCCGATGTCCTTGCCGCGGCCGCGCGAATGGCCGGCGAGGATCTTTGTTCGATCGCCGATCTCTCCAGCGCTGAGGTGCGTGCCCTCATGAAACTTGGACACGACGTCAAGCGCAATCCCCGCGAGTACCGCCATGGCCTCGACGCCAAGCAGATGGTGCTCATGTTCGAAAAGGCCAGCCTGCGCACACGCCTGGCATTCGAGGCCGGCATCAACACCATGGGCGGCAATGCGATTTTCGTCGATCAAACCAATTCGCCGCTGGGCGAACGCGAAACGATTGCCGACGTCGCCAAGAATCTGGAGCGCTGGGTCGACGTGATTGTCCTGCGCACATACGCGCATGACACCATTACAGAGATGGCTGCCAACTCGCGTGTGCCTGTCGTCAATGCGCTCTCTGATTTTGAGCACCCCTGCCAGGCGCTTGCCGATTTCATGACGCTTGAGGAACACTTCGGTACTGCCGTTGGTCTCAACTTCACTTACGTTGGCGATGGCAACAATGTTTGCCACTCGCTCATGCTGACGGGAGCGCAGTTGGGCGCCAACGTCACCGTGGCTACGCCGCGCGCCTACTCGCCCAAGAGCGAAATCGTAGCCATCGCGCGTGAGATTGCCCAGAAGAATCACAGCGAGCTGCGGCTGATGCAGGATCCGCGGGCAGCCGCCGAAGGCGCCGATGCCGTCTACACTGACGTCTGCGTCAGCATGGGATTCGAGCATGAGTCCACAAGGCGCGCCCCGATTTTCCGGCCCTACCAGGTGAACGAGGCACTGATGCAGAAAGCTGCGTCCCATGCGGTCTTCATGCACTGCCTGCCTGCGCGCCGCGGAGAGGAAGTTACCGACGCCGTCATCGATAGCCCGCAGTCGATCGTCTTCGATCAGGCCGAGAATCGCCTGCACGTGCAGAAGGCGTTGTTGCTGTTGTTGCTGGGCGGCTTGGCTAACACAGCCAGTTTCAAAAGTGAACAAGCGCTGAGCTAGGCGTAACTAACGGTTTAATTCCTTTTTGAGGTTTTTCGAAGCATGTCCGTAATTCTCGAGTCCCTGCCCGTCGGCCAAAAAGTTGGCATCGCCTTCTCCGGCGGGCTCGACACTTCCGCCGCCCTGCACTGGATGAAGCAAAAGGGCGCGATTCCTTACGCCTATACAGCCAACCTTGGCCAGCCCGACGAAACCGACTACGACGCCATTCCACGCGCAGCCCTCGAGTATGGCGCCGAAAAGGCTCGCCTCATTGACTGCCGCGGCCCGCTCGTACGCGAAGGCATCGCCGCACTCCAGGCCGGGGCTTTCCACATCACCACCGCAGGCGTTCCCTATTTCAACACCACCCCCATCGGCCGCGCGGTCACGGGAACCATGCTCGTGGCCGCTATGAAGGAGGACGACGTCCACATCTGGGGCGACGGCTCGACTTTCAAAGGCAACGACATTGAGCGCTTCTACCGTTACGGCCTGCTCGTCAATCCCAACCTCCAGGTCTACAAGCCCTGGCTCGACGCCGTTTTCATTGACGAATTAGGCGGCCGCGCCGAGATGTCTGTCTTCATGCAGCGCTCCGGCTTCGCCTACAAGATGTCGGCGGAAAAGGCCTACTCCACCGACTCCAACATCCTTGGCGCAACCCATGAGGCCAAAGACCTGGAGCATCTCTCTTCGTCCGTCAAAATCGTCGTTCCCATCATGGGCACTGCATTCTGGCGCGACGATGTCGAGATCCAGCGCGAAGAGGTCGCCATTCGCTTCGAAGAAGGCTCGCCCGTAGCCCTCAACGGCCAGGAATTTAGCGACCCCGTCGATCTCCTTCTCGAAGCGAACCGCATCGGCGGCCGCCACGGCTTGGGCATGTCCGATCAGATTGAAAATAGAATCATCGAGGCCAAGAGCCGCGGCATCTACGAGGCTCCGGGCCTGGCGCTATTCTTTATCGCTTACGAACGCCTCATCACCGGCATCCACAACGAGGACACCATTGAGCAGTACCGCGACAATGGCCGCAAGCTCGGCCGCCTACTCTATCAGGGCCGTTGGTTCGACTCCCAGGCAATCATGCTCCGCGAATCCGCCGAGCGCTGGGTCGCTAAACCCATCACCGGCGAGGTCACACTCGAGTTGCGGCGCGGCAACGACTACTCCATCCTCAACACCGAGTCGCCCAACCTCACCTTCCATGCCGAGCGCCTCAGCATGGAGAAGACTGAATCCACCTTCTCCCCGCGCGATCGCATCGGGCAACTCACCATGCGCAACCTCGACATTACCGACACTCGGGAGAAGCTCCTCACCTACGCCAAAACCGGGCTCCTCACGCTCAGCAAAGGCAGCGAAATGCCCCAGCTCAACAGCGTCAATGAGAAGGACTAGCATGAGGTACGCTTAAAGCAATGTTCAACGAGCAACAATCCGGAAAGATGTGGTCCGGCCGGTTTCGCGAGCCGCTTGACGCTGAATTCGAAGCGTGGCAGCGCTCGATCGTCTTTGACTGGCGTCTTCTCGATGAAGAAGTAGCCGCCAGCAAGGCGCACGCGTCTGCTCTGTGCTCGGCTGGGATTTTGACCAAAAGTGAAACAGTGGAACTGCGCGCGGCGCTCGATGCCGTTGCTGCGGAATTTGGCTCGAACGCGGGAAAGACGCGAGTGCGCGATCATGCGACCGCCGAGGACATTCATCACTTCGTGGAGCTCAAGCTCGTGGAGCGAATCGGAGAACTCGGTCTTAAGCTGCACACCGGCCGCAGCCGCAACGAGCAGATCGCCACAGACCTGCGCCTGTATGTGCGCGCTCAAATCGAGCTCGTTGTCGACGGCCTTGCCGGCTGGGCGAGCGCGCTGGTTGAACAGGCGCGCGCAGCTGGTGATGCGGTGATGCCGAGCTACACGCATTTGCAACGGGCCGAGCCTGTTCTCGTCGCGCATTGGCTGCTTGCCTATGTGGAGATGGCGCTGCGCGATGCGGATCGCCTCCTGGATTGTGCGTCGCGGCTTAACTTCTGTCCTCTGGGATCGGGAGCGGTGGCTGGCGCAACTTTACCGCTCGATCGGACGATCGCGGCGCGCGAGCTCGGCTTCAGAGCGCCGACCGCCAATTCGATCGACGCGACGAGCGACCGTGACTTTATCCTCGAATACCTCAACACGCTAACATTTGTTGGGCTACACTTGAGCCGATTTGCGGAAGAAATCACCCTCTTTGCGACCGCTGAATTTGGTTTCGTCACGCTGCCCGAGGCTTTTTCTACGGGATCGAGCGCAATGCCGCAGAAGAAGAATCCAGATTTGACCGAGCTGATCCGCGCTAAAGTTGGGCGCATTCACGGCGCGGCACACGCGGTGGCGATGCAGCTCAAAGGGCTGCCGTTGGCCTACAATAAAGACATGCAGGAGACCCAGGAGCCGGCCTTTTCTGCCGGTTTCGTACCGCAAATGCTGAATCTCGTTGCGCGGTTCACGGCCGCCCTGGAATTCAATCGCGAGCGCATGAACCAAGCGGCGCGCTTGGGCTACTTGAATGCGATGGCGGCGGCAACTTATCTGGTTCACAAAGGTGTCCCGTTCCGTTCGGCTCACGAGAAAGTCGGCCGGGCCGTTCGCCTTGCCATCGAAAAGGGAGTCGAACTGGAGGGCCTTACCATCGGCGAGCTGCGCCAATTTGGCGAGGAGTTCGGCGAGGACTTCTACGCTGCAGTCACACTCGATGCCACGCTGGATTGTCACGATGTGATCGGAGGAACCGCGCACGAGCGTGTGCACAAGGCACTGGATCGCGCAGCGGAGTGGATCGCGGCACTGGCCAATCAGAACGTCGCGGAGGCAACTCATGCAGGTGCGTAAAGCCCTTCTGCACGACGCCTCCAATATCTACGATCTTGTGAACTCGCTCTCCGGCGACGGAACGCTGCTCAAACGCCCCTTCGCCGAAATCTGCGAAAACATCCGGGACTTCACGGTCGCCGAGTCAGATGGCGGCGTGTTTCTCGGTTGCGGAGCGCTGCACCTCTATGGCCCGCATCTCTGCGAGGTGCGCTCCATCGTGGTCAAGCCCGAAGGCAAGAGCCAGGGCGCCGGCGGCAGCATCCTGAAGGCGTTGATCGAAGAGGCCGAAACGCACGGCGTCCAGTCAGTGTGCCTGTTCACGCGCATTCCAGATTTCTTTTTCAAGTACGGCTTCCGTACCGTGGAAGACAAGTCCGAGCTCCCGGACAAAATCTTCAAGGATTGCCAAATGTGTCCGCGCCTGCACCGCTGCGACGAAGTGGCCATGGTGCGTGGACGCATTCCGCGCATGTCGATCCTCGGCCCGCGCGACGAGGCGCAGGAGCTAGTGCGTCTCTCCGGCTGATTCGCTTCTGAGAATCGCCGCCGCGACCACGGCTTGCCCGTAGCTCAATCCGCCATCGCCGGGGCTCACCTGCCTGTGCTGAAAAACCTCGAATCCCTGAGCCTCGAGCCCGGCGCGCAACAGCCGCGCCAGGCGCCGGTTGTGCATGCAGCCGCCAGAGAGAACGACCTGGCGAATGCCTGTCGCTTCATGCGACAGGTTCGCGGCGTGCACGAAAGCATGGGCGACGCCAGCGTGAAAACGCGCTGCGATGTGCGGCTTGGCGACGCCCGCGCGCAGATCGGCGAGGAGCTCGCGCCAAAGCGGAGTGGCGTAGATGCGAGTGGGCTGGTGCGTATTCCAGTTGCCGGCCAACCAGTCAAAGGCGTAGCCGGAATCGAGTTCATCGGGTTCGTCAATGGCGAGTCCTTCCAATTCAATCGCCGCTTGCGCTTCGTAATCGACCGCGCCGCGTTCTAAAACCACAGCCGCCACGGCATCGAAGAGGCGACCGCAACTCGAAGTCAGCGGTGTGTTCAATCCGCGCTCGATCATGCGCCCAATCACACGCGCGTCCTGCGCCTTCGCGCCCGCGAGCACCTCAGGCGATTCGATGTCGAGGCCGGCAGCATGAAGAGCCCCCAGCGCCATCCGCCACGGCTCTCGAATCGCCGCTTCACCGCCGGGCATCGGCACATAATCGAGATGCGCAAAGCGATCGAATCCGTCGAGCCGGCTTACAAGCACTTCTCCACCCCAAATGCGCCCGTCGGTTCCGTATCCCGTCCCGTCGAGCGAAAGACCGATGACAGGACCTTCGAGACCGTGCTCGGCCATACAGGCGGCGACGTGCGCGTGGTGATGCTGCACGGCGATGAGGCGCAGGCCACGCTCGCCAGCCCATTCTTTTGCCCATGACGTCGACAAATAGCCCGGGTGCAGGTCGTGAACCACGGTCTCCGGGTCGATCTCGAAGGTGTGCATGAGGTGGGTGAGCGACTCGCGGAAGAAGTCGAGGCCAGTGAGGTTTTCGAGGTCGCCGAGGTGCTGGCTCTGGTAGATGAAGCGCCCGCGAGCAAGAGCGAACACAATTTTCAGATGGCCGCCGACCGCAAGCAGCGGAGGAGCCCCGTCTTTCCTTGAATTGTCGGGCAGCGGCACAGCGAGCGGAACAAAGCCGCGCGCACGGCGAATCAACTGCGGCGCGCCGTCGACGAATGTCATCACCGAGTCGTCGCACCGCTGAAGAATCTCGCGGTCGTGCATGAGGAAGGCATCCGCAATCTGGCCAAGCCGCGCCATCGCCTCCTCGTTGTCGATGGCGATCGGCTCTTCGCTGAGGTTGGCGCTGGTCATCACCAGCGCCCGCACTCGGCGGTCCGCAAAAAGGAGATGCTGCAGCGGCGCATAAGGCAGGAAGATTCCCAGCCAGGGGATTCTAGGCGCAACCGAAGGCGCGATTCCGCTGTCCTCCCTCCTGCGAGCGATGACAATCGGGCGCGCGACGGTGAGTAGCAGGTTCTCTTCCTGGGGCGTCAGCGCGCAGAGGCCGCGTGCCGCATCCAGATCGCGAACCATTACCGCAAGCGGTTTGCCAGAGCGATGCTTGCGCTGGCGCAGGCGCATGACAGCCGATTCGTTAGTGACGTCGACGGCGAGATGGAAACCACCGATGCCCTTGATGGCCAAGACCTCACCGGCCATGAGGCGGTCGATCGTCTCGGTCACTGGATCATCCGACGGAACCTCTGTCCCGTCAGGCGTGACGAGCCAAACCCGCGGACCGCAGACGGGGCAGGCGTTGGGCTGCGCATGAAAGCGGCGGTTGGTGGGATCGTCGTACTCCGCCTGGCAGGCCGGGCACATCTTGAAATCCGCCATCGAGGTTTGCGGGCGGTCGTAGGGAATCCGGCGCGTGATGGTGAAGCGCGGGCCGCAATTCGTGCAGTTCAGAAACGGATAGCGATAGCGGCGATCGTTCGGATCGAGCAGCTCGCGCAGGCAGTCGGAACACGTCGCCGCATCGGCGGGAATGCCGGTCGAAACCTGGCCGCCGGTCGCGCTGGCGACGATACGAAAACCAGTCTCGCCCGTGGGCCGCGCTGCAATTGCAATGGCCGAATCGATGCGAGAGAGGGGCGGAGCTTCAGCCTGCAGCCGGCGGCGAAAGGAATCGATGCGGCTAGCTGGTCCTTCGACTTCGATGGTGACACCGCCGGTGTCGTTGCCGATAAAACCTGCGAGACCCTCCTCCGTTGCGAGCCTGTAGACGAAGGGCCGAAAACCCACACCTTGCACAACACCGCGCACGGTAATCGCCTTGCGCCGCAGCAGCCCTTCGGGCCAGCCTGGATTTGGATCGGGTTCCTGCGTCAACTCAGCGCCTCGCTCAGGCATCAGCATAGCGCAGCAGGTTGCAGGTACTCCCCATTTGAAGCGTCTAGCAGGTCCTGATCCTATTCGGACTGGCCAGCCCGGATCACGGCTGAAGACAGATAATGAGAAAGAAGGGCGGGTTCAATGGGTCTTCGGCGGTTGAAAGCGGCGCGCACGGTTGCCTGTGTCTGCATCCTGGTGTTGTTTCGCGCCCTGGGGTTGACTCAGGAACCCGATCCCGCGGCGGTGATCCACAATGTCGATGCCGCGGTAGCCGCCCGATTTGAGAATATCCTCGGGTTCACAGACGTTGAGCACTACGCCGTTTACAGGGGCGACGATCAAGTGCATCCCGCGGCGGAGATGACGGCGCGGGACACCTACAAGAAGGGTGTGGGCAAAACCTACACCGTGATGTCGCAGAGCGGATCGTCGATTCTTCTGCACTTCGGGTTGAAGCCGCTCTTGGAAAATGAGCAGACCATCAATCAGCCAGGAAATGTTGAGAAATCCTGGTTCAATTCAGCGAACTACATGATGAAGCTGAACTCCGCGGCCGTTCAGAATCTGAATGGGCGCAACTGCATTGCGCTGGATATCAAGCCTAAAGAAGAGGCTTCGAATCTGATCATCGGGACCATGTGGGTGGACGCGCGGGACGGAACTCTGGTCCAGATCGAAGGAGTCGCATCAAAGAACCCATCGGCATTTTCAGGAACCATTCGCATGATGCGGCAATATACAAACATCAACGGATATTCGATGGCGGTACACGCGCGCGCCGAGTCGGACAGCGCGCTTTTTGGCCGCACTGTCGTGATGATCGATTACAGCGATTACAAACTCGAGATTAAGACCGGCAAATAGTACCTCATTTCGCCCTCGCAATCCGACCGGGATGGCGGTTGCAAAGTACTTCTCAAATAGCGGATCGATGAGAACGATCTAATTGAGTGATCCTTCGCACAGCTTTTCGGCTGTTTTTCGCTGGATATGTGCGCCGACGCACGGGCTGCTGCTGAATGGGAGCGCAGCCCCATTCGTTTCAATCTGGAACGGCCGAAATCGATGCCAACAAATGGGATAGCCGCAAACGCCCGTGATTGCTGTCACGGATGGCAGAGGGCCTGCGCTCGTACAACAATGGTAGTATCAGGCGCAGACGGCGAACATGCGCTGCTCCACGCCCGATGCACGTCTCCGGATGAACCAACCAGGGAGGAAATGTGCCCGTAATCGCGCCCCCACCACTACCCAGCGAAGACAAACGATGGAAGATCGTGAACGGCACCATGCGCAAGAACGGCTTTGCCCGCCACGCCCTTATCGAGACGCTGCACACTGTCCAGTCGTCGTTTGGATATCTCGATGACGATTCGATTCGCTTTGTTGCGCTTTCGCTGCACGTGCCGCTGAGCCAGGCGTATGGTGTGGCGACGTTTTATCACTATTTCACGCTGAAGCCCCCGGGCAAGCATACGGTCACGGTATGCGCCGGAACGGCTTGCTACATTAAGGGCGCGGACAAGCTGATTGCGGCAGCCGAGAAGCGGCTGTGCATCAAGCAGGGACAAACCACCCCGGATGGACAGGTGAGCCTGATGGTAGCCCGCTGCGTGGGCGCCTGCAGCCGAGCGCCGGTGGCCTTATGCGACGGCGAAGTGGTTGGTGAGGTAACGCAAGATCAGATCCTCGAGCAACTGGAAAGGTGGTCGGCGCAATGACAATCGAGGAGCTCGAACAGATCGCCAAGAACGTCAAGCAGGAAAATGAGAAGTACGACTACGAGATCAACGTGTGCATGGACCTGGCCTGTGCCAGCCAGGGCGCCGACAAGCTGAAAGATGCGCTGGTGAAGGCCGCCGAGGCGGGTGCGAAGAAGGTGCTCGTGCGCCGCACCGGCTGCATGGGCCCCTGTTCACACGGGCCATTGGTGCGGGTCGACCCCGAGGAAAGACTCTACCGGCGAGTGAACGCGAGCCATGCCGAGGCGATTGTGAAGAGCCTGGGCGGTGCGCCCGTTCCCGAATTGCAATGCGACCTGGACGAGCACTTCGACAAGCAGGTGCGCGTCGTGCTGGAAAATGCCGGGTACATCGATCCGGAGAAGATTGACGACTACATCGCGCGCGATGGCTACAAAGCGCTGCTCATCGTGTTGACGGAGATGACCCCGAGCGGCGTGATTCACCGCATCACGGAGAGCGGGCTGCGTGGTCGTGGCGGAGGCGGGTATCCCACGGGGCTGAAGTGGGGCACCGTGGCCAAGGCAGCGGGCGACGTCAAGTATGTGGTCTGCAACGGCGACGAAGGTGACCCCGGCGCGTTCATGGATCGCAGCGTGATGGAGGGCGACCCGCATCGCGTGATCGAAGGAATGGCGATTGCCGCGTATGCCGTGGGCGCGAGCAAAGGCTTCATCTATGTGCGCGCGGAGTACCCGGTCGCGGTTTCGCGGCTCACGACTGCGCTGCGCGAAGCACGACGCCACGGATTGCTGGGCAACAACATCTGCAACACGCCTTTCAACTTCGATGTGGAGATCCGGCTGGGCGCGGGAGCGTTCGTATGCGGCGAGGAGACGGCGCTGATTGCGTCGATCGAAGGCAGGCGCGGCACGCCGAAGCCGAGGCCGCCGTATCCGGCGTCAAGCGGGCTTTGGGGCAAACCAACCTTGATCAATAACGTTGAGACCTACGCCAACATTGCGCCCATCGTGCGCAACGGCGGCAAGTGGTTCTTCAACATGGGCTCTGAGCGCAGCAAAGGGACGAAGGTCTTCGCGCTGACCGGAAAGATCGCCAACACCGGCCTCGTGGAAGTCCCGATGGGCATTAAGTTGCGCGAGATTATCGAAGAGATTGGCGGCGGCGTGCCCGGCGGGCATACTTTCAAGGCGGTGCAGACGGGCGGTCCATCGGGGGGCTGCATCCCGGCGGACATGCTGGATGTAGGCGTCAGCTACGACGCGCTGCTGAAGATGGGCTCGATCATGGGCTCGGGCGGCATGATCGTAATGGACGACACCTCGTGCATGGTGAACGTGGCCCGCTTCTTCATTGAATTCTGCATGACCGAGTCGTGCGGCAAATGCATTCCATGCCGCGCGGGCACGGCGCAGATGTTCACGCTGCTCACTCGCATTTGCGATGGCACGGGAACAATGGCTGACCTGGCACTGCTTGAGGATCTCTGCTCGACTGTAAAGGAGACGAGCCTGTGCGGGCTTGGCCAGACGGCACCCAATCCCGTGCTCAGCACGCTCAAGTATTTCCGCAACGAGTACATCGAACACATCGTGCACAAGCGCTGTCCGGCCGGCGTCTGTCAGATGGAAGCGGTCAAATCTGAGAGCGAGGTGGTGGCATGAGCGTGGAAACAGACGTCAAAACTCTTGTCATCGACGAACAGGAGGTCAGCGCCCGCGCCGGACAGACGATTCTGGAAGTGGCGCGCGAGAACGACATCAACATCCCCACGCTTTGCCATCTTGAAGGCCTGAGCGATGTGGGAGCGTGCCGGCTTTGCCTCGTGGAAATCAAGGGCTCGAACAAGCTACTACCGGCTTGCCTGGCCACGGTGCAGGAAGGAATGGAAGTCTCGACCAACACCGAGCGCCTGCAAAAGCATCGCCGCACGATCCTCGAACTTTTGTTCGCCGAGCGCAACCATATCTGCTCGGTCTGCGTCTCCAACGGCCACTGCGAGCTGCAAACGCTCGGCCAGGAGCAGGGCCTGACCCACATCCGGCTGCCCTATCGCAACCCCGAACTGAATGTCGACGCCTCGCACGAGCGGTTCACCCTCGATCACAACCGCTGCATCCTATGTACGCGCTGCGTGCGTGTCTGCTCCGAAATCGAGGGCGCGCACATATGGGATGTGATGGGCCGCGGCATCAATTCGCTGATTATCTCTGACTTGCACCAGGATTGGGGAAGCTCGGCGTGCACGCGCTGCGGTAAGTGCGTGCAGGTCTGCCCCACTGGAGCCCTCTTCGACAAGAGCAAGATCGGCTCCGATCATCCCAAGTATCCCGAATTTCTGCCCTATCTGAACCTGATGAGGGAAGCGCAATGAGCAAACTGAAACTTGCCACGGTCTGGCTCGACGGATGTTCCGGCTGCCACATGTCGTTTCTTGACATGGACGAGCGGCTTCTGGAACTGGCGGAAGTAGTGGATGTGGTCTACAGCCCCATCGTCGACACCAAGGAGTTCCCTGACGAAGTGGATATCGCGCTGGTCGAGGGAGCCATCAGCTCGGTCGACGACGAGAAGAAGATCAAGAAAGTCCGCGACCACTCCAAAATGCTGGTGGCAATGGGTGACTGCGCGATCACCGGTAACGTGCCCTCCATGCGCAACCCCATCGGGCCGGAGGCGATCCTTGACCGCGCCTACATCCAGAACGCCAGCGCTCAGCCGCAGATTCCCTGCGTCGTCGTGCCCAAACTGCTCAAGTACGTGCGCCCCATTCACGAGTTTGTGAAGGTCGACGTCTTTTTGCCCGGCTGTCCGCCTTCAGCCGACACATTTCACACCGCGCTCATCGCGCTGGTGAACGGCGGGCCGCTGGATATTCCGGCGCTGACCCGCTTTGGAGCTTGAGTTATGAGCCAGACCATCACCATCGATCCAGTAACCCGCCTTGAAGGCCACGGCAAAATCACCATCCAGCTCAACGGCCAGGGCGAGGTGGAAGACGCGCACTTTCACGTCACGCAGGTCCGCGGTTTTGAGCGCTTCAGCGAAGGCCGCCCGTTCTACGAGATGCCCAGCCTCATGGCGCGGATCTGCGGCATCTGTCCCGTCTCGCATCTGATCGCGTCCGCCAAGGCCTGCGAAGCCATCATGTCGGTGCGCATCCCGCACACCGCGGCACAGTTGCGCCGCATGATGAACCTGGCGCAGATGGTGCAGTCTCATGCGTTGAGCTTCTTTTATCTCGCCTCGCCGGACTTGCTCCTGGGGATGGAGTCCGATCCAAAAGTGCGCAATATTCTGGGCGTGGCGGCGGCTAAGCCAGAGCTGGGTCGCGGAGGCGTGGCCCTCCGCCGATTCGGGCAGAGCATCATCGAACTGCTCGGCGAGAAGCGCGTGCACCCTGGCTGGGTTGTGCCCGGCGGAGTCACCGAGCCCCTCTCAACTGAAAAGCGCGACAAGATTCTGGCCATGATCCCGGAGGCCTATGCCAATATCGCTTTGGCGCTGGGCGCATATAAGAAGATTGCGGACACGTTCAAGGCGGAAATCGCAGTCTTCGCCAACTTCCCGTCAAACTACATGAGCCTCATCAACGAGGATGAGTCGATCGAATTCACCGACGGCGCACTTCGCTTGATCGATGCGAAGGGAAGTACCGTCGAGGACGGCATCACGGCGACCCGCTACACCGAAGTCATCGGCGAAGCAGTGGAACCCTACAGCTACACCAAGTTCGCCTACTACAAGCCGCTCGGGTATCCCGAAGGGAGCTACCGGGTAGGACCGCTGGCGCGCCTCAACATCGTAAAGAAAATGGGCACGCCCAAGGCCGAAAAAGAGCTCGCCGAGTTCAAACAGTTGGCCCCGGGCCTGGTTGAGAGCTCGTTCCACTATCACCATGCACGCCTGGTGGAGATGCTCTACGGCGTTGAAAGAATCGAGGAAATCCTCGCCGATTCGCGCATTCTTGACAAGCACGTACGCGCCACTGCCGGTGTGAATCGCCTCGAAGGCGCGGGCCAGGCCGAGGCGCCGCGCGGCGTGCTGCATCACCACTACAAGGTGGACGAGAACGGCAAAATGACCTGGGCCAACCTCGTAATCGCCACCGGCCAGAACAATAAGGCGATGAACCTCGGAGTGCTTCAGGCCGCCAAGCACTATATCAAGAACGGAAAGTTCACCGAGGGCATTCTCAACCGCGTCGAAGCTGTTGTTCGCACTTTTGACCCGTGCCTGAGCTGCTCAACCCATGCCTTCGGACAGATGCCGTTGGCGATTACGCTCGTCTCGGCCGAGGGCGAAGAACTCGACAAAGTTGTGCGCGGCTGATTGCCTCCACGGCGAGCCCATGGCGAAACGAATGGCTGACAACCATAAAGGAGACGAATTGAACCCCGATCTTGCGGAGCCGCTGCACTTTGAAAAAGCTAACTGCCTGGTTCTCGCCTGCGGGAACACGCTTCGCAGCGATGATGGCATTGGGCCCAGGCTCGCAGAGTGGGCCGCGGAGCGATTCCGCGGCGATGGGCACGTACGCGTGGTTGCGCGCCAGCAGTGGACGCCGGACCTGGCCACCGACGTTGCCGCGGCCGATTCCGTCCTCTTCGTTGATTCGTCAGTTGATTCTGTTCCAGGGCGCGTCAGCCTGGTTGCAGTTCCATCGAACCGCGGAAACAGCGACGCTCGGTCGCATCACCTGGAGGCGCACGAACTCCTCGGCCTCACGCGAAGCCTCTACGGCTCGATGTCGGCCCACGCATTGCTCCTCACGGTCGGCGCCGGCTCGACGGAATTGGGCGAAACGTTCAGCGATCAGGTCGAGGCCGCGCTGCCCAGGGCACGCGGCGTGCTGGAGAAAACCGTACTGCGATTCCTTGCCAACTAGGCAGGTTGTCCGGCAACCTCAAGCGAACAAACGATGACGGCCGCACATTCGTGCGGCCGTCATCGTTTCGTTGCAACCCACCGGGAGAATTTCTCTAGAACGCCGCCACCGTCTGCCTCAGGCTGTACGAACTGAGCGTCTTGATGTAGTTGCCGCGGTCGTAGGGCGATGTATCGGGCACGGAACGGCGGCTGAGGCAGCCACGCGTCTCGGCCAGCGATGCATACTCGCGCTTGTTAAGCCAGTAGCGCAGGTCCGCCAGCACGCGGCTAATATGCTCAATGCCATGGATGTGCAGCGCAGAAACCATCATCGCCACGCTGCCTCCGGCCATGATCGCCTTCAGCACATCCTCGGCGGAGTGAACCCCTCCGGTGATCGCGATGTCGCCCTTGAGATGGCCATAGAGGATGGCCGCCCAGTGCAGGCGGGGCAACAGCTCCGAAGGTGTGGAAAAGTGCAGCGTCGGCCGCACCTCCAGCGCCTCGATGTCGAAGTCGGGTTGGTAAAAGCGGTTGAAGAGAACCACGCCGGACGCGCCCGCTTCTTCAAGCCGGCCGCAGAGATTTGGCACACTCGTGAACGACTGCGAAAGCTTGACGGCCACGGGAACCTTGACTGCATCGCAGACGCTCGAGACCAGCTCAAGAAGCTGCAGTTCGAGCGCGGCTGAAGTCTGGCTGCGGTCCGTCGCCAGCGCAAAGGTGTTCAATTCGATGGCGTTCGCCCCGGCCTCCTCCATCTCCTTGGCGAGGTGCACCCAGCCGCCGCTCGTGGCGCCGTTGAGGCTGGCCATGATAGGAATGTTGACGGCCTCGCGAGCGCGCCGCAAATGCTCGAGGTAACCTTCGTGCGTCATGCGATAGTCGGAGAGTTCCGGCAGGAAATCCAGCGACTCGGCAAACGAATTCGTGCCGCGCGACAGGTCGTCATCGAGGGTGCCCGATTCGAGCGCCAACTGCTCCTCGAAGAGCGAAGTGAGCACGATCGCCGAAGCTCCCGCATCCTCCATGTGGCGAATATTGTCAATCGACTCCGACAGCGGCGTGGACGCAACCACAATCGGGCCGCTCAGCTTCATGCCCAGGTAATGCATGGACATATCGGTCATTCTTCACCTCCGGCAGCCGCGGCCGCCAGTTTCTCTTCCGGCTTTGCTTCAGCCTTTTCACTGGGCGCGATATGTGGGGTCTCACCCCGGCCCGGCATCGCTGCACGCGCGGAGTAGACGCGCCACTGGCGCTCAACGTCGTCCTGCGCTTCCGTGAGCAGATGTGCGGCCATTTCCGGATTGCCGCGTGCCAGCATGGTGTAACGGGCCTCGCGGTAGGCGTAGTCCTTAAGCCGGATCGACGGCGCCTTGGAGTCGAGCTGGAAGGGATTCTTGCCTTCCTCGCGCAACGCGGGATTGTAGCGCATCAGCGGCCAATAGCCCGATTGCACAGCCAGCTTCTGCTGCTCCAGCCCGTGCACCAGGTCGTAGCCGTGCGCGATGCAACTTGAATACGCGATGATGATCGACGGCCCGTCGTGCGCCTCAGCCTCCTGGAAAGCCTTCACCACATGGCTGTCGTTGCCGCCAAGAGCCACCTGCGCCACGTAGACCGAGCCGTAGCTCACGGCCTCCATGGCTAGATCTTTGCGGCTGTTCGGCTTGCCGCTTGCGGCGAACTTGGCCACCGCACCGCGCGGCGTGGACTTCGAGGCCTGACCGCCGGTATTCGAATAAACTCCGGTGTCGAGCACGAGAACGTTTACGTTTTTGCCTGAGCCAAGAACATGATCGAGCCCGCCGAAACCGATGTCGTAGGCCCAGCCGTCTCCGCCGAGAATCCACACGCTCTTGCGCACCAGCGCATCTGCAATCGCCAGCAGGTTGCGCGCATCCGATGACTCGTTGCCGGCGAGGTGTTCGCGAAGAGTACTCACGCGCTCGCGTTGCCGATTGATTTCCGACTCGGTTTTCTGCGAAGCGCCGACCAGGTCAGCCGCCAACTCCGCGCCGATCGCCGATGCGAGCCGCGTGACGAGCGTCTCGGCGAAAGCCTTTTGCTGATCGAGCGCAACCCTCATGCCGAAGCCGAACTCCGCGTTGTCTTCGAAGAGCGAATTGTTCCAGGTGGGTCCGCGGCCTTGCGCATTGCTCGTGTAAGGCGTGGTGGGTAGGTTGCCGCCGTAGATCGACGAGCAGCCAGTGGCGTTAGCGACGTAGAGCCGATCGCCAAACAATTGCGTCATCAGCTTGATATAGGGCGTCTCGCCGCAGCCCGAGCAGGCGCCGGAGAACTCGAAGAGCGGCTGCAGAAGCTGAAGGTCCTTCACCTGAGCGTGCGAGAGCTTTGCTCGATCCACTTCGGGCAGCGAGAGGAAGAAATCCCAGTTGTCGCGTTCCGGCTCGCGGAGCGGTGCCTGCGGCGCCATGTTGATGGCCTTCTTGCTGGCGTCGCTCTTGTTTTTCACCGGGCAAACTTCCACGCAGACGGCACAGCCTGTGCAATCTTCCGGAGCAACCTGCAGCGTATACCGTTCCTCTTCCATGCCGCGCCACTTGGGTTTGGCCCACTTGAATGTAGCCGGAGATTTGTCGCCGAGTTCGGGACTGTAGATCTTGGCGCGGATCACGGCGTGCGGGCAAACCATCACGCATTTGCCGCATTGGATGCACAGGTCCTTGTCCCACACGGGAATGAACTGCGCGATGTTGCGCTTCTCCCACTGCGCCGTGCCGGTTGGAAATGCGCCGCCGGCGGGGATTGCGCTCACCGGAATCAGGTCGCCCTTGCCTGCGGCGATCTGGCCGAGCACGTCGTGAACGAAGGCTGGCGCTTTGTCGGAGATGGCCCCCGTGACATCGAAGCTCGATGACGCGGCAACGGGCAACTCGACTTTCTCGAGATGCGCCAGCGCGTGATCCACGGCGGCAAAATTCTTCTGCACCACGGCCTCGCCGCGCTTGCCATAGGTTTTCTGGATCGACTTCTTGATCTGTTTGATTGCCTCGTCGCGCGGCAGCACGCCGCTGATGGCGAAGAAACAGGTCTGCATAATCGTGTTGATGCGCGAGCCCATGCCGGCTTCGCGCGCAACCTTGTAGCCGTCGATCACATAGAACTCGATCTTCTTGCGGAGCATCTCTTCCTGCGTGCTGCGTGGCAACTTGTCCCACACCTCAGCAGCGGAATACGGCGAGTTCAGCAGGAAGACGGCTCCCGGCATTGCGGCTTCGAGGACGTCCATCTTTTCCAGGAAGCTGAAGTTGTGGCAGGCCACGAAGCTGGCGCGCGTAATAAGGTAGGTGGATCTGATGGGGTTGGGCCCGAACCTCAAGTGCGAGGTGGTCATCGATCCGGACTTCTTGGAGTCGTAAACAAAATAGCCCTGCGCGTAGTTCGGCGTCTCACTGCCGATAATCTTGATCGAATTCTTGTTAGCGCCCACGGTGCCGTCGGACCCAAGTCCGTAGAACAGAGCGCGCACAGTCTTCGGATCTTCAGTGGAAAACTCGGGATCGTACTCGAGGCTCGAGTGGCTCACATCATCGTTGATGCCGATGGTGAAGTGGTTCTTCGGCGAGAGCCTTGCCAGTTCATCGAAGACTCCCTTGACCATCGCCGGCGTGAACTCTTTCGACGAGAGGCCGTAGCGGCCACCGATCACGGCGGGCATCGCGGCAAACGGCAGGTCCGCCGCGTTCTCCGCCAGCACAGTCATAATGTCCTGGTAAAGCGGCTCGCCAGCTCCGCCCGGCTCTTTGCAGCGGTCCAGAGTGGCAATGGACTTGACGGTCGCGGGCAGCGCGGCCAAGAATGCCTTAGTGTCGAAGGGCCGGTAGAGACGAACTTTGACCATGCCAACTTTTTCATCCTGGCGGTTCAGCGCGTCCACCGCTTCTTCTGCCGCTTCAGCGCCGGAACCCATCAGCAGAATCACGCGCTCCGCATCCGGCGCGCCGTAGTAGTCGAAGAGGTGATAGGCACGGCCTGTCTGGGCAGCAAAGCGGTTCATCACCGACTGCACGATTCCTGGCACGGCTGCGTGGAATGGCGTGCACGCCTCGCGGGCCTGGAAAAACACGTCGGGGTTCTGCGCCGTGCCGCGGATAAACGGCCGATCAGGCGTGAGCGCGTTCTTGCGGAATGCGATGAGGTACTTGTCGTCGACCAGGGCGCGAATGGTCTCGTCAGAGATTGGCAGAATCTTGCCCACTTCATGCGAGGTGCGAAAGCCGTCGAAGAAATGGATGAACGGAATACGCGATTCCAGGGTGGCGATCTGCGCCACAAGCGCCATGTCGGCGACTTCCTGTACGGAATTCGAGGCCAGCATCGCCCAGCCCGTCGAGCGGCAAGCCATCACGTCGGAGTGGTCGCCGAAGATCGACAAGCAGTGCGTGGCCAAAGTGCGGGCCGAGACGTGCATCGTCGCCGGGGTAAGCTCACCGGCAATCTTGAACATATTGGGGATCATCAGCAGCAGACCCTGCGATGCGGTGAACGTCGTCCCGAAGGCCCCGGCCTGCAACGCGCCGTGCAATGCGCCTGCGGCGCCGCCTTCGCTCTGCATCTCTTCCACAATGGGCAACGCGCCCCAAATATTCTTCTTCCCCTCCGAGCGCCACTGATCGGCCCACTCTGCCATCGGCGACGAGGGGGTGATGGGGTAAATGGCGACAACTTCGGAAAGCCGATAGGCTACGGATGCCGCGGCCTCGTTCCCGTCCATAATCACGGTGGGAATCACAGTCTTTGGTTCACTCATTCGTTTCGCTCCACAATGCGGCACTTGAGGGAGAACAGCCGCTAAGATGAGTTTCGGCGTTGAGAAGGAGAGCGGCAGTGATGTGGGGCACAAGGAGGGGCGGGAATCCCATCCTGTGAAACGGTGTTCATATCTTGCATCACGCTCTGGCTGGAGGAGTACCATTGCTGCATTCGGAATGAAGTTCTGACTTGGACGCCTCCGGCGAGGCAGGGATGCGTATCGCTCCGCGTCTGGACCCGGAGGAGATACCGAAGGAGGAATCGTGGAAACCGACGCCTGCACAAAACATCCGCAGAAGATTCAAATCCATCAACAAACGTTCATGGGTATGGCTTGGTGCGCCGCGTGGCTCTTCACCGTCGGCTACCTGCACCTCAGCTTTTGGAGAGGTGTTCTGGCCATCATCCTGTGGCCCTATTACATCGGCGTCCACGCCGGCGCGATCATGCACTAATTGCCGCGCCCGCCCATTTCCATACTGCCGGCCGGCTCGCTGACCTGCCGACTCGCTGACTCGCTGGCTTTCAGATTCCCGCGTACCACGAGTATCCATACTCGGGATCGACCGAGCCCAGTCCCTTGCCGAATTTCTTGATGTCGTCGGTCGCCGTAATGTGGATGACGAACTTCACGCTCTTGTAGCCGAGCTGGCGCGGCACGCGAAGCCGCAGCGGGCCGCCAAACGGCACCGGCAAATCGCCGTCGTTCATGCCCATCGTGAGCAGAGTATAAGGATGCATTGCCTCGGATATATCGATGCTTTCCCACCCGTTTTTCTCAAGAGCGTCGTACACAACGTAGCGTGTCTGCGGCAGCACTCCCGCCTCGCGCAGCACCCCGCTCAACGGCGTCCCGATCCACTCCGCTATATACGACCACCCCTCCTCGCACGCTACCTCGGTAATCTGGCTGTGCACCGGCAGCGTCTTCAGATCGGCGAGCGAAAGCACCAGCGGATGCGCCACCGTTCCGTCCACCACCAGCCGCCAGTCTCTGAATCCGCCGGCTTCTAACCGCTTGAGCTCATCATTCCGAGGCGAGATTTCGTTGGCAAACGGGTTCTTTGAGATCATGCTCCGCGGGAACTCGCGCACCGGCATGTGCACCGTCAGCAGCCTCTGGCACGCATAAGTCAGCGTTTCGCCCGGCCCATAAACTCCTTTACCATCGGGCGGGATCAGCCCGTAGCGCTTTGCCATCCGATCCGCAACCGCCAGGCCTCCAACACCCGCCGCCGCGGCAACGCCTCCATAGATCAGCTTGCGTCGCGAAATCTTGTTCATCGGCCCTCCTCGGAACTTCGCAGGTTTCCCGTGATCATGCTCCGCACGCGCCGCCAGAATCCTGACATGGTCACCATCGCCACATGCACAATCAGGAACAGCAGCAGCAGCCACGAAACGAAAAAGTGAATCGTCCGTGCCGACTGGCGCCCGCCCAGCAACTCCGCCGTCCAGGGAAATGCGGCCGTGAATGCCGGAGACATTGCCAGCCCAGTCCATATGACCAGCGGAAACAGGATAAAGATCACCACCACGTATGCCGTCCGCTGCAGCACGTTATACGAGCTTTCCTCCGCCTGACCCGGCGGCCTGCGTCGCAGATACTGCGCCATCCGCTCTCGATACGCGCGCCAGTTCCAGTCGCGCCGCTCCGGCAACAGATTCTTCCAGAAGTGCCCGCTTAGCAGCCCGTAGATCCCGTACACCAGCCCCGTCAGCACGCACACCCACGCAGCTTCAAAATGCAGGGACCGGCTCCAACCATTCTGGTCCGGCATCACGTAGCTATATCCGGTGGGCACCGTATCGCGCGACGACGGAATGGGAATCACGAACAGCGGCTTCGTGTTGACGTTCCCCACTTCGCCCCAGTAGAACCGCGGGTGCGAGATGACAAGTTCTCCACCTGTCACAACCAGTGCAATGAAGGCGACGAACGTGAGCCAGTGTGTCGCGCGCACCACTCCCGAGTGGTGACGGATCTTCGTTCTTTCAAGCGGGGAAGCCGCTGGCACACCGCCAGATTAGCACGGTCTACACCCCCAAAAACGAGGTTTTCTCGAGTTGGATTCGTTGGCCGCCGGCTCCGCCCCCAACCTTGCTGACTTGGCGAGTCGGTGCCTCCCGACTGTACGCCCTGGCCCCAACGTCCCTGGTCCCTGCTTCTCAGGCCAGCAATTCCGCCACCTTCGGCATCCAATCGGAAATCGGGATATGTTGCGGGCACAATCCTTCGCACGTATCGCAATCGATGCAGGCGCCCGCGCGTTGTCCTACCTTGAGCACGAACTTGTACCGGAATCGCGCCGCGCCCACGTCGTCGTAAGTGTGGGCGTAATTAAACAACTCGAAATTCACCGGGATGTTCACGTCGTTGGGACACGGCATGCAGTAGCCGCATTGTGTGCACGGAATCGTTATCCGTGACCGGTAATTCTCGCGAATCCGTGCAATTAGAGCCCGGTCCGCTTCAGTAATCATGCCTACGCGCGCCGAATCAACAATTCTCAAGTTGTCGACAACTTGCTTCATGGTGCTCATGCTGCTCAGCACCACGGAAACCTCTGGCTGATCCCACACCCAATCCAGAGCCAATTGCGCCGGGCTCCGCCGTGCCTGATCGGCCGCAATCATCTCTCGAATCGCCGGCGGCGGATCGGCAAGCCGCCCACCCATCAGCGGTTCCATCACCACCACTGCCAGCCCTTTTTCCGCGGCCAGCTTCAGCCCGCGAGTGCCCGCCTGGTTCTCTGTGTCCATGTAGTTGTACTGAATCTGGCAGAAGCTCCAAAGGTCGCTGCCGTTCACGATCTCCTCGAATCCCGGGTAGTCATCGAGAAACGAGAACCCCAAATGTCTTATGCGCCCATCGGCCAGCGCCCGCTCCGCCTGGCCCAGCAGGTCGTGCTTCAGCACGATGTTCGGCCACCAGGCTTTGTTAAGCGAGTGGATCAGATAAAAGTCGATGTGATCCGTCTGCAGCTTTCCCAACTGTTCATTGAGAAACAGGTCAAAATCCGCCGGCCCCTGCACCATCCATGTGGGTAGTTTGGTCGCCAGCCGGACTTTATTGCGATATCCATCCTTGAGCGCTCTGCCAACAATCAGCTCGCTGTTGCCATCGTGATAGGGATAGGCAGTATCGACGTAGTTCACGCCATGATCGATGGCGTAACGCAACATGCGCGTCGCTTCGGCTTCATCGACATTCGGGCTGCCGTGCAGCCCATCCGCGCTCGGAAGCCGCATACAGCCGAACCCAAGCGCCGAGGCCTTCCAATCCAACTTTCCAAAATTGCGATATTGCATGACCAGCCCCTCCCGCATTCCTTCATGCAAACAGTGGATTCTATACCCGATCATCCGCAACGTCTGTGTTCACGCGCCTGGCAGCCCCTCCACCAGCGCCTCCCACTCGGCCTCGAGCGTGGGCCGGCGAAATTCTCGCCCGGCCCGGCTATACCAGTAGTCGGCATTCCAGTCGACGCCTTCCTTTCGGTGCAGGTAGGCGTGAACCGCCATCGCGCCAAGTGTTTCGAGATCGTCAACTATACCGTGCGCATGGGCCCAATCGCCTTTTGCATCCCACCAAAGCGCAGCAAGTGGGGCAGGCAACTCGCCCGGCGGTTCAGGCGAAGTTAATGTGGCGCGGAACTCGTCAAGCATCATGGTTCGCTTGTACCATCCGTCCTCGACACCTGCAACTAAACGGGGCCCGAGACCTGTGATTTAGATCACTTCCAGAGAAAAACAACACTGCTAAGAATGAATCATCGTTCCGATGAATTGAGCAGAGGGTCCGCCAGGGGGCTAGGGAGGGGGCTGGGGATCCCAGCCGATCGACTCTCTCCCTGGAGGTCAAGTCATGGGAATGTCCGAAGCCAAGATCCCCCAAAACCACGATTGCGGCCGCAGGCAATTTGGCCGTATACTGAATTACGACCATTCCGGTCGTATTTTTCTGCTGCCCCGTTTTGACGGGCGGCGGAGCGGAGTTCGTCAGGTGAGCTTGTTGAGCGATTTGACGGTTGGTGAGAGGGGGGTGCTTATCGCCCTTGACCTGCCTGAGAGCGTCCAGAACCACCTGATGCATATGGGCTTTGTGCCAGACGCTGAGGTGACGGCGCTCCGCCGCGCTCCTGCCGGGGACCCTACAGTTTATGGCATTGACGGCATGGAAATCGCGCTCCGCCATGAGACGGCGTCGGCCATCCGGGTCCGTCCGGTAGGGGCAGCCGCCGCGCAACCTTACCGCGACACCAGCGAACAAGTTGACCGCGACACCGTCGAGCAACCGGACCACGACACTGCCGATACTCCCCAACTCTCCGAGGCCGCGCGATGAACGCCTGCTGCGATGTTCCGGTCTTTGAGCCGCCCAAGGCGCCAACCGAGAGCGCACTCCGCACCATTGTGCTCATCGGGCCACCCAACTCCGGCAAATCCACGCTCTTTAACCGGCTCACCGGGCTGCGGCAAAAGGTCGCGAACTACCCTGGCGTGACCGTCGAGCAGCGCATGGGAGTGATGGCGGGAGTGGGGCGCGAAGACCTCACACTGATTGATCTGCCCGGTATCTACTCGCTCACTCCGTATTCTGAAGATGCGCGCGTGGCCGTGAACGTGCTTCGCGGACGGATGCCCGGCACGCCCAAGCCCGACGCTGTTCTGCTCGTCCTTGACTCGCTGCACCTCACGCGGCAACTGATGCTCGCAGCGCCGGTGCTGGATGTCGGCCTGCCCACCCTGGTCCTCCTCAATATGTCCGACCTGATGGAGTCGCGCGGCGGGCAAATAGACTCGCTCAAGCTGGCGCGCGAACTGGGGGCTCCGGTCGCGCAGATCAGCGCCACACACGGAACTGGCCTCGATTCCGTCGCGCTCTTCCTCAATCAGCAAAATGGCCACGGCGCCAAATCAAAGCCCCTCTCGCTCCCTGTCATGGGCAACGCGGCCAGCACGCATACCTGGGCCGCTCAAGTCAGCCGCAACACCGGCTACCAGGCCCCGCTTTCGGCCGAGAACACGCGCAAAATCGACAACGTGCTTCTGCATCGCGTCTGGGGACCGCTGCTTTTCTTAATGGTTGTGATTGGCGTGTTCGAAGTGGTGTTCGCGCTGGGCCAGCCGCTTTCTGACGGCTTCGGCGATCTGCTGGGGCGCATGGCCGACCTCGCCCGACCGCTGCTGCCCGTGGGCTGGCTGCAATCGCTGCTGCTCGACGGCGTGTGGAAGGGCATCTGCTCCGTGCTCGTATTCCTGCCGCAGATCCTGCTGCTGTTTCTCTTCATCGGAATTCTCGAGGACACCGGCTACCTGGCGCGCGCCGCTCTGATCGCCGACCGCGTCATGCGGACGATCGGATTGAACGGCAAGGCATTCATCCCGCTGCTTTCGGCTTACGCGTGCGCGGTGCCGGCCATCATGGCCACGCGCACGATCGAGAACAAGCGCGACCGGCTCGCCACCATCCTGGTCACACCGTTCATGACCTGCTCGGCACGCCTGCCTGTCTACCTGCTGCTCATCGCTGCATTCATTCCCAATACCTACTTCCTGCACGGAGTCATCGGTCTGCGCACGATCGTCATGCTTGGCCTTTACGTGGCCGGCTTCGTGGCCGCATTCACCACCGCGCGGCTGCTCAAGAGCTCCATTCTCCGGTCGAGCGATACGCCGTTCATTCTAGAGCTGCCGCAGTACCGCATGCCCACGCTGTACACGCTTGGGCTGCGGCTGTTGGACCGCGCACGTATCTTTGTCAGGATGGCCGGAACGATCATCCTCGCCGTTACGCTGGCGCTTTGGGTTCTGGCGCATCTGCCGGTGATTCACACGGCTGCGGGCGCGCTGAGCGCGCCGCAACTGGCCAACAGCCTGATCGGCAGATTGGGCCACTTCATCGAGCCGGCGATTGCGCCGCTCGGATTCAACTGGAAGATCGGGATTGGACTGCTCTCGAGCGTGCTGGCGCGCGAGGTCATGGTCAGCACGATGGGAACGCTCTACGGCGCCGATCCAAGCACGCAGGCGCTCAGCCTGCAGACCGCTCTGCACCACGACATGACGCTCGGCGGCGCGATGTCGCTGATGATCTTTTTCGCCTTCGCCATGCAGTGCACGTCAACCATCGCCGTTGTGCGGCGCGAGACCAATAGCTGGCTTTGGCCCGCAGTGCAGTTCCTCTACATGCTTGTGCTGGCTTACGGAGCCGCTTTCGCGGTGAATCATATCGTCACGGCGATTTTCGGGTGAACCCGAAAGCAGCTTTTAGCTATTAGCTTTTAGCTGTTAGCTCGATTCGCTGCGAGCGAAGCGCAAAAACTCTGCCGAAAAATCAAAACCTCAAAAACCGAAAGCAGCCTTTAGCTTTTAACTCTTAGCTATTGGCTCGAAGCGCGAAAAACAAGAAACGCAAAAACGCTACTGTGAAACTGTGAAACTGTGGCTGCAAGTTGTTGATTCTGCTCGCTCCACAGTTTCACAGATTCACAGTTTCACAAAAGGGCATGGGGGGGTGGGTCTCGAAAGAGGGTGGGGGTGGGTGCCGGAGGCATGGGGGGTGGGGTAAAAGCAGTGGTTAGTGGTTAGTGATTAGTGGTTAGTGAACACCGATCCGTTGTCGGCGGTCAGTGGCTAGCGTGCTGTTGTCAATGATCCGTGGAACGACGATAGATAGTGGATGGCTGAAAGCCGGTCAGTCGGCGGGGAGAGCCTCTTTGACGGCTTCCCGGATGGGTCTCAACTCAAGCAACTCCTCCACGATATAACCGCCAATTGTCTCATCTGAGAACGTCACAATCACGCCGTCCTCGCCGTCTGTTTCAACCTTAAGGATGTGTATTTCTTCAGTCATGGTGGAGAGTATATCCCACTGCCAGGCTGGCGTGTGTTCAATATCGCTCGCCCCCCCACAATAAATTGGGAGCATGAAAGCAGGGAACAGGGAGACAGGGAACAAGGGAGCAGGGGAGCGAGGGACCAGGGGAATAAGAAGACGGCAGCGGGTGGGTCATTGCCTGGCGCTTTCGCTGAGCCTGGTTAGGGAGGGTTTGGCGAGCGGGAAGGCCCGGGATGCCATTGGTATGTCGCGGAGGTTTTCAAGGATGAAGGCAACGGTTTTGGAGAGCGAAGTGCGATGCTCGGCGGCCCAGACGCGCGCGTCCTGGTAGCCCTGATTGGAGATGGCAACGGTGATGTTTTTCATGGGGTCTACTTCCTTTTGTCTTGGGATTTCCGGGTGCGCCTGGCGGCGGAATCGGAGAGATTGGCGTAAGGCGCGGGAGAATCCTGCGGATTCTGATCGCTTTTTGCCGCGGCGAGAGCGACCTGAGCGGCGTAGAGGAGCTTGCCGCCGTCTTTTTCGGAAACTGCTCCGAGCAGAATGCCCTGCGCGACGCAGGCGATGAAGTCGCGGCAGCAATCGCGGGTGGAGAGCGGAGGCATGGCGGCGCGATAGGCCTCGGCGGCCTGGATGGATGCGGTGAGCTCGGATTTGCCGGCGTCCGTCGCGGCGCGAAAGACCTTTTTCCAGGCCTTGCAACAGTGCGCTACGGCAGGGTTCGAAAAGGAGGGGTTCGATTTGTCGACCGCGTCAGCGGTCACGCTGGTTGCGTGTTCAGATAAGTTCATTAGAATTTTTCTCCCTTTGAAGGCGGAGCGGTCCGGACCCGGCGTGTTTAAGCCGGCGCGGACGCGTGCCTGGATTTGGAGCTTTTCTTGATTGTGCGCCGAATGGGGGAAATTATCGGCAAACTTGACAGAAATCAGAGATCGGGGGTCAGAGATCAGAAAATAAACGGCTTAGGGTGGGGCGGGTGGGCGGATTTGGGCGGGCGGGGGGTTGACAAGGTGGGCGGGGGCGGCGGGACGGCATCGGGGCTCGACCTCAATCGCCTGCTGTTTGACGGCCTTACTTTCTCCTTTTCTTCCTTTTTCCCCGTGCTGTTCTTTTCCAGAGTTCGGAGAACGCTGGTGCCAACTCGCTGTCGATTGCGATTCCGTAGTGGGCAATGACGCTCGTGCCGAGGTCGATAACTGCCTTCTGGCCCTTTAGGTTGCTCTTGAAGTCAAATGGAATGGAGATCCCTGTTGTGTCGTCTTTGATCGCTCTCCTTTCCACTTCCGCGTCTAAGAGTCGGACTAACATTTGGGAGATTTTTCCGATGCATGACCGGAGGCGATTGCGGCCGTCGGGCTGCGAAAGGAAATCAGAGGGGCGCTGGATCAATTCGTTTCCGGTGTGGTCCGACTCGAGCGCGAGCCGCACCAGATAAACGAGCAGAAACTTCGTCAGCCCGTAGTGGGCGAAGAGCTCATTTTTCATTGCGCTCAATTTTTCTCGCGAGGATTCATAAATTTCGTAGACCGAAACTATGCGATCCCCGTTGACTTCGGGACGACCAAAGATTTTGGAGTGAAGATCGTCAAAGAGACGATACGTCTGGTGGCATGACCAGGGCTCTTTGACGTCGTATGCCAACAGAATTCTGGCCGCCAACTCGTTCTCGATAACCGTCTTTCCCTGTTTGTCCCATTCTGGGTGCTCGCCCCGTTTTATCCGGTAGGTGAAGTCATTCGCGTAATGCTTGTGAATCTCCGATTGCAGGCGTGTTTGGATGGGGTTATTCGATTGCAGGTCTCTGTAGGTGGTCCCGTTTTGGTTGTTTGTGTGGTCCGTGATCTTGCGGGCCAATGTAGAGTCTGGTTGGATGTGGATGAATTTGGTCAGAATGTACAGTTCTGGTGTAAGCGCGCTTCTATTTTCGTATAGCCCAGTAAGACTTTGACAGCCGTTCACAACCGCGTATCCCGAGGCGGTTAGGTGCGTTTTTGTGCAAGAGAGGCTGTTGCAAAGGATCGTAAGCCCGTTGTGAAACGCCGGGAAGTACTTATGCTCGGCTTTCGCCTGAATGCTTCTCTCGATGTCCCGGTTGACCTTAGTTTTCTTCGTGAGGTACTGCCGTACGTTCCAAGAGAATAACTCTCCATTGCTGATTCCCTCCATCTTGACGAGTTCACTCGCGGGGAGCGGAGCTATTACCATGTCCATTCCAGGCTCGATCGCGTACCTAATGAAAGGCTTGGAAAGCTTAAATACGATTGGATTAGTTATCGGCCCAGTTTTGTCAACCTCGACGTAGGCGGCTTTGAGTTCGGGCGCGTCCCAGAGCGCCAAATCCGAGGCGGTCTTTAGATACCCAACCGCGTCGCGGTTGCGGGTTGCGTTTGTCAAAAACACGCCTTGGATCTTGTATCCTTCGGCGACTTTCTTTTCGATTTCCTTTTCGCGGATTAAGCGACTTAGCTCCGCATTCTTCGTGCTTGAGCCGACGAGCTGCACGGACTTAGGGGAGCGCATCTGGTTCAGTGATCCGTGGAATTCCCTTAGCTCTGTGTCGCCTAAGACTTTTCTCTTAGTCATTAGGCGCGATTGAAATACGTCGATCTGTGCCAGTTGGTCATTTACGTAGACACCGTCGATGCCTTTGTCGTCGACGCCGTCGCAGATGCAGTCTTCCAACTCCGTCTCTTCCAGGCGGTAATAGCTCTCAAGGAACCACGCGAGAAATTGCCGCGACTCTGTGCGCTGCCTTAAAACGTGCCCTGCGAGCAGTGTCTTGATCGATGGGTAGGAGAGTGGGATTGAGACTGCTGACATTGGGATTTCCTCCTCCGTTTTCCTGGTGATGTGGAGTTGGAGAAATGATACGCCCTACTCGCCACTCGCGTGACTCGATGGGGGTTCGGCGCGCGACGCGCAAGCAGGAGCGCGGAGAAAAAGGCAAGGACCAGGGATTAGGTGTGACCTTTCAATAGGTTGTCCATTCGATCTGGACCGGAGAAGCTGATTGTGACGAGCAATCCAGTTTCAAGGGAGAGATCGAATGGACCTTCACCAGAATGCCCGATTGACGGT
>Ga0224554_1000029_pt1 | contig 122501 bp, 99 predicted proteins | sample 714S22024metaG_FD_180666 | JGI IMG/M metagenome (GOLD analysis project Ga0224554, IMG submission 180666) | Peat soil microbial communities from Stordalen Mire, Sweden - 717 S2 20-24 | ecosystem: Environmental > Terrestrial > Soil > Wetlands > Peat | place: Sweden: Norrbotten County, Stordalen... | reverse complement strand
CAACCCTCTTCCTCAACCGTCGCAACAAAGTCCAGACCTAGTCCAGACTTAGTCCAGACCAATCCAGACTTAGTCCAGACTTAACATGCCTTTTTTGAAGACTTTAGTATTTTTTCGCACACAAAGGAAAATCCGCATGACCGAAGCAAACAAAACCACCCGGTTCTTCGCCTTTACTGACCCCTTACCACTGACCCCTTACCACTGCCTCTTCGCCTTTTATACGTCTCACGCGCTTAGCGCGTGCTTAAACTCCATTTTTTGAATACTTTACGCTATTTGCCACGGGGGGTATCTTCATGCGATTGCTCTGAAGTTTGCACCAGTCTCGCATCTCTTATGCATCGATGCAGCAACTGCATCTACGCAAGTTCTTCAGCGGACTCGATCTGACGCAGCCCGCGAATCTTCCATATCCCATAGCCGATGCCGATGGCCAGCAGACATACGAACACGCAAAGCAGAGGAGTTGACCACCTCTGGAGAGTTCCAGACCACATGCGGACGATCCTGCGTCCATAGGTCACGCCGAGCCACGCGATGAAGGAGTAACGCAGGCTGCGGGCAGCGCCGAAGACGCCCAGGAAGCGCCTGCGCGAGACGCCCAGCGCGCCGGATGCCAGCGCAAACGGCAAGAGCGGAAAGGGTGGAGGAAGCAAGGCGGGAAGAAAGACGGCCAGGACTGGATGACGCTCAACCCAGGTGACGACACGGCCAAGAAGACGCGCCGGCACGTAGTTGTGCAGCGCCGTTTCTCCGCCTCTGCGGCCAATGTGCCAGGTGGTGTATCCGCCCAGGATGCTGCCTGCAATGGCACAGGGGGCCAGCAGCCACGGATTGCCGCTATGCGCCACCAGCCACAGCAACAGAAGGTCCGTGCTGCCGGGCAGGGGCACAGGGATGACCGAGGAATCGACCACCGCAACGAAGAAGAGCCCCAGCGCTCCCAGGTGCGTGAGCCAGCGCGGCATCAGCGAGGGATGCACGCGTGGCGCAGGCAATGGAGCTGGCCGCTGAACAAATGCACTCATACAAATTGCCCCCCGCATTCCCGTCGCGCACCTTGCCTGCCCCTCTCGGTTATGCCAACGCGCGAACTAAAATGTGTGTCTCTCTGTAGAACTCAAATTCGAGTCCAGCCAGGAGAGCAGCCGGCGGATACTGCCCGTGGCCATTGCGATGCTGGTATCGCCCGCGCCGTAATAGAGATGAATGGTGTCCCCGTCCGCGCCGATGGTCTGTCCGCATGGAAACACGACGTCCTTGACGTCTCCGCCACGCTCATAGGGAGCTTCGGGCCCGAATATCCAGGAACTGCCGCGTTGCAGGCAGACCTCCGGTTTTTCCAGGTCGAAGAGCGCCAGTCCCAGGCGATAGATGCTTCCAGACGCAGTTTGCCGGACACCGTGGTAGATCATCAGCCAGCCTTTGGCGGTTTCAATCGGCGGGGAACAGAGCCCAATCTTGTTCGCATCCCACCATCCGCCGCGCCGTGCTTCGAGGATCACCTTGTGACCACCCCAGTGGGTCAGGTTCGGCGAATAGGACACCCACATATGCGTGCCCAGCGTCGTCATGGGGCGGTGAATCAGTGCCCAGAGGGCGCCAATTCTTCTTGGCAACAGGGCCGCGTCCTTGTCCTCGGGCTGCATGATGACCCCATATCGCTCGAAGCTCTTGAAGTCCTTGGTCAGCGCGAGCGATACACCCGGACCGCCTCGCGCAAAGGAGGTATAGGCGATTGCGTATTGCTGCAACTCCGGGACCCATGTAATACGCGGATCTTCGATGCCCCAAAGTTCTTCAGGATACTCCTTGGGTTTTGCCATCAACGTCGGTTGAGGATCGATTCGCCATCCATCAACCCCATTTGTGGAACGTGCGGCGCAAAGGTGCGACATCCCGGTCCGGTCTTCAACGCGGCATAGAAGCAAGGTATCTCCATCGGCAAGACGTACCGCCCCTGCGTTAAAGACACTGTTAATCGGATAAGGCCAGTCTTCACGCCGGAGGATAGGATTTGCGGAACTGCGGATAAACAAGGGATGATCGGTATATGGTTCTGAATTCAGTTGCGCTATGACAACGGATTCCGCCGGAACGTCGAGTGAAGGGATTGGATTCAATGAGCGATACTCATTTCCTGATGCAGTTTTTCTACGCCTGATACTTTGGCCGCCTGCATCTCGAGCAGCGCCATGAGGAACGAGAGCGTGGATTCAGCTCCCTGATTTTCGTTCACGCGGTCCGGATGAAGGCCGTCACGGCATCCACCTGTCGATGCGTCGTAAAGCGCAACCTGCAGATCGTTCTTGCCTAGAAACCACCGGAAAGCCCGCCACGCACTATCGTGCCATTGGCCCTCTTCGGTCAGCCTGTACACTTCCAGGCAGGCGGAGACGGTTGCACAGACCTCCACCGGCTGCTGATCGAAACGCGCCTTCTCCTTTCCCTCTGTATAGAATCCGTTCGATCCAATCGGCACGACAATCTCCTCATTGCCGCAATGCTGCTCGGCTACAAGCCACTTCAGTGAATCCATGCCAACTTCGATCATTCTCTGGTTGTCACTCCGCCATCCTGCAAGAATAAGTGCCTGCGACAACCTTGCGTTTGAGTACGCAAGGCTCTTTTCAAACCACTTCCACGTCTCGGAATGACTTTTTTCATAAATATCAAGAAGCCGATTCGCAAGCGTATTGCGTGCGCCCTGGATCGCTCTGTCTCCTGGGAACCAGTCCAGGTAAGCCTGCATGCCCAGGATGGAAAACGCCCATGCACGCGGGCTGGTGAATGTGAGTGTTGCAGGAACAGCAATTTCAAAAAGCCTGCCAGCGGCCCCTCTCAACCCTGGATTCCGCGAATGCCCCAGCACCTTCCCCAGCGACCACAACGCGCGTCCATGGCTGTCCTCCGATCCAACATCTTCAAGCCATTTGCGGTCGTAACTGAGAAAGTTTCTGAACCTACCGGTATCGGTATTGAAAGCAAGCCATAAGAAGGCCAAATAACGATTGGAGAGGTCTAAATATTCCCGCCCGCCTGCGCGTTCAGGACTTTCATCCAGAAGAACGGACACTATGAGCGCCCGAGCGTTGTCGTCGGTCGTGTATCCCTCGCGTGTGTTCGGCACAGAGAAAATGGCGTGCTGCAAGATGCCCGTATCGTCCGTAATGGTCAACAGATGATCTGTGCGCAACGCCGGGAGAAGGTCTACCGGTTCCATTGCAAGATCATCCTGTTGGGCAGCTCTTGGCCGTAGCGAGCGCTCAAAGCGTGCCCGCTGAAAGCTCGTCATATAGGCACGCGCCGTCTTGGGCCACGTCGTTCCGCGGGAGTACAGATAGGCGCGCTTCCGCATGGCATGGCGCTCAGCATCGTTTTCCAGCAATGCAAGAACCGTCTCGGCGATCGCATTGGGGTTCTCAAATGGAACAATCACGCCCCGCTTCTCCGCAAGTAATTCCTTGGCGTGCCAGTATGGCGTGGAAACGATCGCTTTCCCAGCTCCAAGCGCAATCGCAAGCGTGCCGGAGACAACCTGCGCCTCCTGCTGGTAAGGCGTGATGTAAATATCGGCCGCGCCCACATACTCTATAAGTTCTTCCAGACCCACAAAACGGTTGTTGAAAATCAAGTGATCGGAAACGCCAAGTCGATCTGCCAGAGCCTGCAACCCTTCACGATAACGCTCTCCTTCATGACGACGGATATGGGGATGGGTCACTCCGGAGACGATATAGACCACGTTCGGATGTTTTGCAAGAATCGCAGGGAGCGCGCGAATGACATTCTCAATGCCCTTGTTGGGAGACAGCAAACCGAACGTGAGCAGCACGAACTTGCCCTCGGTGCCAAACTTGTCTTTGAAGTAGTTGGGATCCATGAAGGGCAGATCTGGAACACCATGCGGAATTACATCGATCTTTCCGCTTGGGACCGCATACACTTCCCGCAGCAATTGGGCCGCCAACTCGCTCATCACAATCATACGATCGGAAAGCTGTGCTATCTCTTCGAGCACGGCACGCTGACTCGCGTCCGGCTCGCGCAGCACCGTATGCAGCGTGGTAACAAGGGGCATCTTCAATTTGCGCAGCAAGGTCAGGATGTGGCCACCCGCCATGCCGCCATAAATTCCATATTCATGTTGCAGGCAAACCAGGTCGTTGCCATTGAAATTAAGAAAATCAGCGGCTTGTTCGTAGGAAGAGATTACTTCCTGGTCAATCTCCAAACGGACTTGTTCTGGGTAATCGTACTTACAATCGGGATCGTTGACCGGAATCGCAAACAGCCGTTCCTCTCCGTATTCGGTCGCGAGCGCAGTGCATAGGTCGGTTGTGAAAGTGGCGATTCCGCACTCGCGCGGGAGATAGTTCCCAACAAATGCTATGCGAGTTGGCAAGGGGAAGCTGCAAGCTTTCAAAGCGACGTGCAAAGCCTCCCCGTGATCCAGTCTCAAGGTAGCATTATCAGAATGCGTCATTTCAGAAAACGACATAACGTCACGCTTTCACGGTCAAATTCTGCCTAAAACGATGAGAATGATAACAATCAAAAGAATCGTCCCCAATCCGACGCTGGGAAAATATCCCCAGTCTCTGCTATGCGGCCACCGCGGCCATGCTCCGAGAAATGCCAGAAGAAGAACCACAATTAATATTGTTCCAAGCATTTTTACTCCTCGCTTTCCTGCAACCAGACGAGTTTACTTAAAGTGTGCTGCGGCCCCGTGTCGAGACCGCAGCGGTTACACGGCCTTGTCAGCGCAAACTTCCAGTCGTTGCATTGGCTGGGCTGCCGATTGCGTCGCCGGATACAACCAGTTCCACTCTGCGGTTCTCCTGTCTGCCCGCTGAGTTATCGTTTGAGACTACTGGCAACGTGTTACCGAAGCCCTTTGAACTCACTGAGTTTGTGGTTACGCCCTGCTGCACCAGATAATCGCGAACGGCCCCAGCGCGGTTCTCCGACAGCTTCTGATTCATTGCATCGCCGCCGACATTGTCGGTATAGCCGTCGACTTCGATATTCAGTCCTGGATAGGCGATCAATATTCCGGCAACCTTGGCAAGCTTCTCCCGTGCGCCGGGCTTCAAGGTGAACTGTCCGGTGTCGAACAATACATCGGACATGCTTACAATCAGTCCGCGCGCGCTATCGCGCGTTTCCAGAATACTATTCAGTTGTTCTGACAACTTTGCGCGCATCGCGGCCTTGTCGCTGTTCGCCTGATTCTCATTCTGCTGAGCATTCGCCGCAGCGATGCGAGCCTGTTGTGCATCAGCCTGGGCCGCGGAGATTGCCGCCGCCGATGCAGTTTGATTCGCGGCCGTTTCAGCCTGTGCCTTTGCCGCTTCGGACTGGGCCTGCTGCTTCAGCCGGGTAGCGTTGTCGGCTTGGGCCTGAGATCTCGCCTGTGCATCGCTCGAAGCCTGACGTTCATTTGCAAGGCGTTCCTCATCGATCTTCTTGACTGCGATCTCTCGTGCATCTTCGGCAGTCTGTACCGTCTCGCGAGAAGCAGCGATCAGGGGCTTCTTGTCCGTGTGCTTGTTTATGGCGTCCGCATCGGCAGTGTCCATCAACTGAACGGCGTGCCGATAGCTCGCGGTCGCATATGTTTCCGCTCCTTCAGATTTTGCGATCCGCAGCGCATTGCGCGCCTCGTAGAACTCCAGCGGCAGGCTGGCGCTCAGAACGACGGGGTCGAACTTATAGCCGGTGGGAATATAGCCTCCGCGCTCCATCAGTTCGTACTTTGCATTCACGGCCTCGGTGGTTCCCTTGGTATCTGCGCGAACGACGTTCTCAAGGACAATAACATCGCTGGGCTGGCGGACGGCAAAATACGGTTCCGCGGTAACGATCAGGGCGAATGCCTGCAGGTCGGTGGTCGCAGTCAGCTTGCTCCGGTCATTGTCGCCGACCAGCACTTCTCCCAGGTTGACAGCCCGTCCCTCGGGTGAAATCGCCCACAGGACATAGGTAAGATATTCGCTGCCGAAGGTAGTAGGACTTTGCAGCTTTCCAAATTCTGCTTCGACTTCCATGGTGCCACGCTTGCTCCGCACCTTGGCTGTACCGTTCGCTGAAGGCAACAAAGCCGTGCCGGCAAAGTCCACATCCGTGGCATCGCTCCCATGCTGATAGTTGATCGCCTGGACCGAGCGACTGGTTACGATCACGCGGTATGGGGACACGGGACCCGATGGTACGAGGTCCACCGTCGCTTGCGAGTTCGCTTGAGCAAATGCGCTCAGGCTGAGTACACATCCGACTGCTAACAAATAAATGTTCTTCAAGATTCCTCCTACAGGCAGAACTCTGCCGTATTACGTTGAACTTGTGTTGCGTTGACGGACGCCGGCTTCGATGGTTTGATCTCTCAAGGCCCAACATAATATAGGGAAAGGCGCTCAAAGAGGCTGAATAGCTTTGGGATTCTCAAAACTACGGGATTACCATGACCCCCATTCAGTATTCCCTTGATTTGTCCTTGTATTACACGGGCAGATTAGACGCACATGTCCGGTTGTCTTCCTTAGCTCAAGGAGCCCGGGAGAGAGGAGAACGGTCACTTCTCGTTAGATGCATTCTTTCAAGTCCATGAGCAAATTGCTGAACTATAAAGCACAAGTACCGTAAAAGCTGAACAAGCGGTCGACATTTCCACAGCGGATAGCTGGGAACAGGCAAATACCGCTGCATTTCATCCGAGGCGCAACAGGCGACATCGGTAGAAAGAGCTATGGCAGCGCAGCCGATGCCGCCGGCAACGCCGTGGCCAAGGCCGCCGGCGCAGCGGCGGTTGCAGGCGCGGGCGAGGCGGTATATGCAGGTGCAGGCGAGGCGGTGTGTGCAGGCGCAGGCGAAGTGAGAAGCGTCCTGTTGGGATCGGAGTTCGCCGGCTGGACCGGCAAGGGCTTGCCCGGCTCCATCTCGTTATCATTCACGTTGAAGACCATCGCATTAGGAGGCAGCTTCATCCTGCCCTCGGCCATGTATGCCACCACCAGTCCGCCGGACAACTCCGGGGCCAGTATGGTCAAGGGGATCAGGTACTTCTTGCTCTTAACCAACGACTGTGCCACGCCATCCACCGGCTTGCTGCGCTTCACGCTGCCTGGAACCTGGGGAATCACGAACGCACTCATCTCCGCCTCGGGATGCCTCCTGCCATACTGCACCAATGAGCGCGCCACCTGCTTCGGCGAGGTCATTCCCAGGTCCGCGACGATACTGCGATGGATCGCATCCGGCAGATAGATGTTCAGCACCGAGCGTGAAAAATCGGCGCAGTTGTGGAAGAGAATGTTGAAGTGGCCTTCGTTGAGGCGGTCGTTGAACAGCGCGATGAATCGCTCGTCCTGCTCTGCCGTGCTCACCACCTCAAAGCCATGGATCGTGCGGTCGTAGGACTCTCCCACCAACTGCGTCCACTCGCCCCCCGGCGTTTTTCCGTGACTGCCATTTGCCGCCAGATCCAGCAGATGTTTCCTGCGATACGCATCACGCAGCGCGTTCACCTGGGCCTGATCCACTGATTGCGGCACCTGGCTCACGTCCTCCACCGCGTAGAGATAGGGGATCAGCGGAATCGCGATCCAGTCCAGTCCGCCGACCTTATGGTAGCGGCTGATGACCACGCCGGACTCGCCTGGCCGACAGGCGCGCAACTCGGTTGGCGACGCCGCGCACACATGGTTCAGATATACCGCCGAGTGGCCAGTCGGATTCATGGCCCCGAAGTGGCCGTACGGCTCTTCCATCAGCAGCGCCACGGAGGCATGGGCGCAGATGACCTGAACCAGGAACCACAACAGCAGCACACCTGCCAGCAGCAGCACGCCCGACAGGTGACCCAAGCCTTGGTTCAGCTTGTTACTTGCCCGTTGACTCTTCCAGCCCCTGTTCATGCCAATCCCATCCTGACCGCTATTCGGCCCGTTCGACACGCATCGCGACAGACGATCATTCCGCGGAACAACACTTCGCTTGCGCGCCTGCTCTCCATTGAGATGCATTTTTTGCCCACCGCGGGCGGCGGGTGAAGACGCGCGGTACCATAGACGACGACCCGAGGACTAAAACTACGATTCAAAATGGAAATGCGGGCTTAGGATTGAGAACCATCCATCTGAAAAGATTGCACATGCGGATCATCGCCTAAACAAGCGACGATCACTTCGATCACTGTGGGCAGAAGCCACACATCGCCCCATTTCTACTTCCACTCGTGGCGTCATGCACTAAGGTTGATGAGCAGCCGCAGTGACCTGAGCCGGCCGGCCGGAATCTGTCGTTGACGAGACAGCCGCCGGCACCGGCGCCGGTTTTTCGGCTGGTATCTCGGTCCCTGCCGGGAAGATGAGAATCTGGATGGAACCCCAATCCGCCTCCAGGTTCGCGCCTGCCTGCTTGCCCATTCCCAACGTCATAAGCAGGCTGTCGTCAAAGCCAAAATTCTCGACCAGGTACTCGCGTATAACCATGGCCCTTGCCTCGGTGAGCACCAGGTCCTTCTGGGTGTCGCCCTCCATGCCTGTTGAAACAACAACCACCGCGACTCCGAATGGATTCTGCGCCAGGAAATCACCGGCGGCTTTGAGAGACTTCTGGTCCTTCAGCTTGGCAGTATCGCGGCTATCGAAGAGCTGCTTGGCTGTATAGGTAAACGACTTGAGAGGCATACCCTGCGGGAGACTAGCAATCTTATTCGCTGCCAGACCGGCGGAGTCTTCGTATCCGCGCTTCTTGAAATACCCGCTGAGGAAGAAGTTGTGTTTCAGGGCCTCCATATTCTCCTGGAAGTCCGTAACCCCGGTCTGCGCCTGGAGCATCGTGTCATGCATGGTGGCGGTGGTCTGTTGCAGGTTGCTATAGAGTTGCTTGTCGTTCACCAGCGCGCCCACGGTTCCCTGGCCCGAGTCGATCTTGGCGCTTACCGCGTTCAGATGCGCCGTCACCTGGACCGTGTTCTGGATGGCCAGTTGACTGCTGTCGAGAATGCCGCTCGTCTTCTTGAACAGGTCCGACATCTGTAGCGGCGGTTCGCTCTGGATCGTTTCGCCATTCCTGACCTCACCTTGTCCGGCAGATCCAAACGAAACAGCTACGAACTGACTCCCCAATACGCCCTCGGTTTCGATGGATGCCACAGAATCGTGTTTGATAATCTCATGCGTCGATTTGTCGAGATCCATGAGTACCGTGACCTTTTCGCCTGGATTGTGAGGCAATGCGATGCTTTGCACAGTGCCGCTGTGAACTCCGCCCACCCGCACGTCGGCCCCCGCGTCTAGACCAGCCACATTGTCGAACAGCGCCTTCACTTGGTAGGTCGAGCTGAACAGATACTCCTTGCTCCCAATAACGAAGACGCCTGCGGCCAAAATTGCCAGTGTCATAACGATGAAAGCCCCCAGCCGTGCCACTCTCGACATAAATCCTCCTACGATTGCTTCAGAAATTCCTTTACAAACGCGATGTTGCTTTGTTGAAGGTCCTCAAAGCTGCCCTCAATCACCACTTTGCCCTGATCCAACAGGGCCAGCCTGTTGGCAATCGTCTTCGCACTGTGCAGATCGTGAGTCACCACGATGGATGCCATCCGGCGCTCGCGCTGTAGCTTGAGAATCAAATCATCGATTTCCCCTGAACTGATGGGGTCGAGACCTGCCGTGGGCTCATCGAGAAGTAGAATTTCCGGTTCCAGGGCGAGCGCACGTGCCAGGCCCACGCGCTTCTGCATTCCACCCGAGATATCGGAGGGCATCTTATCGACGTCGCCTTCCATCCCCACCTCAGCCAGCAACTGCTTCACCCGGTCAGCGCGCTCGGACCTGGACATGTCTCTGCGGTGGTGTTCGAGCGGGAAGGCCACGTTCTCAGCGACGGTGAGCGAATCGTAGAGCGCAGCATGCTGGAACAGAAAACCCATCTTCTTTCTGATCTCGCCCAGCCGGTCCATGGGCAGGCCGGCAATGTCCTGGTCATGGATGCGAATCGATCCCGAGTCGGGTTTTTCGAGGCCGATGATGAGCCGCAGCAGTACGCTCTTGCCTGTGCCGCTGCGTCCGAGCACCGCAAGCGTCTCTCCACGGGTCACGCGCAGATTGATTCCGTCGAGGACCATGTGGTCTGCAAAACTCTTGCGCACATCTTCCACGGCGACAACCGGCGCACCGCTGTCTTTCTCCGGTTCCGTGTGCTTCATCGCAATGTCATAGGCTGTGGCCATATCTATCTCACGCTCTCGATTCGTTCCATCCATAGTTAGGGGAAGACCACGAGAATGAACTTCACCAGCACAACGTCGGCCAGGATCACGAAGAGCGAAGCGAGGACAACCGAGTTTGTGGCTGCGCGGCCCACACCCTCGGCGCCTCCGCGCGTGCGCATTCCCTGGAAGCACGCGATGAGCCCGATGATCAGGCCATAGACCGCGGTCTTGAACGTAGGCGGTAGAAAGTCGCTCAATTTGGAGCCCTTGAAGCCGCTTGCGATGAACTGGTGAAACGAGAGCGGCTCAACCATTGCCTGTGCAAGCCAGCCCATCAATAATCCGCTTGCATCGGCGGCCAGGGTAAGCAGCGGCAGCATCAGGATGCAGGCCAGAATCCGCGTGGCCGCCAGAAGCCTGTACGGGTTGATGGCCGATGCCTCGACGGCGTCGATCTGCTCGGTCACTTTCATCGACGCCAGCTCCGCGCCGATGCCCGCGCCCACGCGCCCACTCACGATCAGGCCGGTCATGATCGGGCCCATGACCTGGATGACGGAGTACACAAGCGTGGTGGGAAACATCGATTTGGCGCCGAACCGGCTCAGGCTATAGCGCGCTTCCATCGAGATCACAACACTGATCGCGGCACCTGCCGCCGCAACCAGCGGCAGAGACATCGATCCAACCTCGTCGAGTTGTCGAACCAGCTCGCGCCACTCATACGGCGGCGTCAACCCAGCTTTTAGAACATTCCAGGAAAAGATGCCGATTTCTCCGAACCACTCGAAGAACCGGTTGGTCATCCTGCCAACAAATTCCAGTGCGGACGGGATGGACACACTTCGTTGCACCGGAATCAGCGGATGGATGCCTGCAACGACAATTTGCTTGTGGTCGCTCACCTGTTCGGTCCTTTAATTTGGGAGCCGTGCGCATTGTTCAGATGCACCCGTGAAAGCAAGGAGTGGGGGCCACTGTAGAGGAACTCCAGAGCGATGTTCCCGCCCATATATACCAGCAGGCTGTAGTTGCCCAACCGGAACGCGTCCTTCGGCCCGAAGCGGTCGGGGTACCAAGCATAGACGCCGGTCATCGAACCCGCATAGGGTGCCAGAAGCGCCGGGATAGAAAAGACGCGATGGCCGTCCTCTCCGCGGCGCGCCGTCAAGGTCGAGACCATTGCATAGCCCATGCGCGGGAATACGCCTCGGCAATCACAGCGGTAGTACAACGCATCTTCCTTGAAGGCTTCCGACAACCCATAGCGCACCGTGGTTCCAACGGCCGCGATCCCAAGGTCGGACCCGAATCGCTTGCTGTACCCCTTAACGCCCGGGTTCCACTCCGGAGGGGAATTCGTATCCTGATTGATCCCAGCCAAGATCGCGGCACTGACAATCGGGTAAGGTCCATACGCATCGAAGGCGTAGTTGCGAACCTTTGTTCTCTGCGAAGGAGGCATATACGTTAGATCCACTTGGCCCGCGGACGCGCTTGCCACAGTTCCGGGGGAGTCTACTAGAGCCGGCGGTGATTGCGTTCGTGCCATATGCGGCAGAGTTGCCAGAACGGTCGCAACCGAAAACAGGAGTGCCGCACGGCGATACTTCATAAATGACGTCATAAGTTCTTCTCCAATCGGCTTCGCCACACCCAGACACTTCTGGCGTCGTCAATGAGACTTGCAGGCGTCTGGCTACGCTATAGATAGGATGCAAGAATCGGGCGTCCAGGCTGGTCATATTTGCTCAGAATTGCAATTCGTCCGTTCTGCATCGGCGGGTCCGGGATATCCAAACGAGATACATACAGCGATTTATATTTACGAGTCCATGTCTAAAAGAGAACAGCCTTGGCGCTCATAAGTGGAGAGAATAAGCATCCTGCTGCTTTCGCAGCCAGGCGAGGAGGCCGTTATGCCTGACGTTCACGCTTATTTTCCATCCCCGCGCATTCTCTGTTGCCCAACGGTATTGATCCACCACACCGGGCAAACCGTACAGAAGGGGGAGATATTTTGAAAAATCAAGACACCCAAGATCCTTTCGACTCCGCCGTCTTTCTCGCAAGCGCGGGGCTTGGCCGGAAGATCGTTCAATTGGAGCCTAAGGCCCTCTTTTTCTCCCAGGGAGATCCGGCCGACGCTGTCTTCTATCTGCAGACAGGGAAGGCAAAACTCACGGTCATCTCGCAGAACGGCAAGCAGGCCACAATCACGCTTCTCTCCGCCGGTGACTTTGTCGGAGAAGAGTCGTTGGCATCCATCCCTGGACTGCGCCTGGCGACGGCCTCTGCCGTCAACTCCTGCGTTGCGCTCAAGATCACACGGAAAGAGATGATCCGCGTGATGCACGACGAAACTGCCTTCTCCGACTTCTTCTTCAAATTTCTTCTGGCCCGCAGTATGCGGATCCAGGCCGATCTCGTGGATCAGCTCTTCGATTCCTGCGAAAAGCGTCTGGCGCGAATTCTCCTTTTGATGGCCGAGTTTGGCAAGCCAGGAGAACGGGACACCCTCATCCCTCCCATTTCGCAGGAAGCGCTGGCGGAGATGCTCGGCACCACACTGTCGCGCGTCACTTTTTTGATGGATCGCTTTCAAAAGCTCGGGTTCATCAGTTACAACGGTCGCATCCAGGTGAATAAATCTTTGCTCAATGTGGTCCTGCTCGACCAACTTCCAGAGCAAAACTCGCGCAAGCCGGCGCTGCTGCCCACACATTGACCGCGTATATTCCATCGCGGGAGACCGCCTCGAGCAAGTAGAGCACCAGCGCATCTGGTGAAGTGAGCGCGTTATTTCGCATTTAATTCGTCTGACGTTCGCCCCCCTCGCCCCCCTCCCCCCCCCCGGGGTATTTTGGGGGTAAGTCTATTGGATACAGGCGATTACTGGTTGGAGGTGCCGCCAGAGTGGTCATTCTATTATAGTTACAGCTAAGATATCCGGAATCAATCAGTTGCGGTATATGCGCTACTGGCTACTGGCTACGGCGCGCCTGGTTCGCAATTGCGTATCCCACCCCCACGTCATCCACGAACCTTTCCCCCATACTTTAATTGTACGCGTTGGAGGGTAACTACTATGCCAAGTATTTTCGGGAGGGAAGTGGTTGATGGGGTGTGGGTTATGGGAATTTTGGAGGGCGGAGGGGCTTGACACGCGATTTTGCTGGGGTTTTTGGGGAAAGAAAATGCGGCGGCGGGTTGGGGCTGAACCCATATCTCAGAAGCGAGATGTGGGGCACCCGCTTTTGTGTTGGTTCAACGCTGTATCACCGAACCACTCCTATGCTGCTTGTCGGATGGGCGATAATTCATATGGACGGGAGTGAATCAGTGGCGGCGATCATCGAACTTTTTATGGAGTGCGAAAGTGCCATCAGAAATGGTGAGCTCATTCATCGCGAGAACAGACAGGACAAGGAATTTCATTTCCAAAATTGGTTTGGAGCTCGGCTCAGGGCACTGTCGATAGCGTTTGACCCTCCAGCCAGAAATACCTATCCAGATTTCAGGCTTGTCAAGCATTCTGAAGGTTATGAAGTGAAGGGGTTGTCTTTTCCGGGTCGTATCGCAAATTACGATTGCAATAGTCAGATGCCGTCTGGGTTGCACAATGAGCGGGAGATCTATTATGTCTTCGGTCGTTATCCAAAAGAGGATGTGGGGAATGATTTCCCTGTCTACGACCTCGTCATCTGCCATGGGGATTTCCTCAATGCGGACCACAATTATGTCCATGCGAACAAGAATGTGAAGGGCTTCGGAAGCTATGGCGATATTATGATCAGAGATCGCAAAATGTACGTTGCTCCCACTCCGTTTGCCATCACTGCCGGTACAGCGGGTCAGGTGACTCTCATCTTGCCAAGTATCCGCAAAACCGGCGTCGTCGATCTTGCATCCGTTGGAGAACTGACACGGATTGAGACCGACCAGTTGGTCAAAGGCTATACGGCCAATCTATCCGCAAATACTTTGCTCCCAAGTTTCACGTCTAATCCCAACGCTGGCACAAAACACAGGTTTACTGCGTATCGTCACCGCGGCCACTTGGGGCCGGATGTGTCGATGGTGAAGTTGGCAGATGCTGTCAAGGCGGAGAATACAGAAGAGGTTGATGAGTGAATAGGCCAAGACAAGAGCGCAGCGTTCTAGGTCTTTTTTCCGGTGCTGGCGGCTTAGACCTCGGATTCGAGCGGGCCGGGTTTCGTCATCTAGCAGCTCTGGAGATTGAACCCTGGTGCGCGCGCACTCTCCGGCTCAATCGACCAGACTGGCATGTCATTGAAGGCGATGTGCATGACTATGAACCGGCCTTTGATTCGTCTCCCGATGTACTCTTGGCGGGAGTGCCTTGCCAAGGATTCTCCCTTGGTGGAAATCGCAACGCCGACGATGAGCGCAACATACTCTACAAACAGGTTGTTAGAGTGGCCAAGGCCATTCAACCGCGCGTAGTTGTCATCGAAAATGTTCTCAACATGAGGACGATGAAGGTTCCTGGAAGCAGTTTTTCATTCATATCCCAGATTTCGACTGAGCTGACCGCTATTGGATATTCAGTTCATCACAAGGTTCTCAAGGTTTCCGAGCATGGAGTTCCTCAGACGAGGCGGCGCCTTCTTTTTGTCGCATTTCGAGGTGCGTCGCCCGTGGGCTATCAATTTCCATCTCCAGAGCCGGAGATGACTATCAGACCTTTTCTCTACGATCTAGCTCAGGGCGATAGACAAACTTTGCCCAACCATAATCCTATTTGGGGATTCCGAAGCGCCGTTCATGTTGAGACGGGTGAGCCTTTCGATCCATCGGAGGAAGTTGTGCCAGTCCGGTTCTCGCGGACTGCTTCGGATGGTTCCCCAATTCGGTCTTTTGATGCCCCTTTTCCCGCGATCGATACGGCTACCGTGTGGGGCTGGGCGCAAGGCAACGTCTTGGCGAGAAGAATAGAGAAAGATCGTGCCAACGGTAAGTTTATTCGGAACCCGGAATCGGATGTGACCCTCTGGAGGATCTCGGCGTCAAAGCTGAGGAGTTTTACGGATCGCGAGTATGCGAGGTTGCAAACCTTTCCCGATGACTGGACTTTTGTAGGCGGAAACAAGAGAGATGTGCATCTGCAAATTGGTAACGCGGTTCCAGTTGTATTTGCAGAACGCATAGCCAGAAATGTGTCTCTCGCTCTCGACTGCATCGACCAACGCGTTTCGTTTGTCGATGAAGAGTCCCGGTTCACACAATCATTACTCTTTGCCTGATTCAGTGAGGCCGATGATGGTGGCGAGGCGGTGGTCGTTATGGGAGTGGGGAGGGAATGACGACTCACAAGGCGCGGGCAGGCAGGGTGAAGGTAACGGGATAGGCTATGGGCACTAGGGGCAACGCTGCTCAAGTTCGGCCTTCAGGGCCGTCCAGGCGATGCCCTCGCGCCGGTCCTGGTCGAGCGTGGCGAGGCGGTTGTCCAGCTCCGCGCGCTGCGCCACCGTCAGGGGAAGCTGGTTGTCTTCCATGCTGTCCCAAAGCCGCGAGATTAACGCAAGGCGCTCCGGCGGGGTCAGACGGACAAGCTCGTCCTGGGTGAGCAATTCCATGCATTGAGAATAGGAGACAACAAGGGCAAAGGCAACAGCAGATTCCTCCGCTTCGCTGCGGAATGACAAACAAAAGAGCAATGGCAAAGCCAACGACGGAGATTCTGGCCTTCGACTTCGCTCAGGCCAGAATGACGAGCTTACAGACAAATGCGGGGATTCTTCGCTGCGCTCAGAATGACAACTCCCTGAGTGGCTGCTATTCGAAGACGGGGGTGAGGAGGCGGACCAGGGTGTCGGGTTCGGCGAGGAAGGCGTCGTGGCCGTGGTTGGAGGCCATCTCGCGGTAGTCGCAGCGGGCACCGGCGGCGCGGATGATGGCGGCGAGCGAGCGGACGTCCTCGGGCGGGAAGAGCCAGTCGGTGGAGATGCCGACCAGGGTGAGGTGCGCGGTGATGCGCGCGTAGGCGATGTAGGGCGTCTCGTGGGCGCGGACGGGATCGAAGATGTCCATGGTGCGGGTGATGGAGACGTAGGAGTTGGGGTCGAAGCGGGAGATGAAGCTCTGGCCCTGGTAGTCGAGGTATCCGGCGACGTCGAAGCGGCCGTTCTGGCCGGCCGAGGTGGAGAGATAAGGGTTCTCGTCGCCGTAGCGGTTGGGCTTGCGGGCGAAGCGTTCCTCTAAGAGCGGAACCGACTTGTAGCTGATCATGCCGAGGGCGCGGGCGAGGGCGAGGCCGCCAGTGGGGCCCTGGCCGGGTTCGTAGTAGCCGCCCTTCCATGCGGGGTCGAGCATGATGGCCTGGCGCTGGAGGTGGTTGAGGCCGAGGCCCATGGCGCCGAGCGGGGCGACGCCAATGGCGATAACGCGGGCGACGCGGTCGGGGAAGAGGATGGCCCACTCGAGGACCGTCATGCCGCCGATGGATGCGCCGAGGACGAGTTTGAGGCGAGGGATGCCGAGGTGGTCGATGAGCTTGACCTGGGCGTTGACGATGTCGCGGATGCTGATGAGCGGGAAGGTTGGGCCGTAGGGCTTGCCGGTGGCGGGGTCGATGGAGAGCGGGCCGGTGGAGCCGTAACAGGAGCCGAAGATGTTGATGCCGATGACGCAGTCGCGGGTGAGATCGAGCAGGCCCAGGTCGCCGGGCAGGAAGAGCTGCGGCCACCAGTCGCCGACCTGCGCGGAGCCGGATAAGGCGTGACAGACCAACACCGCGTTGTCTCGCGCGGCGTTGAGCTGGCCGTAGACGGCGTAGTGCAGCGTGGGGTTGACGAGGATCTCGCCGCTCTCGAGGGAGAGAACTTCGTCGATGACGAAGTCTCCCTCGAAGGCGGGGGTGGGGATTGGGATTGGATCTTCTTCGGTCATTTCGTTATACGGTCCGCTTCCATCTTACTTGCCCAGTCCGTTGGCGGTGAGGATTGCCTGGTCCAGATCGGCGAGGATGTCGCGAATGTCCTCGATACCGACGGAGAGACGCACCAGTTCCGGGGTTACGCCGGTTTCGGCCTGCTCCGGCACGGTGAGTTGCGCGTGCGTGGTGGAGGCGGGATGGATGATGAGCGACTTCGAGTCGCCGATGTTGGCGAGGTGGGAGAAGAGCTTGACGGAGTTGATGAGCTTCTTGCCCGCCTCGAATGCGCTGCCGCTGGTGCCGCCCTTGATGCCGAAGGTGACCAGCGCGCCCTTGCCGTTGGGCAGATACTTCTCGGCGCGCGCGAAGTACTTGCTGGACTTGAGGCCAGGGTAGTTGACCCACTCGACGCCGGGGTGCGACTCGAGATGCTGCGCCACGGCGAGGGCGTTCTGCGAGTGGCGTTCCAGACGCAGATGCAGCGTCTGCACGCCCTGAATCAGGAGAAAGGCGTTGAATGGCGAGAGCGCCGCGCCGGTATCGCGCAGTCCCTGCACGCGCGCCTTGAGGATGAACGCGAGCGGGCCGAAGGCTTCGGTGTAGGAGAGGCCGTGGTAGGAGGGATCGGGATTGACGAAGTCGGGGAAGCGGCCCGAGGCCTTCCAGTCGAACTTGCCCGCGTCGACGATGATGCCGCCGAGCGTGGTGCCGTGGCCGCCGATGAACTTGGTGGCGGAGTTGATGACGATGTCGGCGCCCCACTCGATGGGCCGCACCAGGGCGGGCGAGGCCGAGGTGTTGTCGACGATCAGCGGGATGCCGTTCTCATGCGCGATGGCGGCGAGCTTCTCGATGTCGGCGACGTCGAGCTTGGGATTGCCCAGCGTCTCGGTGTAGAGCGCCTTGGTCTTGGAGTTGATGGCCGCGCGCAGACCGGCGAAGTCGTCCGCATCCACAAATCGCACCGTGATTCCCTGCTTCGGCAGCGTGTAGTGGAAGAGGTTGTAGGTGCCACCATAGAGCGATGTGGTGGAGACGATCTCGTCGCCCGCGCTGGCCAGCGTCTGGATGGTGAGCGTCTCGGCCGCCTGTCCGGAGGCGGTCGCCAAGCCGGCGGCCCCGCCTTCGAGCGCTGCGATGCGCTTCTCGAAGACGTCGGTGGTCGGGTTCATCAGGCGGGTGTAGATGTTGCCGAACTCCTTCAGGCCGAAGAGCCGCGCCGCGTGGTCCGAATCGTTGAAGACGTACGAGGTGGTCTGATAGATGGGCACGGCGCGCGAGTTGGTGGCGGGGTCGACGACCTGGCCGGCGTGAACTGCGAGCGTGGCAAACTGCTGCTTGGGTGCTGCGGATTGCTCTGACATTTCCTGCTCCTTTGTCCGTTGGTTATTTTACGTTGATTGTTGGAAGAACAATCCCCGGAACAATGAAAAGGCCCACCGTCCCTTGAGGACCGTGAGCCGTTTGGAAGCCGATCTCGTCTGCGACTAGCGCATCGGACTGTTTCCATACACACCCACGCGTCGGCTACACATGCAGCTACACATGGCCATGGCCTCAACGGGGGTGGTGCGGGAAATCATGAAATTGAGTATACACCAGATGACAACAGCAAGCCTTTACTCCTGTTCCAGCAGGCGCTCGGTCATGATCTGGAAGTGATAGCCCATCACCGCCAGGGTCATGGCCTTGCCGAAAGAGCGCGGAGTGCGCAGGGCCGTGGTCAGCACAAACCGCCAGTAGCTGAACCGGCCGCTGCTCATCACTCCCTGGCGCACGACGGAAGCGAAAAATGCGCGCAGGTTGGCGAAGGTGAAGCGTCCGATGCTGGTGGGACGGCTTCGGCTGAGCAGCAGACGCACCCGTTCGTAGTAGGCATCGTGCGAGTAGATGCGACGCATCACGGAGCGATAGCCCTCCACCAGGCGCGCGGAGTCCATGCGCGGGATGAAGTTCAGCTTGCAGTCGGTGTTGTCTCCATCGCCACCATTCAGAATGCGTCCCTCGCTATGCAGGCGGCGGAAGAGCTGCGTGCCGGGCATGGCCTGCAGCAGGCCGACCATTGCAACGGGAATCGCGCTCTTCTGAATGAACTCCACCATGCGGTCGAAGACGTCTTCGCGGTCGGTGTCGAAGCCGAGGATGAATCCGCCCATCACCTCGATGCCGTACTGCTGGATCGTTTCGATGCTCTCGAGCAGGTCGCGCCTGGTGTTCTGCATCTTGTGGTTGGCGATGAGGCTGATTTCGTCGGGAGTCTCGATGCCGAGGAAGACGGAGCTGAAGCCGGCGTCCTTCATCAGTTGCAGCAACTCGGGATCGTCCGCCAGATTCAGCGAAGCCTCGGTAAGAAAGCGGAAGGGCCGGCCGTGGATGCGTCCCCACTCGACCATCGCGGTCAGCAGTTCCTTGGCGCGCCGCTTGTTGCCGATGAAATTGTCGTCCACCACAAAGACCGCATCGCGCCAACCCGCCTGCTGCAACTGGTCCAGCTCGGCGAGCACCTGCGCGACCGCCTTGGTGCGCGGCTGGCGGCCATAGATCTCGATGATGTCGCAGAACTCGCAGTTGAACGGGCAGCCGCGCGAGTACTGCACGGTCATGGTGTTGTAGCGGTTCATCTTGATGAGGCTGAGGTCTGGCAGCGGGCTGAGCCTCATGGCTGGCCTCTCGGTTGCCTCGTATACCTGCCTGGCGTCGCCCGTCTCCAGATCGCGCGCCAGGGTTGCGATCAACTCTTCCGCCTCGCCGATGACGACGTGGTCCGCGCGCAGCTCCTTGGCGGAGATGCTGCTGGCGATCGGCCCGCCGATCACGGTTCGCAGGCCGCGCGCGCGGCAGCGTTCGACGATCTCCGCAAGATGCTCGTGCTGCACATGCATTCCGCTGAGCAGCGCAACGTCGGCCCACGCAAGGTCCTTATCGGTGAGCCGCTCCACGTTGGTATCGACCAGCCGCTTCTTCCAGTGTGATGGCAGCAGCGCCGCCACGGTCATCAGCCCCAGCGGAGGCTGCGCCGCGCGCTTGCCCAGAAACGAGAGCGCGTGCTTGAAGCTCCAGTAGGTGTCGGGGAATTTGGGATAGATGAGAAGCGCGTTCATGGTTCGCCTCCGAGTGTTACGGGGCGGGCAATCGCGATGAACCGGGGAGTCGTCTGTGGGGGAGGGAAGACGGCGGCGTAGCTGGATCGTGGTGACACGCTCTACATAATCTTCCCGCCGCATCGATGGTTGCGCAATGCGGATACAAAAAAATTACAAAGAGCCGATGTTGGTGCGGCCTCGGTTGTAGAGGCTAAAGCTGATCTCCTGAAGGTGTAGAGGAGCTACAAACAAAATACGGAGATTCTGGCTGCGCCAGAATGACGACTCGTGGGGGCTGCGCCAGAATGACGACACGTGGGGGCTGCGCCAGAATGACGACACGTGGGGGCTGCGCCAGAATGACGACTCGTGGGGGCTGCGCCAGAATGACGACTTGTGGGTTTTGGCTCTATACCAACAAGAGAAGCGCTATAAAGCAATTGCGAAAATGCCCTATTTTTTCTGCGCGTTCAGTTGATCGAGGACGTGCTTCAGTTGGTCGAGTTTCTGGCCGGCCTCGCCCAGCTTGCCCTCGGCGGTGAGGTGTTGATAGTCGGCGAAGTCCTTGCCCGCCTCAGCAATCAACCCGTTAATATCCGTCGCAACCTTCGGCGCTGCCTGTGATGCAGATGCAGTTTGCGGCGCGGCTGGCGCGGATTCGCTGGAACTCAGCGACGAGGTCTCTCCGCCGAAGAGGGACGCCAGCGCTGCCTCAAAGGTTGGTCCGTAGGCCAGCTTGTCCTGCAATGCGAGGACGACCAGGCGCAGCTCTGGCATGGGGCTCTGCTGGGCCTGCAGGTAGATCGGCTCGGCGTACAACAGCGCCTTGCCCGACGGTATTACCAACAGGCTTCCGCGGACGACATGCGAGCCCTGCTGGTTCCACAGCGTCAACTGGCCGGAGAGCTGCGCGTTCTGGTCGATGCGCGACTCGATCTGCTGCGGGCCGTCCACCAGCTTGGTCTTGGGAAAGTCGTAGACCACCGAGGTGCCGTAGTTCGCGCCGTCCGAGCGCCCGGCGATCCATCCGATCAGGTTGTTGCGGTTGGCCGGCGTGAAGGGAAGAATCTCCACGAACTCCACGCCCGTCTCTCCGGGCAGCTTCATCAGGACGAAGTTGGGCTGCATTGGCGCGGTTGTCTGCTGTCCGTCGCTGCTCTGGCCATTGGTCTCGGTGGCCACTGTCCACAGGTCCTCGCGGTTGAAGAAGACTGCCGGGTCCGTCATGTGGTAGAGGCCATAGACCTGCGCCTGTAGCTTGAAGAGTTTTTCCGGGTAGCGCACATGCTTGCGCAGGTCGGCGGGCATCAGCGAGGCGTCCTTGAAGAGGCTGGGGAAGATTCTCCGGTAGGCAGCCAGCACCGGGTCGTTGTTGTCGAAGACGTAGAAGGTGGTGGTGCCGTTGTAGGCGTCGATCACCACCTTGACGCTGTTGCGCATGTAGTTGATGGAGCCGTCGTCGAGGTCGTAGTGGGTGGAGTAGGGATAGCTGTCGGAGGTGGTGAACGCATCCATCATCCAGGAGAGACGGCCATCGTCGCCGACCACGATGTAGGGGTCCTGATCGAAGCTGAGGAAGGGCGCCAGGGTCGCGACGCGCTCGCGAATGTTGCGCCGCATCAGCAGGCGGCTTTGCGGATTGACGTCGTCGCTGAAGGGCAGCTTGTCCAGATCGTCTCGCTCGAAGGCGAGCAGAACGCGGCGCAGAAATCCGCCCAGTTCGATGCCGCCCGTGCCCTGATAGGAGGTGACGCTGTTGGTCTCGCCCTGCGGGAAGTCGAACTCCTGCTGGCGCGTCTTGACGTAGACATCGTTATCGGTCAACAGGCCGAAGTAGATTTCGGGGCGGGTCACGTTCAGGCCCTTCACGGTGCTCTGGACGGGCATGTTGCTCAACAGCAGCGTGGGCAGGCCCTCGGACGTGAAGCCGTTGACCGGGTTCATGGTGACGCCGTAGCCGTGGGTGTAGACGAGCTTCTCGTTGATCCAGTTGCGGCTGGTGTCTGGCAGTTTCTCAACATTCAGTTCGCGCTCGGCCAGCATCACCTCCCGCATAGTGCCGTCGATGCTGTAGCGATCGATGTCGACGTCGGGAAAGTCGTAGTAGGTGCGAATCTCCTGCTCCTGGCGCAGCGTGTCCTGCAAGGCGTGCCAGTCCCACAGGCGGATGTTTTGCAGGGTGGGCTGATTGTTTGCCGGATCGGCGGCATCGACGGTGGTCTCGGCGGGAAACTCGCGCTGGGTGAACTGGTCGAGCCCGTAGGCCTGCTGGGTGAACTTGATGTTGTTGGCGATATAGGGCGTCTCACGCACCAGCTCGTTCGGCTTGACGATGAAGTTGCTGACGTACCAGCCCACCACGCTCAGCACGAGATAGCAGGCGGCGGCCGGAACCACGGAGGCGACAAGCAATTTCGCTCGCGTGCCGCGCGCCGCGTTGACCAGCGCAATGACTGCGCCGAAGAGCAGCGCCGCGCAGACGATCAGCAGCCCGGCCAGCGTGATGTGCGCGTCCGTGTAGTTGACGCCCTCGAAGATGGTGTGATGGTCCAGCAGGCTCTGGAATCGGCTGATGTACACGTTCATTGCAACCACCAGCAGCAGGAATGCAACCGCGATGGAGAGCCCGCGCCAGGCCGGAGCGGAGTGGCTGGCCGCGCGCTTGTCCAGCAGGGTGAAGCCGCCGGCGATGGCGATCAACGCCACGGCGACAACGCACGCGATGACGGCCAGCGTAAGCAGCCAGCCCAGGATGAGCTGCCATGCGGGGAGGGTGAAGAGGAAGAAGTTGAGCGGACGGCCGAAGATGGGATCGGCGATACTGCCGGATGCATGAGGCGCGAACCAGAAGAGGGCCAGCGTGGGCCACTCCTGCATCATCGCGGTGCCGGACAAGGCCGCTGCCGCCAGTGAGCCGACGATGCCAACGATGCGCAGCACCGGTTCGATGGAAAGATTGACCGGCTGTCCGCCGAGGATGATCTGGCGGTCGCTGGGCAGGCTGGCCTGGCTGGCCCGCTTGAGAGCCAGAAATGCTCCATACAGGATCACGAAGGTTGCGGCCGCAAAGATCGCGAAGACGCCCCACTCGATCCGCCACGTCGTCCAGAAGACATCCGAGTAGCCGAGCGAACGGAACCAGAGCAGGTCCACCCAATAGGACAGGGCGGTCTTGGTGCCGAAGAGGATTGCGCCGATGACGATCAGAAAGACAATCAATTTGCGCCGCAGCCGCGGACTGCGCGGCCCCCTCGATTCCAGACGTACCTGCGGAAAGTCAATCGGATCCGGCATATCTCTACCCCGCTCTATTTGTTTATCTTGCAGCCACACGAATTGTACAGGGTTGGCATGAAGCGGATTGCATTGCCCTGGGCCGGACGGAAGAAGCGCGCGGACAAGCCGCGCCGTTGCTGGGCGCAAGCGATGTTTCGTATCTTTCGAGGCCCGGGCTGGAATACAATCGAAGTTGGGAACGACAAGCAGACTCTGCATGCCGAGTGGCCTGCGTCCCATGCATGAACGCCAGATTGGAAGCGCTTGCAGACCAGGGTGTCGCGGACATTTTTCGTCCAGGATAGAAAAGTTCTACAGATTAAAGGTTCTACATAAAACATCTGAGAGGGATGCATTCTTAAATGATACCCAGCGATCTTGAGGTACAGGGCCAGCCGACATCGGATCTTGCGAGTGGCGTAAAGCAGATCGTCAACGATTTCTCCATCCAAATTGCAACGGTAAACGGCTCCGGGTCGCAATCGGCCAACGCAGTTCTGCTGCGCAGCATCTTTCACATGGGAGTGCCTGTCTCGGGCAAGAACCTTTTCCCCTCCAACATCGCGGGGCTTCCCACCTGGTTCACCATTCGCGTCAGCAAGCACGGCTGGATCGCGCGCAAGAACGACATCGACATTCTGATCTCCATGAACCCGGAGCGCGCGCAGGAGGACGTTCTCTCGCTCGCTCCCGGCGCGGTGGTGATCTTCGACGAGCCGCTGAAGCTGGATGAGCTGCGCACGGATGTAAGCTTCTACTCCGTTCCCTTCGACCGGATCACCGCAGCCACGGGCGCGGAGCCGAAGCTGCGCAAGCTGGTGCGGAACATGGTGTATGTGGGCGTGGCGGCGCAGCTTCTCTCCATCGACATGGAGACGCTGGAGGCCACAGTCCGCAAGCAGTTTGCCAAGAAGGTGAAGGCGGCAGAGTTGAACCTGAGCGCGGTGCGCGCCGGCTACGAGTATGCCGCGGCCACGCTGACCAAGCAGGACCCCTACGTGGTTGAGCCGATGAAGGCCACCGACGGCAAGATCCTGATCGACGGCAACACCGCCGCCGCGCTGGGCGCGCTGTTTGCAGGCGTCACCGTGGTGGCCTGGTACCCGATCACGCCCTCCACTTCGGTGATCGAAGATCTGATCGACACCATGAAGCAGTACCGCGTGGAGAAGGACGGTAAGGCGACGTTCGCAGCTGTGCAGGCGGAAGACGAACTGGCCGCCATCGGCATGGTTCTCGGCGCGGGATGGGCGGGCGCACGCGCGATGACGGCCACCTCCGGCCCCGGCATCTCGCTGATGGCGGAGTTTGCCGGTCTTGGATACTATGTCGAGATTCCCGGCGTCATCTTCGACGTGCAGCGCACCGGTCCCTCCACCGGGCTGCCCACGCGCACCTCGCAGGCCGACCTCAGCTTTATCGCGGGCCTCTCGCACGGCGATACCAGGCACGTTATGCTGCTGCCAGCCTCGGTGAAGGAGTGCTTCGAGATGGGAATTGCGGCCTTCGATCTGGCCGAGCAGTTGCAGACCCCGGTCTTCGTCCTCAGCGACCTCGACCTGGGCATGAACGACTGGATGTCGGAGCCCTTCGAGTATCCGGAGAAACACATCAATCGCGGCAAGGTGCTCAATGCGCAGCAGCTCGAGGAGCTGGGCGGCTTCGCGCGCTATAAGGACGTCGATGGCGACGGCATCGGATACCGCACCCTGCCTGGGACGGACCATCCCGCCGCGGCATACTTCACGCGCGGCTCCGGCCACAACGAGAAGGCGCTCTACTCCGAGCGTCCTGAGGACTACGAGAACAATATGCTGCGCCTGGCGCGCAAGTTCGAGACCGCGAAGACGCTGGTGCCCAAGCCAATTCTCGAAGGCACAGGCAGGCAGAAGACCGGAATCATCGCATTCGGCACCAGCCACTGGGCTGTCATGGAGGGCCGCGACCAGCTTGAGCGCGAGTCCGGCCTGGCAACCGACTACCTGCGCATCCGGGCCTTTCCGTTCACGCAGGAGGTCGCGGACTTCGTGGCCGCGCATGAACGCATCTATGTGGTGGAGCAGAACCGCGACGCCCAGATGCTGAACCTTCTGAAGACCAATCTCGATCCCGCCGATGCCGTGAAGCTACATCCGGTGCTGCACTTCAATGGACTTCCCATCGACGCACAGAGCGTCACGAACGCCATCGCCGCCGCAGAAGGAGCACGCTAGCCATTATGTCGACCACGCCAGCACTGACCACCCCCGTTGCAACCGCGCCCGCCGCGCCCAAGCCCGTCAAGACCAACCGCATTGGTCTCGGAATCCTCGACTACCGCGGCGGCAAGAGCACGCTGTGCGCCGGATGCGGGCACAACGCCGTCAGCGAGCGCATCACCGAGGCATTCTTCGAGATGGGCATCCAGCCGGAGCGCGTGATGAAGATGAGCGGCATCGGCTGCTCGTCCAAATCGCCGGCGTACTTCATGTCGCGTTCGTTCAGCTTCAACGGAGTGCATGGACGGATGCCCTCGGTGGCCACCGGCGCGCTGCTGGCCAACAAGACCATGCGCTCCATCGGGCTCAGCGGCGACGGCGACACGGCGTCGATCGGCATGGGCCAGTTCATCCACCTGCTGCGGCGCAATGTGCCGATGATCTACATCGTCGAGGACAACGGCGTCTACGGACTGACCAAGGGCCAGTTCTCGGCCACGGCCGACCTCGGCGCAAAGCTGAAGAACGGCGTGGTCAACGAACTGCCCGCCATCGACATCTGCGCGCTGGCCATCCAGATCGGCGCAACGTTTGTCGGGCGCTCCTTCTCCGGCGACAAGAAGCAACTCTCCGTTATGTTGAAGGCCGCCATTGCGCACCAGGGTACCGTGCTGCTGGACATCATCTCGCCCTGCGTCACCTTCAACGATCACGAGGGCTCGACCAAGAGCTACAAGTACATGCAGGAGCACGACGACGCCGTCGGTGAGGTCGGCCTGGTGCCGCACTTCGAGGACCTCGCAGTCGACTACGACCACGACACCACTACCGACGTCGAACTGCACGACGGCTCCCACCTGCGCCTGCGCAAGCTGCACGAAGATTACGCGCCCACCGACAAGGTGCTGGCGCTGAAGATGCTGATGGAGACGCATGAGAAGGGCGAGGTGCTCACCGGAATCTTTTACGTCGATACGCAGCAGACGGACTTCACTACGCTGCTGAATACGGTGGACGAGCCGCTGGCCACGCTGCCCGAGGAGCGCGTGCGTCCCTCCCGCGCAGTTCTCACCGAGATCATGCAAACGCATCTCTAATACAACAGTGTTCAGAGCTTCAAATTCTCTACTATGTTTCCCTGCATTTAGAATCGGATAGATTGTTTTGCCGGTGCCCGGAAGGAGAGTGCCGGGTGCCCGCGACGTTAGCCATGCGACTCACCATCCCCAAATCCGTCGAACGCATCAGTCGGCTCGCCGCACTCGCGATTCTTGCCGCCGGCCTGGCGGGTTGCCAGGGCATAACGGGCATCCAGCCGGTCTCGCAGGTTCGTGTCATCGACGTATCGCCCGACGCGCCCGCGCTGGACATCTACCCCGGCTCCCCCCAGAGTACGCCTGCCATTCTCTACAACATCGGCTTCGGCACGGTCAGCTCCTACATCACCGTCCCTGCCGGCGCGAATATTCATGCCGCCTATGTTGCCGGAACGCAACAGCAGCTCGACACGGTTCGCGGCAATTTTTTGACGGGCAGCCAATACACCGTGCTTGCCGGCAACATCAGTGCAAGCCTGCAGATGACGGTGCTCAAGGACCAGTCCTACCCCGCGCCAACCGGCCAGGTGGCGCTGCGCTTCCTTGACCAGGCCACGCGCGCGGGCACCGTCGACATCTACCTCGTGCCGCCGGGTTTCGCGCTCGCCAGGCTTTCGCCCATCGACACCGGCCTCAGCTTCGGCAGTAACACGGGATACATCAACGCGCCCAGCGGAACCTACTCCATCGTCGTTCTTCCCGCCGGTGCCGTTCCCCCAAATGCAACCTCGCCGGTATACACCGGCAGCCAAACGAGCTATCCCGGAGGCTCTGCGCGCACTATCTTGCTCATCGACCAGCAGCCGGCCAACGCTCCCGGCTTGCAGGTAATTACCGCCGACGATTACGCAGCCGTCACCAACTAGATTCAGCGGCAACAGAGATACTCGAAGCCGAGTCAGGAATAGGTAATGCGCCGGACATTAATCGGCACCCAATGCAGTTCAGCCAACCTGAGTAATACATGACCGACAGTAAAAAAATCTCCGTTGCGATGTGTACTTATAACGGCGAGAAATACTTACGGGAGCAGCTAGAGAGTATTGCCTTGCAGACGCGGCTACCTGCCGAGCTTGTGATATGTGACGACCGGTCCACGGATTCGACATCGGAGATTATTCGGAATTTTGCAGACTCGGTGCCGTTCCCTGTGAGGTTCAACCTCAACCCAGTCAATCTTGGTGGAGCTGCAAAAGGAATTACGAAGAACTTTGAGCAGGCGAGCAGGCTTTGTACAGGAGACCTGATTGCCTTCTGCGATCAGGATGACGTGTGGTTGCCAAAGAAGCTCTTCCGCATGGCACAGACAATGGAGGAGCAGCCCCAACTGGGAGGGATCTTTGTGGATGCACAGCTAATCGACGACCAGGGAGTTACAAAAGATATATCGCTGTCTGAGACTACCGGGATGACGCATAGCGAACATGAGAGACTCATGCGCGGGGAGATTCTTCCCGTCCTTCTTTCGATGACCAAGGTATATGGCTGCAGCCTGATGGTCGATGCTAAACTACTGATGAAACTCTTGCCCGTTCCGCCTAACTGGTGGTTCGACGCGTGGGTTCCTTGCATGGTCGCCATTCACTCTAAACTGGAATTTATTCCCGAGCAGCTTTTTTATTACAGAATTCATGCAACTCAAAGCGGTGTCGGTGCTTCTCTTCCCACCGTGCCTGAAAGAGTGAAGCAATGGAAGCACTCTGCAAAGGACTACTGGAGAGATTCCGAGCCGCAGCTTGCAGATCTCTACTCAAGACTGGCGTCTGAGAATAATCCCAGAATGAATCCTTATCTGGAATATATTAGCGGACGAATGGATCTGCTGCGTTTCCGTGCCGAGCTTCCATCGAATCCTATGTTCCGAGCCGTCAAGGTGATCTCCAAGACGAGAAATTATCGCCGATACTTCAATGGCTGGAAAAGTATGATCAAGGATCTGACTGCCTGATGTCTTGTCCAGCGGACTGGTGTTAGAATTTTTCTTGTTGTTGCTGCCTTCGCAATACAGCCCTGTAGGATAGAGAACTGCCGGCGGCGCTTGTACAGGTAACGGAAGAGGGCCAAGCAAGTTCAATTGGCATGGATGGGGAGAGGTTCTCAGTATGTTCTTTCGCGCCAGGCGGGCCTTGGGACGGGCGTGGTTCGACTTCAACTGTCGCGCTCTGCTGAGTACGCCGCCGGTCCATTCGAGCGACGACAAGCTCACGCTTGTCTCGATGCTTTGCCATGGCGAAGTGGTGATGTATCTGCTGGCGGTGAAGTCCTTCTGCGGACAGCTTGGACGCAACCCGGAAGTCGTGATTCTTGATGATGGAACGCTGACGAAATCGGATAATGCCACTCTGCAAGCACACATACCGGGAGCGCGAATTGTTCCCATGACCGAGGTTACTCCGGATCATTGCCCAAAGGGGAGTTGCTGGGAGAGGCTTCTTCTGATCGGTGATTTAGTGAAGAACACCTACGTTGTGCAACTCGATTCCGACACACTCACTGCGAACTCGATTGCTGAGGTTGCGCAGTGTATCGATGCGAATCGATGCTTTACCCTATTGGGCGATGGTTCGCATCCAGAGATCGAGCCGATGGTGAATGCATGCGCACGCTCGAAGGCGAATATGAGTCCGATGGTGCAGGCAGTTTGCGAGCGGTCCTTCGATCAACTGCCAGAGAGTGCATCACTGAAGTATGTTCGTGGCAATGCCGGGTTCACTGGATTTGCGAAGGGGGCCATCGATCGGGAGAAAATTGTATGGTATTCCGACCTGATGCGGCGCATTGCCAGAGAGAAGTGGGACGAGTGGGGCAGCGAACAGGTAACGTCGAATCTTTTGATTGCAAACTCGGCGGCAGCACAAGTGCTAGAGTTTCCCAAGTATCTTTCTTACTGGGCGCACGCCGATGTCCCCTATGACGATGCATCGTTTATCCACTTTATCGGGCCTCATCGCTATTCAAATGGTTTTTATGTCGAGAGCGCCGGGAGGATCATTGCGACCCTGGCAAAAGCTGCAGGGTTGAAGGCATAGGCCAGCCGTTGCTATTTTGCGCGGTCTGACAGCGGTTGGGCGTGTCATACCGAGGAGAGCAGTTTCTGGTAGGCACTCGCGATGCGAGTCATCATGGCTTCGGTGGTGAAGTTCTCTGCAACAATGGCTTTTCCAGCTGCGCCCATTGCCTTTGCCTGAGATGGGTCGGAGAGTAGCCGGATGATGGCTGTCGACAGCGCCGCAGGATCGTCCGAGGGGACAAGGAAGCCACTTACTCCATCTCTCACGGCCTCCGAATTACCCCCGACGTTGGTGGCAATGACCGGAAGAGACGCAGCCATGGCTTCGATAATTGCATTGGAGAAGCCTTCGCTCCGAGAGGGAAGGACGAAGATGTCCGCATCGGAGAGATGTTGGTGCAGGTCTGTGACACTGCCGACAAAATGAAAGTGATCGGATAGGTTGAGCTCGCGGACCAGAGCTTGCAGTTCAACGAAGTAGCCGGGCTCTAACACATTGCCTGCGATGCTGAACGAGACGTTGGCGAAGTGCGGCACGATGGACGCGGCTGCCTTGATAAAGACATCGTGGCCTTTCACTCGACGGATATTTCCTACTGTTGTGACGAGGAGTTTGTCTGAAGCAGTTGTGCGCTTGAATGCGGTATGCCACCCGGTTAGATCGAGACCGTTATAGATGGTCTGGACACGAGTGGGATCGATTCGATCCACCTCGATGCAATGCTGACGAACTCGCTCCGAGACGGCAAAGACTGCATCCGGAACGCTGGCCATGAGGCGATATGCTAAACGGTGCTTGCGGGCGCGAAGGATCCCCATGTCTCTGCGGCTCCAGATCAGCTTTGCGTTTGACATTGTCTTAGTTACAAATCCCGCCCAGAGATCGGAGCTCTCGAAACAAGTCTGGACAATCTGGATTTGTTGCTGACGAAGAAATCTACTAAGGTCGAAAGCAGATCGAAGGGACGTGAGGTCGTAGGTGCGCTGCAATGGAAGCAGGTAGATGGGACATGGGGGCGAATTGAGGGTAAGTACGGCACTTTCAGGGTGGACTGAAAAGGTCAGTATCGATGCGCGATACCCATACTGCGGCAGAAGGGCCGCGAGGTTCAGGACGATCCGTTCTCCGCCGCCGAGGCTCTTGGGAAACTGATCGAGCACAAGCAAAACATGAGGCAATGCGGAATGCACTGCTTGCTTACGATTTAAACCTTCCAGAGGCAACTCGATGATCCTACTCATTATGGAACTTTCCAGCGAACAAGTTTTATGGACGCAAACAAAATAAATAATAAATCGGAAGATTGCTATCGATAGGCCATATATGGGTTGATAATGTTAGCGGAATCACCCTCGGCTTGTGGTGCGGTTGATTCCGATTCCATGAGATGGGTTGCCCGAATCGCCGCTCCAGCAAGCACCCAAAGAAGCCCGGTGATTTCAAGATAGGTCCAACGGTCGCCAAAAAAGTTTGCAACAATGCAGGAGCAGGTCGCCAGAAGAAGGCCCAGGCCCAGACCTCGATAGAGTGGGTCGGTTGCGCGCTTGAAGAGCCGGTAAGACATTGCGAGCAATTGTTGAAGTAGAATACAAGCTATAATAAGGCCGATAATACCAGTTTCTACCATCACCTTGACATACCAGTTATGAGTGTCTTTCAAGTTGTCGACGTGCTCTCCCAACTGAAAGGTTGCATAGCCAGTTCCGACGATCGGACTGTGAAGAATAGATTTTTCCGCGTTCTGCCAAAGGTCGACTCGCTCCTGGGCTGAGGCCTCGAGTTGTCCGTTGGAGTTTTCGGTCATGATGACCCGCTCGCGGACGGGGGCAGGCACGAGCGTCTGCCAAGTCAGCAGAAAGAGTCCAAGGACCAGAAGCAGTTTTCGATCCTTCAATAGGCCGAGGACAAGGACGCTGAGGAGCACAGCGAGATATCCTCCGCGCGAGAACGTGTACATGGTTGCAAACAGCGTGATCGCTACCAATCCGTAGCAGAATACTTTGATTTTTATTTTCTTGACAAATTGCGTAAACCCCCAAAAAAACATAGCAAACTGGGCAAGAAATGCCGCCGTCTGGTTTGAACCGTAGGCGAGAGGACCGCCTCCGCGTTTGTCCTCGTCGAAAGTCGTCCAGGTTCTCGTCATGCTCTCCATAATGCAACTTCTATCAATAAACAAAAGGGAGATGGCTGTAATGAGGACAATGTTTCTAATAGCTTTCCGGTCTTCGATAACCAAGCCTGCCGCTACGAAGACCAATGGAATTACCATGTAGTCTTTCCATGTAACGAAGTTGATGTCAGAGAGCCAAAATGGTGCGGGAGCATTTGAAAGCGCCACGCCGATCCACATTGAAAGATAGAGATAGATTGCAAAGACGAGCCAGATCAGGTAGAGCTTTGATTTAGGAAGGTGCTTTCCGTGGATGAGAGCTCCGACGATGACTGCCAGAACAAGGATCGTCATCATGTTGGCACCCAGCGGATAGTCGATGAAGTGGTCCCGCAGTATGCGGTATGGGAGGAATGGGAGCATATAGTAGAGGCCAAGAAGGGGCTTCCCGCCTAACGAGACGAGGCACATGATCCAAAACCCCAAGTAGGCGGCCTGCGGGATGAAGTGTCCAATACCTGTTCCAAACATGCGATCCTTATAAGTCTGCATGCGAATGCAAATAGGCTCGTCGCATACTGAATTAGTTCACTAGACCCAAACCCTGTTTCTTCCTGCAATGAAATTATAAAACGCAAGTAATGCCGCAGCGTTAAGCATGACAAGTGTGCTGGCGATAGCAACCGGCTTGAATCTTCTGAGCGTTGGGTTCAACATCCCAACGGCGGCCAGAGCATAGAAGAGTATCTGGAGCCAGAAAATAGATCGGTAGAATGACCCGGTCGATAGTGCGGAAGACATCAGCATGAGGACCAACAGCAGTGGAACCTGAAGTCGCAGGAGCTTATGGCTGATAAGACGGAAGAGCAGAGGGTTCGCCGGCGAAAGCATCCATGGCGCTAGCCGAAGCAACTGGTAGTTCCCGGTCAGGGTACGAACCTTACGCGAGAACTCCTTGCCCTTTTCGCTGAAGAGTTGGTCGCGTGCTATTGCCGAGGGCTGAAATACGACGCGTTTTCCTGCGCGCGCCACATGCATGGGTATAAATACGTCGTCGAGGATAGTCCCCGAGGGCATTTCTGTATAGAGTTCACGACGGATTGCATAGATGGCCCCAGTTACTCCGACGACAGAGCCTGACTCAGATTCGAGCTTACGCACAACTTTCTCGATCTTCCAGTAGATGCCGAGAGCATCGGAGGCGGGCTCATTGGCGCTTGTCTCGAGCAGCAACTCTCCGCTTACGGCACCCACGGTAGAATCGGCGAAGCAGGAGACGAGTTCGATGATTGCGTCCGGATCGACCAACTGCCGGGCATCCTGAAAGACCAGGATCTCGCCTGTGGCGTGCTTGACGGCCTCGTTCAGGGCGCAGGCCTTTCCATTCGATTGGTCGAGTATAACGGTGCAGATGGCGGGAATGTGCAGCCGCAGAATGCTGGCTGTCCGATCCGTCGATCCATCCGAGGCGATGACAATCTGAAGTCGGTTCTTCGGGTAATCCAGAAGACGAAGGTTCTCCAGTTTGGCAGGCAGATACGCTTCTTCATTGCGGGCAGTGATGATAATAGAAACGTCGGGCAGGATCGACTTTTTGAGGATGGGGCTCCTGAACATCCGGACCTGAAGCCATAGCCAAATCGCATAGCCGAAATAAGCGTAAGCTACCAATGCGAGGCAGAGCCAAAAGAGTAGCTTCATGGTGCGCTCCGGTAGAGCGGTAACGCTTTGGCGGGCGACCGAACCACGCCAGTCGCAAGGCAAGGGCCGACCTGTCGGGCGACAGCTCCGTGAAGGTTGTGCAACGCCGTGCTGTGAGCGATTGTTCTCAGGGGGTATAAGCTCCTCATGCAGGCTTGCAGAAGGCTGGGGTTCAGCCGAGCACTGCTTTCCCTGATGATACGTCATCCGACCTCATGAGCAGGTGTCGGTCTAGTCCAAAAGTGGTAGCGGAAGCGCTGCTATGGATGCATCCCGCAATACTGATATCGTATGCCATGCATTTCAGCATTGGACCATGAGGCTGCTACCATCGCATATGCGCTTTAGGCATTGCCTGAGCCTTTGAAAGCCAGTAAAGTCGAGATGTTCCCGCCACGGTTTGAAGTTGGCAAGAAGGAGTTCTGGCTTGGAGTTGCGAGTACGACATATCGCGCGGAACGTACTGTTTAACTGGTTTGGAACGATTGCCAATATGGCGGTCGGCCTCTTCCTGTCGCCATTTATCATCCATCGACTGGGAAATGTAGCCTATGGCGTCTGGGTGCTGGCAATAGGAGTCGTGGCCTATCTTGGCCTTCTGGATCTTGGGATGCAAAGTGCGGTCCTGAGGTTTGTCTCCAAGGGGCACACGCAAAACGATCATCAGGGGGCGTCAGAGGCAATCTCTGCAGCTTTGTGGGTTCGCTTACAGATCAGCGCGCTTATCCTTGTGCTTAGCGCCGGACTCGCTGCGGTATTTCCGCTTATATTCAAGGTCCCGGCTGAACTAGCGGGCGATGCCAGAAAAGCCATCCTGCTGACCGGCGTCAAGATGGCGATTACGATGTCGATTGGCGTTGTAGCGGGGGTGCTGTCAGCGCTCAACCGTTATGACCTGCAGAATTACCTGAGTATGGTGCAAACGGCGGTTCGCGTGATTGGAGTCGTGGCCGTGTTGCGCACAGGGCACGGCATCGTCGCGATTGCCGTATGCGAGCTGATTGCGGTATTGATTTACAACGCGCTTCTGGTTTGGGCCGCGCACAGGCTTTATCCTCAACTGCAAATCCTGCTGAGCAAACCGAAGAGAGAGACGCTGAGGCGGATATGGACATATAGTTCCTATGCTTTTCTGACGACGGTCGCGGTCCAGTTGATCTACCAGACCGACTATCTTGTAGTTGGCAAATATGTTTCAGTTGCGGCTGTGACTTACTACGCGATTGGATACTCACTCTGTAGCTATACAAGCCAGGCAATTAACTCGATGGGCGCTACGTTCGTGCCCGCCGCAAGCACTTATGAGGCGGCGGGCGATACTAATAGCCTGTTGATGCTCTACAAGAACGGGACTCGCGCCACGCTCGCGGTTTCACTGCCCATCCTGATCACTCTGATGGTCCGCGGCCGCGATTTTATCGGCCTTTGGATGGGGCCGCAGTACTCACAGAGATCGGGGACCGTCCTCATCATTCTTAGTACTGCTTTTCTTTTTGCATTCGCGAACCGGACCGCGCAAGCAATCGCCTTCGGGGTAGAGAAACACAAGATGGGCGCGATATGGGCGATTGGGGAAGGTGTTGTGAATCTAACACTGAGCATTATTCTGGGGCGCCGGTATGGAATCTATGGAGTGGCCATCGGAACCATGGTTCCCAGCTTATTTGTGAACCTTGTACTGTGGCCGGGCTATATCTCCAAGCTGGTAGGACTGAGTTACTCTGAAGTAGTGTGGAAGGTGTGGACACCGGTGTATTTGTCGTCGGTTCCTTTCGCCATTGCCACCTATGTTGTGAATGTCCGCTTTCCCGCGCACAATCTCATGGTTTTTTTCCTCCAGGTCATCGCTGTCCTGCCAATCTTCTTTATCGCGATTGGGCTCGTGTTTCACGGTTATGTTCGCAGCGAGTTATTTCCTAAGTTGAAATATGCGATGCTGGACAGGAAATGATATGGATCTCGACGTCATTATTTCGACTTACAACCGGGCAAATTTACTCAAGGACTGCCTGAGGAGCATCTTCGTTGCCGTCCGCCCGAAAGGCCTGAATATTACCGTAGTCGCAGTCGACAATAATTCAGGAGATAACACAAGAGAGATTGTGCGGTCGTTCCTGGAACTGCACGACCTTCCCGTCAGATACATCTTTGTTGGGCGCCCGGGGAAATCGGCGGCGCTCAATGAGGCGCTTGCGCAAACAGAGGGCGAATTTGTGGGTTTTATCGACGACGATGAGCAGCTTGATCCTGCATGGTTCGAAGTTGCCTATCGTGAACTCTCCGCTTCTCCAGCGGTTGACTACATCGGCGGTCCCAACCATCCCAACTGGGAACATGCGGCCCCGGATTGGCTTCCGCTAGCCTATCCCGGGGCGATCGGGATTGTTCTCCGGCCTGAGCGCACAACGTTCTCGCGTGAGTTCGGAGGAATGTTGATGGGCGGCAACGCCGTCATTCGCAGGGCGACTTTGGAGAGAGTGCTGCCGTATCCCGAACGACTTGGGAAGATTGGCAACAAGATTCGAAGCGGTGAGGATGAGGTCATCTACCATCGTCTCCTTGATATTGGCGCACTGGGAATTGTATTGCCGGACCTGATCATTTACCACTGGATACCGGCTGAACGAATGACCAAGAGGTACTTTCGAAGATGGATCGCCGGGCGAGGAATCTCGGTTGGCTGGCAACTCCGCGAAAGAGGATTCAAAGAGCCTGGACTGCTGGGAATCCCGAGGTATCAGTTTGGCGCCTGCTTCCGGGCGCTTTGGCCAATGCTGGCCGCGAAGTCGCAGAGAGAACGCTTTACGGCCCAACTTATTGTCCTCGACTGCTTGGCAACGCTCTACGGCCGTTACTTCTACTGAGCTCCAACCCGAGAATCGCCCAAGCGAGCCGTATTGGAGCGTCGGCCTGGGAAGATGTGCGGCAGAACTACAATGCGTTTTTTACAGTAAGAGTGTCTACGCTATCTGGGATCTCCCTCCTGCACCTGGTATCCATCGGGGGCCATTAAGACGGCGGGGTCGGGCGCAACTAACTGGATGTCGGTGGTCTCGGCGGTCGATACGTAGTTCGAGGTCAGATCGTCGGTGATGGTACGGAGTTGGATACCTGTGTCTGGCGAGGTCCAGGTTTCCTGGGTCACGATGATGTCGCGGTTGTTTCCCTCGTAGCCAGCAGGGATGTTACGAGTAGTGCTGCTACCGGTAGCGTAGAGGCCAGCGACCGTTTGTGGCGGCAACGATTCAGTGCGCTGCGGGATGTAGGGTCTGTTGGGCTGTGGATTAGCCGGCGCTTGGGTCGAGGGTTGCGTGACTGGCTGTGAAAAGGGATGGACCGTTACGATGGTGGGGGTGTTGGGCTTGCCGACTGTCCAGTTCATGCGTATACGCGCGACCGGGTCGTACACGATGTCATCGCGAGACTGGGTCCCATCAGGCAGGGTGCGAATGCTCTCGTTGCGTTCGCGTCCGACGTCGTCGTGCCATATCCGATCCATTGTGACAACGGTGATGGTAGTGCCGTCGGCCTGGGTATTAGCGTTCGTGATGCGCTGCATGGCGACGTAGGGACGAAAATGCTGCTGCACCACTGGGGTGGGGCAGTTACAGGCGGCGGGCGTGCCGGAGGGAGCAGGCGTGGGAGTCATGTCCCTTATCTCGTATCCCTCGGGGGCTTTGAAGAGGGCGGGATCGGGGTCGGTCTGCTGGACGTCGGTGATCTCAGTGGTCGACTTGCCATTGCGCGGGTCGTCGCTGATCCTACGGAGTTGGATGCCGAGGTCGGGCGTAGTCCAAGTTTCCGAGGTCACAGTGATGTCGCGGTCGTTGCCCTCGTAGCCGGTGGGGGTGGTGCGGGTATAGCGCGTGCCGGTAGCGTAGAGACCTTCGATAGTCTGGGGCGGCAGCGACTCGGAGATGTTGGGATAAAAGCGCGGCCGGACTGGCTGTAGCTTGATCGGCGCTAGTTGAACCGGTTGAGAGAATGGCTGCGGCATGTGATTGAGATTCACGACTTGGGGAACGGAGGGGTTGCCGACCGTCCAACCCATGCGTATGCGCTCGACCGGGTCGAAGACGCTAATCGAGTGAAACGGGGTCCCATTGGACATGGTGCCAGAGGTCTCTTGGCGTATGCGGCCGTCCGTGTCGCGCCACATCTGCGAATCTGTGACATTGGTGATGGTGGTGCCGTTGGCCAAGGTTTGCACGTTCGTGGTCGTCTGCTTGGCCGAGTAGGGCTGGACATGCTGCGGCACCGGTATCGCGCGGGTGGGGCAACTACAGGATGCGGGCGCGGCGGGAGTCTTGCTGGTTGCGTGCGCGGCTGGAGTCGAAGTGGCGGACTTCGCGGTGGAATTTGCAGTGGACTTGCTGGCGGGGGCCTTCGCGGTCTGTGCGGAGGCGGCTGGTGGGAGCAGGACTGGGCCGAAAGAGAGCGCGAGGAGAAGGGTACAGGGGCCGATGTGCATGGAGATTCCTCTGCTGGATAAGCTACTCCTCGAAGCTATTGATTTCAATCGGGCTGGACATATGAGGTGGGTCATGTGAGGGGGAGATCTTCGCGGCTTCGGGTGCGCGAGCCGGTAGTGATGATGAGGGCGGCGGCGAGGATGAGCGTGCCGCCGGTGCGGGCGCTGGGGCCGAGACTCTCATGCAGCAGGAAGACACCGAGCAGCGATCCGATGAGGGGCTCCATGTTGAGCAGGACTCCGGCCTGGGAGGCCGGGACCTGGGTGAGTCCCCAATTCCAGAGCAGGGTGGTGGAGGCGGTGCAGAGCAGGCCGCTGGCGGCAAGCGCGAGCCAGGCCTTGAGCGAGATGGCTGCGATGGGCGGCGGGCCGAAGGGCTGGCGATAGAGGATGGGGACGACGAGGAGGAGCATCGCCGTGCCGGCGGCGACTCCGTAGGCGGTGACGGTGATGGCGCTGTGGCGCAGCATCAGGCGCTTGTTGATGAGAATCCAGGCGAGGGCAATGACCAGGGAGAGGACGACGAGCATGTCTCCGGTGAGAGTGGGGCCGGTTGCTCCAGTGGCGTGGCGCGCGCCGAGTGCGATGAGCGTGGCTCCGAGAGTAGAGAGGGTGAGAGCGAACCAGCCGATTCGGTCCATGCGCTCGTGGGCGAAGAGGGTGGCGGCGACGGCGAGCAGAACAGGCAAGGTGCCAACCATCAGCGAGGCGTGCGAGACGGTGGTGAGGGCGAGGCCGGAGAACTGGATGAGGAACTGGACTGGGATTCCGAGGAAGGAGGCGAGCAGCAGGAGGCCCCAGTCGGCGCGTGTGAAGCGGGGGCGGTGGAGCAGGAGCAGGGGCGCGAGGGCGACGGAGGCGAAGAGGAAGCGGTAGAGGACCATTGCGCCGACGTTCATCTCGGCGAGGGCGATCTTGCCGAAGAAGAAGCCGCAGCCCCAGAGCGCGCTGGCGAGGGCGCAGGAGGCGAAGCCGAGAGCGCGATTTTTAATCGGGTGCGGCATATCGATGGTAGAAGCTGACCGGGCCGGTGCTGGATTTCAGGGGGTGCCCCCCTGGGTGAATAGCGTAAAGTATTCAAAAAACGCCAGTTAAGCTCGTGCTTAGCGCGTGAGACGTATTTAAGGCGAAGATCCGGCTGGTTTCGGTTGCGCCGGTGCCGCGCGTTCTCCTTTGTGTGCGAAAAAATCTCAAAGTATTCAAAAAAGGCATGTTAAGTCTGGACTTCGGTCTGTACCAGGTCTGGACTTGGCATGCAAAGTGTTGATTCTATGATTCTTATTTTGTAAAGTCTTCATAATAACGCGCTTATGTAGAATCGGCGATGCTGTGCTCCGCCGACAGAACATCGAACAGATAGACAGAAGCCCCCTATTCAATTGTAGCAGGTTGGGGAGACGAGTTTGTCAGTTTATCTCGTTTAGATGGAGTTAGTTGTGCGATTTTTCTTGACAAGGTTCTTGGGGGCGGGGTTCGTGCGATGGATGGGGCATCCGGCTCTGAAGCGGCACCTTAAGCAAGACAAAACAAATACGGAGATTCTGGCTGCGCCAGAATGACGCCATAAAACAGACAACCGCAGGTCTTTCAACGAAGCCGCTCACGATGAGACTGTGAGCGGCTTCGTTCAGGAAGAACAGTGAGCGGCTTCGCTCAGGACGACTGCTTCTTCAGTCATTCAGGATGGTGACTTCGTGATTCATCAACGGCATGAACGGTGGTTACAGGTGGAACGTGACTGACTTCCGCGGAGGCTATTTGGAGCTGTCATCGTCATCGTCGTCGCCGGCGGCTGCGCCCATGAGGCCTTTGATCAGGTCGCCGGGGGAGACATTGACTGGGGTGGAGGGCTTCTTTGGGGTGGGCTTCCAGTCGGTCTGGACAACAGATAGGGTGACGGAGTCGACGTCCTTGTCGCTGAGGACGACGTCGGTGGTATCGGTGCCGTACTTGTGCAGGAACTGGGTGTTGGGCATGCTGATGCCCATGATGTTGTTGGCGGGGCCTTCGTGTGTGCCGTCGGCGGCGTCGGCTACGGTGAGGGTGTATGTAATGTTGCCGGGGAGATATTCAAAGTGGAAGCTGCCGTCGTCGCGGATAGCGGCCATGACTGGCAACGCGGGATGGTCCTTGACGGTGATGTTGACCTCGCCGACGTTGAGGGTGTGTCCGTCGGATTTGGCGACGACGTGCCCGGCGATGTTGTGCAGGTGGTGGGAGGGGACGGTGATGTTGTAGTCGGTCTGTTCGTCGCCGGCGATGAGCTTGATGGGTTTGGCATCGGCACGGCTGAAGGTGTCTCCGGAGTAGACGACGAGTTTGATTCCGGAGCCTCCGTCGCCCATGTTGTTGGAGTTGATGCCGATGGCGGTGGCGGAGAGCGAGGCGCGCAGGACATACTCGCCGGGGGCGAGGCCGGAGATGCGATAGTAGCCGCGGTCGTCGGTTTTGGCGAGCTGAGCGAGACCTCCCATGGCGAGCGCCGGTGCCATGGCTGCGGCGACATCCTCGCCGGGATCTACGGCGGTGTTGGGCTTGACGACGGTGAGGGTCCAACCGGAGGCAGGGTTGCCGTCGTCGTATTCGATGTGACCGCTGATGGCCGCTCCGCGCTCGAGGCGGACATCGGCCCTGGCTGAGTCGGTGCCGCTGACCGTGATGGTGGGGACCTGCGCGATGCGGGCGCGGACGGCCGGGTCGGTGCTGGCGAAGTCCTCTTCGGAGAACTGACTGTATGTGTCGAGGTAGCCGGGGAAGATGGCGTGGACGTAGTAGGTGCCGGCTTTGACGCCGGCGAAGCTGTAGGAGCCATCGATGCCGACGGTGGTGGCACCGAGCATGTCGGTGACCTGATCCATGCTTTTGGATGCGGCTGCCAGGGCTTTCTTCTGCTCGTCGGTCTGCGGCTTTGCGGGCTCGCCGCTCTTGGCACCGATCTTGGTCATGCTGTCCATGATGCTCTTCATCATGTCCTCGCCGGCGTGGCTGGGCGAGGTGGACTTGAGCAGGATCCTGGCGAAGCGCGCCGGACCGTTGGTGTCGTTGCAGTAGACATGGCCGCTGACAGTGCTTCCTACGACGTAGGGCGTCTGCTGTGCGGACAGGCTGAGCGAAAGGAGAAGGATGGTGAAGAAGGTGCGAGTAAGGAGACGCATCGGCTCGGCCTTGGATGAGGGATTTGGAGGACGCATTCAATCATATACCGCTTTTATACCGCGAGGATGAAGGGGTCGCTCTGCGGTACGGGCTCATCGGCTCAGCCGCTCACGATGAGACTGCGGGCGGCTTCGGTCGGGATGACGGGTTTAGTGGGACGAGGACCCCACCTTAGCGACGATGAGACCGTCGCGAAGATGGGGCACCCGAGTTAGCACCCGAGTTGGAGGCGGTTCAAAGGGCTACCAGATGCGGCAGGATTTGGCGGGGGCCATGGGGGCGTTTGGTTTGCAGCCGAAGGCGGGAGCGAAACCGGGCTGGTTGACGATGACGCCGTTGACGCGGAAGCGGTCGGGGGAGTGGGGGTCTTGCAGGACCTGCGAGCGGACGGCCTCTGGGCGCGTGTTCTGGCACCAGTTCTGACTGAAGGCGATGTAGAAGCGCTGCGGGCCGGTGAAGCCGTCGCGCTTGGCGGCGAGGTCGATGTGGTCGTCCTTGGCGCGCTGGAGGTAGGCCATGAAGGCGAGCAGGAGGCCACCGTTGTCTGCGGTGTTCTCGCCCAGGGTGAGCTTGCCGTTGATCTTGACGTTGTCGGCGGGGTTCTTCTCCTCGACGGCGGTAAACGAGCTGTACTCGTCGGCGAGGCAGTCTGCGCGGCCGGTGAAGTTCTTGAGGTCGGCAGGCGTCCACCAGTCGTCGAGGTTGCCCTTGGCGTCGAACTTGCGGCCCTCGTCGTCGAAGCCGTGGGTGAGTTCATGGCCGATGACGGCACCGATGTGGCCGTAGTTGACCGCATCATCCTGTGCCCGGTCGTAGAAGGGGGGCTGGAGGATTCCGGCGGGGAAGTTGATGTCGTTCATGCTGGAATCGTAGTAGGCGTTGACGGTGGGCGGGGTCATCTGCCACTCGGCGTGGTCGACGGGCTTGCCGATTTTGTTGAGCTGGCGGTCGTTCTCGAAGGCCTCGGCGCGAAGCTGGTTTCCGGCGGCGTCGCTGGGAGCGATGGTGAGGGCGGAATAGTCGCGCCACTTGTCTGGGTAGCCGATCTTGTTGGCGACGGCGGCGAGCTTCTGGTGGGCGCGGACCTTGGTGGCGGGCGACATCCAGTCGATCTGATCGATGTCGCGGCCCATGGCGGACTCGATGTCGTGGACCATCGTGAGCATCTTGGCGTTGCTGTCTCCGGCGAAGAACTGGTCGACGTAGACCTTGCCGACGACCTCTCCGATGGCTCCGTTGACGTAGTTGGAGCAACGCTTCCAGCGGGGTTGCTGCTCCGGCTGGCCGCGCAGGATGGTGCCGTAGAAGTGGAAGTTCTCATCGTCGAAGGCGTGGGGAAGGTTGCGGGCGACGGTGGTGAGGAGCTGGTAGCGGAGATAGGCCTGGATGGTTGCGATGTCTGTGGTGTTGAGCTGATTTGTCAGCTCGGGCCAGAAGCCGGGGGTGGCGTTGTTGAGCTCGGTGACGCGGGGGGAGTGGATGGCGTCTTCAAAGTCCGTGAAGCTGGGGCCGGTGATGGCCGTGAAGGTGGCGATGGGCTGGAGGTGATAGGTCTTCTCGGGATCGCGCATGTCGACGACGCCGAGGGATGTCTTGGCGAGGGCGGTCTCCATGGTCATGATGTTGGCGGCGTCTTTCTGGGCCTGCGCGGGCGAGCTGCCTGCGAGGGTGAGCATCTTGGCGACGTGTGCGACGTAGTCTGCGCGGAGCTTGATGTCCTTGTCGCCGGTGCGCAGGTAGTAGTCCTTCTCGGGCATTCCGAGGCCGCCTTGCTGGACGAAGGCGATCTGCTTGGCGGCATCCTTGAAGTCCTGCTGCTCGCCATAGCCGAAGAAGGCGTCCACGCCGATGCGCTGGAGCTTGCCGATGAGGGTGGAGAGTTGCGCGCGGTTGATGAGGCCGTTGCCGTTGCCGAGGGCGGCGATCTGGTCGAGCAGGGGCTGGATGGGCTTGAGGCCGGCGGCGTCGATGGCGGTGGTGTCGCTGCAGGCGCTGAAGTAGTCGCCGATCTTCTGCTCGTCTGGGGTGCGTGTGGGGCTGGGGACGGCGGCCTTGGTGAGGATGGCGTTGAGTTCCTGCGAGTTGACGTTGTAGAGGACGTAGAAGGGATCGACGTCGGGCTGGTCGGCGGGGATGGGGTGGTTGGCGTTGAAGTTGCCACAGGCGTAACGGTACATGTCGGTGCATGGGTCGGCGGAGAGATCCATGGAGGAGAGATCGAGGCCGGGGAGGGGCTTTTCGGGCGGGCGCGGGGCGGGCGCGGGGGCTGCGGCGGGCGCGGGGGCGGATTTGGCGGGCGGGGCGGATGGTGCTGGCGTCTGCTGGGCGAGCGCGGGAGGGGTGAGAGCGAAGCAGGCGAGGGCCGCGATTGCGGCCAGCGAGAGGGCGGGTGTGGGGCGGATGGAGGCGATGATTGCAGGTGTTTCGCTCATGCTGGGTTCTCCGTGCGGGGAAGGATTGGGGTGCTGCGCAGGACCGGCAGCGGGGGTCCGGATGGCGCCTACTGAGGAAGCATACAAGCTGCGATGCGATGCAGTCTTCTATTATCGCTCCGTGGGATTCAGGCGGAGCGTTTTGCGGTCCGGCTATGAGCCATGAGCTATGAGCTGTGAGCGGAGTGATTGGCGATGGTTGTGTGGGTGTGAAAGAGTAGGGAGACGATGCGATGTGGAGCGATGCTGGTGGCGTGCATGATGCTGGCGGCGGGCGCGGCGCTGGCACGCGCCGCGGAGCCGGTGGCGCGGATTCCGCTGGGGCCGCTTGGGTACCAGACGATGGTGCCGGAGTTCCGGCTGGCGGGCAGCTCGATGCTGAGGGTGGATTTTGTGGATGCGGACCATCTGCTGATTACGTTTGGATTGCGCCAGTTGATGGAGCGCCTGGCGGGCGATCCGGTGGACGACGACGACCGGACGGTTGGCGCGGTGGTGGTGGAGCTGCCGACGGGCAAGGTGCTGGCCGAGACCCAGTGGCGGCTGCACGACCGCGGGCAGTACCTGTGGGCGCTGGGGCACGGGCGGTTTCTGCTGCGGGTGCGCGACCGGCTGACGGTGATTGCGCCGATGGCCGCGGGCGGTGCGGGCGGAGCGAAGGATGCGTTTCGCGAGGTTCCGCTGCTGAATATCGAGCGGCACATTGTGGCATTGATGGTGTCTGCCAACGAGGACCTGTTGACGGTGGAGACGACAAAGCCAGCGGCGGGCGCGGAGACGGGCGAAGCCAGCGTGGGAGCGGGGCCATCGGGGAACCTGGTGATTCACGATCCTGCGCAGACGGACACCGCGCCGGTGCAACTGAATTTCTACCGGTTGACGAGTACGGGCGCGGGCGCGGAGGGCCTGGTTGTGACGTCTGCGGGGGCGATCCGCGCGCGGGTGGCGATTGAGCTGCCGATGACGACGGGCGGATTTCTGGATGTGAAAGAGGGCGGCAAGGACCGCTGGCTGTTCAATTTCGACGCGCACGCGGGCAAGGTGAGCGAGCTGGCGGAGTGGGACACGACATGCTTTCCGCGCACGACGTTTGTGGGGCACGGCGAGTATGTGGCCTTCGGGTGCAGGGGAAGCGCGGAGAAACAGTCGCTGGCGGGGTTCAACCTGAAGGGCGAGCAGATGTGGCAGCAGAACTTCAGCGACCAGCACGTCTCGCCGAGCTTCGCGTTCGCGCCGGCGGCGGGACGGTTCGCGCTGGGACGGATTGTGGTGACAGCCGCGGTGGATGAGAGCGCACCGATGCCGGAGAGCGTGGTGAGCGCCGAGGAGGTGCGCGTGGTCGAGAGCTACGACGGGAGAGTGCTGTTCAAGATCAACTGCACGCCGGTGGAGCGGGCAGGTGAGAACTTTGCTCTGTCGGCGGACGGGCTGCGGCTGGGGGTGGTGCGCGAGACGCTGGTGCATCATGCGGCGACGAAGGACTACGACGAGTACACCGAACACGAGGCGGCGGTGGAGGTGTATTCGCTGCCCGCGCTGACGGAGAAGGCCCAGGCCGAGGTGAAGGCGGCCGAGGCGATGGCTCCGCCGCTGGATGCGGGGGCGCGGATCGACCTGTCGCTGGAGCGGATTTCGACGCCGGTGATGGGGGATACGGCGGCGGATGCGGTGAGTGGGATGAGTGCGGACTCTTCCGCGCTGGCAACGGCTGCGGTGGGGGAGCAGGCCGCGCCGGCTGCGGCGGGAGCTGCTGTCGAGGGCGATGCTGAGCCGGTGGGTGCGCGCAAGCGGCCTACGCTGTATGGGCCGGATGAGACGCCGGCGGGGAGTTCGTCGCGGTAGGGGAGTGAGGCAGACGCAAAAAGGCCAGCCTCATTGGTTGGGGCTGGCTTTGCGGTGCGAGAGATTGGTCAGGCGGCCTTGGTGGGGACGGCTTTGGCGGAAACGACGAGGGCCTTGACGCGTGCGTTGAGGCGCGCCTTGTAACGGCTGGCGGTGTTCTTGTGCAGGACACCCTTCTGGACGCTCTTGTCGAGGACGGAGACGGTCTTGCTATAGGTGGCGGCGATGGTTTTCTTGTCGCCTTCGACGATGGCCTCGCGAAGGGTGCGCAGGGTGCCGCGGAGCTTGGTCTTGTTGGCGCGGTTGCCCGCGGTCTTGGTGATGGTCTGACGTGCGCGCTTCAACGAGGAGACATGATTTGCCATAAACGATGAACTCTTTTCCGGGCCCGCGCGATCTTTGAAGGCCGATCGACGCCGGGGAGATGGGATGCAGGCGGAGGCAGACACACCACATCCCTGCAATAACCAGTCTACGGAAGGCGGGTGGCGCGGTCAACCGGCATTGTGTCTCAGTTGTTGGTGGGCTTCTGTTCGATGTGGTCGATGACGAGGGCGGGCACTGGGCGTTTCTGCTTCACCAGCTTCAGTCCGAGTTCCTTTTTGATGGCGTCGGGTAGCGAGAGTGCGCCATTTGGATCTGAGGCTGCGGAAGTGTCGACGGAGGATTGGGGATTGTTTCCGCTGCCTCCGCCACTGCCTCCTCCGCCTCCGCCATTGCTACCTCCGCCGCTCTGGAGCTGACCGGCTCCACTGAAGCTGAGGGTGATGTCATAGTTGCCGTTGATGCCTGTGGCATCGAGAACCGGGGTGTGGATGTATCCCGGTACCTGAGACTGGAGCATGGCCGCGAACTGCGACATGCTCATATTGCGGCATGTAAGCAGCCGACCCAGAATGGGGGTAGCGATCCTGGGGTCTTTGCCATCGGCTCCGGGGCCTTCCTTGCATCCGGTTCGATTCGCGGGGTCGGCTTTGGTGAGCTTGGGGTTTGCCGTGACCAGAGTGTAGGCATCGAGCGGACGGTCCTCCATGTGGGCTGCCAATTTGAAGCGGTCGGCGAGGAATTTGCGCATCATCACGCGTAGGTCGTCGACATCGATATCGGAAGCCCCGGGCTGGCCGCTTGTGGCGTCGGTGGAGGCCTTGGCGAGGACGTCAAAGTGATCCGAATCGAACCACTTTGGCTTATTCACCAGCATCTCGTCGGTGACATCGTAGGCGAAGGTGATCAGGAAATCCATTGTGAGGGCTTGCCCGCTGACTTGAATTCCATTGATCCTGCCGTTCATCTTCGCGTCGGGCAGGCTGGGGCGGATGGTTGCGACCTCGAACTCTGGCGGTGGAGGCGGCGGAAGGAGCTTATCCAGATCGGGAGAGTTGGGGGTGGGATGCTGGTTGGCGCTATCGACGACGAAGACCGGCTCGGGGGCCGTCTTTGCCTCCAGCTTCAGGCCGAGCTGCTTATCGACTGCGTCGAAGATGGTGATGCCGTCGGCACCGGCGCGTGCTGCGCGGCCCTTGGAGTGAAATTTGAAGTCGAAGTCATACCCCCCTTTGAGGCCGGTCGCGTCCACGACCGGGTTGGTCAGGTAATCTCCGGCCCAGTCGTGGAGGTCTTGCGCGAAGGCCTCCATGGTCATGTTGTGACAGGAAAAGGTATAGAGCGGTACGGTTCCTGCTGGGGGATTGGGTGGCGGTTCTATGTACTTGCACTCTGAATCGGCGGAGCCATCGGCCTCGGTCATCTTCGGCGCGCTCTTACCGACGGTCAGCAGAAATGCTGGCAGGGGCTTGTGATCGTTGTGGACGACGAGATGGAAGCGGTCTGCCAGCAAGGCGCGGAGCATCAGTTTGAGATCCTCCTGCGATGTTTTGGGCGGCGTCTTGGCGTAGATGTCGAAGTGGTCGATTTCGAGCCAACTCAGGCCTCCCAGTACGAAGCTGGAATCGACACCATAGGCTTTGGCGATCAGATCCACCATGTTTGCCTGACGCATGATGAACCGGTCGCCGTGGAAGGTCGATCTAGCGAAGGGATGCAGCGTGTGGGGGCTGGCGTGGACATTGGCTATTTCGAATGCTGGCGTGGTTCCGGCAGGCGGGGTATTGGCGGTTTGTCCAAATGCCGCGCTGGTGAGAAGGGCGAGGAGGGTTGCGCTGGCCAGGGCTCGCGTCGTCTTGATCATTTGAACCGCCTATGAGATGCAGAATAAATCTTTGACACGGGGGCCGGGGGACGCTCAATCTTCTTACGCTTATTTTTACCGCGTTGTTCCCATGCCGCGCTAGTTTTCCGTGGGGATTTTGTCGATGTGGTCGGTGACGTGCGTGTCGATTTGGGCGAGCGAGTCAATAGTTGAGCGGACGAACCGAAGAAATAGGGGTGTATCGCTGGGGATACGGGGTGCATCTAAAATTGACTTGACTGCGCGCGGGGTGCGATCTAGTCTGTGCGCAACTTCGGCAAACTATTGGCAACCCTCGCCAATCCGATCGCAAGCCCACTGACGATTCACTGTGCTGCGCGGAGCTTGCGTATTCGCCGGGCACCAATCGCATCGCCGGAACTCTCCAACAACTCCTGTGCGTCCTCTTTTCGGCACTCAACCACAGCACTTCCTGACGGAGGTCAGAAAACTACTTGATAAAAAAATCGCTCGAGATCACGCCTGGCATTGAGCCCCTGTACGGGACCCGCGACGAGAACCTTCGGTTGATGGAGGATGGGCTTCAGGTGACGATCGATCTGCGCTCGGACGCGATCGAGATTGGAGGTTCGCCGGAGAGCGTGGAGCAGGTGGAGCGCATCTTTGCCGACTTCGAGTCGCTGCGCAAATCGGGCGTGACGCTGCAGAATGGCGAGTTGAAGGGAATGCTGCGGCTGGTGATCGCGGACCCGGAGGTGACGCTGAAGTCGCTGGTGGACTCCGGCAAGCAGCGGTCGGCGGGAGTGAAGCGGATGGTGCAGCCGCGTTCGCCCAACCAGCGGAAGTATGTGGAGGCGATCGAGCAGTGTGACATGACCTTCGGGTTGGGGCCGGCCGGAACGGGGAAGACATATCTGGCGGTGGCGATGGCCGTCGCGGCGCTGATGGCGAAGCGGGTGAGCCGGATCATCCTGGTGCGGCCGGCGGTGGAGGCGGGCGAGCGGCTGGGATTCCTGCCGGGCAGCTTGCAGGAGAAGGTCGATCCGTATCTGCGGCCTCTGTACGACGCGCTCTACGAACTGCTGGACCAGGGCAAGGTGGACAACCTGCTGGAACGGAATGTGATCGAGGTGGCGCCGCTGGCGTTCATGCGCGGACGCACGCTGAACGACGCGTTCATCATCATGGACGAGGCGCAGAACACCACGATGGAGCAGATGAAGATGTTTGTGACCCGCATGGGCAATGGCTCGAAGGCGGTGATTACGGGCGACCTGACGCAGATCGATCTGCCCAATCCGAAGAAGTCGGGGCTGTTTGAGGCGCTGCAGGTGCTGGAGGGGGTGGAGGGGATTCGCTTCTGCCACTTCGAGGAGGTGGACGTGGTGCGGCACCATCTGGTGCAGCGGATTGTGCGCGCCTACGACAGCTATGGGCGGGTACAGCAGATGCCGCTGGCACTGGGCGACGCAGTAGAACAGGGAACAGGGAACAGGGAACAGGAAATTGTAGAAACCAAGCTACAGTAGGGGCGTGAAGGGAACTCGTAGATGCACTGGTATTTTTATCTGCTGGAATTTTTGGGTGGGGCGTTTCTGGCCAACGGAGTGCCACACTTTGTGCAGGGAGTTAGCGGGAATCCATTTCAGTCGCCGTTTGCCAAGCCGCCGGGAGTGGGCGAGTCGTCGCCGCTGACGAATGTTCTATGGGGATTTGCGAACCTGTTGGCAGGAGCGCTGCTGCTGCACTTCTTCCGGCCGCGAGGCTGTGCGGCTGTGCTGGGGTGGGGCGCGGTGGGAGTGGGGGCGCTGCTGATGTCGATCCAACTCTCCATGGTCTTCGGCAAGGTGCGCTCGGGCAGGCTCAAGTAGCATCAAATATCAGATGATTACCCTGGAAGCTCCGCGAGGTATGGCAGACGAGGCGAACCCCTGGCAGAAGCAGGGGCTGTCGAGGGCCGGGCTGGCGCGTTTTTTGAATCGCGCGCGGGCCGCTGTGGGGCTCGAGGGCGAGGTGCATGTGTTGCTGGCTGACGATGCGACGCTGATGCGGCTGAACCGGAGGTTTCGCGGGAAGAACAAGGCGACCGATGTGTTGTCGTTTCCGGCGTGGGACGCGAGTGTCGGCGACAGTTCTGTGCCTGCTGGGAATGGCTCGGGCGTGGCGGGCGACCTGGCGATCTCGCTGGAGACGGCGGCTCGGCAGGCGAGGCAGTTCGGCCACACGCTGAGGGACGAGGTGAGGGTGTTGCTGCTGCATGGGGTGCTGCATCTGGCGGGTTTCGACCATGAGGCGGATGGGGGCGAGATGGCGGCGCGCGAGGGGAAACTGAGGCGGGAGTTGCGGGTGGAGATGAGTCTGATTGCAAGGGTGAGCGGGAGTGCCAAGACAAGGACAGAAGCAGATTCCTCCGCTTCGCTGCGGAATGACAAACTTGAGAACAAGCAACAGCAGAGGCGAAATGCGGGGGTCCCTCGACTTCGCGCTGCGCGCTCCGCTCGGGATGACGGCCATAAAGTTGTGGCGCGCAAAGGGGTGCGGGCGTGAGCGGGGCGTATTGGGTGACGCTGGTGGCGCTGCTGGCGGTGCTTGCGCTGGCGGCGTATGTGGACCGCGTCTACGGCGAGATGGGCAAGTTTCTGGCGCGCGAGTACCAGGACAACATCGACGCGTGGACGCAGGTGGTGGAGCCGAGGCTTCACCTGGGGCGCGAGAGCCTGGCGCTGTCGGCGTCGGTGCTGCGGCAGCTTGCGCTGGCGGCGATTGCGCTGCTGCTGGGGCTGCGGCTGTATCTTGCAGTGGTCTTTGGCGTGGCGTCGTTGGGGAGCGAGGTTGCGATCACGCTCTTCGAGCTGGTGCTGCTGATCCTGCTCTTCGACCGGCTGATTCCGCAGGTCCTGTTTGCGCGCACGCGCGGGATGTGGATCGCGCGCATACGCTATCTGCTGGAGGCGCTGTTCTACCTGATTCTGCCGGTGACGCTGCTGCTGGGGCTGCTGCTGTCGATTGTGGCGCTGGCGGAGCCGGAGGACACCGAAGAGGAGGAGCATTCGTCGGAGGCGATGGACGCGCTGCTGGAGGCGGGCGAGGAAGAAGGGATTCTGGAGGAGAGTGATCGCGAGCTGGTGCGCTCGGCGGTGGAGTTTGGCGACAAGGTGGTGCGCGAGGTGATGACGCCGCGCCCGGCGATCTTCGCCGTGCCGGAGGGGATGACACTGGCGGAACTGCTGGAGGAGCTGAAGGAGAATGCCTTCTCGCGCGTGCCTGTGTTTGCCGGATCGCTGGACCATGTGACGGGGATCGTCTTTGCGCGCGACCTGCTGCATGTGCGGGATGCGGACGCGGCCACTCGCACGGTGGGGCAGTTGCAGAAGCCAGCGGAGTTTGTGCCGGAGACGAAGAAGGTGGCCGAGCTGCTGCGCGAGATGCAGATGGAGAAGCAGCACATGCGGGTCGTGATCGACGAGTACGGCGGCGTGGCCGGGCTGGTGACGATCGAGGACCTGTTGGAGGCGATTGTGGGGTCGATTGCCGACGAACACGACGAGGCCGAGGAGATTGACGAGCCGGTGCGCGAGGCCGATGGGCGATTCGTGGTGCCGGGGAGCTTCGAGGTGTCGCGGCTGCGAGAATTGTTTGCAGAGCCGGAGGAGAGCGAGGCGGAGGGTTCGCAGGCTGGCGACGGGGACGCGGAGAGCGAGGGCAAGGAGATATTGGCGCATCGGCTGCCGCTTTTCTTCCCGCAGCACTACGAAGCGACTACGCTGGGTGGGTTGGTCTCGGAGATTGCAGGACATATTCCGCTGCCGGGCGAGGTGGTGGAAGAAGACGGCCTGCGGTTGGAGGTGCTGGTCTCGACCGACCGCAAGGTGGAGCGGGTGCGCGTGGGACTGGTGGAGTCGGCGGCGGAGTAAGACGGCTGCGGATGAATCTGGAAACCCACGCCTCAGAATCGAAGAGCCTGTCCTGAGCGAAGCCGAAGGATGGGGTACCCGGCCTCGGTTAGAAGCGGAAGAATGCGCCGATCACAGGCTCCGAGGTGCTAGTAAAGTTTCCCGTCGAGGAGAAGGCTGTCGCCAGGTCGGGGGCCTTGTAAACCCGGCCGCGGTACTGAAATCGCAGGCCGAGGTGCGGCAGCACGGTCCAATCCACACCAGCGCCATAGATAAAGCTGGCCTTGATTTCGCTCTGTGTCGGTGTCGGCGTGCTGGTGGTGTTCGTCACACACACGAGTAAGTTACAGCCGTAGGTCGTCGACAATAAGGTTCCGCTGACAGGGACATTGATCAGGGCGCCGCCGCCGGCAAGGACAAACGGTCTTAGTGTGAGGACCTTGAACGACGCGACCCAGTCTGCCGTGAACTCGTGAGCGTTCGCCGGAACGATGGCTGAGGTTGGGCCGAAACATCCATTTACACCACTACAGACTACGGAATTATTTGTGTACGACTGATTGGCCCGGTTATAGGCGTACGTCACTTCGTAGCCGACCAGAGGATTGCGAATGTGCCGTGCCTCGATCAGAAATCCAGCCTGGTTCGACGGGCTTTGGTTAATTACAGACCCGCTGGTCGATTGATTGAATGCGCCGAGTACGCTGACCGCGACATCGGTCTGGGCCCAGGTGCGGGAACCGCAACCCAGCAGAACGATGGAAAACAGAACACAGCCGAAGAATCTTCCCATGGCTTGAAGTCCTTTATTGGATGGCGCATCAGTGCGCACATGAATTGTAACCCCAAAGGATTTGCGGAGTTGCTGAAAGACAACCTTGTAGTAACTCCATGTGCAGGCGAAGAGGTTCCTCGACTGTGTGGGAAATGGAGTGCCCGCGATGTGGCGGGGCGGCGGGGCGATAATGGGGGATGGCATTTCGCTCGGGATTCGTTTCGATTATTGGCCGGCCCAACGCGGGCAAGTCTACGCTGCTGAATGCGCTGCTGGGGCAGAAGCTGGCCATTGTGACGCACAAGCCGCAGACCACGCGCACACGCATTCACGGCGTGCTTGAGGTCCCGCTGAAGAAAAAGGCAACGGGCGAGGCGGGCCATCCGGCTGCGCAGGTGGTGCTGGTGGATACGCCCGGTGTGCATAAGCCGGAGACGCAACTGGACCGGCGGATGATGCAGGAGGTGCAGGACGCGCTGGAGTCGCGCGATGCGGTGCTGTTTATCGTGGATGTGACGCACCGGCTGGCTAAAGCGGAAGTCCCCGGCGAGAAGGTGAAGGCCACGGGCCGCATGGCGATGAGCGCGGCGGAGGACGACTTTGCGCTGTCACTGGTGAAGCGGCTGGACTGCCCCGTGGTGCTGGTGCTGAACAAGATCGACGCGGTGCGCAAGGAGGAGTTGCTGCCGCTGATGGCGCACTGGAGCGGGCTGCACAAATTCGCCGAGGTGGTTCCGATTTCGGCGCGCAAGAAGGAGGGGTTGGATCTGCTGCTGGAGAAGATCGTTGCTGTATTGCCCGAGGCCCAGCGCTACTTCCCGCGCGACCAGGTGACGGACCAGCCGGAGCGGTTCCTGGTCGCCGAGCTGATTCGCGAAAAGATATTGATGCTGACCGGCGAAGAGGTTCCCTACGCGACTGCGGTGGTGATTGAGCGCTTCGAGGAACCGGCTTCGGCGAAGAAGATGAAGGATGGAAGGCTGCCGGTGACCAAGATTGCGGCGGCGATCTACTGCGAGCGAACGGGGCAGAAGGCGATCCTGATCGGCAAGCAGGGCGCGATGCTGAAGGCCATCGGCACGGCGGCGCGCAAGGACATTGAAGGACTGCTGGGCACGCGCGTCTTTCTGGAGCTGTTCGTCAAGGTGCAGGCGGAGTGGCGATCCAGCCGCGGGTTTGTCGAGGAGCTGGACTGGCGGCGGCAACTGGAGCAGATCGCGGCGAAGCAGCAGCGGGAAGAATAAAAACCCACATCAAAATAAAGATGACAAGGGGGCTTGACATGGTGCGGCAGGTTATGTAAAGTTAGCTTGTCATAAAGGAAAGGAAGCCAGTCATGGGCTGTATGCAGAAGAATCCCGCCGCACGTCGCTTCGTTTACCGGTCCGTTGCCGCAAATGCTATCTATATTGTGCTCATTGTCTGTACTGTTCTGTACTTTCACCGATTCCATCCGCACGGACCGTTGGCTTATTTCCTGGCCATTCTGCCTTCCGTAGCCATACTTGGGGTCATCGTCAGTCTCGGAGTTTACCTGGTTGAGGAGAAGGATGAATTCCAGCGCAACCTGATGGTTGAACTCCTGCTGTGGGGGCTGGGTGGTGTGCTTGTGTTGACGTCGGCGTGGGGATCGCTAGAGACGTTTGTCCACATTCCGCACCTGATGCCAACCATGACGTACTCCCTCTTCTGGATATTTGTTGGCATCAGCTATCCGTTTCTACAGCGGAAATATCGATGAAGGAAAGGAAGCTAATCATGACCAGCCTGCAAAAGAATCCCGCCGTGCGCCGGTACTACTCCAGGTTCGTTTCCACAATGTCTGCCTACCTAATGCTTCTCCTCTTCGTAACCTGGTACTTTCACAGATACCATCCACACGGGCTGTTCGCTTACATCCTCGCCGTGCTGCCCTCAATACCGGGCCTCGGATTCATGGTCGCGGTCGGACTTTATCTGGCTGAGGAGATAGACGAGTTTCAGCGCAACCTGATGATCCAGGCCCTGCTGTGGGCCCTCGGTGGGGTCCTCGTGTTCGCGTGGGTTTGGGGATCGCTGGAGACGTATGTCCACATCCGGCACATCCAGTACAGCTACGCATTCTTTGTCTTCTGGATCTGCTATGGCATCAGCATTCCATTTTTGCAGAGGAAGTACCGATGAAGAACCGGCTGCGAGTGCTGCGCGCGGAGAGGGAGTGGTCGCAAGCCGACCTGGCCGAGCGGCTGGAGGTGTCGCGCCAGTCGGTTAACGCCATCGAGACGGGGAAGTACGATCCTTCGCTGCCGCTGGCGTTCCGCATTGCGCGGCTGTTCGAGAGCAGCATCGAGGCGATCTTCACGGATGAGGTTTAATCAAGCAATCAGGTATATTTTTGGCGTACGCTGAAGGAAGGAGGTCGAGCCATGGCGAATCTCGATTGGTCTCAATGTCCGGCTGTGGAGAGCGTTCCCGGCAAGGTGAGCGGCGCGTGGGTCTTCCGGGGAACGCGGATGCCGGTGCAGACGGTCTTTGAAAACCTAGAGGCTGGCCTGTCGGTCGAGGAGATCTCGGAGGTCTTCGACGTGACGCCGGAAGAGGTGCGGGCTGTCCTTCACTTTGCAACACAGAGTCTGGCAAAGGCTCCGGCATACGCCTATGAAGATTCTGTTCGATAATGGCACTCCAAAGCCGATTGCACGCAGCCTGACCGGCCACGAAGTCGCCTTTGCGCGCCAGATTGGGTGGCACGAGCTGGGAAACGGCGAACTCATCCAACAGGCCGAAGACTCCGGGTACGATGTGCTTCTCAGTACCGATAAGAACATTCGCTATCAGCAGAACCTGACGGGCCGGAAGATCGCTCTGGTCATTCTCGGGAACCCGCAATGGCCGCTTGTCCAGTTGCATCTGGAGAGGATCGTCTCCGCTGTGAATGCCTGCACTGCGGGCAGTTACATCGAAGTGGAAATTCCTTTCGAGTAATCCGTTTACCTCAGTTCCCCGCAAATGATCGATCATATGCGTTCGGTGGTCGCGGCGTCGCGATAGACTGGTAGGCGACTATGACGACGAAAAAAGAACTGCTCACGACGCCTGTAAAGCATATCGACATCACGCAGCACAACGTGGTCTCGCTGGTGGATGCGATGGCCTCGATGGCCTACACCTCGCGGGACACGGCGCGGGCGGCTTCAATCTATGAAATGATGCTGCGCGACACGGAGTGCGGCGTGATCCTGTGCCTTGCGGGGTCGCTCGTCTCGGCGGGGTTGCAGAAGCTGTTTGTCGAGCTGGTGCGCAGGAACATGGTGGACGCAATTGTGTCGACGGGCGCGAACATCGTGGATCAGGACTTCTTCGAGGCGCTGGGCTTCCGGCACTACATCGCTGGCGACGAGTACAAGTACGGCAACGGCGACGCCCAACTGCGCGAGTTGATGATCGACCGCATCTACGACACGTTCATCGACGAAGAGGAGTTGAGGATCTGCGACGATACGACCCAGAAGATCATCGACTCGCTGGAGCCGCGGCCTTATAGTTCGCGGGAGATCCTGCGCGAATTCGGCGCGTATCTGGAGCGCGAGGGGCGGACGCCGGAGAAGGGGAACAACGACTCGATCATTCTGGCGGCGTATGAGAAGGATGTGCCGATCTTCTGCCCTGCGTTCTCGGACTGCTCGGCTGGGTTCGGGTTTGTGGCGCACCGGCACGCGCGGCAGGGCAAGCCGACGGTGTCGATCGACTCGGCCAAGGACTTCGATGAGCTGACGCAGTTGAAGATTGCCAATCCGACGACGGGGCTGCTGATGATCGGCGGCGGAGTGCCGAAGAACTTTGCCCAGGACATTGTTGTTGCGGCGGAGGTGCTGGGGGCCGACGTGCCGATGCACAAGTACGCGATCCAGATCACGGTGGCGGATGTTCGCGACGGGGCGCTTTCGGGCTCGACGCTGAAGGAGGCGAGCTCGTGGGGCAAGGTGGACACCACGTTTGAGCAGATGGTATACAGCGAGGCGACGCTGGCGCTGCCTTTGGTGGCGGGCTATGCGCTGCACAAGGGTGCGGCGGCGGCGCGACGGGGCAAACAGTGGGGCCGGGTTCTGGAGCGGAGCAAAGAAACGCCTACCACATAAGGCAATGGAGGGGTATAAGGGTAGATGCCCCACCTGTAGATTTCATCTCTCAGCGTCGAATCACGGGTACCATGAGGCCATCGACGATGAGTTTTTCACTGACCATATTCAGCGGTCTATTTTTGACGTGCATCTGTCTGCTTGGCGTTCTGGCGCTGCGGCTGGCCCGAAAGGTGCGCCAGCAACAGCGCGACCTGGGCGGACTGAGCCAGACTCTCGAGCGCAGCCGCGAACACGCCGAGGAGCAGAAGCACCGGCTGGCCGAGCGATCGGACCTGGACCGCGCGAAGGACGAATTCATATCGACGGTGTCTCACGAACTGCGCACGCCGTTGACCAGCATTCGCGGGGCGCTGGGGCTGCTGTCGTCGGGGCTGCTGGGCGACGTGGATGCCCGGGCGCATAACCTGCTGCGCATCGCCTCGACCAACACGGAACGGCTGATCCGGCTGATCAACGACATACTGGACCTGGAGCGGATGGAGTCTGGGCGGTCGCCGGTGAACCTGCGCCGCTGCTCGTTGGTTGACCTGTCGCGCGAGGCCGTCGAGATGATGAGCGCACTGGCCGAAGCAGCGCAGATCCGCCTGGAGCTGAACAGCTACGCGGCGCACGATTCGATCTACTTCGACGCCGATCCGGACCGGATACTGCAGGTGCTGACCAACCTGCTGTCGAACGCGATCAAGTTCTCGCCGGAGCGCTCGACGGTCTCGCTCGAGATTGACGCCAACGCCGACGCGCTGTCGTTGAAGGTGATCGACCGCGGGCGCGGGATTCCGGTGGACAAGCTGGAGAGCATCTTCGACCGCTTCCAGCAGGTTGAGTCGACGGATTCCAGCAAGAAGGGTGGCACGGGACTTGGTCTGGCGATCTGCCGCAGCATCATACAGCAGCACGGGGGTCTGATCTGGGCGCAGCCGAACCAAAGTTGGGCGCAGCCGAACGAAAGCTGGGGGCAGCCGGACCACAACGGGGCACAGACGAATCCTGGCACCACGTTCTGCGTTCAGTTCTGCCGGAGCGCGCGCATTGGCGATATTGCATTTCCGCGGGAGATTGCACCGCTGGCCGAGCGTGGCGAGGGCCTTATTCTGGTGTGCGACGACGACCCCGGCATCCGCACGGTTGTCCGCGAACAGCTTCGCCGGCACGGATACGACGTGATCGAGGCAGGCAGCGGCGAAGAGGTGATAGCCCTTGCCAATGAGCAGACCATGCGAAATGCACCGTCGCCCGCCATCTCGGCCATTCTGCTGGACCACTACCTGCCTGGGCTCAACGGCTGGGAGACACTGCGGCAACTGAAAAGCTCGGTGGCGACGGCGGCGATTCCGGTGGTGATCCTGAGCGTGAGTTCGCCCAGCGAGCGGCCGCTGCTGGTGGGCGAGGCCCAGGGCTGGGTGCAGAAGCCATACAACGAGAGCCTTCTGCTCGCCGAACTGGGACGCGTGCTGAAGGACAAGGCGGGCACGGTGAAGGACTCGCAACACAACCTGCGCACCAGCCGGCTGACGGTATGAGAGAGTAGCAAGAGCCATGCGCAGGATTCTGATCATCGACGACGAAGAAGATATACGCGAGGTTGCGGCCCTCTCTCTGGAGGCGACGGCCGGCTGGGAGATTGTGACCGCAAGCAGCGGTGCCGATGGCATCCTCGCGGCGGGCAACAGCAAGCCGGTGCCAGACGCCATCCTGATGGATGTGATGATGCCGGAGATGGATGGGCCGTCCACATTTCGCCTGATGCAACAGAACCCCGAGCTGGCCGGCATTCCCGTGCTGCTGCTGACCGCCAAGGTGCAGGGCGTGGACCAGCGGCGGTTTGCCGGACTGGGCGTCTCGGGTGTTCTGTTCAAACCCTTCAACCCGCTCACGCTGGCTGACCAGATCTGCGAGAAGCTGGGCTGGAAGGACTGACGGCGCAGGCTTGCGCGGAATCACGCGCGGCGCAGACGACCGAACCTCTTCGAGGACCGATATGACCGAGGCCGAAACCGACGATCAGACCGCATCGCTGCTGGCGGCGATCTGGCTGCGCAACCGCCCGCTGGTGGAGGAGCGCCTCGCCCTGCTCGACCGTGCGGCCGCGGCCATTGCGGCGGGCAGGCTTACGGAAGAGTTGCGCGAAGAGGCCAGCCACACCGCGCACAAGCTGGCCGGGTCGCTGGGCATGTATGGCTACGACGAGGGCACGCGCATTGCACGGGAGATCGAAGTGCTGCTGGCCGGCGATGCCACGCCGGAAGCGGCGCGGTTCAGCAATCTGGTCTCGGAGCTGCGGCGGGCGGTCTTCCCGGAGGCGTGAATCAGTTTTGCTGAGGGGCTGGAGTATCGCGCTGCGAACGAAATGCGGGGATTCTTCGCTGCGCTCAGAATGACAACCCCGAAATATGGGTTGACCAATACTGAATTTGCATTGACTTACTTCGCCTGGCGGGCGGCCCAGGCGGCAAGATCCTGCGCGGCTTCGAAGCCGTCGTACTGGCGCATCTTGCGGCCGTCGGCGTACTCGTTGTAGACCCAGGGATCGGTGACGGCGAGGACGACTCCCTTGCCGACATGCGAGATGGCGATCATGATGTCGCCGTGGTCGGTGACGACGGCCCTGGCCGGGCCGCTGACTGTGATCGAGCTGGTGTCCTTCATAAACGCCGTGAAGCCCTCGCCGAAGATGCCGGTGTTGGCGGGGGGAATGACAACCTCGCCGGTGCTGTGGTCGTCGCCGACGACGTGGTGCGAGAGGACCGGGTTGAAGTGGATGCCGAAGCGGTCGGCGAGCGTGTTGAAGTGGGTGAACTCGGTGTTGTCGCGGTCGTTGGAGAAGAGAAGAAGAACGCCGCCGGATCTGACCCAGGCCTCGATGGCGTCGCCGCTGGGCTTATCCATATAGTGGGGAGCGGGGTTCTTGGCGGGGATGTCGGGCGAGGCGATGAGGTAGATGCTGGCCTTGGCGAGCGCGGCGGCGGTGGGCGCGGCGGGCAGCGTGGCCAGCGAGACGCCGTAGCTCTCAAAGGCGCGGCCGAAGAGCGAGTAGCCGCTGGCTGAGTCGTCGTCCCACTTGTAGTGGAAGAGTTCGGACTGGCCGAGGGCGTTCTTGCGCGTCTGCGAGTTGAACCACGCGTCCATCAGCGCGGTCTTGCCCTGGCCGAGCGATTGCGTCGCGGCTTGCTCCATCTCCGAGCCGGCGAGGAGGAACGCGCCGACGCCTTTCTTGTCCTGATCGACGACCGGCTCGTGGATGTAGTAGTCGAAGTCGCCCGCGCGGTAGGGTTTGCCGCCGAGTCCGCCGACCTTGACCGTGCCGTGGAGGGTGAGCGTGCCGTCGGGGTTGGTTGTGATGAATTGCTTTTGATATGAATCCCATCCCTTCTGCGCGTCTTCCTCGTAGATCTGAGGCAGGTATCCCATCCTCACGCTCTTTGCGATCGCGTAGATAAACATCGCGCTGGCCGAAGCCTCAAGATAGTTGCCATTCTCTTCGCGCGCCATGCCGATTAGGATGCTGCCGTCGGACTGCCTTTGCGCGAGCGCATTGCGCGAACGGCGGTCCATGACCTGCCACCAGAGGCCGGATTTGGCGTCCTGAACCTTGACGACCGCTGCCATCGTTCGATTGAGCGCGGCGACGAGCGCGGGACGTTGGGGCTGGTCTTTGGGAAACCAGTCGAGCGTGTCGACGAGGGCCATCGAGTACCAGCCCATGGCGCGTCCCCAGACTTCGGGGCTGAGGCCGGTGGTCTTGTCGGCCCAGGGCATGGACTTCGACTCGTCCCAGCCGTGCTTGAGTAGACCGGAGTCCGGATCGCGCATGTGGGCGTCCATGAGGAGGAGCTGTTTGGCGATGTCGTCGAAGTCGGCGGGGGATTGGAAGGTGGCAGCGTACTCGGCGCGGAAGGGTTCGGCCATGTAGGCACCGTCGAGCCACATCTGGTTGGGATAGATCTGCTTGTGCCAGTAGCCGCCGCTGGGGGTGCGGGGCTGCTGGTCGAGTTGGTTGTGGAGGAACTTCGCGGCGAGGGCGTACTTCGGCTGCGAGGTGACGCGGTAGAGGAAGAGGATGGCGCGGCCCATCTCGATGTTGTCGAGGGTGTGGGTTTCGGCCTTGTAGCCCACAATGCTGCCGTCGGCGGCGATGCAGGGATCGACGGCGGACTTAATGTAGTTGAAGAGCGCGGGGTCGGCGTTGTTGTGCCACTCGGCGGCCATGCCGTCGAGGCGGAAGCCGTCTTCGTATCCCCAGGTGCAGGTGGCGGGGGTGGTGGCCTTCGTCTGCTGGAGGACGGTTGCGGCCATCTTCTGGGCGGGGGTGGCCGGCGCGGCGATCTGGGCGGATGCGATTGCGGTGATTCCGAGTATTAAGGTTGCGGCGAGTAGCCTGGTGCGGCGCATGATTCGTTCTCCGCAGATCAGGATAGCGCTAGAGCGACATCCAGTGCAGGAGTGACGAAGGTAAAAGGCGGAGGAGCGCCGGTGATGATGCGGCGCTCCCCGGGGTGAGGCTGCTACTGGGCTGCGACCACGACGATCATGAACGTGTCCGGCTTCTGTTTGGGGCGAGCGCCCGCGACGGCGGGTTCCATCTCGGCGGTGGGCAGGAAGAGGCGGTGGGTTACGGCATTCATGCCCATGGTGCGCGCTCCGGTGGGCGTCTTGACCGTCTGCTGGACATCGAATGCACCGGCCTTCAGGGCGGCGACGGTCAGGGTGCCGTCTCCGGCGCTGGCGAAGGCCAGACCTGCGGCGGCGGCGGTGGCGTCCACACCCGCGCCAATGGGAAGCGCGGCTTCGATCTTGCCGGTTTCATCGTTCATGACGACCAGCTTCTGCGGGTTGCGGCAGCCGATGAATAGGCGGTGGGTGGCTGGGTCGATCGACAAGCCGACAGGGTGGCCCGCGGGCGCGACCGGCCAGCGCGAGACAACAGAGCGCGACTTGAGGTCAACGACGGCCACGACATCCTTGTCTTCAAGATTGACGAAGATCTTGCCGGAGCCGTCGGATGCGAGGAATTCGGGTTTGCCGCCCAGGTCGATGGAGGTGACTTTTCCGTTTGCCGGATCGATGTCCGGGGCGAAGGTCATGAGGGCGCCGCCGTCGCCGGAGACGGCGAGGACGCGGTCGAGCTTGGCGTCGTAGATGATGCCGTCGGAGTCGGGCATGGTGGGGATGCGGCCGAGTACGGCGTAGGTCTTGAGGTCGAAGACGATGATTGCGCCGGTGCCGCCGCCGTCGGTGATGAATCCGCGGTTGAGCCTGGGCACGATGGCGACGCCGTGGGAGCGCACCTGGCCAGTAATGTCGCCCAGCACCTTGCCGGAGTCTGTGTCGATGGCCTGGGTGTGGGTGGCGCGGGTGACGAAGAGCCGATGGTTGGGGGTGTCGACGGTGACGTAGTCCCAACTGCCCTCGCCGCCGATGTGGAAGGTTTGCACGACTGCCCAGTTGGACTGGGCGAGGCAGGGCATGGCTGCAAGGACAAGCAGCGTGGCCAGATGGGTTGCGATATTTCGGATTGTTAGCAAGTGAGGTCTCCTAATTCAGTGCGGATCATATACGCAGGAGCTTAATATTGTCTGAATGTGGCCGGATGGCGCAAAGTGGCCGGAGAACGTAGAGATTGTGGACTATCACCAATAGGAGACCCGATGGAAGCGATACATCATGGAGAGCATCTGGCGGAGGAGCTGAGCGCGATGGGGATGAGTGCGGCGGAGTTCTCTCGCCAGATTGGCGTGCCCACCAACCGCGTGACGCAGATTCTGAACGGACGCCGCTCGATTACCGGCGACACGGCGCTGCGACTGGCGCATTTCTTCGCCACCAGCGCGGAGTTCTGGCTCAATTTGCAGAGCCTCTATGAACTCAGGCTGGCAAAGCAGAAGTCGGGAAGCACGATCAAATTGCTACCCACCATCAAGAGCTACACGCGGCAGACATCCAAAGCCGCTTAGTGCTGGAGGGTGAGGGCGATCAATTGGGCGAGGGGCGGTCGATGGAGTCGATGACGAGGACCTCGATGGGATCCTTGGCGCGGACGATTTTGAGGCCGAGCTTCTGCTCGAGCGCGCCACTGAGCGAGGGAGCATCGGGGGTGCTTGCGGCATCGGCGTCGCCCAGGGGCGTCCATGTCAGGTCCTTGATGTCGAAGTAGCCCGTGAAGCCGCTGTGGTCGACGATGGGACGGTCTCCGGCGTCGGGGCCGATGGGGCGGATCAGCGACTGAATTTTGATGGCGCATCCGTTGAAGACGCGGAGACCATTGCTATTGTGTCTGGTCTCGAAAGAGCCGGGAGACAGCGGGTCGCAGCTGCGGAGATGTATAGGCGGGTCGCCGGGTTTGCGCTCGGGCGGCGCGGGGACCGCGGTGATCTTGAGGCCGCCTTTGGCGGGCACGAGCTCGTAGACGGGTAGAACGCGGGTCTCGAAGTGCGCCTTGAGATGGAAGCGGTCGGCGAGGAGAGACTGCTGCATGGCGCGGGTCTGGTCGTCGCGGGAGGCGAACGTCATTTTCTGGAATGCAGCTTCGAGGTCGTCGGGGACCTTGCCCTTGATGTCATACGCGTCCTTGTTGATCCAGTCCGGGCCACCGACGACCTGCGCCGCGTAAATGGCGCCATAGGCATTCATGATGTAGCTGCGGATGCTCAGCGGGCTGAACGTCCTAGCCATGACGCCGGGCGGCAGCTTGACCACCCGGTCCGCGGTGTTGGTAGCGACCGGCTTGACGGTGGCGACTTCGTAGGAGAGCGGCGGGCCGGAGGGATGGAAGAGGAGCAGTTCGGGCTTGGGCTGCGCGGTCTGCGCGAAGCCTGCGAGGGTGAGCAGGGCGAAGGCTGCGGCGAGAAGCTTGATGCGGCGCATGATTTGTTCTCCGCAGATCAGAATACGCTTGCGTGGACTCAGTGCTGGAGGGCGAGGGCGATCTCGTGGGTGGGGATGGCGCCCTCGCGCAGGATCATCCAGGAGAGGCCGCCGCCGGAGAGATCGACGATGGTGGTGGGCGTGGAGCGGGCGGTGGGGCCACCGTCGACGATGAGGGGAATCTGGTTGCCGAGCTGCTCGCTGACGCTGGCGGCGTCGGTACACTCGGGCATTCCGCGCAGGTTGGCGGAGGTTGCGGTGATCGGCAGACCGAGGCCGGCGACGATGGCGCGTGCGATGGCGTTCTCCGGCACGCGCAGGGCGACGTTTCCGGTGTTGGCGGTGACGCGCAGGGGCAGGCGGGTGCCGGCCTTGACGACGATGGTGAGCGGGCCGGGCCAGAAGCGCTCGGCCAGGCGGTCGAATGCGGAGTCGATCTCGCGGGCCAGGCCGTAGGCCTGTGCGGTCTCGCTGATGAGCAGGGAGAGAGGCTTGTGGCGGGCGCGGCTCTTGACCTCGTAGATGCGGTCGACGGCGTGCAGGTTGATGGGATCGACGGCCAGGCCATAGAAGGTGTCGGTGGGTAGCGCGACGACGCGGCCTGCGGAGAGCGAGCGGACGACCTGAGCGATCAGTTCCGGTTCGGGCTCGTCCGGGTGAATGCGGAGTATCTCGGCCGTCAAATGATTCTCCTGTGCGAGAGGCTGGCGATGGGATGCGATGGAGAACAACGCAAGTCCATAGCATACCTCTGACGGCGGTCCATGAGCAGACGATGTTTGTCGCGTGAGGTGGGAAGAGGGATACTGGGGGCAGCGCGACATCATGCAGTTCCACTGGCAGCTTCCGGGCCGGGTTGGGAGCGCTGTAGCGTTGCCTTCGAGATTCTCTGTCATGAGTCCTTCTTCCACCAGTTCGCCGAAACGCCGCTTCAGACTGCCAAAGCGCCGCTCCCGTTCGCCGAAGCGCCGAGAGTCTACGCCGCGACTGTTGCTGCGGCGCCTGCTGGGCGTGGCGCTGCTGGGGGCCCTGGGGTGGTTTGGCTGGCTCACGCTCCAGATCAACGCGGTTGCGGGGAAGGACGAGGCGCGACCGGCGGACGCGATCGCGGTCTTCGGTGCAGCGGAGTACGGCGGACGTCCTTCGCCGGTGCTGCATGCGCGGCTGGACCACGCGGTGGAGCTTTACCGCGAGCAGATTGCGCCATTGGTGATTACGCTGGGCGGCGGCAGCGAGCTGGACAAGGGAAAGACCGAGGGCGGCGTGGGGCGCGACTACCTGCTGGCGAACGGGGTCCCGTATGAGCGGATCGTGGCGGAGACCGAGTCGGTGGACACCGAGCAGCAGGTCCGGCGGCTGGCCGAGATCGCGCGTGCGCGGCACCTGAACAGCATTGTGGTGGTGAGCGACGGGACGCACCTGTTCCGCGTGCGCGCGCTGTGCCAGGACGCAGGGCTGATTGTCTACACCTCGCCGCGCGGAACGCTGGGGCACATTGACGACTACGACCTGGCGTTGCGCTACTTCCACGAGATGCTGAGCTATACGCTGCTGCGGCTGCATGTGAACATTGGCTGGCTGCACGGGCGGGCAGACGCATAGAGGCAGGGGTAAGGGGTAAGGGGTAAGGGGTAAGCTGCGAGTTAGAGGCCGGGGTGGATTTGATGGCGGCGGGAGCGCAGGGGGCCCGGTTGATTTACAATCTAGCCTTGAGCATCGTCAGACTCGGCGGCAGCGTGGGAGAAGTTTTGCAATCAGCGGAAGTGCAGTCGGCAGGGATCGGGAAGCGGCGCGGGATTCAGAGGACGGTGCTCGGAGCGGCGTCTCCTGGGCGCGTGGCGGCGGCGTTGGCGGGACTGGCCGCATCGTTGGCGATGATTGCCGGGTGCGGGAACACCTATAGGCCCGTGGAGACCGCGATCGCCGTGGTGGGTCCGGCGGCACAGCCGCCCAAGTATGCCATGGTGGTGTCGAGTCCGGGGCCAAACTCCAACGGACTGGTGACGATGGTGGACTTCTCCGGCGACACGGTGTTGTCGACGGCGGAGCTGGGGGTGAATCCGTATTACTTTGCCTTGAACACGAACGGGTCAACCGGCGGCTATACGCTGAACAGCGACAAGACAGTGACCTCGTTCGAAATATCGACGATTACGCTGATCACCAGCAATGTGCTGAACACGACGCTGCTGGCAGGGGCGAACCCTTCGAGCCTCTACGCGGCGTCGAATACGACCTTCATCGCCGACCCAGGGGTCAACGCGATCGATCAACTGCTGGGAATGCCGCCCGCGTTGAAGCAGGAGCTGCCGGTGGCAACCGGGTATTCGCCGGTGTATGTGGTGGGCCAACAGGCAGCGCCGAGGATCTATGGCATCAGCCAATCGACCAGCGGCGGCCCGGGGCAGGTGGAGGCAATCGAGAACGCAACCAGCCTGATCTCTTTGCCGACCATCTCGACCACGCTTCCGGTGGGACGCGGGCCGGTGTATGGGGTGATGACGCTGGACACCCGGCGCGCCTTTATTCTGAACCAGACGGACGGGACGGTGTCGGTGATCAATGCGCAGACCAACGCGCTGGATACGCCGGTGACGACGATTCCGGTGGGAGTGCGTCCGGTGTGGGCGGACCTTGCATCGGGCCTGAATGAGCTGGTGGTGCTCAACCAGGGGACGGGCACGTCAAATGGCTCGGTGACGCTGGTCAACATTCCGCTGTGTACGGCGTCGGCGCTGCCGACAAATCCGAACTGCGATGCGGCCAACCCGATCGACGCGACGACCTTCGGGCAGATCGTGGCGACCATTCCGGTGGGCGTCAACCCGATCATGGTGTCGGTGCTGAGCGACTACTCACGGGCGTATGTGGCCAACGCCGGGGTTGCGGGACTGCCCTGCGCGGCCGTGGCGGTGCCGAACGTTTCAACCACCTGCACGATCTCTGCGGTGGATCTGACCCACAACACGGTGACGGCGACGATCCCGATCAACGGTCATCCGGCATGGATTGCCACGACAAACGCGACGCCGACGGGCAAGGTGTATGTGGTATGCAAGGACTCGCAGGTGATGACGGTGATCGAGACCGATACGGACACCGTGGACACGACGATTCCGCTGCAAGGGTACGGCGTCAGCGTGCGCATGACCAGCCCGTAAGTCGCCGACCGCAAGAGTGGGAATTTGTCTGTGCTCGGAACTTGTCGGAGTAGACTGTCGCTATGAATCTCCCAGTCGCCGAGTTGCCGCTCCCCATCCGATTCCGGCCGCCCGCGCCTATGACGGACGATGAACTCCTGGTCTTCTCGGCGCGGAACGAGATTCTCTGGGTCGAGCGCGAGGCCAACGGCGACATCCACATCAAGCCAATCGCGGGATGCCGAATCTCCACGATCAACATCCACATTATCTCCGCGTTTGCAGAATGGACAGACACAGACGGTCGAGGAAAGGCTTTAGCCAACGCTGGCTTCTCCCTGCCCGACGGCTCCATGCGCGGCGCATACGTCGCGTGGATGCACAACGACAAATGGAAGCATCTCACCGAACACGAACGAGAAGGATTCGCGCCTATCTGCCCGGACTTCGTCGTCGAAATCGTCGGCCCGTACGACGAACTTCCCGATCTCGAAGCCAAAATGGAGCAATGGATTTCAAACGGGGTTGAAGTGGGATGGCTGATCGATCCCAAAGAGAAATCGGTGACCATCTACCGCCCCGGCGAGCAGCCGGAGGTCCTCGCGCAGCCTACCTCCGTGCAGGGCACTGGACCCATCGCCGGGTTTGAACTGGTGCTTGCCAGGATTTGGGCGTAGATACTGTTACCACCTCGAAGTTCGAGGGGTACAATTTTTCCATTATGTCCAAGGCATTGGCGATCCTCGCACTGGCGTTGTTTGTCTTCCCGGTGCAGGCATATACCCAGACGAACAAGGCACAGCATACTTCCAAAGGCAATAATCTATCCTCTCCAGTTGCAGCCGTTGTCCCTGAGCACAAGGACAGCCCAGACCTCAAATCCGAAGATAAAAAGCACGTTGACGCCGATGTAAGGGTCATTTCTACCCCCGGCAAGGATAGTTATGACCGTGCCGCTTTTTGGGTCACTGTGGCTCTGGCTATTTTCGCCTTGCTTGGGATTATTGCTGCCTTCATGACCCTGGGTAAACTTGAACGCCAAACGGTGGCCTCCGAAAAGGCGTCGATGGCCGCTGAATCCGCTGTGAATCTCGCGGCTGAATCCACAAAGCATACTCTTAGAGAGATGCAATTGGAGCAAAGGGCCTGGGTCGGAGTGTCGTCGGCCATGATGGTCAAGCTTGCGCCCAATGAGCGTGTAACTGCCATGCTGGGAGTAAAGAATACGGGCAAAACCTTTGCGCTTCATGCCACACTTTTCCAGCGATTGATTTCTCTCTACGGTCCTCTCTTGCAATTCCCCGAAAATATTATCCAAGAGCCAGGAATTACCCTTTTCCCCGGAGCGGAATTTTTTGGCCAGGTTGAGGGCGGAAATACTCCCCTGTCCCAAGAAGAATTCAACGCTATTCAAAGCGGACGTGCGTTCATTTATATGTATGGAACTATTCGATACGAAGATGTCTTGGGCAACCCTCACCGTACCCAGTTTGCCTTGAAGTACAGCCCCGCCGTTCAAAACTTTCAAGCCTATCAGGGCAATAACGAGGCCGATTAGAATCAGCGCCAGCTTCCAAATTAGGACACTACCTGACTAAGCGGCTCATTGACGAAAATCTTGCGTTCCTGCATACTGAAAAGAGTGTCTCCGCCTCAGGTGGGGGCCAGTCCCATGTACCACGGCCGAACGGCTCATCCAGCCAGCAGTTGAAGACAAGCAATTCAGGATGGGTTCAGCGCGCAACAGTCGCTGCCAGGTTCGAGCGGTGGGAGACGAGGAAATATGGCAAGAAAGCTGTCCAAGAATATGGTGAAGGCGCGCGCGCTGGTGGAGCGGCGGCCGTACACCCTGATCGATGCAGTCCCACTCATCCAAAAGGCCAAGTACGCCAAGTTCGACGAGACCGTCGATCTGAACATCCGTCTGGGCGTCGATCCCAAGCACGCCGACCAGATGGTGCGCGGGACAGTGGTGCTGCCGCATGGGCTGGGCAAGACCAAGATCGTCGCCGTCATCACCTCGGGCGACAAGATCGCCGACGCGCTGGCAGCAGGCGCGGAGTTTGCCGGCGGCGACGAGCTGGTGGAGAAGATCCAGAAAGAGAACTGGACCGCCTTCGACGCGCTGATTGCCACGCCCGACATGATGAAGCTGGTGGGGCGGCTGGGCAAGGTGCTGGGGCCGAAGGGCCTGATGCCGAATCCCAAGACCGGCACGGTGACGACAGATGTGGTTGCGGCGATCAAGGAGATCAAGGCCGGCAAGGTCGAGTTCCGCACCGACAAGACGGCGCTGGTGCATGTTCCGGTCGGCAAGCTGTCGTTCGAGCCGAAGAAGCTGGTGGATAACGCAATGACCGTCATCAGCGCCGTGCTGAAGGCCAAGCCGTCGGTGGCCAAGGGCAAGTACGTCAAGGGCATGACGATCAGCTCGACCATGGGGCCCGGCGTGCAGCTCGACTCGACCGTACTGGAGCTGGCGGGCAAGGTTTAGAAGCAGTCTATAGATAGAGGCCCACTCTGGCGCGTGAGCGAGGAGCGGGCGACGAAAGCAAAGAGGATTCTGTTATGGCATTGACCAGAGCAAAGAAGACGGAGAAGGTGAAGGCGCTCGCCAGCGAGCTGGAGCACTCGACTTCGGCCATTGTGGGCACATTCACCGGACTGACCGCGGCAAAGGACACCGGCCTGCGCAAGGCGATTCGCGGGGCGGGCGGCAGCTATCACGTGGTGAAGAACAAGCTGGTGGCGCTCGCCGGCGAGGGAACGCAGATCGAGGCGGCGCTGCTGGGACTGAAGGGCGTCTCGTCGGTGGCGTACACCTCGGGCGACCCGGTGGCTCTGGCCAAGGCGCTTGCGGGCTGGGTGAAGGACAACTCGGATTTCTTCCACTTCAAGCTGGGAATCGTCGACGGCAAGCTGCTCTCGGTCGATGAAATCAAGGCGCTGGCGACGATGCCGGGCAAGGAAGAACTCTTCAGCAAGCTGCTGTTCCTGATTCAGTCTCCGGCGCAGCGGCTGGCTACGGTGATCAACGCAGCGGGACGCGACCTGGCGGTGGTGATCAACCAGGGCGTGGAGAAGGGCAAGTTTGCCGGGGTTGCCGAGGCACCGGTTGCAGCAGTTCCGGTTGCCGAAGCGCCAGCGGTCGAAGCGCCTACGGCAGAGGTTCCAGCCGCAGAAATACCGGTTGCGGAAACGCCAGCGGTCGAGGCTGTTGCCGCAGAAGTGCCGGCGGCAGAGGCTGCTGTGGTCGAGGCTCCAGCCGCTGAGGTTGCGGCTGAAGATCTGGCTTCTGAGGCACCGCCCGCAGAGGCGTAAAAATTTTCGCTTCGTATTTCGACGGGGGCGCTGGTCTGGGCGCAACGGAAACCCGGCGGGATCGAGGCAACCGAAGAGGATCTGGGCTTCGGGCAGGCAAGTCCGCAGGTTGCAGCACTAAAGTTTCGGAATTGAATTTATTAGGAGAAATGACATGGCAGATATTCAGCAGTTGGAAGATCAGATCGTTTCGCTCAGCCTGCTTGAGGCTTCGGCGTTGGTGAAGAAGCTGGAAGAGCGTCTCGGCGTCTCGGCGGCAGCAGCCGTTGCGGCCCCGGCGGCGGGCGGCGGAGCGGCAGCAGCGGCCCCGGTGGAAGAGAAGACCGAGTTCACCGTCATCCTGAAGGATGCTGGAGCGAACAAGATCTCTACCATCAAGGCAGTACGCGAAGTCACGGCCCTGGGCTTGAAGGAGGCCAAGGACCTGGTGGACGGCGCGCCGAAGGCCCTGAAGGAGAACATCTCGAAGGAAGACGCGGCCGCCATCGCCAAGAAGTTCGAAGGCGTCGCGACCGTCGAAATCAAATAGTTACCCCCTGCGACTTGCACACCGGGGCAGAACGCGGTATTCTTACCAATGGAGAACCGCCTCTGCCTTGGTGTGCTAGTAGGCAGACAGCGCTTCCGGACACCTCGGCAACCTTAAGACACCTCGGCAATCTTAATAGATACCTCGGCAACCTTAATATTGGACAATTCGTCAAACCGATGCTTCGGCATCGCAGGCAATTTTGTAACTTTGGCATCCAGCTGAGGCTGGATTCGGCATCTACGGAAACAGTGGCAATCCAGCTAAGGCTGGCTTCGACATAACCATCTACGCAACTCTTCCGGTCCATCCTGCGTCTGCGGGCTACGGGGCCGGCCATCTGCAAGTCTGGCGGCGGACATGCACGGTGACACGGGAACAGCGGCGGCAGCAAAACCTTGAGGCCAGGCGAGCTTCAAAGGGCGGCATGTATCCAGTTTAGATATAGAAACAGTGCACAAGTCGGTCTTTGCGCTTACGGGGCGTTTTGTCCCTGCGAGCGCCTTTCTGCGTTTCCCATCCTCCCTCGTAGAAGCAGATGCAATCGAGCTTACGCGAACTTTATAGCAGTTCCAGCAGCCCAGCGATAGTTAAATATTTTTACTGGACTGGGGCATTGAGACGTAACCAGGTACAGGCGCACAGACCAAACCACAGCGAGGGTGGGGAGGCGAAACAAGCGTAGACGGAACAGATTTCGGAGAGCTGCATTGCGGCTCTCCACCTCCGAGCGCGACCGGCGGGCACCCCGCACCGGCAGCGATCCACGGAAGGCCTCGAACAGAAGTTCTCAGGAGAAGAGCATGTCCAGCGAAATGCGCGCGGTCCGCAGCCGCCTCGATTTTTCCAAGATTTCCACGTCCATCAAGATCCCCAATCTCATCGAAGTGCAGCGCCGCAGCTATGAGCGCTTCCTGCAGATGGACAAGCTGCCTCAGGAGCGCGAGGACAACGGGCTGCAGTCGGTATTCACGTCGGTGTTTCCGATTACGGACTTCCGCAATATTTCGGAGCTGGAGTTTGTCGACTACTCGATCGGCAACTGGGAGTGCAAGTGCGGCTACCTGAAGGGGCTGAACCATCTGCGCACGGCGTGCTCCAACTGCGGCCACATGGTCATCACCGACCCCTTCCATCCGGGAGACGTGCTGTGCAGCTTCTGCGGGACGTACAACAAGAACACGCCGGACTTCTGCACCAAATGCGGCGACCCGGTTGGGTTGCAGTTGAAGTACGACCAGGCGGAGTGCGAAGAGCGCGGCATGACCTACTCGGCGCCGCTGAAGGTGACCATCCGCCTGAAGGTCTACGACAAGGACCCCGAGACCGGCGTGAAGAGCCTGCGCGACATGAAGGAGCAGGAGGTCTTCTTCGGCGACATTCCGCTGATGAGCGCCAACGGCACCTTCATCGTGAACGGCACCGAGCGCGTCATCGTCAGCCAGTTGCATCGCTCGCCAGGCGTCTTCTTCGAGACGGCCAACAACCACACCTACTTTCTGGGCAAGATCATCCCGTATCGCGGAAGCTGGGTGGAGTTTGAATACGACCAGAAGAACACGCTGTATGTGCGCATCGACCGCAAGCGCAAGTTCCTGGGCACGATCTTCCTGCGCGCGCTCGGCCTGCGCACGGACGAAGAGATTCTGAAGACCTTCTACACGGTGGACACGATCCATGTGAAGGACGGCAAGCTGTACTGGAAGGTGGTCCCCGAGACCCAGTCGACCAACCTGCTGGGCACGCGTCCCGCGCTGGGCATCACGGTGAAGGGCGAGGAGCTGGCCCCGGCGACGCGCAAGATTTCGCCTCACACCTTGAAGCTGCTGCGTTCGCACAAGATCGAGTCAGTCGAGGTGGAGACCAGCGAGTTCGACGGCGCAATGACTGCTTCGGATGTGGTGGATATGACCACCGGCGAGCTGCTCTATGAGGCAAACCAGGAGCTGACCGCCGACAAGTTGCACAAGGTGCTACAGGCGGGCGTGACCTCGATCGAGATCTTCTTCCCGGAGCGCGACGATGTGGGCAACATCATCACCAACACACTGCGCCGCGACACGGTGCGCAAGCCGGAAGAGGCGCTGATCGAGATCTACCGCAAGCTGCGTCCGGGCGACCCGCCGACGCTGGACACGGCGAGCGCGCTCTTTGAGGGCATGTTCTTCGACCAGCGCAAGTACGACTTTTCGCGCGTTGGCCGGCTGAAGTTCAACATCAAGCTATACGAGAACCAGGACCCGAGCGGCCTGGACAAGCGCACGCTGACGCCGGAGGACTTCTACGGGACGATCCGCTACCTGCTGAAGCTGCGCAAGAACATCGGCATGGTGGACGACATCGACCACCTGGGCAACCGCCGCGTACGCGCCGTGGGCGAGCTGATGGAGAACCAGTTCCGCATTGGGCTTGTCCGCATGGAGCGGGCCATCAAGGAAAAGATGAGCGTCTATCAGGAGATGTCGACGGCGATGCCGCACGACCTGATCAACGCCAAGCCGGTGATGGCGGCGATCCGCGAGTTCTTCGGATCGAGCCAGCTCTCGCAGTTCATGGACCAGACCAATCCGTTGTCGGAGATCACGCACAAGCGCCGCCTCTCCGCCCTCGGGCCGGGCGGGTTGTCACGCGAGCGCGCGGGCTTCGAGGTGCGCGACGTCCATCCCACGCACTACGGACGCATCTGCCCGATCGAGACGCCGGAAGGCCCGAACATCGGCCTCATCAGCTCGCTCTCCTGCTTTGCGCGCATCAACGAGTACGGCTTCATCGAGTCGCCCTACCGACGCGTGAAGGACGGGCGCGTTCTGGATTACTTCGCGGTGGTCAACGCCGGCGAGAGCACGCTGCGCCAGGGCGATCCCATCGAGGCCAACGAGCTGCGCAAGTTGAACGACCGCCTGCGCAAGGAGAAGAAGCGCATGGTGGAGGTTGAGCCGTTCAGCTTCTACCTTTCGGCGTGGGAGGAAGACCGGCACACCATCGCGCAGGCCAACATCGAGCTGGACGAGAAGCTCAACATTGTGCAGAACGTGGTGGATGCGCGGCGGCAGGGCAATTTCGTGCTGGTGCCCAAGGCGGACGTGGACTACATCGACGTCTCGCCGAAGCAACTGGTCTCGGTGGCCGCTTCGCTGGTTCCATTCCTGGAACATGACGACGCCAATCGCGCTCTGATGGGCGCAAACATGCAGCGCCAGTCGGTACCGCTGCTGGTCTCTGAAGCTCCCTACGTCGGCACCGGCATGGAGGGCGTCACCGCGCGCGACTCCGGCGCCGTGATTCTGGCCAAGCGCAACGGCATCGTGGATTCGGTGGACTCCGAGCGCATCATCGTGCGCGTCGAGGGAGAACATCATCCGACGCAGCTCTCTCGCGAGGTCGGTTCGGACATCTATCAACTGACCAAGTTCAAGCGCTCCAACCAGAACACATGCATCAACCAGAAGCCCATCGTCAGCCAGGGCGACCGCGTGGTGAAGGGGCAGGTGATCGCCGACGGGCCATGCACGGAGCAGGGCGAACTTGGCCTGGGACGCAACGTTCTGGTCGCCTTCATGCCGTGGCGCGGGTACAACTTCGAGGACGCCATTCTCATCAGCGAAAAGCTGGTGAAGGACGACTACTACACCTCGATCCACATCGAGGAGTTCGAGATCGAGGCGCGCGACACCAAGCTGGGGCCGGAAGAGATCACGCGCGACATTCCCAACGTCAGCGAGCACGCGTTGCGCGACCTGGACGAGTCGGGGATCATCCGCATCGGCGCCGGTGTCGGCCACAACGACATTCTGGTCGGCAAGGTGACGCCCAAGGGCGAGACGCAGTTGACGCCGGAAGAAAAACTCCTGCGCGCCATCTTCGGCGAGAAGGCGGGCGACGTTCGCGATGCATCGCTGACGTGTCCTCCGGGCATCGAGGGAACCATCGTCGATGTACGCATCTTCAGCCGCAAGGGACAGGAGAAGGACGAGCGCGCCAAGCAGATAGAGCAGGAGCAGATCGAGAAGCTGGAGCGCAACCTGGCCGACGAGATCCGCATTCTGACCGACGAGCGGCTGAAGCGGCTGGAAGGAATTCTGGGCGCGCGAGAGGTGCTCAGCGACCTGCACGACGAACGCACCAATAAGAAGCTGCTCTCGAAGGGCGACATCCTCGACCGCGACACCATTGAGCTGATTTCGACACGCAACCTGAAGCGCATTCGCTATGCCGACAAGGACCCGCGCGTCAACGAGCAGATCGACGAGATCGAAGAGATGACATCGCGCCAGATCGACGTGCTGCGCAAGATCACCAACGACAAGGTCGGCAAGATGCAGAAGGGCGACGAGCTTTCGCCCGGCGTCATTAAGATGGTGAAGGTATACATCGCCATGAAGCGCAAGCTGTCGGTGGGCGACAAGATGGCCGGACGCCACGGCAACAAGGGAGTCATCGCGCGCATCCTGCCCGAGGAGGACATGCCGTACCTCCCCGATGGGACGCCGGTGGAGATCGTGCTGAACCCGTTGGGCGTGCCCTCTCGTATGAACGTCGGACAGATTCTGGAGACGCATCTGGGCTGGGCGGCGCACGAACTGGGCAAGCAGATTGCCGAGGCAGCCGCGCAAATGACCTCTGCCAGTGAAGTACGCGAACTTTTCAAGGCGCGCTTTGCCGGTACCGCGGCACTCAACCAGCTTCTCGACCTGGACGACGCGCAGACCATCCGCGCGGCCGCCGGGATGAAGCGCGGCATATGGTTCGGCACCGCGGTCTTCGATGGCGCGCGCGAGACGGAGATCAAGGCGCTGCTGAAATCCGCAGGCCTGCCCAGCTCGGGCAAGACGCAGCTCTACGACGGCATGGTCGGCGAACCGTTCGAGCAGCCGGCGACGGTTGGCTACATCTACATGCTGAAGCTCTCGCATCTTGTCGACGACAAGATCCACGCGCGCTCCATCGGGCCGTACTCGCTCATCACGCAACAGCCGCTGGGCGGCAAGGCGCAGTTCGGCGGACAGCGCTTCGGCGAGATGGAGGTTTGGGCGCTGGAGGCATACGGCGCGGCCTACATCCTGCAGGAGCTGCTGACCGCAAAATCCGACGATGTCTTCGGCCGCACCAAGATCTACGAGGCCATCGTCAAGGGCGAGGCGGCGATCGAACCCGGCGTGCCCGAATCGTTCAACGTACTTATCCGCGAGCTACAGTCGCTGTGCCTCGACGTCGAGCTGATCAAGCTCGTCGATCAGAAGAAGGTACCGCTGCCTGAACTCGCCCTGGCCGAATAACGCAAGAAGGAAGTGGAGGCTGCCTTTCATCCTCCCTCCACTTCCAGCAACACCACAATTGAAATAGGCACCAGCACCAGAACCAAGGCATCGCGATGCGCCGAAAGTCATCGCGGAACAGATTGAGCAACCGCAGCCAACCCGCTGCCACCACGGAGACGCAAACTATGTTCCGCTCCAGCCCCTTTGAACTCACCGGACCGATCCTCGACTTTGACGCTATCAAGATCCAACTCGCCAGCCCGGAGAAGATTCGCTCCTGGTCGCATGGCGAGGTGACCAAGCCGGAGACGATCAACTACCGCACCTTCAAGCCGGAGCGCGACGGGCTATTCTGCGCGCGCATCTTTGGCCCCATCACCGACTGGGAGTGCCTGTGCGGCAAGTACAAGCGCATGAAGCACCGCGGCGTGATCTGCGACAAGTGCGGCGTGGAAGTGACGCTCAGCAAGGTGCGCCGCGAACGGCTCGGCCACATCGAGCTGGCCAGCCCCTGCTCGCACGTCTGGTTCTTCAAGGGACTGCCCAGCCGCATCGGGCACTTGCTCGACATCTCTCTGCGCGAGCTGGAAGCGGTGCTGTACTTCGAGTCGTACGTTGTGGTCGATCCAGGCGACGCGCCGGTCAAGGAGCGCGAGGTCATCAAGGATGAGACCAGGTTCCGCGAACTGGACGCACAGTACCGGCCATCAGGTTTTAAGGCCATGATGGGCGCCGAGGCGATCAAGGAACTGCTGAAGCGGGTCGACGTCAACGAGCTCTCCGTCGAACTGCGCGAGCGCATCAAGACCGAGACCTCGCTGCAGAAAAAACTCAAGTACTCCAAGCGGCTGAAGATCGTCGAGGCCTTCCGCAAGTCCGACAATAAGCCGCAGTGGATGATTCTGGACGTGATCCCGGTGATTCCGCCGGAGCTGCGTCCTCTGGTTCCGCTGGACGGCGGACGCTTCGCAACCTCCGACCTGAACGACCTCTATCGCCGCGTCATCAACCGCAACAACCGGCTCAAGAAGCTGATGGACCTTCATGCGCCCGAGGTCATCGTGCGCAACGAGAAGCGCATGTTGCAGGAGGCCGTCGATGCGTTGTTCGATAATGGCCGCCGTGGACGCGTGCTGCGCGGCGCGAACAACCGGCCTCTCAAGTCGCTCTCCGACACGCTGAAGGGCAAGCAGGGCCGCTTCCGCCAGAACCTGCTGGGCAAGCGCGTGGACTACTCCGGACGGTCGGTCATCGTGGTCGGCCCAGAGCTGCAACTGCATCAGTGCGGCCTGCCCAAGAAGATGGCGCTGGAACTCTTCAAGCCCTTCATCTACCACCGCCTGGAACAGACCGGCCACTGCACCACCATCAAGCAGGCCAAGGAGATGGTGGAGATGCAGGAGCCCATCGTGTGGGACATCCTGGAAGAAGTCATCAAGGACCATCCGATTCTGCTGAACCGCGCGCCCACGCTGCATCGTCTCGGCATTCAGGCCTTTGAGCCGGTGCTGGTGGAGGGCAAGGCCATCAAGATCCATCCGCTGGTCTGCACCGCCTTCAACGCCGACTTCGATGGCGACCAGATGGCTGTGCACATCCCGCTCTCGCCCGAGGCGCAGATCGAGGCGTCGGTGCTGATGCTGGCCTCGCACAACATCCTTTCGCCGGCCAGCGGCCAGCCCATCACCGTGCCCACGCAGGACATGGTGCTGGGTATCTACTACCTCACCAAGGCCAAGGTCAATGCCGTCGGCGAGGGCCGCGTCTTTGCCAACATCGAAGAGGTGCTGATGGCGCTCGAGGCCAAGCAGGTCGAGACGCTCTCGCCCATCCGCCTGCGCTACACCGGACCGGTGCTGGACATGACCACCGCCTACGACGATCAGGACCTGAACCACACCGAGGTAGTGCACTTCAACAAGCAGTTCCTCTCCACCACGGTTGGCCGCGCCATCCTCAACGATGCGTTGCCCGAGGGCATGCCATACATCAACGGCCTGCTGAAGAAGAAGGGAATTGGCCAGCTCGTCAACTACTGCTACCTGAACCTCGGCCTGGAGATTACGGTCAAGATGCTCGACAGGATCAAGGACCTCGGCTTCCGTTATGCCACCCGGTCCGGACTCTCGGTTGGCCTCGACGACATGGTCATCCCGGACTCCAAGTACACCCTGGTGGGCGAAGCGGAGAAGACCGTTCTCGCCATGCAGCAGCAGTATCTGGACGGTGCCATCACCAACGGCGAGCGCTCCAATAAAGTGATCCAGATGTGGTCTGGCGTCACCGAGCGCGTTGCCGATGAGATGTTCAACAACATGAAGCGCGCCGACAAGGAGGGGGCCATGAACCCGATCTACATCATGGCCGACTCGGGCGCCCGGGGATCGAAGCAGCAGATCCGCCAGCTCTCCGGCATGCGCGGTCTGATGGCGAAGCCGTCGGGCGAGATCATCGAGACGCCCATCACGGCCAACTTCCGCGAGGGCCTCACCGTGCTGCAGTACTTCATCTCCACGCACGGAGCACGCAAGGGACTGGCCGACACCGCGCTGAAGACCGCCGACTCCGGCTATCTGACGCGCCGCCTGGTCGATGTTGCGCAGGACGTCATCATCTCCGAAAACGACTGCGGCACGGTCGAAGGCATCTACGTCACCCCGATCATCGAGGCGGGCGAGATCATCGAGCCGTTGCGCGACCGCATCATTGGCCGCGTTAGCTTGGAGAAGCTGAAAGACTTCGAGGGCAAGACCATCGTCGAGGTGAACCAGGAGATCGACGAAGATCTCGCCTCCGCCGTGCAGGCCGCGGGCATCGAGCGCGTCAAGATCCGCTCCGTGCTCACCTGCGAATCCAAGCGTGGCGTCTGCATCCTCTGCTACGGGCGCAATCTCGGCTCCGGCAAACTGGTGGAGATGGGCGAGGCCGTTGGCGTCATTGCGGCACAGTCCATCGGCGAACCGGGCACGCAGCTCACCATGCGCACCTTCCACATCGGCGGAACCGCCAGCCGAGTCTCCGATGCATCGCACATCGAGGCCAAGAACGCCGGAACCATCCGCTTCATCAACCTGGTCACCGTGCGCAGCAAGGACGGCGGCCTGGTGGCGATGAACCGCAATGGCTCCATCGCCATTGTGGACGAAAAGGGCCGCGAGAAGGAACGCTACGCCATCGTCTACGGCGCCAAGCTCAAGGTCGAGGAGGGCGTCAAGGTCACGCAGGGCGACATCCTCGGCGAGTGGGACCCCTACACCTTCTCGCTGCTCACCGAGATCGCCGGCATCGTCCACTTCAAGGACCTGCAGGAAGGCGTCACGCTGAACGACGAGGTCGACGAGGTCACCGGGCTCAGCCGCCTGGTGGTCGCCGACTCCACCGACGAGAAGCGTCAGCCCGCCATCGTCATCAAGGCCGCCAGCGGCAGCAAGCGCTACCTCATGCCATCGCGCGCCCACCTCATGGTGGCCGACGGCGACGAACTCTTCCCCGGCGACATCCTTGCCAAGATCCCGCGCGAAACCACGCGCACCAAGGACATCACCGGAGGTCTGCCGCGCGTCGTCGAACTCTTCGAGGCGCGCAAGCCGCGCGATCCCGCCATCATCAGCAAGATCGACGGCGTGGTCCGCTTCGGCGAGGTCGCCAAGGGTCAGCGCAAGGTCTACGTCACCGCCGACAACGGGCAGGAAGAGGAGTACAGCGTTCCGCGCGGCGTCTACGTCAACGTGCAGGAGGGCGAACGCCTGCGCGCCGGCGACGCACTCATCGACGGCCCGCGCAACCCGCACGACATCCTCGAAGTCCTCGGCGAGCGCGCGCTGCAGATGTACCTGGTCAACGAGATCCAGGAGGTCTATCGCCTGCAGGGCGTCACCATCTCCGACAAGCACATCGAGACCATCGTTCGCCAGATGCTGCGCTGGGTCAAGATCGAGGAGGTCGGCGACACCACCTTCCTGCTCGAGCAGCAGACCGACCGCTTCCGCTTCAACGAGGAGAACCAGCGCGTGCTGATGACCGGCGGTCGTCCCGCCATCGGGCGTAGCTTGCTGCTGGGAATTACGAAGGCGTCGCTCTCCACGGATTCGTTTATCTCGGCGGCCAGCTTCCAGGAGACCACACGCGTGCTGACCGAGGCCAGCATCAACGGCTCCATCGACACGCTGCGCGGACTCAAGGAGAACGTCATCGTCGGCCGCCTCATCCCCGCCGGCACCGGCATGGAGTACTACCGCAACGTCCAGCTCTCGCCAGAGCTGGAGGAAGCGGCAGCCCAGGTGCAGCAGGAAGTCTCCGCCGCCATCGAGGCCGAAGAGCACGAACTCGAACTCATGCGCATGGAAGGCGAACAAGAAGAAATGGCCGCCGAGTGACTTCGCGTCACGGCGATAGACGCTTCGCGTGAAAGCGCTTCGCGCCCTACTGCAAAAACAAACAACGGCAGAGCTTCGGCTCTGCCGTTTATTTTTGTTTGTCATTCCGCAGCGAAGCGGAGGAATCTGCTTCTCTCTTGACTAAGTTATCATCCAATAATAACAATAAGAAATGACCACACTGAAGGTCGGTATCGCCACGCTGGAACAGTACAAGAATCGGACCATGGCCATCGCGCGCGGGCAGTACGTCCCGGCGCGCAACGAGCCAAAGGTCTGGTTCCAGTCGCTGGAGACCATGTCGCAGGTGCTCTCGGACCGCAACCGCGCCCTGCTGGCGCTGATCGTCAAGACGCAGCCGCAGTCGCTCACCGAGCTGGCCGAGACCACCGGGCGCGCCAAGTCAAACCTCTCGCGCACGCTCAAGACCATGGAGCGCTACGGCCTGGTCTACTTCGAGCAAGGCCCCGGCCGCCAGATCGCCCCGCGAACCAACTACTCCGGCGTCAAACTGGAGATGACCTTCCAGTAAACCGGTAGTCTCCGCCCCACCGCTTTTCTTGTTGTCATTCCGCAGCGCAGCGGAGGAATCTGCTTCACCGTAGCGGCACAAAACTCAGCGGACGGACTCGTAAGAGTCCGCCTCTGAGTTTTGCCACAGCAACTTCCTATCTTAATACCAACCTAGGGACGCTATGGTCCGATTTAAGCCACTTGCGACTTCCTGAAAACGATCTAACGATCCGTCAAAAAAACCAGCGGCCAGTGGCGCCCAAGTCGCTCCCTCCTTCTTCGCTTCGGTGACGAGTTTTTGAAGTGGGCTTGGCCCATGAATCCTTCCCTTCCACCCAAATCTGCCAATCGGGCCCCAAACCCGCTCGCCCGCCTGGATTGAATCAGGATGATCTACATGCAGATATTCGAGCCCGTATAGCAATTCAACTCGGTCAAATATTGCCTCATACGCGAGCCCGAGAAACAACGTGTCATCCGCCAGTGGTTGCAAGAGTTTGTACATATACTCGCTCCTTGGAACGTGGTGTCTCTCGTGTTCTGGCAGCCATTTAAAGCGGTCGCTAATGTCTGTCATTGGTTGTGTTATCGCAGTTAATAAGACATCAGCTCCCGGATGACCGAATGGATTTGGAACGGGCGTGTGTAAGAGATCGAAGAAGTTCTTGTAGGAGTTTCCCGCAATAGCGCCTAAACCGCCTCCGTAGAGTAAGAGAAATACGGGATACCACCGCAAATACATCCGCTCGACCGAACCGGAACCCGAAACGATGCGCTCAGATAGCTTGCTGAGCGGCATGCGAACGGTTTCACTATGCGCAGCACCACCCCAGCGGCATAACAGCATCTCCTGCGGTAGGACATGCTCTACTACAGCCTCATAACGATGCAGAACATCGGCAAAACTATCCGGTTCGATTGAGCCCTGCACTGGGAAGTAATCTTCCGCCGTCTTGGACAGAAGTTCTCGACTACTTTGGGCAACGAAGTCATACAGCTGGATGCGGTGCTTTTCCTCCGATAGCAGCTCTTTCAGCTCTTTCAATTCATCCATCTCAGAGTTCTCCTTACCCGTGAGAGTAGCGGGGATGCTAACTAGCCGCTCATCGACGCTCGTGACCTCGCCCTCTGTTTCGACCAATTGAAGTGGGCGAAAAATCATGTCGCCGTCTCCCTGTAGGTAGCCGTAGTGTGGTGTTTGTTCGGCTGTGGGATCCGCACCGACCGCTTGATATACGTAGGCAATGACACCGTTCGCCGTCAGATTGCCATAGTTGTCCTGCGCCTTTCCAGATAGCGCCTCAAGAAGATGTCCAGTAAAGACGGAGTGGTGGGGAAGTGGTCCTCCAAGATCGGACACCAATTCATCCGCTTTTCCAGCGGTAAGTACTTGGCGCGAAACTCGTTGCATCATATCGCGCAGGAACCTCATTGCCCCAGGGGCTAAGGAACGCGTTACGGCGAGTCCACCGTAGCAGGCATCCATGAGGAACAAAAGATGCTTCGCTCTGATTAGGTCAGAACTGCGCGTCAATTCGTCCCAGCGGATCAAAGTTGAGAGATCACTGGGGTCGCCATCCGATGGGACCAGAAAACCCACCTCGCCCCGATTAGAAGTCATTGTCTGCCCATGTCCGGCGAAAAACACCAGAACTCGATCATTGGGTTCCGTCCCATACACTGCTAACCTGAGAAAGGCTTGCAAAATGTTGGCCCGTGTTGCCTCAGCGTCTAACAATACAGTGACATTTTCCGATTCAAAGCCCAGCGATGTTTTCAGAAGTTCTGCCAACGCCTCCGCATCGTTGACCGCATAGCCCAATGGACCGACATGTCGATAATCGTTGATGCCTATAACAAGCGCATGGCTCTTTCCATAGTTGGTTGAATACATGCAGCGAGATTACACCAGTGGGGTCGTCGTCGATCAATTCTGTATGGTGGATGGCGGCGCGGCTGGGTGCGGAGGGAGGCAAGGCTCGCAGCCCTGCCAAGCGCACCGCCGCCCGCGCCAACGGGGCCTTGGGTGGCCGTCCCCGCAAGACAGCCAGCCGCTAGTCAGTTCGTGCCGGCGAACCCGGCGAATCTTGTCAAGGGTCTCAATCCGGAGTCAATTTGGCAAATAGAACAAAACACGCATGTTAGACGTAAAAATTAACCTGAAATAGTTGGCATAGTAGTTATGCTCCATCCGGTATAATTAAGGTAGTAGAGAAATAAGAGAGGCCCGGCGCGTCAGCCGGGCCTCTCTTATTTGCCTGCAACAGTAATCTTTCATTTGCCTGCAACAGCAATCTCTCATTTGTGTGCAACAGCAATCTATAGTTTGCGCGCAGACGCAATCTGTAACACGTTTGTTTTCTTATTGATAGCTGTAACGCATTTTGAATCTTTATCATGCGACTAGAATCGCGTAGTATGTTGAATCCAGAGATCTTAGGAGGTACCCATACCCCCCCCCTCGCACACCAACGGATGTGATTTTGGCAGCCACGCGCGAAGAATCGAGGGACAGCCGAGCGGACGGGGTGCCAGGCGCGGGCTGGGGTTAAACGAAAACGCCAGAGATCCCGTCGGGTCTCTGGCGTTTCATCATGAAGAACTCGCAGTTCTTATCGGGTGTTGCGCCTTCCGGCTACCGGGGGGCCATCCTGCGACTTGCGCCGCGAACCAACCCTTCGGCCTCGCTTTCCGATTGACTGCCGACTCTCATCGGCTACCAACTTGCGTCGGTTGCCGACTTGCGTCGTCTGCCAACCTTCCGGCGTCGCCTTCCAACTCAACCTCCGACTGAATATCGGCATTAGATCCAACGGCCAGCCATCCTGTTGCTCTATGGCTTGCGCCTTCGAACAACCCTCCGGCCCAACCTTCCGGCCAACCTGCGGCTTGCGCCGCCGACTGACTTTCCGGCTCCGCCTTTCGACCGACCTGCGACCGTCGCCGCCTGCCGATCCTCCGGCCATGCCTTCCAACGAACCTCCAGCTTGCGCTTTTGATTCATCTTCCGGCTCGACCCTCCAGTCAACCTCCAGCTTTCGCCCTCGATTGGCCTTCCGGCCCTGCCTTTAAACCTAACCTCCGACTCTCATCGGTTGCTGCATCCGCCGACTCCGCCTTCCGACCTCTCTCCGGCTTGCGCCATCGATTGATCTTCCAGCTCAATCTTCCGACCTTTCTCTGGCTTGCGCCTTCGATCGATCTTCCAGCCCAACCGTTGCGCCAACCATCGGCTTGCGCTTCTGGTCTATTCTCCGATTGAACCGTTGTGCCAACCATCGACTTGCGCCGTGGCCGACTCTCCGATTGAGCCGTTGTGCCAACCATCGGCTTGCGCCTCTGGCCGACCCTCCGGCTGTGCCTTCCGGCCAGCCTCCGACTTTCGCCGAGTGCCAACCTTCCAGCTTCGCCTTCCAGATGGCCTCCGGCTTGCGCCGACTGCCAACCTTCCAGCTCTGCCCACGAACCCAACCTCCAACTCTCATCGGTTGTTGTGCCCTCTGGCGCTACCTTCCGGCCAATCTTGGACTTGCGTCTTCGACCAACCCTCCGGCTACCGAGCGATCAAACCTTCGACTTTCGTCTGGGAACGACCTTCCGGCCCTGCCTTTGAACCCAACCACCGACTCGCTGCTCGGTCATCAGTTGAAGAGACATTATGAGTGGGGCGCCTGTGCATGCAAGTGCAAAACTAAAGAATTCTGTGGATAAGTTCCGGGCACTGGGGATGGGGTCATAAGCCATTGCATCGACAGGCGGAGTGGAGGGAAGCCGCGTGGTTGGCGGTCAAAACAGGCGAAAAATAAGCCTGCGGGAGTGAAATAGAGCAGAGAGTTCCCACAGATTCGCGGGTGGTTTACCGCGGTTCCGGATTGCCGCAGTGCTGGAACCCTACGGCTGTGGAGCCATCCAGCCGTGAAGTTGCAGCCAGTTGGCGAGCAGCGTGGGGAAAAGGGTGAGTTCGCGCATCGCAGGGGGTTGGTCTACTCCCATGTGCGTGCCGTGGGCGCCGAGTTCGAAGATGTGCAGTTCCACGGGGACGCCGGCGGACTTCAGGGCCTCGTAAAACTCGGTGGCGTTGCGAGGGTCGACCGTCTTGTCTCCGGTGGTGGAGTAGATGAGGCAGGGACTGGTGTCGGTGGAGACATGCTTGAACGGGTCGACGGCATCGATGGCGGCTTGCGTGGGGTGCGGGCCGATGAGGGTTTGCAAGGGAACTGTGCCGGAGCGGGTGTAGAGATCCAACGCGAGTACACCGTAGGAAATGATGGCGAAGTCGGGGCGGTCGGAGACGCGGTCGATGGGATCGGCGGCGGTGGGATCGCCAGGCTTGTGCGTGGTGGCCATGTATGCGGAGAGATGGCCTCCGGCGGAGAATCCCCAGACGCCGATCTGGCTGGGGTTCACGCCCAGCTCCGTGGCGTGCGCGCGGACGTAGCGGATGGCGCGCGAGGCGTCGAGCATGGGCGCGGGGTATGCGTATGCGGGCGCGAGCCGGTACTCCAGCACAAAGGCGGAGATGCCATGCGCGACGAGCCAGCGCGCCTCGGCCGCGCCCTCCTGCTCCATGACCTCATGGGTATAGCCTCCGCCGGGCATCACGATAACGGCGCTGTGCAGACCGGCTCCCGCAACGGGGTATGTGAAGAGCTTGGGAGTATCTCCCTCGGTTGTTCCTTGCGCCAGCGGCGCGCCCGCGGGCCACAGAACGATGGAATTGGTGAAGCCGGTTGGCGGGGCAGTCTTCGTCGCGGCGACCTGAGACTGTGCGGCAAGAGGAATGGCGAGGAGAGAGAGGGCGGCAGCGATGAGGGGACGGTTCATAGCTCGAAAGCATAACGCAGCAATAAGACGTCTGGGAAACAACGCCGGCGCGCGCGTTGATGGAACTAGCGAAAAGACGATATTCTTTGAGGCATGAATCGAACTGCGTATCCGTTCCGTCATACGCCTCCCTGAAGACTGTACCGCATTTGCGATCTCGCGGCCCCCTCACTACAGGGACAGGGCAATCGCATGAAGAGTTAACTATTTGCTGGAGGGTACCCCCTGGTGCTAATAGCGTAAAGTATTCAAAAAATGGAGGTTAATCACGCGCTAAGCGCGCGAGACGTATAAAAGGCGAAGAGGCAGTGATCAGTGGTGCGTTAAATGCGAAGGCCCGGCGGTTGGCCGGGTCTGTTTGGTTTTGCTTACTGATTTAATTATACGCTTTGGAGGGAAACTAGTATGCCAACTATTTTTATGGAGGAAGTGGTTTGTTTGGTGTTGGATAGGGGGAATTTGGGCCTTCGAGGGGCTTGACAAGGGGATTTGCTGGGGTTTTTGCGGGTGGGAGACGGCGATTTTTCCGTTCGAGCTATGGGCTATGAGCTGTGTGGTATGAGGATGGAGCGGCCGGCGGTCGGCAAGAGCAAGGGCTGGGATTTTGTGGGAAAAAGGGTGGAGGGTTGGGGTGGGATGGGGTTCGTCGGGGTCCTTCGCGCTCGAGAGACGCGCTCAGGATGACAGCAAGAACAGACAACGGCGGAGAACAGGAACAGGCAACGGCGAAGCACAGGAACAGTCAAGGACGAAGAACAGGAACAGGCAACGGCGAAATGCGGGGGTCCCTCCACTACGGCGGCAAAAGCGCCGCCTCCGGTCGGGATGACGGAGTTGAGGTGGAATCCCACCCATCGCATGAGACAACGGCGCAATGGATATGGCGCCCGGTCCCCACCTTAGCCGCGATGAGACTGCGGCGAAGATGGGGCACCCGGCTGGGAGAGTTGATGGAGATTCGCAGAATGATATTTCGATCCATGCGATTGCCCTGAGCGAAGAACTCGAATGCCGGATGGCTTGATGGCTACGGTGAGATAATCGAAGCGCCGCATGTGGAGTTTGATTCTGCGATGAAGCGAATTTTCACGCTCGTACTGGGCGCGTTGGCGTTGGTTGCCGTCGCGCTGATCTCGGCGTTCATCGCGATGCGGCTGGCCATCCATGGACGCGAGGCAGTGGTGCCCAATCTGAGCGGCCTGACCGTGGCCGACGCCAACAGCCTGGCCAGTCGCCAGGGGCTCACACTCAATCTGGAGAACAGGTTCTACTCTGCCGATGTTCCCGCCGGGCGCATCCTGTCGCAGGACCCCGCGGCGGGCTCGCGCGTGCGCCGCGAGTGGCCTGTGCGCATCACCGAGTCGCTGGGTGGGCAGCGCGTGGAGATTCCCGACTTGACGGGCCAGACGGAGCGCGCCGCGACCATCGGAATTCGGCGGCTATCGCTGGAGCTGGGCGCGGTGGCGCACTTTGCCATCGCAGGCGACCCCGACGTTGTGCTGACGCAGACGCCGCCGGCCAACGCCAGCGGAGTCGATGGACCGCGGGTGAGTCTGCTGGTGAGCGATCCCGCCAGCGCGCAGCCGAATGCGTATGCGATGCCGTCACTGGTCGGGCTGAGCTACTCCGCCGCCAACGTGCGCGCGGCCAGCGCCGGACTGCATCTGGCTGCGGCGACAGAGAGCGCTTTACCTGCCACGACAACTGCTGCGGTACCCAGTGCAAGACCGGCGCAGAACGGACCGCCTGCTGCCGCGCCATTCGCCGCGACTGGCCATTCCTACGGCATTGTTACGGCGCAGAGCCCACAGGCTGGCCGCCGCGTGGTGCAGGGCGACGTGGTGCATGTGACTTTGGGACATTCCGCGACGCCTGTAGTGGTGCCGGCTGCAACGCAGTAAAACTTCTTCCGGTTACGGCGGGTGGGCAGTAGGGATTGGGGCAGGCGGGCAAGGGCGGCCTTTATAGCATTTATGCCAATAGTGCAGAGTGTCGCTCTACGAGCAAAATGCGGGGATTCTTCGCTCCGCTCAGAATGACAATCCTTATTCCTCTATAGCAATAGTGAAAATGTGTTAGGCGAAGAGGGCGAACATGGGGGAGTCTAGGGGGATGGACTGGGTGGGGCCACCGATGCGGCCAGAGGCGGCGTCGCGGCGGAAGATGGTGATGGAGGCGGAGTCCTGATTTTCGCAGAGGAGCCAACGTTCAGAGGGGTCGAGGGTGAAGTGGCGCGGGGTTTTGCCGCCGCATGAGATGCGCTGGACGAGAGTGAGCGCGCCGTCGTCGGGGGCGATGCGGAAGACGACGAGCGAGTCCTCGCCACGGTTGCTGGCGTAGAGGAAGTTGCCATCGAGCGAGATGGCGACCTCGGCGGCGGTGTTCTTGGCGACGGGGAAGTTGGGGGCGATGGTCTTGACGGGTGCGCCGGTGTTGACGAGCAGGCCCTTGGGGTCGGTTTGGGAGCTGGTGGTGGTCCAGAGGAAACGGTCGATGGTGGAGTCGATCTCGTTGATGGAGTATACCCAGCGGCCGTTGGGGTGGAAGGCGATGTGGCGCGGGCCGGAGCCAGGACGGTTGTTGGAGAAGAGCGCGGGCGGGCCGAGGCGAGCGGTGGCAGGGTCGATGGAGAAGACAGAGATATGGTCGGAGCCGAGGTCGTTGACCAGCAGGAAGCGGTTGTCTGGCGAGAGGTGGACGGAGTGAGGGTGGGGAATGTCCTGGCGAACGGCGTTGGGGCCGCGATGGCCGAACTTTGGGTTCTTGTAGTCGATGCGTTCGACGGGCTCGGTGAGTGCTCCGCTGGGCAGGACGCGGTAGCTGGCGATGGAGGAGCCGTAGTAGTTGGCGACGAAAGCGGCTTCGCCGGTGGCGTCGAGCGAGATGTAGCAGGGACCCGCGCCGGCGGAGGACACCTGGTTGATGGGCCTGAGCGCGCCAGTTGCGGAGTCGACGAGGAAGCTGGTGATGGAGGCGGAGGCGTCGTTGACGGCGTTGACGGCGTAGAGGTGGCGGCGGCCTACGGTGTTGGGTGAGATGGCGAGGAAGGACGGACGCAGGGTTTCGGCGACCAGGATTGGGAGCGTGAGAAGGCCGGAGGCAGGATCGAAGCGGGAGAGATAGATTCCTTTGGAGACGCCCTTATCGGTGTCGGCGCCGAAGTAGACGAAGACGGGCTGCGGAGGAATGGGTTTCTTGCGAAAGGGCGCGAGGAAGGATTGAGCTGCCGCGAGGCGCGGTGCGGCGGCGAGCGCGGGAAGAGTGACGAGAAATCGGCGACGGGAGAACATATTGCAGAGCCTCTGTGAGCCAGTTCAGCAGCCTTGACTTATGCGGCTGGTTCGCCGGGGAGTTGAATCTGGAGTTCTATTTCCGGCTGTTCGTTCTGGTGGATGATGGGAAGGCTGGGGAGTCTGGTGGTTCCTCCAGCCTCGCGGACGACGGCGTTGGCGTGGTCTAGGACCTCGTCGACGGTGAGGGTGTAAATCTCGCGGCCGTTATCGTAGCCGGACTCGATGGCCTGCTTGAGATAGCGGCCGGCGATCTGTGCGGCGAGCGCGTCGGTGATGACGTTTCCGGTGCGGTGCTTCTGCTCGACCCAGGCGATGTTGGGCAGTGCGATCCAGACGGGGTGGCCGTTGACGGCGAAACGGATGTCTGTCGAGTCGGCGTGGCGCGTGGCGATGGCGACGATGGTGCCCTTCCAGACGCAGTGCAGCGGCTCGGCGGTCCAGCGATCGGTGACGGTGAAGTCTTCGTACATGAGATTAGCTTAGTGGAGCGGGTTGGCCGGGGCAAGGATGGAACGCCGGGCATTTCTGGAGACGATAGTTCGAGTTGGAAAAGCTGCTCGGGACCAACACGAGAGGCGCATGTCATCTGTTCGTCCTTTGTTCGATTTTTGTTCTCCCCCTCCCCCTGCCATCCCCCCTTGCGGTGCATTGGTGCGTAAGTGGATTGTTATGTGGTGGCCACAGGGAAAACTTACATAATAAACGATTTATGAGTAAGTGGTTTTGAATCAATCGGTTACGTGGGCAGTTGCTGGCTAAAAGATTGATTGCATTGAAGTTGCGGATAAAATATTCAGGACATAAGGGTTATGGGTGAAAAAGAGACTTTGGAGCGGGTGGCTCCGGTAAAAGATTGATCCGCTGCGAGTTGCGCATAAAACATTGATTTGGCGAGGCTTATTCAGTTGAGAAAGAACGGTGCGAGCGGGCGGCGGGAGTTTATTTCCGCGCGGTCAAAGCTGCCCCTCGATGGAATTGATCCATATGTTAAGTATATCAAGCGGAGCATAACTACTATGCCAACTATTTTTATTGGGTAAGTGGTTTATGGAGTATGAGTTATGGGAATTTTTCGGGGTCGAGGGGCTTGACAAGGGGATTTACTGGGGTTTTTGAGGGTGGGCGATGGCATTTTTTTTGTTTCGGCTATGGGCTATGGGCTATGGGCGGGAGTTTGTGGGGAGAAAGGGGTGGAGGGTTGGGGTGGTACGAGCTTCGTCGGGATCCTTCGCGCTCGAAAGACGCGCTCAGGATGACAGCAAGAACAGGCAACGACGAAGAACAGGCAACAGCGAAGAACAGGCAACGGCAAGAACAAGCAACGACGGAGAACAGACAACGGCAAGGGCGAAATGCGGGGGTCCCTCCACTGCGCGCTGCGCGCTCCGGTCGGGATGACGGGGTATCGGCGGGGCGGTGGAGAACAGACAACGGCAAGGGCAAAGGCTGGTGGTTCGGGCTGTGTACATCCCACCCATCGCATGAGACAAAGGCGCGATGGATGGGGCACCCGGCACGGAGATCCTTGTACCACTGGATGTTGTTGCTTTTTTCGTTGCGGCCGCCGAGGTAGCCAATGGTGATGTGATGATCGGACTGCGCGTGCTGGAGTCATTTAATGATGTAGTCGATCATGTCCCGCGACCAGTAGTTTCCGTTGCCGACCCATGCGGGCGCACCCCACGGCAGCGCGACGAACTTGATGTTGGGATTGCGGGCATGGGCCTGCTCCATGAGCCACCACTCGTATCCGCGGTTGTAGTTCTGGTCGGAGGCGGTGTGGCTGTGGCTGGACTCGGCTCCGTCGGTGGAGTCCATGTCGGCACCGATCTCGACCTTGAAGATCTGGATGCTGGCGCCGTAGTTGGGCTTGAAGAGATAGTCGAGGACCTGGCTGCGCTGGGGTTCGGGATAGTCGATCAACAGGCGCGCGTTGCCTCCTCCGCCGCTGATGGCACCGACGCCGTCGAAGATACGGCCGGGACTGGCGGCGTCGATTGCGATGGGTTGGGATGGAGCGGCGGACTGGGATGGAGTGGCGATGGTCTGCGATGGTGCGGCGAGGCTTGAGAGAAAGAGACAGGCGAGTGCGGAGAGATAGCGGGCAAGATGACGAGCGGCTGAATGCATGCCGGAATTGTATTCGATGCGGCTTGATCTGAGATATTGGATCAACAACGGCATGTAAGAATGAAGCGGAGTGCCTGTTGCGGGAGATTCAACAGCGGGACCAAGGGGCAAGATGCGATGCGTCGAGTTGCGCTGATCTACAACCCAATGAGTGGGCAGCATCCGGGACAGCGGGCCAAGCTGATCGCGGATGTGGCGGCAGTGTTGCTCGGGGCGGGGATTGAGGTGCGGACGATTGCGACCGAATCGCCGCAGAGCGCGGGAAGACAGGCGCAGGAGGCGGTGCGCGCGGGGTGCGACACAGTGCTGGCATGCGGCGGCGATGGCACCGTACACGAGGTGTTGCAGCACATGGTGGGCGGCGAGGCGGCGCTGGGCGTGGTGCCGATGGGCACAGCCAATGCGCTGGCGACGGACCTGGGGCTGCCGTCATCTCCGGTGAAGGCGGTGAAGATGCTGCTGGGGGCGACGCCGGTGCGGATCTCGGTGGGGCATTTGTTCTATCGCAGCGTGGAGGGCGGAGAGCGCTCGCGCTACTTCATTGTGGCGGCGGGAGTGGGCGCGGACGCTTTCTTCTTCTCGCGGCTGGACTCGCGGCTGAAGCAGCGCTTCGGATACGTGGTGTACCTGGTGGAGGCGCTTCGCCTGTGGGCGACGTACAAGTTTCCCATGTTTACCGCGTCGTTCACGGAGAGCGGACGCGAGACGCCGCGCGAGGTGGAGGCATCGCAACTGCTGGCGGTGCGCATCAGCAACTTTGGCGGGCTGGTGGGGAACCTCGCGCCGGGGGCTTCGATCAGCAACGGCAAGCTGCGGGTGATTGCGTTCAAGACATTCAGCCGCGTGCGGTATCTGCGATTTTTGATCGCGGTGTTGTGCGGACGGCATCGCTACGCGCGCACGATTGAGCTGGTGAAGTGCGTGTCGGTGGAGTGCAGGAACCGGGAAGGATCGGCGGAACAGCTTTTTGTGGAGGCGGATGGAGAGCTGCTGGGCACCCTGCCGGTGCGGATCGAAGTGGAGCCGCAGGCGCTGAACCTGCTGATTCCGGCGAAGGCGCTGGGGCGGATTACGGACCTGTGAGGAGGGCGCGTGGGCGCGATTCCCCACCTTAGAGCATTTTCACCAATGGTGTAGAGTGTCGCTCTGCGAACAAAATGCGGGGATTCTTCGCTTCGCTCAGAATGACAATCCTTATTCTTCTATAGCAATAGTGAAAATGCTTTAGCGACGATAAAGCCGTCGCGAAGATGGGCACCCGGCTGGTCGCGTCAGGGGTGTTGCAAGTCGCGTATAATTTCGAACTCATGCCGGGAGAGAGCGTTCGACAGCGGTTGTTTCAATCGCTGCAGCGGTTCTGGCGACGAGTTGGACCATGAAATACGAACTCCATTGCTAAGGAGCAGAGAATGACGATGCGCGACGCTGCCGTTGAGAACCGATTGAACCGACGGACTTTTTTGCAGAGTGTGGGGATGGTGGGACTGGCTGCCGCATTGCCGCAGGTTGTGGCCGGCACGCAGGTTGCCGATGCGCAGGTTGCCGCCGATGTGAAGGGCGCCGACCTGAAGACGCCGAGCGGAAAGCCGCTGCGCGGGCTGTATCCGATTATGGAGACGCCGTTCACCCCGGACGACAAACTGAACACGGACGCGCTGGCGGCGGAGGTGAAGTGGCTCAACCGGGGGCGCGTGGCCGGGATGATCTGGCCGGCGTGGGCGAGCGGCTGGGCGACGTTGTCCGACGCGGAGCGGATTGAGGGCGCGGAGGCGATGCTGGCGGCGGGCAAGGGCGGCAAGTCGGCCATTGTGATCGAGGTGCAGAACAATGCGTGGGACATTCCGACCGCCGTCCGCTACGCCAAGCACGCGGCGGCACACGGCGCGGATGCGATTGGCGCGATTCCGCTGAACAACGGCTGGAACCGCAGCGATGCGGAGATACTGGACTACTACAAGGCCATCGCCGCGGCGACGGACCTGCCGCTGATTGTGCAGTCGCGAGGCACGGTGAGCGTGGACCTGATGGTGCAGCTGTTTCAACAGATTCCGACGATGAAGGCGACCAAGGACGAGGTCGGCAATATTATGGAGCGCGCGCCGCAACTGATCGAGCGCACTGGGAACAAGCTGGCGGTGTGGTCGGCCGGCGGAGGGACCGGCGACCAACTGCTGGAAAAGATGCAACTGGGGATTGTGGGACTGTGCCCGACACCGCAGTATGCCGAGCTGCTACAGCAGGTGATGGAACTGGAATGGGCGGGCAAGAAGAGCGCGGCCTTCGACATGTACGCGCGGGTGCAGACGTTTGCGGCGATCCCGGGCGCGACCGGGTACATGATGGAGGCGCGCGGCGTGTTCCCGGAGGGGACGAAGTCGCGGCCGCAGCCCATGGAGCCGGAAGCACAGCGTGCCGGCGCTCCAGCGGGAGGCGATCTCGGGGCTGCGGGCGGCAGGCCCGGTGGCGGAGCAGCCGCGGGCGGCAGAGGCGGGGCAGGCGGTAGAGGCGGCGCACCGCTTACGGACAAGCAGAAGGAGTATATCCGGTACGCGATCGATACGTATCTGAAGCCATACTTCCGGGGGTGAAGTGGCGCTCGCGGGAGTGCGGAACACTCTGAACCTATCTGCGTGATACCCCACTCATCGCGATGAGGCTGCGATGAATGGGGGCACACGGCGCGGGGCGTACAAGAGTGTGGTAGTTTATAAACTACTGGGAGCGCCGTGATCGAGTTCAAGCAGACCGAGACCTTCCGCAGATGGCGTTTACGGCTCAAGGATGAACGGGCACGGGTTCTGATTGCATCTCGCCTGGACCGTCTGGCATATGGGAACGCGGGGGATGTGAAGCCGGTTGGACAGGGTGTCAGCGAACTGCGCATCGACCATGGGCCGGGCTACCGGGTCTATTACCGGAAACGGGGCAACACCATCGTTATCCTGCTGTGCGGCGGCGACAAGAGCACACAGGCGAAGGACATCAAGACGGCGAAGCGGCTGGCGGAAGAATGGAGCGAAGAAGATGGGTGAAAAACTGACAACCTATGACCCGGCCGAGGACCTCGGATCGGACGAGGCGATTGCGATCTTCATGGCGGAGGCACTCGAGACCTACGACGTGGGCTACATATCGCACGCGCTGGGCGTGGTGGCGCGCACCAAGGGGATGGCCCAGATTGCCGAGCAGACGGGACTATCGCGCGAGCAGCTCTACCGGTCGTTCAGCAAGAAGGGGAATCCGACGCTGAGGACGACGCTGGCGGTGATGCGGGCGCTGGGGATTGAGTTGACGGCAAAGATTCCCTCGGCGGCCTGACCAAGAAGACCGCGAGCCTTGGACAGTAGACCCACCCTTCGCTAGAAAAAAGCGAAGGATGGGGCACCCACTTTTGAGGGGGGATCAAGATTCCAAAAACTTAGGGTGGGCCACCCGCCGGTGAAACTACGATGAATTGGGCACCCGGCCAGAAATACAAGAATTGAGTACATCGAATCTACCGTATGCCCCAGACGCTGTATCCGTAGCCTTGCGGTACGAGATCGATCTTCTCTTGGTAGTTTTCGTCGATATAACTGCAAAGGGGTTCCCGAACAGTATCGGAATGCCGGACCTTTGCACGATACGGATACACAAAAATCTCTTGAATCAAGCGCCGCTCCGCCGTCGCATCCACTTTGCATGAGTCGTTAAAGTTCTCTGGCAGCAAGAGATTCCGTTCCGGATAAGCTTGTAGCTCATCGATCTTGCGCTCCACCATCGCAGGAGTGAACAGGTTGCTCAATCCGTAAAAATATCCCATATCGATGCTCGCTGAATGATAGCTCCCAAAACCAAGTGGAGTATATCCAAAGGGTGTCATCAGTTTTCCTTCAAGCTGAGGGTATGCAGACTGCAAATCAATCTCTGGTGGTATTGTGCTGTTTGCTTTTAGTTTCTCAAATTTACTTCTTGCCTTAATCTCTCCGTACTCCAATTGCATTCCATGTTCAATTATCGTATCCATGCGTGTCAACGAACCCTGTGGCTCACCTTGAAATAACCGTACTACAGCAATCTTCGAAAGAAGAATGCGGTAGGCCCAGATAGATGTAACAGTCGGGAAAAACACGAAGAAGAGAAGAAATGCAATCCGATACACCCTCCATATTCGTGGAAAAGTTGACGCCAGAACAGTAGCCACGATCACAATACCAACTGCTGCGAGTACCACATGTCCCTCATCGCATCTGCCCAATGCCGCAAAAAGTGTTCCCGTTGATACGGCAACAACCATAAGCATTCCATCCCCGCGCGATCCCGTACGAAGCCTCGCAGCTACAAAAATACTCACCAAGCCGCACATAAAGAAAAAGAAAAGAATATGCCCGGCAGGTATTATTGGAAAATTATTGGCCCCACCGCTGAAAGCCTTCATTGTTGCGAAGACGTCCATCCTGTTGGCTTCCAGCAATACAACGGCCTCCCCAATCACCAGAGTTGCATATGTGGCAGCACTTCTCCAGTCCCATCGGCCAAAGACCGCGAAATAACCCAACGTCCCTATTCCATACGCCAGAGCCATCTCCGGCGAAACCATCAGCAGGACGACCGTGAACGCAACCGCCATAAGCATTGCAATCGTTCTGTGCCGATGACCACCTCGAGCGTCCATCCGCTGCACCAGAAGCCCAAAGTACGGTGCTGGAAGGAATCTCAAAAACGAGTAGTTCAGCCCCGTGCAGAGCAGCACGGGTAGTTGAAACAGGCAGAATAGATTGAATATCTCGCTCTTGTGTGCAGACGGATAATCTAGCATCTCCAGTATTTTTGCCAGCATCCATACCCCACCCAGCAGCCACATCAGCCAGAACACGAAGTAACCCTGTTCGGCACTGAGACGAAGGAACATCAGCGTCCGCGGCCCGTAGAGAAACAAGACACCATAAGCAAACTCAAAATCCTTGTATGGCCTCGCACCTTCGGCCACCATCTTCATCCTGTCAATCAGATATTGCGACTCCCCAAAACCTTGAAGGCCGTGTACCAGTAAGTACATTGCCGCCCATCCCACGGCAAATACTCCCATCCATTTCGCGATCACCCGTGTAGTAATGCCCCCCCCCCCTACCATTGAAGGCTGAAAGCGGATGTTAAGTGTATTGGAGAATATTCCACCAACTACCAGAAATCCAAGAAGGATCAATATCCCAGTCCGGTTACTATACCCAAATAAATATGAATCGGATATAGCCGGGGAGACTGGAACAAGTTGGGGCAAAAGGAAGATCGAACATAAAGCCGCTACAGTGGCAATGGCCCACCAAATAATGATCCTTCTTTGGTCTGTTTGGTACGACACTGTCGAATATGGAGTTTTCATCATTGTAAAATCTTATATCACGCAGAGACGGCGAATGTTAGGGTGGATTTGGTGGCGTCGACGGTGACGTGGTTGGTGGGGCGGACGGAGCCGTCTAGGATTTTGATGGCGAGGGGGTCCTGGACGAGGCGCTGGATGGCGCGCTTGAGGGGGCGGGCACCGTAGGCGCGGTCATAGCCGGATTTGAAGATGAACTTGCGCGCGGCGGGGGTGAGGGAGAGGGTGATCTTACGGTCGGCGAGCATGACGGTGAGCTCGGCGAGGCGGAGGTCGATGATGCGGGTGAGCTGCTCTTCGCCGAGGGGGTGGAAGACGACGACGTCGTCGATGCGGTTGAGGAACTCGGGACGGAAGTGCTCGCGCAGGATGGCGAGGACGCGCTCGGTGGCCTCGGCAAAACCTTCTTCGCCCTCGGCCCAGGCGGTGGTGAGCTGCGTTGCGCCGAGGTTCGAGGTCATGATGAGGACGGTGTTTTTAAAGTCGACGGTGCGGCCCTTGGAGTCGGTCAGCCGGCCATCGTCGAGGACTTGCAGGAGGACGTTGAAGACATCGGCGTGGGCCTTCTCGATCTCGTCGAAGAGCACAACCGCATAAGGCCGGCGGCGGACGGCCTCGGTGAGCTGGCCGCCCTCGTCGTAGCCGACGTAGCCCGGAGGCGCTCCGATGAGGCGCGAGACGGCGTGCTTCTCCATGTACTCGGACATGTCGATGCGGACCATGGCGGCCTCGTCGTCGAAGAGGAACTCGGCGAGGGCGCGGGCGGTCTCGGTTTTGCCGACGCCGGTGGGGCCGAGAAAGATGAAGCTGCCGATGGGACGCTTGGGGTCGCTGAGGCCGGCGCGGCTGCGGCGGATGGCGTTGGCGACGACGGTGAGCGCGGCGTCCTGGCCGATGACGCGCTGACGCAGGCGGTCCTCCATCGTGACGAGCTTCTGCATCTCGCCTTCGAGCATCTTGGCGACGGGGATGCCGGTCCACTTGGAGACGACGGCGGCGATGTCTTCCTCGTCCACCTCTTCCTTGAGCATTCGTGCTGGCTTTTCCCAGGTCTCAGAATCGAGACTTGGGGCACCCGGTTCGGTGGCTTGGGTTAGCTTGCGGAGTTCGGCTTCGGACTGCGGGATTTCGCCGTACTGGAGTTCGGCGGCGCGCTGGAGATTGCCCTTGCGGGTCTGCTCTTCGGCCTCGAAGCGGAGGGCTTCGAGGTGGGTTTTGAGTTCGGCGATGCGGCCAATGGCTCCGCGCTCCTGCTGCCAACGGGCGCGGAGGGCTTTGGACTTTTCGCGGACTTCGGCGAGTTCCTTCTGCACGATCTCCATGCGCTCGCGGGAGGCTTCGTCCTTCTCGCGATTGAGGGCTGCCTGCTCGATTTCGAGGGATGTGGCGCGGTGTTCGAGGTCATCGATCTCGGTGGGGACGGAGCCGATCTGGATCGCGAGCGCGGCGGCGGCTTCGTCGACCAGGTCGATGGCCTTGTCGGGGAGGAAGCGGTCGGAGATGTAGCGATGGGAGAGCGTGGCGGCGGCGACGATGGCGGAGTCCTTGATGCGGACCTTGTGGTGCGACTCGTAACGCTCGCGCAGGCCGCGCAGGATGGCGATGGTGTCTTCCACGTTGGGCTCGCCGACGTAGACGACCTGGAAGCGGCGCTCGAGGGCGGCGTCCTTCTCTATATATTTGCGGTACTCGTTGATGGTGGTAGCGCCGATGGCGCGCAGGCCGCCGCGAGCGAGCGCGGGCTTGAGCATGTTGCTGGCGTCCATTGCGCCTTCGGCTGCGCCCGCGCCGACGAGGGTGTGCAGCTCGTCGATGAAGAGGATGATCTCGCCGTTGGAGTCTTCGATTTCTTTGAGGAGAGCTTTGAGGCGGTCTTCGAACTCGCCGCGAAACTTGGCTCCGGCGATCATGCTGGCGAGGTCGAGGGCGACGACGCGCTTGTCTTTTAATATTTCGGGGACGTCGCCCTGAATGATGCGGCGGGCGAGGCCTTCGACGATGGCGGTTTTGCCAACGCCGGGTTCGCCGATGAGGACGGGATTGTTTTTGGTGCGGCGCGCGAGGACCTGAATGACGCGGCGAATCTCTTCGTCGCGGCCGATGACGGGGTCGAGCTTGCCTCGGCGCGCGAGATCGGTGAGATCTTTTCCATACTTCGTAAGGGCCTGGAACTTGCCCTCGGGGTTCTGGTCGGTGACGCGCTGCGATCCGCGCACGGCGGAGAGGGCCTTGAGGACGGCGTCGTGGGTTGCGCCGAGGGCGGCTAGGGCATCGCGGGTTGGGTCGGGCTGGCCGCTGATTTTGGGGGCTTCGGTGAGGGCGAGGAGGAGGTGCTCGGTGGAGATGAAGTCGTCATTGAAGGAGTCGGCCTCTTTGGAGGCGCGGTCGAGAACCTTTTGCAAGGAGGCGGCCATGGCAGGCTGCGCGTTGGAGCCGGAGACCTTGGGCAGCTTGGCGATGGCGGCGTTGGCGCCGGCGAGAAGCTGCTGCACGCGGACGCCCGCGCCTTCGAGGACAGGGAGGACGACGCCCTCGCGGTCTTCCAGCAGCGCGGCGAGCAGGTGCATGGGCAGGACTTCCGGGTTGCCGTTTTCGGCGGCGAGGGACGCGGCGGCCTGGACGGCTTGCTGCGACTTGACGGTCAACTTCTCCCACTTGAATGGCATGATACTTCCTTGGATGCGGATAGGACGGAGAGCGGATTTGGGTCGCGCTTGCCGGTCTGCTCTATCGCTTTCGGAGATCAGTATAGGACACGGCGGAATGACGCATCTTGACGGGGGTTGAGTGGGTTGCAGTTGCCGAAACCCACGTCTCGAAATCGAGAATCGAGATGCGGGGCACACGCAAAAGCAGATTCCTCCGCTTCGCTGCGGAATGACAAACAAGGGGGCTGCGGAATGACAAGCAAATTGATCTACAGCCTGGGTCTACAGCAACTCCGAATTGCCTAATGGGGGCGGTCGGCCATAATGTCGTTGAAGGATTTGAAGAAGGTGGATTCGTTGCCCTTGGCGGCGGCGGTGCGCAGAGGGAGGACGCGCTCGACGCAGAACTCTTCGGCGTTGGGGTTGGCGGTGAGAAGCTGCATGACCTCGGCGATGTAGGCATCGAGCGGCATGGCGCGCGGGTCGGTGGGCTTCGCGCCCATCAGAGTGGTGGCTACCCAGGGTGGGACCAGCTCGGAGACGCGGACCGAGGTGTCCTTGAGCTGGTAGCGGAGCGACATGGTGTAGGAGTGGATCGCAGCCTTGGTGGCGCAGTAGGTGGGCGTGAAGGCCAGTGGGATATAGGCGAGGCCCGAGGTGACGTTGAAGATAGTCGCCGAGGGTTGCTTCAACAGGTGCGGCAGAAGAGCGGCGGTCATGCGGATGGGGCCGAGCAGGTTGGTGGTGACGGTTGCCTCGGCGATGGCGGTCGCGCCCTTCAGGATGTCTTCCGAGCGCATGATTCCGGCGTTGTTGAAGAGGACGTTGAGCTTTGGGTAGTCGCGGGTGAGCTGGGCGGCGACAGCGGCGATGCTGGCTGACGACTCGACGTCGAGGACGATGGAGTGGATGCCGGGGTTGGCTGAGGTGACGTCGTCGAGCGCGGACTGGCGGCGGCTGGCGACGATGACCTGATTGCCGAGCTGATGAAACTGCTCGGCGAGCGCGCGGCCGATGCCGGTGGCGCCGCCGGTGATGAGGATGGTGTTTCCGGTGAGATTCATATAACTCCTGGTTCTCGGATGCATGTTGTCCGGTGCGAGGAATCTGCTGCTTTATGCAGTGTAAATGAGGTTACGGATGGATTGGATGAACGGAGCATGAGAAGGATGCGAGGCGTGGCGGCGGTGGCGTATACTCCGGGACGCAGGAAAATCAGCGATCCGGAGTCGATGCAATGAAGGCTGCCCACAGGTATTTCCTCGTCCCGCTCTTCCTCTTTCCGATTTTGTTCTTCACGATTCCGACTACGGCATCGCAGGCGCAGGCTCCAGCACAGGCGCCGCGTCCGTGGCAGGTGATTACGGTGCCGTCGACGGTGGAGGTTGCGGCGAACTTCATCTCTCCGCCGCGCGAGTATGGGGCGATCCAGCAGTTCCAGAGCTGGAACGGCGCGGACCAGGCTGAGGTGCGGCGGAGGGTCTCCTTCGACCTGGACCAGATGGCGGCGAACGGCATCTTCATGATCAATCTGTCGCCCGGCCGGCGCGATATGGCCCACGGCGAGCCGGCGTATCTTTCGCCGGGCCACATGGACCTGGTGAAGTACATTGTGGCCGAGCTGGCGAAGCGCAATATGCGAATGTGGATACAGGACGAGAGCGACTATCCGAGCGGCTTTGCGGGGGGATATATCACGGAGCGCTATCCGCAGCTTGGGATGCAGGACATTGTGGCGGACATTACGGTGCATGTGGCTCCAGGGCAGACGCTGCAGATGCCGGTTCCCGCGGACACGCTGGCGATCTGGGCGACGGAGACGGACCAGACCGGGGCGATCAAGCAGGTGATTCCGATCCCGGTGCCGGCGGACATGCAGTTGAAGTACCTGACACCGGCCGAGGGCACGACTCCGAACGAGCCGCGCTACACCTGGCAGGTGCAGTTTCTGCGGCATGTGTACCTGAGCTCACCGACCAGGAACTTCAATCGCGCGGACGGGACGCGGGCCAAGGACGCGACGTACTCGATCATCGACTACCTGGACTCGAAGGCGACGGACGCGTTCCTGCATACCGTGCATGAGACCTATTACAACGCCGTGGGCGACCAGTTCGGCAAGATTGTGATGGGCACCTTCGGCGACGAGCCGGACTACAGCAGTGGGATTCCGTGGACGCCGAAGCTGCTGGAGGAGTTCAAGGCAAAGAAGGGCTACGACCTGACGCCGTATCTTCCTTCGTGGTTCGATCGCGCACCGATCAAAGGCGCGGACCTGGCGCGGGCGGACTACTACGACGTGTGGAGCGGGATATTCCAGAACTCGTTCTTCGGCGAGCAGGCCAACTGGGCGAAGGCGCACAACGTGGAGTACCTGGTACACCTGAATCACGAAGAGACGATGCAATCGCTGGAGCGCAGCGAGGGCGACTTCTTCCGCGACGAGCGGTATGTGGAGATGCCGGGCATCGACAATTTGAACCAGTTGATTCCGAGCGCTGTGCATACGCCGGATGGGACTTGGAACATCAACAACAACTTCCCCAAGCTGGCGAGTTCGACGGCGCACCTGTTCGGCAAGCCGAAGGTTTGGGCGGAAGAGGGCGGCGGAACGGGCGTCGATGGCAAGTATCAGATGGACTTCCAACTGGTGCGCGGTGTAACCGTTCTGGCGCTACGCGTGCCGTGGACCCACGCCATCGCCGGAGAGCCTCTTCCGGCGAACCCCGTGGTGCAGCCGCAGGCCAAGATGATTGCGATGTATGGCAACCGCGGCGGCTATCTGATGGCGATTGGACGGCCGGCGGCGCAGGTTGGACTGTACCATCCGGGCAACAGTATATGGATGGGCGGCGCGGATGCGACCGAGGCCGACCGCAGCACGACCAAGCTGGGCTGGCAGTTGTTCGAGCACCAGGTGGATTGGGACTACTTCGACGAGCAGTCGCTGAGTTCGGTGGCGACGATCGCGGACGGAGGCTTCAAGAACCTGAGCGGACAGGTGTATAAGGCGATCGTGCTGCCGTCGATGACGGTGATTACACGCACGGGGCTGGCGCGGTTGCAGGAGTTTGCCAAGGCGGGCGGCAAGGTGATCTTCGTGGGCAAGACGCCGACGCTGATCCTGGACAAGACGTTCATGGACGCGAAGGAGAAGCCAGACCTGAGCTTCGCCACGCTGATTGAGGCGTCGGGCGACATTACGCCGGCGGTGATCGCGGCGCTGCCCAAGCCGGATGTGAAGCTGGATGCGGAGTTCCCGCGGTTGACCTACACGCATCGCGCATGGACCGACGGGGACATGTACTTCTTCTTCAACGAGAGCAACAAAGCGGAATCGCGCGTGGCGACGATTGCGGGACACGGCAAAGCGCAGGATTGGGACCTGGCTACGGGCGAGATCCATCCGCTGACGGCGGCGACGGCTGAGGGAGCAGACGCAGTGAAGGTTCCGCTGGTTCTGGGGCCGTACGAGGCGAAGGTGATTGTGGTGGGACCGCTGCCCAAGGGGGTTGCCGGCTCACCGGAGCCATCGTTCGCGACGGGCGAACCGTTTGCTGCGCTGGACGGCGACTGGAAGCTGGACCTGAACGGGAAGCAGTTGACCACCCCTCTGAAGCCATGGGAGGAGTTGGGCACGACGGCGTTTGCGGGGCCGGCGACGTATAGCAGGCAGTTCACCGCAGACAAGGCGCCCAAAGGGAAGCATGTGTATCTGGAGATCGCCGATGTGCATGACTACGCGAAGGTGACGCTCAACGGGAAGAACCTAGGCGCGTGTTCGTGGCAGCCGTATCGCTGGGACGTGACGGACGCTCTGAAGAAGGGGGCGAACGATCTGAAGATCGAGGTGAGTGCGACTATCGCGGGCCGAGGCGGGCCAGGCGGGCCGCCTCCGGCTGCGGCACCGGCTGCTGGGACTGCTGGGACTGGTGCTGCTGCTGGGACTGGTGCTGCTGCGGCTGGAGTTGCTGGGGCAGTGGCTCGGCGTAGACCGACCGGAGCTGCTGGTGCTGCGGGTGCCGCGGGAGCTGCGGGTGCGCCCGCTGGAACTCCGCCTGCCGGTTACGGCGCTGCAGGAGGACGAGCCCCCGCACCACCACCGACTTCGGGATTGCTTGGCTCCGTCAAGCTGGTGGTGTACTAAGCGCAAACGGGCGGCACGCGATTCCACTTCACTCGATTTGAGTGAGGAGAGGAATTGTGTGCCGCCCGACGTCATCCAATTCCTGAACGAACTCCATCGACAGCAAAAGCAAATAGGATAGGAGTGGCAGCCGCGCTGTGGAGGATGCGGCGGGCGAGGAGGGAGTTGCATATGCGGAGTGAGGTTCTGGCGATACAGGTGGAGGCGGCTGCGCGGGCGGCGGGGCTGGCGGTGGTTTCCAGCGAGACGGGCAATGAGGACGGCGACAGCGGGACGACGAAGTTCCTGCTGGCGCTGGCTGGCGATGCGACCCCCAAAGATGAGAAGACGCTGTTGCTGGAGCTGAGCGAGCGGTTCGAGTTTGGGCGGCCCGATCTGAAGGACGGGGTTCGCGTGTATCTGGCGGAGGCGGCGAAGAGGCTGAGGAATCCGAGGCCGGAGTGCGCGCTGACGCTGCATGGGATTCCACTGAGCTTTGGGCGGTTTGGCTGGCCGTTCCACGAATCGACCTCGGGAGCGGACACGTCGCTTGTGCATGGCGAAGTGCGGCTGGAGGATGGTGGCGAGAGCGTGCTGCATGCGAAGATTGCCGCGTCGATGACGGTGACGTTCCGCGATGTGGTGGCGGCGCCGGAGCAGCCGTTTGCCGAGGGATTTGTGTACAACGCGGTGCGCAAGACGATGGACCAGGGGCAGTTGGAGCTGGTGAAGAGTGGCAATCGACAGCCGGTGCCGTTGACGACGCGGTTCTACAGCCCGAAGAACAAGACGTTCAGCTTCAACGATACGAGCGAGACGCAGCGGAAGGGATTTCTGGCGGGGAAGATCTATTGGCTGTCTGGAGTGCTGGGCAGAGGCGAGCCGGTGTGGCTGCTGGACCCGCGGGACGCGCAGTATCTGAATACTTCGGTAGAGGAACTGCGGAAGGGGGCTGAGGCACTGGCGGCGGAGGGGTTGATGCAGGCAGCGGAGGACACGGAGTACGGCTCGGCGACGGAGAAGCTGATGAGCCAGCGGGAGGCGTATGAGAGGGAGTTGGCGCGGACGCTGGCGGCAATTCGACCCGCGTTCAACGAGGAGATGCGGCATGGGTTGACGAATATGTGAGCGGGGAGTGGGGAGAATGGGCAACGGCAATGGAAACAGCAAATACGGAGATTCTGGCCTTCGTCTTCGCTCAGGCCAGAATGACGACGTGGGAGGGTTGGGGAGGGATTGGATGAGGAGTCGGGCGAGGGGGATGGTGGCGGCTGGGTTGGCATTGGGGCTGGCGCTGGGAGTGGGGCGGGCGGCGGCGCAGGATGTGGGCGCGGATTTGCCGGGGGCGACGAAGGCGGCGCGAGCGGCGGAGGGGCCGGTGGACGGGCTGGTGCGGCAGGACGCGGATACGGTGGCGTTGACGCTTCCGGGCAACGCGGGGAAGGCTGAGGCTGCAAGTGGTGCGGGCGGCTCGGGTGCAGCGGCGCGCGGCGCGGAGTTGTTGGTGCATGACTTCGACTTCAACGGCGAGCCGGTGGGGACGGACAAGGTGCATCTGCGGCAGGTGGCACCAGGGGTGGTCGAGATCACGAGTGTGGCGTGGGAGGTCGGCTACTGGCGCTTCGAGGTGAGGGATGCGGCGAGCTACTATGGGCTGGGCGAGCGGTTCGATGTACTGGACCACGCGCATACGGTGGTGAAGAACCTGTCGATGGACAATGCGGGGGTGAAGGGAAGTTCGAGCTACAAGCCGATTCCATTTTTCATGAGCACAACGGGCTATGGACTTTGGGTGGATACGACCGGCGAGGCTACGTTCGATATGAATGCGAGCGAGCGGGATGAGATTGTGGTGGATGTGACGGCGGAGAAGTTGCGGATTGTACTGTTTACTGGGCCGGAGTTTCCGGGGATTCTGGAGCGGTTTACCGGGTTGGCGGGACGGGCGGTGGTGCCTCCGTACTGGGCGTTTGCGCCGTGGAAGGCGCGGGATTATCACCAGAACGCGGCGCAGGTTGCGGAGGATGTGGATAAGACGCGGGAGCTGGGACTGCCGGCGAGCGTGATCCTGATCGACTCGCCGTGGGCTGCGACTTATAACGACTACAAGTTCAATCCGAAGCAGTTTGACGACGCGCCCGCGATGGTGAAGCACATTCACGACGAGGGATTCAAGATGGTGTTGTGGCATACTCCGTGGATCAACTCAAAGTCCGACGCGCCGAAGGAGACTGGCTTCGAGGGGAAGATTGCGCCGCTGGCGGAGAACTATGCGGAGGCCGCGGAGCAGGGGCTGTTTGTGAAGAACCGCGACGGCAGTCCATATGTGGGACGGTGGTGGAAGGGCGAAGGGTCGCTGGTCGACTTCACGAATCCGAAGGCGAAGAGCTGGTGGCAGGACCAGGTCCGGCAGGCGATTGCGGCAGGGGCGGATGGGTTCAAGGATGATGATGCAGAGGGGAACTTTATCGGCGATGTGAAGTTTGCCGATGGGACCGACCAGCGGTTGATGCGGAACCGGTATGCGGTGCTCTATAACAACGCGATGGAGGAGCTGATCCAGAAGGACCTGAAGGGGAATGGAGTGCTGTTCGCGCGGAGTGCGACGGTGGGGGCGAATGGGATTGGATTTCTTTGGTGCGGAGACAATGAGGCGAGCTTCTCGACCGAGAACGGGCTGCCGACGGTGGTGACGGCGGGGCTTGGCGCGGGGTTGAGCGGGATGCCGCTGTGGACGGCGGACCTGGGCGGGTACGAGGCTACGGCGACGACTCCCGATGCGCGGCTGCTGGAGCGGTGGACCGAGTATGCGGCGTTTTCTCCGGTGATGGAGGTGATGTCGAGTAAGAACATCGGGCCTTGGGATTTTGATGCGAACGGGCCTGCGGGCGGGCATGAGGCTCTGGACGTCTATCGGAAATATGCGGTGCTGAATATGAGTTTGTTTCCGTATCGCTACGCGGCGGCCGAGGAGGCGTCAAAGACGGGGATGCCGATGATGCGCGCGCTGGCGTTGCTGTATCAGGACGACGCGCGGGCGCGGGCGGCGAAGGATGAATATCTCTTCGGGCCGGACTTTTTGGTTGCGCCTGTGATTGACGAGGGGACCGAGCGGACGGTGTATCTGCCGGCGGGCGAGTGGGTGGACTACTGGACGGGCGCGGCGGCTTTGGGCGGCAAAGTTGTGGTGGCGGAGGCTCCAGTGGAGACGATTCCGGTGTGGGCGCGGGCGGGCGCGGTGATTGCGAAGATTCCCGAGGACGTGATGACGCTGGTGCCAGAGAAGGAGAGCGGGAATACGAAGGTGAAGTCGCTGGACGACCGGCGAGTGTATGAGGTGATTGGGGGCGGCAGTTTGGGGGAGACGCGGATTACGGACTTTGAGGGGCGGGTGGTGGTGCGGGAGGCGAAGTCGCTGAAGATCAGCGGCGGCCCGGCGGCGCGAGTGACGGTGCGCTGGAGGTTTGGGACTGTGACGAACGCGAAGGTGAATGGGGTTGAGGTGCAGGCGCAGGCGGGAGCGGATGGGCCATCGGTGGAGTTCGACTACGCGGCGGAGAGTTTGGTGGAGTGGGAGTAGGAACAGGGTTCAGTGATTAGGATAGTGGGTCAATTGGAATTGAATGACTGAAGTTTTCGATAATGACATTTCGGGCAGTTCGGAAGACAGCCCCCGGCATTCGATCCCGCACGTCCTCCTAGCCCAAAATAAATCCGAGCAAACGCAGGCCACGAACGTCTATAGGGTAAGCCCTCAAGAGGTGTTTTTCTATGAACCGTAGCCTCCAGCCACATCGTAGTTCCATAAGCGGCCTCGTCCTCGCCGCCGCTCTCGTTGCCCTTGCCGCTCCCGCTGCACTCGCTCAACCACCCGCAACTCCCACAGCCGCAGCCGCCCAGCCGCTCACCTTCGATGTCGTCACCATCAAGCCGCACGGTCAGGGAGCGGGTTGGCGTCTTCAGCCCACGCCCGACGGGTACACCGCCGCCAACGTCTCGCTCCTCAAACTCATTGGCGAGGCCTACGGCATCTTCGATCCAAAGCTCATGACCGGCGGCCCGCCCTGGATCGACAAGGACAAGTTCGACCTCGAAGCCAAATTCGATCCCTCGGAGATCCCGAACGCAAAGGATCTCACCTACCGCCAGCGCGCCGACATGCTGCGTGCAGTCCTCGCCGACCGCTTCCATCTCAAAGTCCACTTCGAGACCAAAGACTTTCCGGTTTACAACCTCGTCATCGCCAAAGGCGGCCTTAAGTTCCAGCAAACCAAACAGGACACTATCGACGGCAAGGGGATTGGCATTACCTGCACTCACCTTCGCGGCGGCGCAGTTGAGGGTTGCTCGATGGCCAACCTGGCGGACAGTCTCCGCTACCCTACAGGCCGCACCGTCATCGACAAGACCGGCCTCACTGGCCTGTACGACTACCCCACACTGGTCTACTCGACAGACAACACCCCCGCCAACTCTCCAGCCGCCGCCTACCCCTCCATCTTCACCGCCGTCCAAGAGCAGCTCGGCCTCAAACTCGAACCCTCAACTGCCCCACTGGACGTCATCGTCATCGACTCCGCAGACCCACCTACGCCAAACTAGCCATACCAATGAGGTCTGTACGCATGATCGGCTACATCTTCGCACATAAAGTTAGAACATCGACCGCCATCGCAGCGCTGCTGCTCCTCATCTCCAACGCAAGCACTCACGTTGTTGCGCAGACGGACGCAACACCACCCCCAGCCTCGCAGCTAGCGCCCATTGCGCCAACGATCTCTCTCGGCGAGCCAACTCGCACAACCAAGCTCGAATCCGACGATCCGGAGATCCAGTATGAGAACGGCTTCTTCTTCAATTTCGACAAAACAAATGGACACATCCTCATCCGTGACAAAGACGGCCATCTAACCGGCGACTTCAATCTCCGGCCTCTGGAGACATCAAGGGTCTTTGGAAACATCATGATGCACGATGCGGCGATTTTCAGGGACGGCAGCATCGTCGCATCGTGGCTCTACAGGTTGCCACATGACGAGCGCCAATACTTCAATCTGGTCCATTACGATCCATCGGGCAAATTCCTGGAGCAGATCGATCTCGGCAAGTGGCGAGCCTTCAGAATCTGCATTGCCGACGACAAGTCGATCTGGACGCTCTCAGGCGAGCAAGAATTTGCACTCCCGGTCTACTCGCCCGAGGAAGGCGTGTTGCGTAATTACAAATTCGGCTCCGGGTTGGTGCGGACCGCGGTTCCGCGTTCCAACTTTCCCCAGTATGACAACGACTCCTACGCATTCTACAAGACCGCCATCGACTGCTCCGGCGACAAGGTTCACGCCCTGACTGGCCACGGTCAATGGATCGAGTACACGCCGGGAGCGGATTTCACAATCACAAAGATCGATGAGGTCAGCCGCTCGGCCTTCGGAGGCTATTGGACGATCTCCGGCTTTGCCTATCTCGACAATGGCCACGCATACGCCACAATCCACTCCGGCCCCGGCGACCCTTTCAGGCGCATGCTGGCCGAGCTTCTGCCATCCAAGGATGGCAAATCGCTGCATTGGGCCGAAATCCAGCCCGACAAGACCCTTCCCGCCAACAACAAGCCGCCAGACGCGGCAACCCCACCCGGAACCGCGCCCAAGGAACCGATCGCGGTTACAACCGTTCTGGGCGCAGACCACACAGACGGCGCGCAGCTTGTCTATCGCACATCGGCGGACGAATCCGTGCTCTGGTCGAAGCCGCTGTTCGGCAATTCCAGCACTCGATAGACCCCGCTGGTTGTTGCACACTACGCATCGTGGGTCCCACAAAACGGCGCTGTAGGTAACTTCGTTCGACCCAGAGTTCAAACTGACGCGCCACCGAGATCAGTTGTCAGTTGCAATGTGGGGCGGCGGCGGGTAGGATGCAAGCTAGAAACCGGCCTGCAAAGCAGGTGCGGGGGACAACGCTGGTTGAACCAACATTGAAATAACAGGGGTCCTGCTCGTATATATGGCTCGGTGTGCTGTCCGCCAGTTCGGAACGCCTAAAGAGCCACGGCAGGGTTCCGCCGTCTAAGGACGGGTTCACCAGCACTTCTCCCCACGGCCCAGCGGGTCGGTTTTCTATTGCCTGAGGTCTTTGGCGTGAGTGTGGCGTTCGGCAGAGAAGGTTTGCGCTCGTGCAGATTGGCGATGTGGTCTTCCGCGGAAAAGAACAAGCAAAAGAAGATGCGGGGATTCTTCCCCTTCGGCAAGCTCAGGGTCAGAATGACAAATCATAAGAGGTGATGCATTCCTGCCGAAGCGTAGAGCTGCGAGTTTTTTCCGTGTGGGAAGGGTGTTGTCGATGCCGTCTAAGAATATGTTGCGCAAGGGGAGCCGGCGGCAATCGGTGCGGGCCGAGTACAGGGCCACGCGAGGGGTGGAGGCGGAGCCGGAGGTTGTGGTGCCGGTACTCGACCTGGACGAGGAGACGGAGATCGAGGATGGGGTGCGGAGCTTTGTGGCTTCGACGGCGGCTGCGGGGATGCGGCTGGACGCTTACCTGGCGCAGGCGATTCCGGAGATCAGCAGGGCCCGGGTACAGATGCTGATTGAGGCGGGACAGGTGCGCGTGGATGGCGCGGCGGCGAAGAGCAAGCAGAAGATGAGCGGTGGCGAGGCGATCGAGATCGAGGGTGAGCCGCATCCGGCGCCGCTGCACGCCGTGGCGGAGGAGATTCCTCTGGACATTCTGTACGAGGACAAGTACCTGGCGGTGGTGAACAAGCCGGCTGGGATGATGGTTCACGCGGGGGCCGGACGGAACAACGACGCGCGCGGCGACACCCGCGGCGACACTCGAAGCAAGGGGACTCTGGTGAACGCGCTGCTGTTCCACATGGCGAAGCTGTCGGAAGCGGGCGGCGAGTTGCGGCCGGGGATCGTGCACCGGCTGGACAAGCAGACAAGCGGGGCGATTGTGGTGGCGAAGGACGACGTGACGCATCGCAAGCTGGGTGAGATGTTCTCTACGCGGCGCGTGGCGAAGACCTACATCGCGCTGTTGCATGGATCGCTGGCGAAGGACGGCGTCACGGTGAATCTGCCGGTGGCGCGCGATATGGTTCGGCGGACGCGAATGACGACTCGGCGCGCGGACGGGCGCAGTGCGGTGTCGCACTTCACGGTGGTGGAGCGGATGGCGACGCGCTACGGCGCGTTCACGCGGGTGGAGGTGCGGATCGAGACGGGACGGACACACCAGATCCGGGTCCATGCGCAGTCGCTGGGGCATCCCGTGGTGGGCGATACGCTGTACGGCGCGCCGCGTGTGTTGCAGTTGGTTGACAGGCGAGAAGCAGATTCCTCCCCCTTCGACAAGCTCAGGGTGCGGAATGACAAGCAAGACGGGAGCGTTGGGCTGGAGCGGAACTTTCTTCATGCGGCGCATCTGGAGTTTGCTCATCCGCAGACGGGCAAGACGGTGGCGGTGGATGCTCCGCTGCCTGCGGAGTTGGTGGAGTTTTTGGCGCTGCTGAGGACGGAGCGTGTGTGAGTTGGGTAGAATCATGCAAGTGAATCCATTGAAGAGAACAAACGAAATCGGCTGCGGTGTTGCGGGTTACAGAAAACTTCTTCTGGTTGTGTGCGCGGGGATGGCCCTGACGGTTGCGGTTCCGTTGGCGCGGGGACAATCGGCGGCGACTGCACCAGCGCAGACGGCGGCTGCGCAGGATGCCGCGACTCCGACGCTCAAGGTGCAGGCCAACGAGGTGGATCTGGTCTTTACCGTGACGGACAAGAACGGGAAGTTCATCAACGGGCTGAACCAGTCGAACTTTGGGCTGCTGGATGACGGACGGCCACCAGAGTCTGTGCTGCACTTCTACTCGCAGACGAACCTGCCTTTGCGGGTGGGGATCATGCTGGATACGAGCAGCTCGATCCGGCAGCGGTTCCAGTTCGAGCAGGACTCGGCGATCACGTTTCTGTTGCAGGTGCTGCACCGGAACGACCGCGCGTATGTGGAGGGGTTCGACGTTCAGACGGACATGGAGCAGGGATTTTCCAACAACATCGACCTGCTGAGCCAGGGAATCCACAAGTTGCGGCCGGGCGGCGGGACGGCAATGTACGACGCGCTCTACTCGGCGTGCAAGGACCAGATGCTGACGTTGCGCGAGGATGGGCCAGTGCGCAAGGCGATCGTTCTGGTGTCTGACGGCGACGACAACTACAGCCACGCGCTGGAGAACGACGCGATCAAAGAGTGCCAGCGGGCGGACACGATTGTGTATGCGATCAGCACCAACGTGAGCCCGAGCCGGGACAAGGGCGACGATGTGCTGAAACAGATCGCGGAGACGACCGGCGGACAGGCCTTCTATCCGGGGAAGATAGAGGACGTGGCGCTGGGCTTCATCAGCATCGAGCAGGAGCTGCGCAGCCAGTACCTGCTGGAGTACCGGCCGGCGAACTTCAAGCAGGATGGATCCTTCCGCACGATCTATCTGCACGCGCTCGACTCGAAGTACCATGTACGGGCGCATACGGGCTACTTCGCGCCAAAAGCGGCGGAGTAGGTTGCAGGCTATTAACTATCTGGTTATCCCCCCCCCTCCCCCTCCCCCCCAGGGGTGTATTTGGACGTAACTATTTTAGAATCTGTTGATTGCGGTGGGTCTGCGCCGCTCCATATAGCATTCTAAACCAGTTACGGCTAAATATTACTTTACAAATGACTTAGAGAGGATTTCCTGGCCCTATCCCATGGAAAAGCTCCTCGAAGGCCGTTTTTCCTGAGGAAAAACGGCGCAAGATGAACGTCTTCGGCGTACACCATGAGGTGAAATACGCTACAAACGACGGCGTATACGGCGAAGAGGAAGACAGAAGAAGCCCGACGCATGCGCCGGGCTTCTCTCTCATCTCTACTGCTTTAATTATACGCGCTGGAGGGAAACTGCTATGCCAACTATTTTTAAGTTTTAAGTGGTTTGAATGGAGTTGGTTAGGTGGATTTTTGGGCGTTGAGGGTCTTGACAGGAAAAACAGGGGTCAGGGGTGCGGGGTGAGGGGTGAGGGAAGGACAGGCAACGGCGAGAGCCAATACGGAGATTCTGGCTACGCCAGAATGACGAGCCAAGTCAGGTGACGGCGATGGGGGAGATTTGTGGGAGAAAGGGACGGGCGGTTGAGGTGGGGCGAGCTTCGTCGGGGTTCCTTCGGCAAGCTCAGGACAGGCTCTTCGCGCTGGAAAGACGCGCTCAGGATGACAGCAAGAACAGGCGACGGCGAGGGTGGAGATTTGCGGGTGGGGTGGGGCGGGTGGTTTGCGCGGGGCCCGAGAGGGGCTGGGTTGGGCAAAGGCCAGGTCTCAGAGGTGAGACCTGGGGCAGCCGCACCCAGAGTCCAGGGTAATTATGGGGCGTGGGATAGAGATGGTGATTCGTTTGTTGACAACGAGAGGTCTCTGCGAGATGATGACTATGAGTATCTATGCCACAAACACAGATCAAGTGGACAGAACAGAAATTCGACATCACTCCGTTTCTGACTGAGGAGGGCCGCAGGAGCATGCCCTACCACTCAACTGAGATGGGAGCTTTATATGCTTCGGACTGTATGGAGATATTTCCCCTGATCCGGGATGGTGTCGTTGATACAGTCTTCGCCGATCCTCCGTTTAATATTGGCAAGGAATACGGCAAGAACACTGACGATTCGCTTCCGGCAATCCTTTACGTTAGTTGGTGCAAGGAATGGTTGAATGAGTGCGTTCGCATCTTGAAGCCTGGTGGGTCGCTGTTCCTCTACAATCTGCCGAAGTGGAACATTCTTCTTGGTTCCTACTTACAGGAGAAGGGGCTTGATTTTCGTCATTGGATTGCTATCGAGATGAGCGCCTGCCTTCCCATTGTGGGGCGTCTTCATCCGAGCCACTACAGCCTGCTTTATTACAGCAAGGGAAGACCCAACACATTTCATCGCATCCGCACCCCGATTCTGATCTGCCGCCATTGCGGCAAGGAAGTGAAGGACTACGGCGGCCACCGTGATGCGATGAATCCGAACGGAGTGACACTGAAGGATGTCTGGAGCGACATCCCGCCTGTTCGTCATGCCAAGTTTAAGTCAAGTAACCGTACCGCAAACGCGCTTTCGACGAAGCTGCTAGATCGCGTCATTATGATGTCGACAATGCCCGGAGATTTGGTCTTTGATCCGTTCGGCGGGAGCGGCACAACTTTCGCCGTGTGTGAGAACAAACATCGCCACTGGATCGGTTCGGAGATCGATTACGCAGACGATATCATCGACCGACTTGAGAGTGGTGAGATTCACGCCCACAAGAACGGTGACTTTGTAGAATACTGAGCTATTGCAGAGCGCGACCTGATGTGCCCTTTGGTATGCGCGGAACATTCTTGTCCGTCGCATCATGCTCTACGGCGACAATCTCAAGAATGCCATTTTTACATGGGATAGATCGCCACAGGTCGAGATAAGGGTCGAGTTCCGACATGTTTCCGACTCGGTCCGTCAGAAACTTGTACAGATCGCGGGTAGGAACCACGAGAATACCCGCCGCCAGACTGCCTTTGAGCAGTCCAAGAGCCATCTTGTTCAGAGCGCGGTGACTGGAAGATATATTCCCGGTCTCCCATTCCAGTGCTACAGGACCGTACGTCGTGTCGAGAACGGCGTCGAGCTTTCCGGGTCTATGCAGCGTTGCGATATCGAGATACTGCTCTGGTTTCCATCCTTGCTTCGATAGCTCTTCGATCAGCCCTTCCTTTATCGGCTTGACCCCATTTCCTTCGCCGCGCTTCTTGCCTGACTCGGGGTGGATTGTGAACTTCCCACTCCCGCGCGGCCAGTCAACTCTAGTTATTGCTTTGTAGAGGCTGGCGCGTGTTCGCTTCCAGGCTTTTGACTTGGCATAATTGCCGCACGAGATCAGAGTTTCCTCCCTGACAATTTTCATCGCGGCTCGAAGAACTCCTGCGGGGAAATGCCAAGGGCATCGGCGATTTTTTTGATGTTGATGAGGCTCACGTTGCGTTCGCCACGCTCGACACCACCAATGTAGCTGCGGTCGAGTTCGCACATCTCCGCAAGCCCTTCTTGGGAGAGCCCTTTCTTGAGCCGAATGTCACGAACCCTCTGACCAAATGCGGCCTTCACCGCGTTGTCAGCATTACGAACCATGCCATCCAGCGAACCACGAATGATGACCCTAAGTCCACGGACTATGAGTACCTTCCACGCACGTCAGTAGCTAACGGGGCAACTGGTCGGATGGTCGATCGGTTAGCGGTACTGCTCGATGCGGGAGAGGAGGGCTAGTTTGCGGTGGGGGGGGAGGAAGCTGGCTTCGACGGCGTTGGCGGCGAGTTCGCGGAGCTGGTCGAGGGTGAAGCCGAACTGCGTGTGGGCGAGGGTGAACTCGTCGAGCAGGCTGGAGCCGAACATGGGCGGGTCGTCGGAGTTGAGGGTGACCATGAGGCCGAGGTCGAAGTAGGCGCGCAGGGGGTGGTCTTCGAGGGCGGGGCAGCAGCCGGTGCGGAGGTTTGAGGTGACGCAGAGTTCGACGGGGAGCTGGCGGGCGGCGAGGACCTGCATGAGTTCGGGGTCGTGGTGGGCGGCGAGGGCGTGGCCGATGCGCTCTGCGCCGATGTTGATGGCGGACCAGATGCTGGCGGGGCCTTCGATGAGGCCTCCGGTCTCGCCGGCGTGGGCGGTGAGGCGGAGGCCGGCGGCGCGCGCCTCGGCGTAGAGGGATTTGAAGAGGGATGCTGGGCCGCGCGCCTCGTCTCCACCGATGCCGATGCCGACGATGGAGGGGAATTGGGCGCGGAGTTCGGCGGCCTTGCGGAAGACGCGGGCGGCCTCTTCAGGGCCGAAGTTGCGTACGGCGTCGATGAGCCAGTAGATGGTGGTGCCGAACTCTCGCTCGGCGCGGATGCGGCCGCGCTCGATGGCGGCTACGAATGGTTCGACGGCGGTGTGCTTCCAGTGGTAGAGGATGCCGAAGGAGATGTAGACCTCGGCGTGGACGACGCCCTGGGAGGCGAGGGCGCGGACCATGTTGTAGGTGATGAGTTCGTAGTCGGCGGGTGTGCGGAGGCGCTCGGTGACGGACTTGAAGGCGGCAAGGAAACCGAGGAAGTCGGCGTAGGTGTAGAGGCCGCGTGCGTCGTCGAGGGTGAGTGGGTCGGGGTCGTTGCGGCGGGAGAGCAAGACGAGGGTTTCGGGCTCGATGGTGCCCTCGAGATGGAGATGGAGTTCGACCTTTGGGAGATTGCGCAGCCAGGTTGGGAGGTCGAACTCGGGGAGGAGCGGCTTGCGGGTGGTCATTCTTCTAGGCTAAGACATTTTCCCGGATGATGCAGCGTATCGCGCCACGAATGAAATACGGGGATTCTTCGCTGCGCTCAGAATGACAATCGTGTTTTATCGCTCAGAATGACAATCGTGTTTTCTATATAGCAATAGTAATAAGGAGTCGTTATCTATTTGGTTGCCTTGGCCTTGAGACGCTGCATGACGAGCGGGGGGACGAGGGCGCTGACATCTCCGCCGAGATTGAAGACACCCTTGATGAGGCGCGAGCTGACGTAGGTGTACTGCTCGGCGGGCATCATGAAGAGGGTTTCGAGGGAGGGGTCGAGCTTGCGGTTCATCATGGCCATGGGGAACTCGTACTCGTAGTCGGAGATGGCACGGATGCCGCGCAGGACGGCCTTGGCACCCTGGGCATGACAGAAGTCGACGAGCAGGCCGTTGAAGGTGGTGACGGAGACGTTGTGGAAGCCGGAGACAGCGATGGCATCGGCGATCATCTCTGTGCGCTCGGCGACGGAGAAGAGAGGGACACCCTTGTCGTCGTTGCGCAGGATGGCGACGACCAGCTCGTCGACGATGCGGGAGCCTCGCTCGATCAGGTCCAGATGGCCGTTGGTGAGGGGATCGAAGGTGCCGGGATAGACTGCCTTGACGAATTTCATCTGTAAAAGCAGAATACCCCAAACCAGAGGGCAAATTAATACTTCATGGGCGTAGACTTCCATGCATCCGCCTCCGTCTGTCTTAGTAGCCGCTCAAAACGAGCAGGCGGTACGCCGTCCGGGCCGGGTAGATGCCGTCCGGTGCCAGTGGCAGCCGTCCGCGTTATGCGAGCCGCAGGAATACATATGGCGTTTGAAGGGGTACAGATGTTTTCATCGACGAGTCTCTCCCTCGGGAACGAGGCGCGGGCCACCCCGCTCGACGACCTGGAGAATGTGGTTGCGATGTACCAGCCGCGGGTATTCCGCTTTCTGCTGGCGACGCTGCGCGACCACGATGCCGCCGAGACGCTGACACAGGAGACGTTTTTGCGCGCATGGAGCGCTCGGGCAAGTTTCCGCGAGGACTGTTCGCTGGCGACTTGGTTGATTCGGATTGCGCTGAACCTGGCGCGCGACCACACACGGACGGGACGGTTCCGCTTCTGGAAGCGCGTCTCGGCCAGCGCGGTGGATGTGGCGGAGGTTTCTGCCTTCGTCCCCACGCACGAAGGCTCCGCCGAGGCACATCTGATTGCGAAGCAGCAGGTGGCAGGGATATGGGAGACGGTGGCGGGGCTCTCCGCGCGGCAGCGCAGCATCTTTTTGCTGCGCTTTATGGAAGAGATGGAGATTCCAGAGATTGCCACTGTTACGGGCCTGCCGCTGGGCACGGTCAAGAGCCACCTGTACCGCGCGCTGGCTATCATCCGCGCGCAACACAATTTTTCACCCCACGACACAACAACGCGCAACGCAACGACGAAGGAGACAGAATGACTCCTCAACTGACAACGGAACAACTGGCAGCGCAATCCGGGACCACTGAGTGCGCACCGCTGGGCGAGACTCACCTGACGGGCGAACAGTTTGGCGAGCTGATGGGCGGGACGACGGAGACGGCGAGCGCTGAGCTTGCGCAGGCCGAGGCGCACCTGCTGGTGTGCGAACAGTGCGCAGCGGAGTTTGCCAGCCTGCGGGAGGCGATCAGCCTCTTCCGCGAGGCGAGCAACGCGTACGCCGACGAAGAGCTGCGGAGCAGGCCGCGATGGATTCTGCCGGCGCGACGTTCGCACTCTCAATCGCTTGTACCGGCGTACTGGGTTGCGGCCGCCGCCATGTTTCTGACCGCGCTTCTTCCCTTGCAGGTGATGCGCCGGCACACGCATGCGCCCCCGGCAGCGGGCGTCTCCAGTGTTGCGGCCAGCAATGCAGCCAGCAATGCGCAATCCGACGAGGCACTGCTGGAGGACGTCAACAGCGAGATCTCCGCCTCGGTGCCAACCTCCATGCAGGCGCTGGCCGATCCAACCGCCGACGCCAGCACGGTCAACAACGAAACCTCCGTTCCTACTACGAACCAAAGGAAGGACTAACCATGACCGATCGAAAGACCCTCATCGCACTGTTTGCCGTTGCCGCATTCGCACTGGGCAGTATGATCGCCGTCGCCCAATCGGCGCCAGCGCAGCAGACACCCGCAGCGCCGGCGGCTACAGCTCCGGCAGCGCCCGCAGCCGCGCCCATTGAACGGCAACCGCCGTCCGGCCCCGGAATGGGCAAAGGGATGGGCCCTGGGATGAAGCATCCTGGGATGGGCCAGGGAATGCGGCCAGGCATGATGCAGGGCAAAGACGCGGGCAACTTCCGCGGCGACGGAAGGATGCCTAGACGCGGCAAGATGGAAGGCGGCTTCCGTGGAGAGCATGGCGGCGGCATGGAGGCGGGCTTCCGCATTGTGCCCGAAGGAATGTGGTGGAAGAACCCCATGGTGGTGCAGCGGCTGGCGCTGAGGCCCGAACAGACCAAGAAGATGGAAGGCATCTTTGAGCAGAGCCGGCTTCAACTGATCGACCTGAAGGCGAACGTGGAGAAACAGAATGCTCTGCTGGAGCCGCTGCTGAGCGCCAATCCGCCCGACACCATCAAGGCCATGGCCCAGATCGACAAGGTGGCCCAGGCGCGCGCGGAGCTGGAGAAGACCAACGCCAGAATGCTGCTCGGCATTCGCGTTGTGCTTACGCCGGATCAGTGGACCAAGCTGCACGCGGGTCGCGATGCAGGCGGATTCGGCGGATCTGATGGGGCAAAAGGGCCGGGTGGAGCGGGACGCGGACATGGTGCCCCCGGTGCGAACGCTGCTGCGCCGAAGTTCTGATTGCGCGGTTCGATTCTGCGATCTGAAGACTCAGTTGCGCGGTGGAAGGGTAGTACGAGCAAAGCAAAGCCCGCCAGTTCGGCGGGCTTTTGCTATTTGAATTATGGTGCGGGCGCGGTGCGTGCTATTTGCGGCCCTTGACGGCTTCGTGGGCGGCGACGGCGGCACCGGCTGGGACGGGAGGGATTTCGGCGGCGACCGTTGCCGCGCCGATGCCGAGCTTCTTGCGCAGTTCGCTGTCAACGCGGGCGAAGACTTCCTTGTTTTCTTTCAGGAAGGCGCGCACGTTCTCGCGGCCCTGGCCGATGCGCTCTCCCTGGAAGCTGTACCACGCGCCGCTCTTGTCGACGATGTTGTGGACGACGGCGAGGTCGAGGGCATCGCCCTCCTTGGAGATTCCCTCGCCGTAGAGGATGTCGAACTCGGCGTCGCGGAAGGGGGCGGCGACCTTGTTCTTGACGATCTTGACCTTGGTGCGCGAGCCGACGACGACGTCGCCCTCCTTGACCGCACCGATGCGGCGAATGTCGATGCGCATGGAGGAGTAGAACTTGAGGGCCTTGCCGCCGGTGGTGGTTTCGGGGTTGCCGAACATGACGCCGATCTTCTCGCGGATTTGATTGATGAAGATGAGGCAGGTGCGCGACTTGGAGACGGTTCCGGTGAGCTTGCGCAGGGCCTGCGACATCAATCTTGCTTGTAGCCCCATGTGGGAGTCGCCCATCTCGCCGTCCAGCTCGGCCTTGGGGACGAGGGCGGCGACGGAGTCGACCACCAGGACGTCGATGGCACCGGAGCGGACGAGGGCCTCGACGATTTCGAGGGCCTGCTCGCCGTAGTCTGGCTGGGAGATGAGGAGGTTGTCGATGTCCACGCCGAGCTTTTTGGCGTAGGCGGGATCGAGCGCGTGCTCCGCGTCGACGAAGGCGGCCAAGCCGCCGGCCTTCTGCGCCTCGGCGATGATCTGCAGCGAGATGGTGGTCTTGCCGGAGGACTCCGGCCCGAAGACCTCAATGACGCGCCCGCGCGGCACGCCGCCTACGCCGGTGGCCGCATCGAAGGAGATGGAGCCGGTGGAGATGACGGCGATGGGGCCGATGGCTTCCTTGGAGCCGAGGCGCATGACGGAGCCTTTGCCAAACTGCTTGTCCAATGCTGCGAGTGCGGTTTCTATTGCTCGGTTGCGATCATCGGCCACGGCGTGATTCTCCTCGGTGAAGGGTCAAGAGGGATTCTAGCACCCAAAACGAGGATGGGCGAAGATAAAACGAAATAATTTTACTGGAAGCATTCTTTGGATGATGTAAAGTGCCGCGCTGCGAACGAAATGCGGGGATTCTTCCCCATTCGCTTCGCTCAGGGTCAGAATGACAATTCTCCAGAGAGAGCTGCGCTCAGGGCTGCGCGGGAGGTGCGTCGCTTGCGGGCGGAGCTGATGGCGCGGCTTCGGTGGGCTTGGGGGCGGCTTCGGCGGCGGGCTTTTTGGGTGGGGCTTCGGCCTTCTTCGTCGGAGCAATGATGGCGTGCAGCGTGGTGCCCTCCATGCGCGGCATGAACTCGACCATTCCGGCGTCGCCGATGTCGAGGATGAGGCGGTTGACGATCTTGTAGCCGAGGTCGCGATGGGCCATCTGGCGGCCCTTGAAGCGCAGGGATGCCTTGACCTTGTCGCCGTCGCCGAGGAAGCGGATGGCCATGTTCTTCTTGGTCTGGTAGTCGTGCTCGTCGACGGTGACGGAGAACTTGACTTCCTTGATGGTGATGACTTTTTGCTTCTTGCGCGCGGCGCGTTCGCTCTTGTCTTTCTCGTAGAGGAACTTGCCGTAGTCCTGAATGCGGCAGACGGGGGGGATGGCGTTGGGCGAGATCTCGACCAGGTCGAGGGAGCGCTCGCGGGCCATCTTGAGGGCCTCGAAGGGAGGCATGATGCCGAGCTGCTCGCCGTTCTCGTCGATGACGCGAATCTCGCGGGCGCGGATCCGTTCGTTGGTGCGGATGAAACTCTTTGCGGAACGCTTATCGATCGGTGGAATAGGTCGCCTCCACAGCGTGCCGCATGGGCCGCCATGTCTCTAAAGGATTGGATTGCATACCTCGTCTGAAGGTTGCGTATAGCGAGAAGTATAGCATTATGCGGTTTGGGAAGCGGTCATTTTGCGGAGGCCATCGTTTGCAGAAAAACGGCATTTGGCCAGCCCCTGCGAAACCCACATCTCAGAATCGAGAGCCTGTCCTGAGCGAAGCCGAAGGATGGGGCAGCCGCTTTTGTGACTCATTTCAGACCTGGGCCACCCGGCCGTGCAAGCGTTCCCCCCTCCAAACTGAGCTGTTTCCCACAGATATTTTCAGGAAACTGTAAACTTCTCGCCTGCTATTTTGAATATATAGAGGGACATTCATGGCTGCTATGATGGTCAGCGCAGCGTAAAGCGGCTGAATCGCGTACGGGGCTATCCCAAAAGCGAGAAAGTGTTCGGGCAAACTGGGCCAATGGAAGTCACCATTCATAAAGGTAGCCAAGAAATTGGCGGAACCTGTATTCAGCTCTCATCCGGAAAAACCAGCCTCCTTCTCGATGCCGGACTTCCCCTCAGCGCTGACAGTCGGCCCGTAGACCTCTCGCGCCTTACCGTGGACGCCCTTCTGGTCAGCCATCCTCACCAGGACCACTTCGGCCTCATGGCTACGCTGCCGCCCGGCACTCCGGTCTATATCGGCAAGCTGGCCCGCAGCTTGATCGACGCCACGCGGGTATTCCTCGGCGAAGAGAGATACGCGCTCGACTTTCACGAGCTCAGCGCCTGGCAGCCGTTTACCATCGGTGAGTTCACCATCACTCCCTATCTCGTCGACCACTCCGCTACGGACGCCCATGCCTTCCTCATCGAAGCCGAAGGCAAGCGCCTGTTCTACAGTGGCGATCTTCGCTCGCATGGCCGGAAGGGGGTGCTCTTCGAGAATCTTGTGAAGCAACCGATTCGCGACATCGATCTACTCTTTCTCGAAGGCACCATGCTCCATCGAAGCAACGACCAATTCCCTGACGAGACGGCTGTCGAAGACACAATCTTTCAGACAATTCGACAGCAGAAAAACATCTCGTTCTTGCTTGCGTCCTCGCAAAACATCGACCGCATCGTCTCCGCCTATCGGGCCTGCAAACGTGCCGGCAAACTCCTCGTTATCGACATCTACACCGCATGGGTGCTCGAACAACTCCGGCAAATTACTCAGAATACGCCAGCCATGGACTGGCCCGAGATAAGAGTTTTCGCCAGTCACAGTCAGGACGAGCGACTCAAGGCCAACCCAGAGTACTTTGGAGACTTCAGAAAGCGACTCTATCTCCACAGGGTCAAGCGCGAGGAACTACAAGCAACTCCTGAAGCTTTCCTCTACTTCGGCAAGATGTCCAGCTTCCGCCTCATTGATGAATTCAAGAACGCCGCAGCCCCCGTCAACGTCATCTACTCGCAGTGGCTAGGCTATCTTGACGGAAACCACGTGGATTATTTTGGAAGCGATCGGATTGCTGCCTACAGGGAAGACCCCGCAGTGAATTTTGTATATGCCCACACCAGTGGACACGCACCACTGGCTGATTTGCAACGGCTGGCAGTGGCCCTGAAGCCACATATGCTGGTTCCTATTCACACCGAACACGCGGAGCGGTTTCAGGATCACTTCGATAACGTAACGCATATCCGAGACGGCGACCCCTTCGTCTTGAGCTAGAGAGGAAAGACATGGCAGAGAAAAAACGGTTTGAACGCCTCAAGGAAAATGATCCACTCGTTGAGGAACTTGCATCGGAGAAGTATTCCTGGTGGAACACCCTCGTCGCACTTTCGCACACGGACAAAGACATCAACATTCAGGTGCGGGGCAGCTATCTGAATGTGTATTTCAAGATGGGTAACATGCTGAAGGTCGGGATGGATGGCAGAAAGGTTGTCTGCCAGACGCACTACAAGTATCTGGTTGGCGCTCTCGAAAACGCCTACGTTGACCTGAAGACGGGGGGCGATCATCTTTCCGTCAAGGGGCCCTGCCCCCTGGTGGCTTCGCTTCTGGAGGAAAAAAACTTCCGGCTCGTGAAGCAGAATATGTCTACCTACGCAGGAGAAGAAAAGCAAATCCAATCCAGACTGGTAGAGAAAAACAAGGACACTTTACTCGATGCGGAGATTGCCTTTTCCGACCATGAGGATCTGACTAATTCAGAGGATGGCAATACGAGAATTGATCTTGCTAATTACGACAAAAACCGAGACGTTATCGTCTTTGTCGAACTGAAGCAGATTTTCGACGCGAGGCTCTATTCGGGAGAAATTAACGGGCAGATTGCAAAGTATGTCGCCTTCGCCGATCACTGGTGTCCGGTTTAATTGATGCGGTTATCTTGTAAGCTATTCATTTCCAGATAATTGCGGCGATTTTAGGGTGTCCACGATTTGAATTGCGTGTTGCTTGTTTGCGATGCTTTCGGGATTC